>Ga0265338_10006907_pt1 | contig 14281 bp, 10 predicted proteins | sample 42126metaG_FD_193579 | JGI IMG/M metagenome (GOLD analysis project Ga0265338, IMG submission 193579) | Rhizosphere microbial communities from Carex aquatilis grown in University of Washington, Seatle, WA, United States - 4-21-26 metaG | ecosystem: Host-associated > Plants > Roots > Rhizosphere... | reverse complement strand
GGCTGTCCACGAAGGGCACACGCAACTCAACTGACGAAGCCATGGAGAAGGCATCGGCATCTGGAAGCAATGTGGACTGGAGGTAGACGGCGACTTCGGCCGCCATCATCGCGCCGAATGATCTCGGGGAGGACACCGCTCGCAACGCGAAAAAATCCACCGTCCCAGGGCGGGCGATACCGGTGAGATCGCTCACCAACGGCGCTGGCAGTACCTCCCGTTGGAGGAGGGAGAGCCCCCATCCGTCGCGTGGGCCCCCTCTACCCAGCAGTCTCCTCGCCTTTGTCTCGCTGGCCAGGCCCATTCGGGCAGCAACACGCGCGGCCGCACGGGTCACAGCATCAGGTATCTTATCCGTGGCTCGAAGGGCGGACAGGTATCTCAGCATGCGAAAGTGAGCGTAACCACCCACCGCCTCGTCTCCGCCAAGGCCTGACAACGCCACCTTGAAGCCAGCTTCGTGCACAGCCTTGCAGACAAGGTAGGTATTGAGGCCGTCGATGCTCGGGCGCTGCATCGCCCCGAAGAACCTCGCCACGTCGCTGTTCTCAAGCGCGACGGGTATCCGCTGGAAGCCATGCCCATAATGACGGGCAGTCTCTGCAGCCCCGACGCTCTCATCGGCATTACCTTGGGCGGCCACCGTGACGCAGTGGAGACTGCGACCGAGGCGGCTCCCCACAGCGCCGATTGCCGCCGAATCAACGCCGGCGGACAATAGGAGCGCCGTGGGCACGTCGGCACCCAGATGCAGTTCTATGGAATCCGCCAGCGCTGCTCCGAGGTCCGCCGACGGCCTGGTGACCCGGAGCGGCCCGTCAGGCAAGATCGGCCGTACGGTTACCCGGGCGCCCCTGACGATGGTGGCGACGGTATTGGGCGGAAGAGCAGTTATCTCCAGGAACGGAGCCCGGTCTGCCGCCACGGCTCCGAAGCTGAGATATTGCGCGATTGCTTCACCATCGATCCGCACGCCAGCGGCAATGCGCACAAGGGGCCGTATCTCAGAGGCGAAAACGAGCCGTCCACCCGGTAGCATCCTCCAGTGGAGGGGCTTGATCCCGAAGGAATCACGGGCCAGGTAGAGACACTCCTCACGAGAGTCAACCAAGGCAATAGCGAACATCCCGCGCAACTCGGTCAGCGAAGCCACCCCGAACTTCGCCCACAACTCGGGGATAACCTCGCCGTCGCACGCGGTATGCACCGGCAGCTGGTAGCGTTCTATGAGACGGCGGTAGTTGTATATCTCACCGTTAAACACGCAATGATAGCGCCCGTCAGCTGACACGAATGGCTGGTTTCCGGCCGGACCGGGATCCCGAATACCGAGCCGCGTGTTCCCAATGGTGAATTCACCGACTCTCGCCACAACGCTGTGGTCGGGGCCACGATGCCCCTGCAAATCGTTGAGCATGCTGACCTGCACTGCTGCGCGGCCTGCCACCACATCGAAAGCGCCAGCAATGCCACACATCGTAAAGACCCATCGCGGGGTTGACTCACAGGGCGCCCGTCAACGGAACAACGAGCCTTCGGCTAGTGGGTTTTGCGGCGCGCTGTGCACGGTGTCCACGGCAACGACCTCATAATCGAGGGCCGCGCCGCCCTGGGCGAGTTGGACGTCAGCTTCCATCGAAGCCGGGCAGCCATGATCCGGGTCCTCGGTCGTGACCAGGCGCAGGTCGACGACCCTTCCCCCGCTCACGCCGCCCAGCAGGACGTTTCCGTAGCAATGGCCGGTCTGGTTGGTGAACGCGCCTACGGAACTCCCCGGCGAGCCGGGCGTGCTCAGGCTCAACGAAAAGTGATCGGTGATGCCCGCGACCAGGGTGATCTGGCCACCCCACGTGCCCAGGTCAGCCGAGGGTATGCCGCTTGGTTCGGCGCTGCTTGCTACCGGAGAGGCACTGCTCGCGGCCGCGGACGAAGGGCTGGACGGTGCGGAGGGGAGAACGTGCTGGCCAGCAGCGCTTGCTGCCGGAGACGAGGGGCCGGGGGCCGCGGAGGGAAGTCCGCCCCGGCCCGCGCTGCTGGCGGCCAGGGACGAGAGGCTGGATGTTCCCGACGGCAGTGAGAAATGTTCCACTGATGAGGCGCGGGCGGAATCGGAGCCGCCGTTCAGCACGATTGAGAACGCGCCGCCGGCCGACATCCCCAGCACCGCGACGGGACCGGCGACAGCGGTGATCTGCGCCCAGCGACTCCATCCGTCGTATCTGTTTTTAGCGCGGACGAATACTGACGAATTCCTCGAACGCGAATGTTTGCCTCTCATTATCACTCCTTTCAAGTGAGCTACTGTCGCTACCTTAAACACGAGAGTCTTTCACCGGGCTTTCAGGCAGGCCGAAAGGAGGAGATGCCCTAGCCTGTCCCCGCGCACCTCAGTGGAACAATGAGCCTTCGGCCAGCGGGCTTTGCAGCGAGCCTTGCGCGGTGCCCGCAGTGATGACTTCGTAGTCGAGGGCTGACCCACCTGGGGCCAGCTCGACGTCAGCCTCGACCGACGTCGTGCAGTCGTTGCCCGGGTCCTGAGTCGTTTCCAGGCGCAGGTCAACGAGCGTTCCCCCGCTGACGCCGTCCAGGAAGACGTTCCCCTGGCAGTCGCCGGTCTGGTTGTTGAACGTGCCGACGGCGTCGGGGCTCCCCGGCGTGCCAGGCTCGTTCAGATTCAGGAAGAAACGATCATTAATGCCATTGACCTGCGCGACCTGGCCACCCCAGGTACCGAGGTCGGCGGCTGGTATGCCGCCTGGCCCGGCGGTCGCCGCCGCCGGGGGTGAGTCGGTCAGGGGCGTGCTACCGGGGATCGCGGCGGCCGGAGTCGACGAGGGAAGCGAGATATGGTCCCCGCGTGCGGCCTGGCCCGTACCGGAACTAGCTCCGGAACCACTATGACTCAGCTCGATCGGCGCAACAGCGGCGATCAACGCGACCACGGGACTCGCAATAGTAGCAATCTGCGCCCAACGATCCCAACTGTTGTATCTGTTTCTTGCCCGGCCAAAGAATGACGAATTGCCCGGATTCGGGAATTGCTCGCTCATTGCCGCTCCTTGCCTGCGCACCGCTATAGCGACGTGATTTTCTACCTTCAACATAGGGGATTCATTTCCTGTTTTCCGGCCACTGGGCCGAGCGCATGCCCCGGGACGGCGGACCAGCAGACCGCCGCCAGCGGACCGATCGCCGCATGAGTTCTGTTAGGGATCACCCCGGCCCTGCATGGGTCGCGCATGGACGGGGCTTCAGGCCGGTTTGCGGGGGTTCACTGATTGCCATCGGGGTGCGTCCGCACCCGGAATGCCAGGAGGGTCCCGTGCTCGACCTCATCTACATCGGGCTGACGATCGTCGTCTTCGCCGCGCTCTTCCTTCTCATCAAGGGGGTCGAGCGCTTTGAGCGCTGAGAACATCATCGGCCTCATCGTCGGCATCCTGCTTGTCGGCTACCTGGTGGTGGCCCTGATCTCACCGGAGAAGTTCTGATGAGCAGCACCCTCGCGGGCTGGCTCCAAGTCGGCCTGCTCGTGCTCGCCCTGGCCGCCTGCTACAAGCCGCTCGGCGACTACATGGCGAAGATCTTCACGGGCGCCAAGCACTGGCGGCCGGAGCAGCGGATCTACAAGCTGATCGGCATCGACCCCACCGCCGACCAGCGGTGGAGTGCCTATCTGCGGAGCATGCTGGCGTTCTCGGCGGTTAGCGTGCTGTTCCTTTATGGTCTGGAGCGGTTGCAGCACTTCCTGCTGCTGTCGCTCGGCATGGCGAACGTTCCGCCTGCCCTGGCCTGGAACACCGCGGCGTCGTTCGTGACCAACACGAACTGGCAGAACTACTCGGGCGAGTCCACCATGGGCTACCTGGTCCAGATGAGCGGCCTCGCGGTGCAGAACTTCCTGTCCGCGGGCGTCGGCATCGTCGTCGCCATCGCCATGATCCGCGGGTTCATCAGGTCCAAGACCGACAAGCTCGGCAACTTCTGGGTGGACCTGACCCGGGTCACCCTGCGGCTGCTCATCCCGCTGGCCATCGTCGGCGGCCTGATCCTGGCCGCGAGCGGCGTGATCGACAACCTGACCACCACGCACACCATCTCCACGCTGGCCGGCAGCCACCAGAGCATGGTCGGCGGCCCGGTGGCCTCCCAGGAGGTCATCAAGGAACTCGGCAACAACGGCGGCGGCTTCTTCAACGCCAACTCCGCGCACCCGTTCGAGAACCCGAACCCGTTCACCGACTGGTTCGAGATCTTCCTGCTGCTGGTCATCCCGTTCGCGCTGCCCCGCACCTTCGGCAAGATGGTCGGCGACAACCGCCAGGGCTACGCCCTCGTCGCGGTCATGGCCATCATCTGGCTCGCCGCGGTCGGCGGGATCAGCTTCTTCGAGGCCCAGCACGCCGGCCTGGCGCCCCAGTTGGCGCATTCCGCCATGGAAGGCAAGGAAGTCAGGTTCGGCACCCCCGCCTCATCCCTGTTCGCCGCCTCGACCACGGTGACGTCGACCGGCGCGGTGAACTCCTTCCACGACTCGTTCACCCCGTTCGGCGGCGGGATCGCCCTGTTCGACATCGCGCTCGGCGAGATCGCTCCCGGCGGGGTCGGGGCCGGCATGTACGGCATCCTGATCCTCGCCATCGTGACCGTGTTCGTGGGCGGGCTCATGGTGGGCCGCACTCCGGAGTACATCGGCAAGAAGATCCGGCCCGCCGAGATGAAGTACGCGGCCCTGTACTTCCTGACCATCCCCACCCTGGTCCTGGGCGCGGCGGGCCTGTCGCTCGCCCTCAAGGTCCCGAGAGCATCCATCCTCAATGCCGGGCCGCACGGCCTGACCGAGATCATGTACGCGTTCGCCTCCGAGGCCAACAACAACGGGTCGGCGTTCGCGGGCCTGACCACGAACACTCCCTGGTACAACACGGTCGGCGGCATCGTGATGCTGCTCGGCCGGTTCGCGCCGGAAATCTTCGCGCTCGGCCTGGCCGGCTCGCTGGCCCGGCAGCAACCGGTACCCGCGAGCGTCGGCACCATGGACACGCACAAACCGCTGTTTGTGGGAATGCTCGTCGGCGTCATCCTCATCCTGGTCGGCCTGACCTACTTCCCCGCGCTCGCACTCGGACCGTTCGCCGAAGGGCTGCACTGATATGTCTGTGACAACTACCCAGCAGGCCAGCCCGGGCCCCCGCCCGGAGCAGGCCCCCGAGCCGCGGCGCCGGATCGGCGGCGGCCTGCTCGACCCGGCCATGCTCTGGCACTCGCTGCCGGACGCATTCAAGAAGCTCGACCCCCGGGTCCAGCTCAAGAACCCGGTCATGTTCGTGGTCGAGGTCGGCGCGGCGCTGACCACCTACTCGGCCATCACCAGCCCCTCGGTCTTCGCCTGGACGATCACCGTCTGGCTCTGGCTGACCGTGGTCTTCGCCAACCTCGCCGAGGCCGTGGCCGAGGGCCGGGGCAAGGCCCAGGCCGAGACGCTGCGCCGGACCAAGCGGGAAACCGTGGCGCGCCGCCTCACCGGCTGGCAGCCGGGCCAGCCCGCCGCCGACACCCGCGAGACCGAAGTACCGGGTACCCAGCTCACGCTCGGCGACTTCGTCGTGATCGAGGCGGGCCAGATCATCCCCGGTGACGGCGACGTCGTCGAGGGCGTGGCCTCGGTGGACGAGTCGGCCATCACCGGTGAGTCCGCGCCGGTCATCCGGGAGTCCGGCGGCGACCGGTCCGCGGTCACCGGCGGCACCAAGGTGCTGTCCGACCGGATCGTCGTGAAGATCACCTCCAAGCCCGGCGAGACCTTCATCGACCGGATGATCGCCCTGGTCGAAGGCGCCTCACGGCAGAAGACGCCGAACGAGATCGCCCTCAACATCCTGCTCGCGTCGCTGACGGTCATCTTCCTGCTGGCCGTCATCACGCTGCAGCCCATGGCGTTCTACTCCGGCGCGCCGCAGAGCCTGGTCATCCTGGTCGCCCTGCTGGTCGCGCTGATCCCGACGACGATCGGGGCGCTGCTGTCGGCGATCGGCATCGCGGGCATGGACCGGCTGGTGCAGCGGAACGTGCTGGCCATGTCCGGCCGCGCGGTCGAGGCCGCGGGCGACGTGAACACCCTGCTGCTGGACAAGACCGGCACCATCACCATCGGCAACCGCCAGGCCAGCGAGTTCCTCCCGGTCGGCGGGGTCACCCCGGCGGAACTGGCCGACGCGGCCCAGCTGTCCAGCATGGCCGACTACACACCGGAAGGCCGGTCCATCGTGGTGCTGGCCAAGGACCAGTACGGCCTGCGCGAGCGGCACGAGGGTGAACTGCAGGGCGCGGAGTTCGTCGAGTTCACCGCGCAGACCCGGATGAGCGGCGTGAATCTGGCCGACGGCCGTGAAGTCCGGAAGGGTGCTTCGAGCTCGGTCCGGGAGTGGATCCGGGCTAACGGCGGTACGCCCCCCGGGGAACTGGGCGAGATCGTGGACGGCATCTCCTCGGCCGGCGGCACCCCGCTGGTGGTGGCGGAGCGAGCACACGGCACGGCCCGCGCGCTCGGTGTCATCCACCTGAAGGACATCGTCAAGGAAGGTATCGCCGAGCGGTTCGCTGAGATGCGCACGATGGGCATCCGCACCATCATGATCACCGGCGACAACCCGCTGACCGCCAAGGCGATCGCCGATGAGTCCGGCGTGGACGACTTCCTCGCCGAGGCCACGCCAGAAGACAAGATGGCGCTGATCAAGAAGGAGCAGGAAGGCGGCAAGCTGGTCGCGATGACCGGGGACGGCACCAACGACGCCCCCGCGCTGGCCCAGGCCGACGTCGGGGTGGCGATGAACACCGGGACCTCCGCCGCCAAGGAGGCGGGGAACATGGTGGATCTCGACTCCAACCCGACCAAGCTCATCGAGATCGTGGAGATCGGCAAGCAGTTGCTGATCACCCGCGGGGCGCTGACCACCTTCTCCATCGCCAACGACGTGGCCAAGTACTTCGCCATCATCCCGGCGATGTTCGCCGGGGTCTTCCCCGGCCTGAAGCTGCTCAACATCATGCACCTGCACAGCCCGCAGTCAGCGATCACCTCGGCGATCATCTTCAACGCGCTGATCATCATCGCGCTGATCCCGCTGGCGCTGCGCGGGGTCAAGTACCGGCCCGCCTCCGCGTCGGCGCTGCTGCGCCGGAACCTGTGGATCTACGGCGCGGGCGGCCTGGTCATCCCGTTCATCGGGATCAAGGCCATTGACCTCATCGTCCAGTTCATCCCAGGATTCGGTGGTTGATCGACATGTCACGTCTCCCAGCTCTGCTGCGCCAGCACATCGCGGCGCTCCGGGGGCTCCTGGTGTTCACCGTCATCTGCGGGGTCGGCTACCCGCTGGTGGTGCTGGGCATCGCCCAGGTGGCCTTCCACCACCAGGCCAACGGCTCGCTGGTCAGCTACAAAGGCCAGGTCGTCGGTTCCAGCCTGCTCTGCCAGGAGTTCACCGACGCCAAGGGCAACCCGCTGCCGCAGTACTTCCAGCCCCGGCCATCCAACGCGGTCAACGCCACGGTCAAGACCGACTACGGCTGCGACCCGGGCTTCTCGGCCGCATCCAACCTGGGCCCGAACAACCCGGACCTGGTCCAGCTCATCAAGACCCGCCGGGCCCAGGTGGCGAAGTTCAACGGAGTCAGCCCGGCCAGCGTGCCACCTGACGCGGTGACCGCCTCGGCGTCCGGCCTGGACCCGGACATCTCCCCGGCCTACGCCTACCTCCAGGTGAACCGGGTCGCCGCGGCCCGGCACGTATCCGCATCGTCGGTCCGCGCGCTGGTCAGCCAGTTCGTCCAGGGCCGCGCCCTCGGATTCCTGGGCGAGCCGCGGGTGGATGTGCTCACCCTCAACATCGCGCTCAACCAGAAGTTCCCAACCTCCTGAGCCGAACGGATGACTGCAGTGGCTCCAGACGAGGGCGCCGGCGCCGGCCACGGCTCGCCGGCCCCCTCGCCGACACCAGTGACCCGCGTCCTTATCGTCGAAGACGAACCTGCCCTGCTCCGGGCCCTGCGCATCAACCTGCGCGCCCGCAGCTACGACGTCACCACCGCGCCGACCGGACGGGCGGCGCTGGCCGAGGCGGCCAAGCGGCCGCCGGACGCCGTCATCCTCGACCTGGGCCTGCCCGACGTCGAGGGCGTCGAGGTGATCCGCGAACTGCGCGGCTGGTCACGGGCGCCGGTCATCGTGCTGTCGGGCCGCACCGGGTCAGGGGACAAGATCGGCGCCCTGGACGCGGGTGCGGACGACTACGTCACCAAGCCGTTCTCCATGGAGGAACTGCTGGCCCGGCTGCGGGCCGTGCTGCGCCGGGACGAGTCTCCCCTGCACACGTCGCGGGTCAGGATCGGGCCGTGCGTGATCGACCTCGCCGCGCACACGGTCACCAACGGCATCGAGGCCGTGCGGCTGACTCCCACCGAGTGGCGGCTGCTGGAGATCCTGCTGCGCTCGCCCGGGCGGCTGGTCGGATCCCGGGCACTGCTCCAGGAGGTGTGGGGCCCAGGTTTCGAGAACAACACCAACTACCTGCGCTACCACATGGCCAGGCTGCGCCGGAAACTGGAGGAAGACCCAGCCCGCCCCCGCCACCTGCTCACCGAACCCGCCATGGGCTACCGCTACCAGCCGTGACCGGTGATCGGAACCAGCCGTGCGGCCTGACCAGGTGAGTGGGCACACTGATACTGAGCAGGAGTTTGATACTGAGCAGGAGTTTTCTTTGACAGGGAGATCATGAGCCAGCAGGACCGGGGACAGCTCCGGATTTATCTCGGGGCCGCGGCCGGAGTCGGCAAGACCTTCGCCATGCTCGGCGAAGGCCACCGGCGCGTCGAGCGCGGGGCCGATGTGGTCGTGGCGTTCGTGGAGACCCACGGGCGGCCGCACACGGCGGTCCTGCTCGACGGCCTGGAGATCATGCCGCGGGCCCGGCTGCCCTACCGTGGCACGACCTTCGAGGAAATGGATCTCGGCGCGGTGCTGGCCCGCAGGCCTGAGATCGCGCTGGTCGACGAGTTCGCGCACACCAACGTGCCCGGCTCGCGCAACGCGAAGCGCTGGGAGGATGTCGAGGAACTGCTGGCGGCCGGCATCGACGTGATCTCCACGGTCAATATCCAGCACCTGGAATCGCTCAACGACGTCGTCGAGAAGATCACCGGCGTGCCGCAGCGGGAGACGGTCCCCGACGCCATGGTGCGGGCGGCCGACCAGGTCGAGCTGGTCGACATGACACCGGAGGCGCTGCGCCGCCGGATGGCGCACGGGAACATCTACCCGCCGGAGAAGATCGACGCGGCGCTGACCAACTACTTCCGTACCGGGAACCTGACCGCGCTGCGTGAGCTGGCGCTGCTCTGGCTGGCCGACAAAGTGGACGAGGGCTTGCAGCGTTACCGGGCCGCGCACGACATCCACAGCACCTGGGAGGCCCGGGAGCGGGTCGTGGTGGCGCTCACCGGCGGCCAGGAAGGTGAGACGCTGATCCGCCGCGCGGCGCGGATCGCCGCCCGGTCCACGGGGGGCGATCTGCTCGCCGTGCACGTCACCCGGTCCGACGGGCTGACCGGCGCCGACCCGGCGGAACTGGCCGCACAGCGCAGGCTCGCCGAGTCGATCGGCGGTACTTACCACGAGGTGATCGGCGACAACATCCCGGACGCGCTGCTCACCTTCGCCCGGGCGGAGAACGCCACCCAGCTGGTGCTCGGCGCGAGCCGCCGGTCCTGGCTGTCCGCCCTGCTCACCGGACCAGGCGTGAGCATGCGGACTATCCGCGGCTCCGGCGACATCGACGTGCACATCGTGACCCACTCCCGGATGGGCCGCGGCCGCGGCCTGCCCCGGTCGCGGGGCGGCCTCACGCCGCGCCGTCGGCTGTCGGGCTATGCGCTCGGCGCGATCCTGGTCCCGCTGCTCACAGTGGCCCTGGCTTCCGCACGCGGCAATCTGAACCTGACCAGTGACGTGCTCGCCTTCCTGGTGGCGGTCATCGCGGTGGCCCTGGTCGGCGGGTTCGTCCCCGCGGTGCTGGTGGCGATCACCGGATCCCTGCTGCTCAACTACTACTTCACCCCGCCCATCCACCGGTGGACCATCTCCGAGAAGAACAACGTCCTGGCCCTGGGGGTGTTCATCGCGGTCGGCCTGGTGGTCAGCTCGGTGATGGATACCGCGGCCCGGCGCACCCGGCAGGCGGCCAGGGCCAACGCGGAGTCGCAGCTGCTGGCTACCACGGCAGGCAGCGTGCTGCGCGGCCAGCATGCCGTGGCGGCCGTGCTCGACCGGGTGCGCGAAGCGTTCGGCATGGAGTCCGTGACGCTCCTGGAGTGCACTGCCAGACAGGGCAGCGCCCAGCGCGGGCCTACGGCCGACTGGCAGGCCGTGGCGCACTCGGGTGAGCCGCCGCTCGGCCGGCCCGCGGACGCCGACGTGGAGGTGCCGGTGACAGAGACGCTCACGCTGGCGCTGCGGGGGCGGGCCCTCCCCGCGGATGACCGCCGGGTCCTCGGGGCCTTCGCCGCCTACGCCGCGGTCGCACTCGAGCAGCAGCGGCTGGTCGCGGCCGCGGAGGCAGCCAGGCCCATCGCCGCGGCCGACCGGATGAGGACCGCGCTGCTCGCCGCCGTCTCGCATGACCTGCGCACCCCGCTGGCCTCGGCCAAGGCTGCGGTGACCAGCCTGCGATCGTCCGACATCCATTGGAATGTGGCGGACCGCGATGAACTGCTCGCCACGGCCGACGAGTCCCTCGACCGGCTCGCCCACCTGGTGGACAACCTGCTCGACATGAGCAGGCTGCAAGCCGGGGCCATGTCTGTCTTCCCCCGGCCCGCCGGGCTCGGTGACATCGTCGCCCGCGCCCTGGATGACCTCGGTATCGGCCGCACGGCGGTGGTCGTGGACATCCCCGATTCACTGCCCGCGGTCACCGTAGATCCGGGCATCCTGGAGCGGGTCATCGTCAACCTGGCCGGGAATGCCCTGCGGTACTCCCCGGAGGGGTCGCCACCGTTGCTGACCGCGAGCGTCCTGGGCGACCGGGTCGAACTGCGGGTCGTCGATCGCGGCCCCGGCATTCCCGAGCAGGACCGTGACCGCATGTTTGTGCCGTTCCAGCGGCTCGGCGACACCGACAACACCACGGGCGTCGGCCTGGGCCTGGCCCTGTCCCGCGGGCTGGCCGAAGCCATGGGCGGCACCCTTGACCCCGAGGAAACCCCGGGCGGGGGGCTGACCATGACCCTGTCGCTGCCCGCGGTGCCCGAGCCGGACGGCCCCGGCCCGCGCCACCCTGGCTACCGGGAGCGGGACGGTGCCGCCTCCACCACCCCGGAGGGGGATCGGGCAGATGCCGGCTGAGCCTGGCAGGCTTGGCCAGGTGACCCGGGTCCTCGTTGTCGATGACGAACCACAGATCCTCCGCGCGCTGCGGATCAACCTGCGCGTGCGCAACTACGACGTGGATACCGCCGCCACCGGCGCGCAGGCCCTGGAGACGGCCGCGCGGCACCCGCCGGACCTGGTGATTCTCGACCTTGGCCTGCCCGACCTCGACGGGGTCGAAGTCATCGAGGGGCTGCGCGGCTGGACCACGGCGCCCATCATCGTGCTGTCCGGCCGGGCCGACAGCCTGGACAAGGTCGAAGCACTGGACGCGGGCGCCGATGACTACGTCACCAAGCCGTTCGGCATGGAAGAGCTGCTCGCCCGGATGCGCGCGGCGGCGCGCCGGTCCGGCTCCGTGGCTGACCAGCCCCGGGTCATGCTCGGCGACCTGGTCGTCGACCTCGCCGCCAAGCGGGTCACCCGGCCGACGGCCCAGGCCGTGGGCTCCCCCGCCGCACGGGCGGAAGCCTCCCCCGCCGCCGCGCGGGCAGGGGCCTCCCCCGCCGCACGGGCGGATGCCGCTGCGGCTAGCGGGGATATCCGGCTGACCCCCACGGAGTGGCATCTGCTTGAGGTACTCCTGCGCAACCCGGGCAAGCTGCTGAGCCAGCGCCAGCTGCTCGCGGAGGTCTGGGGGCCGGGGTACGCGGACGCGGCCGGCAACCTGCGCCTGTACATGGCGCAACTGCGCCGCAAGCTCGAGCCGGACCCGGCGCGGCCCCGCTGGCTGCTCACCGAGCCAGGCATGGGCTACCGCTACCAGCCCAGCCCAGACAGCGCCGACGACCCCCGCTGATCCTGGTGCCGCCGACGCCGACGCCGACGCCGCCAGAAAGCCTGCCCGCCGAACTGGCGACGGTCGCGGCCCAACTCGGCCTGCGTGACATAACCGTCCTGCGGCACAGCGGCAAGGCGGTCGTCTGCACCGCTGGCCTCGCGGGCCGGCCGGTGGTGGTCAAGGTGCTCCTCGCCGCGGGCGAGCCCTGGCTGGCCAGGTTGCGGCACGAGATCCGGATCTACCGCGCCTTCGCGCGGGAGCCGCCTCCCGTGCGGGTGCCGGCGCTGATCCACACCGACGGCCGCCGGGTCCTGGTGCTGGAACGTCTCGACGCCCGGCCGCTGGGCACCGACCGGTATCCCGGCCGCGGACTCACCGTCGCGCAGATCGAGCCTGGCCTGACCGCTGTCCGGAGGCTGGCCGCCTGGCACCCCCTATCCAGCGGTTTCGGGCCGGCCTGGGACTATCCGGGCCGGGTCAGCCGATACCACGCGGCCGGATACCTGACCGACGCTGATCGCGACGCCGCCCGCCGGCTCCTGGCCAGGTGCGACCACCGGCCGCAGATCGGCCACGGCGATCCGCTCTCCAGCAACCTGCTGCTCACCGCCGACGGCGGATGCGCGCTGGTCGACTGGGAGCACGCTGGCCCGTTCCTGCCCGGCTTCGATCTCGCGATGCTGCACACCCTGCTCGGCGCCCGCACCCCGGCCATCAGGGCCCGGATCGACCAGATCGTCGCTGGCACCAGGATCGAGGAGCCGTTCACGCTGAACCTCGTCCTGGTCCTCGCCCGCGAGCTGCGCATCCATCACGAACTGCCGGCCAGCCCGCTGCGGACCGAACGACTGGCGCTCCTCGGCAGTGCCTGGGCAACCGCCCGCGACCGGCTGCAGGGAGCGGCCCAGAGCTGAGAACCCGGCTCCGTGCTGCCCCTACCAGGCGGCCAGGCGATTCGTCACACCCGGCGCCAGGAATGGCGCACAATAGCCCGGCCGGTTTAGTCCGGACTATCCCTAATGAATGGGTAGGCTCGTAATACCGCGATAGCCAGTGCGGAGCTACCGCCCGCGGGCTGCCCGTCACCGGATGAATCTGGCCACCGCCAGTCCAGGAGGTGGTACGCCTGATGGCTGAGCCCTCGTTCGGGACCGCGCTACGGCAACTGCGGGAACAGCAGGGGATATCGCTCACCGCCCTGGCCCGGCTGGTGCACTACAGCAAGGGATACCTCAGCAAGGTCGAGACTGGTGAGCGACCGGCGACGGCCGTGCTGGCCCGGTGCTGCGACGAGGCACTGGGGGCATCCGGGGTGCTGGCCGGCACGATGCCAGGACCGGTCCGGCGGCACCGTGCCGCCGCGCACCGGCCGGCTCAGCTTCCGGCCGGGGTCGCCGGCTTCACCGGGCGCACCGCGACTTTAGATCAGCTCGACAAGGCCCTCGGCACGCCGGCCGGTGCCCTCGCCGTCATTGTCGGCGGCCCCGGGGTGGGCAAGACCGCGCTCGCCTTGCACTGGGCGCATCGGGTGGCAGGCCAGTTTCCCGACGGGTGCCTGTTCGCCGACCTCCGTGGCCATTCCCCCGGCGGCGTTCCCGCCGAGCCCGGCGAGGTGCTCGACGGGTTCCTGCGCGGGTTGAACGTGCCGCCCGAGGCGATACCGGCCGACCTGGGACCACGGTCCGCCCTGCTGCGGACGGTCCTGGACGGCAAGCGGATGTTGATCGTCCTGGACAACGCCGCCAGCCCGGCTCAGGTCCGCCCGCTGCTGCCCGGGTCCCCCGGGTGCCAGGTGGTTGTCACCAGCCGGAGCCGGATGTCTGGCCTGGTCGCCCGCGAGGCCGCGGCACGAGTCCTGCTGGAACCCCTGCCCGAGGACGAGGCGGTCACGGTCCTGGGACACACCCTGGGCTCGCCGCGGCTGGCCGCCGAACGGCGCGCGGCCGGCGAGATCGCGATGTGGTGCGGGTTCCTGCCGCTCGCGCTGCGGATCGCGGCCGACCGCGCGCAGGCGCGCCCCCGGCTGAAGCTGGCCGTGCTGGCGAGCGAGCTATCGGCAGAACGCGAAC
>Ga0265338_10006906_pt1 | contig 14282 bp, 16 predicted proteins | sample 42126metaG_FD_193579 | JGI IMG/M metagenome (GOLD analysis project Ga0265338, IMG submission 193579) | Rhizosphere microbial communities from Carex aquatilis grown in University of Washington, Seatle, WA, United States - 4-21-26 metaG | ecosystem: Host-associated > Plants > Roots > Rhizosphere... | reverse complement strand
CAACGATGCGACGGTCAGCTATGTGACCAGCACCGAGCACGAGCGCCTGGTCGTCGGTTCGCTGCGGAAGGGCAACTACCTCGTCGAGGTCACGCGCGCTTCGGCGGCCACCGGCTCGATCCGCGGCACCGTGGAGGTCACCGCGCTCGGCAGCAAGCGTTCGTTGCCGTTCGAGCTGCGCGGCGCTCACGCGATCATCGGTCGCGTCGCGATCTCGCTCGAAGAGCATCTCGAAGAGATCGGCAGCAGCGAAGCGCACGTCAGCTTCAGCCACATCGCCGACGAACAGCTCAGCCGCGTGATCATGGCCCGCTCGCCGTCGGTGCGGCAATGCTACGAGACTGCGCTCGGCGCGAACCCGGCGCTCGGTGCCGGCCGCGTCGCGCTGACGGTCGCGATCACGCAATACGGCGGCGTGCAGCTCGCGACCTCGGCATCGGCCGGCTTCGACGGTGTCGCCGAGTGCGTCAAGCAACAGCTCGCCACGATGCACTCGAGCTCGAACCCCGCTGGTACGGCGCTGCACATCGCGCTCACGTTCACCCGCTGACTACTGCGTGAAGTCGAGCGCGCCGGTGAGATCGCCCATCGCGGTCCCGCCGGCGGTCACCAACGCGGTGTCGCGCGTCATCGTGCCGGCGAGCGGGGTCATCCCGAACCGCTTGTCGATCAGGCGCAGGATCGAGCCGGTGTCGTACTGCGTGTGATCGACGAACCCGCGCTTCGCGAACGGCGAAACGATGATCGCGGGGATGCGCGTACCCGGTCCGAGCAGATCGCCGGTCGGCGGCGCGACGTGATCCCACCAGCCGCCGTTCTCGTCGTACGTGATCACGATGATCATGTCTTTGTACTGCGGGCTCGCTTGCAGCGCGGCGACGAGACCTGCGATGTGCGCGTCACCGGCGGCGAGCGACGCGTAGCCGGCATGTTGGTTGAGGTCGCCTTCGGGCTTGTAGAACACGACCGACGGCAGCGTGCCCGCCGAGATATCGGCCATCAGATCCGTGTAGTCCTTGAGGTGCTTGCCGCGCGCGGCGGCGGCGCTCACCGGATCGAACGCCGCGTAGTAGTTGAACGGCTGGTGATGGAACTGAAAGTTCGGCGCGGAGCCCGGGGTCGACGGTGGGAAGTTGCGATCGCCGATCGCGGTCGCGAGCGTCTCGTTCCACGCGCCCGAGTACCAGGCCCAGGTCACGCTAGCCGCGTCGAGTTGATCGCCGATCGTCTGCGTCGTCTGCGGCGGCACGGTCGACGCGCTCGAGCGATCCGCGTAGAGATGCGTCGAGTCGCTCGCCGCCGGCGCGATATAGCTCGGCTGATACGGTGGTGCCATCGTGTTGACCGCGTGCCACGTGCCGTCGCCGAGATAATTCGCTGGCGTCAGGTTTCCCGACAGCGTGTACGTCGGCGGACCATCGATCGCCGACGCGGGCGACGCAGGCGCGATGTCGAGCTCCGGCAGCCCCGTATCGTCGAGCACCGCGATCGTCGGCTTCGCCGGATCGGTGTCGGCGTTTGGATATTCAGGCGCGCACGCGCAGATCAAGTACTGGTGATTGAGGAACGAGCCGCCAAACGCACCCATGAAGAAGTTGTCGGCGAGCGTGTACTGCTGCGCGAGCTGCCACAGCGCGAGCTGGCTGCCGTCGTAGTGGCCCATGACGAGGCCGCCGGAGTCGGCGTATGCGGCGAACATATCGTTGTAGCCGCCGTCGATCTGCATCTGGTTCTCGAAGAACCGGTGATAGAGGTCGCGCGTGATGTAGCTCTTGTCGAAGCCGGCGTAGGTCGCTTCGAGCGAGTACGGCGCGTTGACGATGCCGTCGCTCATCGCCTGCGTGATCGCCGGGGTGAAGCCCGCTGCGGTGACGCCGCCCCAGGTCTGCGGCAACGTATCGAGCGTCGAGAAATCGCGGTCGAGCTGTGGCACGTACGTGCCGGCGAGCGGTAAGCCGTTCGCGCCGGGGAACGAGCCGTACACGTTATCGAAGCCGCGATTCTCCGCGAAGATCACGACGACGTTCTTGACCGATTGCAGCGAGGCGGGCCCGCTGGCGTCGGAGCCACCACTGCCGCTACCCGCATCGGGGCGGTCTTTGTCGTTCGGTGGATTACATGCGGCCACAAACGCGAGCGCGATGGCGAGCTTCGTCATGCTTTCACCATCACCGCACAATGTGCAGCTGAGGTGACGAACCCGTGTCTCGTGCGCGTTGCGACGATCTCGTCATCGAGTCGCCATCCAGCGATGTCACGGTGCGCACGTGCGTGGCTTTTGTTGCCTTGTCGTCGCGGTGAGCGCTTGTCGCGGTGCGGATCGACCGGCTCCACCTGCACCGACTCCCGCGCCGAGTCCAGCGATGACGCCGCCGCGAGCGCGGCATCCCGCGCCCGAGCAGCCGGCGGCGCGCGCCGCGTACTACACGTCGACGTTCGCGAACAAGCCGACGGTCGCGGACATGACCGCACTGGGCGCGCAGATCTTTCGCGATCCGTCGCTGTCGGCGTCGGGTCATCTCGCGTGCGCGACGTGTCACGACCCGGCGAACGCGTTCGCGCCATCGACCGGGCTCGCCGTCCAGCGCGGCGGAGCAACCGGCGATGCGCTCGGCGTGCGAGCGGCGCCATCGCTGCGTTACCTCGCGGCGATCCCGCGATTCACCGAGCATTTCCACGACGGCGACGACGACGGCATCGACCAAGGGCCGGCCGGCGGCTTGACGTGGGACGGCCGAGCCGACAGCACGCACGATCAGGCGAAGTCGCCGTTGTTCTCGCCGCTCGAGATGGCGAATCGCTCTGCCGACGAGCTTGCCGGCAAGCTGCGCCGCACGAGCTACGCGGCCGCGTTCGTCACGACGTTCGGCACCGGCGCTCTCGACACGACCGAATCGGCGATCAAAGCCGCGACGCTCGCGCTCGAGGTCTACCAACAAGATCCGGCGACGTTCTACCCGTACTCGAGCAAGTTCGACGCGGTGTTACGCGGCACCGCGAAGCTGTCGCCGACCGAAGCGCGCGGCAAGCAGATCTTCGACGATCCGAAGCGCGGAAACTGCGCGACCTGCCATCCCGATACGATCAAGGCCGGGTTCCCGGCGTTCACCGATTTCGGCTTCATCGCGCTCGGCGTGCCGCGCAATCGCGCGTTGCCGTCGACGCGCGACCCCGCGTACTTCGATCTCGGCTTGTGCGGGCCGTATCGCACCGACCTTTCCGCACGCACAGACTACTGCGGGATGTTTAGAACGCCGTCGCTGCGCAATGTCACTTCGCGTAAGCGGTTCATGCACAACGGCGAGCTCGCGACGCTGCACGACGTGCTCGAGTTCTATGCGACCCGCGATGTGACACCGGCGCGCTGGTACCGCGGCGGCGAGCTGTTCGACGATCTGCCCACCGAGTATCACCGCAACGTCAATCGCGACGCACCGTTCGGGCCGACGCGCATGCTCTCCGAAGCGGACATCGCCGATGTTCTCGCGTTCCTCGCGACCTTGACCGACGCCGACGTCGGTCGTTAGCGTCACTCCCAGCGCAGGTCGAGCTGGCAGGCATCGTCGCCGCGCGTCCGGCACTTGCTCTCGTTAACGGTCGCGCGCTTGCCCCCCGAGAGCTCGACCGAGCGTTCGGCCCAGCCCGCGACCGACATGCAATGCGCGACATGAGGCGTAGCGAACCCGCGAATGCGCGCGACCGCTCCCTTGGAGCCGCGGGTCATGACCTCGAGGTAGCCCGAGTCGTAGTGCGCGCTCCACAGCCGCACGGCTCGCCCCAAGATCCAGTGCACCGTGCCGACCTTGAAGAACAACCGGTAGATCGTCGTGAGATTGGCGTCTGCGCCGTGGCGGCCGAGCATGCGCACGAGCTCGAGATCGCCGCGCCCGAATAACCGATCGATCGTGAGGTTGAGCTCGATGAACTGCTCGAACGGATACCACCGCGCTTTCTCGATCCCGCCCGAGATCACCGCGCGCAGCTCCGGCGAGCACTGCGCAAGTAGGCGATCGGTGCCCGCCGCGCCGTGCCCGAGCTGAACCCACAGCACGCGAGATGACAGCGCGCTTCCCTTCACGTTGGCCACGCCTCTACTATACGCGCGTGAAAGCCCAGGACCCGATCGCGCTGCTCGAAGAGATGGAAGCCAAGGCCGCGCTTGCCGGTGGCGCGGCGCGGATCGCAAAGCAGCACGAGGCTGGCAAGCTGACTGCGCGCGAGCGAGTGATGGCGCTGGTCGACGAAGGCAGCTTCGTCGAGCTCGACAAGTTCGTCACCCATCGCAACGCGGACTTCGGCATGCAGGATCAAAAGATCCTCGGCGATGGCGTCGTCACCGGCCACGGTTTGGTCGACGGCCGACCGGTGTGCGTGTTCGCGCAGGACTTCACCGTATTCGGCGGTTCGCTATCGGGCGCGTACGCGCAAAAGATCTGCAAGGTGATGGACCTCGCGACGAAGATCGGCTGCCCCGTGATCGGGCTCAACGACTCGGGCGGCGCGCGGATCCAGGAGGGCGTCGAATCGCTCGCCGGCTACGCCGATATCTTCCTGCGCAACGTGTTGTCGAGTGGCGTCGTGCCGCAGCTGTCCGCGATCATGGGGCCGTGCGCCGGCGGCGCGGTGTACTCGCCCGCGATCACCGACTTCATCCTGATGGTCGAGGGCACGTCGTACATGTTCATCACCGGCCCCGAGGTGATCAAGACCGTCACCGGCGAAGAGGTCACCAAGGAAGCGCTCGGCGGCGCCGAGAGCCACGCGTCGAAGTCCGGCGTGTCGCACTTCGCGGAGCCCGACGAGCTGTCGTGCATCGCGCGGATTCGCGAGCTGCTGTCGTTCATGCCGAGCAACAACAACGAGGATCCGCCGACTCGCGAGCCCCAAGACCCGCCGGATCGCGCCGATGCCGCACTCGACAGCGTCGTGCCGGCCGAGTCGAACAAGCCGTACGACATCAAGAAGATCATCAACGGCACGGTCGACGACGGTCAGTTCGTCGAAGTCCACAAGGACTACGCGAAGAACATCGTCGTCGGGTTCGCCCGTTACGACGGCCGTCCGGTCGGCATCGTCGCGAACCAGCCGATGCAGCTATCGGGATGTCTCGACATCGACGCGTCGGTCAAGGCCGCGCGGTTCGTACGGTTCTGCGACTCGTTCAATATTCCGCTCGTCACGTTCGTCGATGTCCCGGGCTTCTTGCCCGGCACTTCGCAAGAGTACGGCGGCATTATCAAGCACGGCGCGAAGCTGCTCTATGCGTTCGCCGAAGCGACCGTCCCGAAGATCACGGTGATCACGCGCAAAGCCTATGGTGGCGCGTACGACGTCATGGCGAGCAAGCACATCCGCGCCGACATCAACGTGTCGTATCCCGGCGCCGAGATCGCGGTGATGGGCCCGGACGGCGCGGTCAACATCATCTTCCGCGGCGAGCTCGACAAGATCAAAGACGAGACCGCGAAGGCCGAGGCGCGCGCGAAGTTCATCGCCGACTACCGCGAGCGATTCGCGAACCCGTACAAAGCGGCGTCGCTCGGCTACATCGACGAGATCATCCGGCCGCGCGACACGCGCTGGACGATCATCCGCTCGCTGCGCACGTTGAAGAACAAGCGGCAGACGAACCTGCCGCGCAAGCACGGCAACATTCCGCTCTAATAAGGTGCGGCTTCGCCGTCATGTTTCCCTCCATCCGCATCCTTCGCTCTTGCCTGCTCGCCGTCGCGCTCGCCGCCTGTCATCCCCACGAAGTCTCGATCGCACCGCTGCCTCGCGTCGCGACCGCGCGCTATCTCGAAGGCCGGCTCGCCGCTTACCGCGGTGACTGGCCGACCGCTGCGAGCGCCTTCGCCGACGCCGCGACGGCCGCGCCGGATCAGCCGATGATCGCGATCGAGCTCGCCCATGCGCTCGCGAAGGCGAAGCGCGAGCCGGCTGCTCGTGACGTGCTGGCCTCCGCGCGCGCACGTTGGCCGGATCACCCGCAGGTCTGGCTCGCGTCGGGTGATCTGCTAGCGAGCGCGATGCCGGTCGATCGAACCGCGCCGCCATCCGGTGGTGGACCCGCCACCGCCGTCGAGGCCGCCGCTGCTTATCGCCACGCGGTCTCGCTCGCGGCCGACGACGAACGCGGTTATCTCGGCCTCGCACGGGTGCTGCTAGCGGGTCATCACGAGCGAGAAGCCGAGGACACGTTGCGGGCGCTCGTCGCGCACGTCCCGGGATCGGTCGACGGTCACTTCCGGCTCGCCCAGCGCCTCGCCGACCGCAACGACCTCGCAGGCGCCGCGAAAGAGCTGCGCGCCGTACTCGAGCGCGATCCCGACCATATCGATGCGCGGATGGCACTCGCGCGCGCCGAACGCCGGCTCGGCGACCTGACCGACGCGATCGCGCAGACCCGCAGCGCCTTCGATCGCGCCGCGCAACCGATCGATCTCGCGCAGGAGCTGTTCTTCTTGTTGTGCGAGGCCGACGACATCACCGCCGCCAAAGATCTGCTGGCGCTGCTCGACGACGATCGCAGCGATGCCGACACGCTCGGGCTGATCGCGCGGCTCGAGCTCGGGCTCGGCGCGGTCGATGCGGCACACGCGATCACGAACCAGCTCGCGAGCATCGATGCCGACGCCGCGGCGCTACTCGAGATCGAGATCGCAGCCGGTGCGCACGATCTCGACGCCGCCGAGCGCCTCGCCATTGCGCTCCCCGCGGACTCGCCGGTGTACGGCGCCGGCCGGCGGGTCGCCGCCGATGCGATCCGCGCGAGTCACGGCGCCGCTGCTCGTGCGTTCGCGCTCGTCGAGCCGGCGTGGCGAGCCAAGCCCGGTGATGTCGATCTCGCGCTATCCGCCGCACTCGCGCTCGCCGCCTTGCATCGCGGTGACGAAGCTCGCGCCGCGCTGGCCGCGGTCAAGGCCGCCCCGACGCTCGAGCTCGCCCGGGCGCGGCTCGACGATGCGCTTGGCGATCGCAAGGCCGCGATCGCTCGCCTCGAAGCGCTGATCCGCGCACACCCAGACGACACCGCCGCGCTCAACTTTGCCGGCTACGTCATGGTCAACATCGGCGAGCGGCTCGACGTCGCCGCGCGTTACTTGCAGACCGCTCGCGAGCTACAACCCGGTGATCCCGCGATCATCGACAGTTGGGGCTGGTTGCTCGTTCGTCGCGGCGATCGCAAGGGTTCGCTCGCCGCACTCGAGCTCGCCTCCCGGCTCGCACCGCTCGATCAAGACATCGCGCTCCACCTGCGCACGGCCCGCACTCCCGGCCAGCTGGTGGTACCATCGAAGCCATGACTCGGCGGTTCCTCGTCGCACTTGTCGCGTTGATCGCGCTCGCCGCGCCGGGCTGCAAGAAAGGTCCGTCCGAGGACCAGTGCAAGAAGTTGCTCGAGCACATGACCGACCTCGAGTACAAAAAGGGCGGCGCCGCCGCGACCAACGATCAGATGAAGGCCGAGCTGCTGAAGCAGAAGCAGGCCGCGCTCGGAGGAAAATCGGCCGAGGAGTTCATGAAGACGTGCACGTCGTCGATGTCGAAGGCGCGGGTCGAGTGCGCGCTTGACAAGAACGAGATCGACGGCGACAACGGCGTCGCGAAGTGCGACGAAGGCAAATAGCCCGCGGCTTACGCCAGCGTCCCGTTTAGCGTCTGGAACACGACGTCGGCGACTCGCTCGCCCACCGCGGTCGCCGCGGTCGCGCCATGACCGCCGAGGCCAGCCGCCCACACGAGCCACGGTCGCGTGCGATCCGAGACGATCCGCATCCGAAGATCCGGCGTGAAGCAGCGCTGACATGCCCAGCGACCGAGCACCTTCGCTCCGGCGAGCGTGCTGTTGCCGAGTCGGGTCGCCAACGCGGCATCTCCTTCGGCGTCGGCTTCTTGATGGCCGGCGGCCACGGGCACGCCGTCGCATGGCGAGATCAACACGCCGTCTGCGGCGCCGCGGACGTACAGCTCTTGCTCGCCGAGATGCCATAGCCAGGGCGCGCGATCGACGACCCCGCCGCTGACCACGTAGACGTGGCGTTTGAGCGCGACCAACGGCGGCGCGCCGACGAGTCGACCTGCCCAAGCGCCCGAAGCGTCGACGACGATCCGGGCCTCGAGCTCGCCGAGCGCGGTTGTCAGCCGAGCGCCGACGCTGTCGGGCTCGATCGCGGTGACGCCTGCACTACGTGCGATTTGCGCCCCACCGGCCTCGGCACCGGCGACGAGTGCGGCGAGCAAGCCGGCGATATCGATCACCCCGTCGCTCGGCACGTGCAGCGCCGCCGCGATCGACAGATCGGGGAGATGCGGCCACCAGCTCGCCACCGCCGAGGTCGCGACCTGCTCGATCGCGACCGAAAATCGCTTGGCGCGATCGAGATACGCGTCGGCATCGACCGCGTTGTCGAACGTCAGAACACCACCGCTTTCGCGCCAGACCCCGCCGAGCTCGCGCAGCAGTTGCGCGCCGCGCACGGTGAGCGCGGTGGTCTCGTCGTCGTCGACGAGCTGGCGGCCGAGGCCGGCACTACGGCCGCTCGCGAATTTGCCGAGCTCGGCCTCGCGCTCGAGCACGATGCTCGCGATACCGCGCCGGGCCAGCGCCCATGCCGTGGCGGCGCCGGCAAATCCGCCGCCGATGATGGCGACGTCGGTCGTGGCCGGCAGCTCGCTCACGGTGGGCTTGTAGCACGTTGCCGGTTGACCGCGCCGTCTTCGTCTAGGCAGACTCGTTCCATGCCGAAGCTGATCCGTCTGGACACGGGTGCCGAGATCGGAGAAATCAGCGATGCGCAGCTGCAGTTTCTCGTCGACCAACTCGAAGAAGAGAACGACGACGACAAAGACTATTTCATCGATCGCGACACGATCGAGCTGTTGTCCGACAACGGCGGCGACCCGGAGCTGCTCGCAATGCTCGAGAAGGCGATCGGCCGGGACGAAGAGATGACGATCGCCTGGGAGTGAAGCCCTTCGCTCCAAGGATTGGCGGTCGCCAGCCGGGCTCGATATGATCGGCGTATGGGCCGGGTCGCGTCGCTTGGGCTGCTCGCACTCGCCGGGTGTTCACATGGCGGCAGACCGCCGAATGACCCGGCGAGCGCGCACGAGCGGCTCGTGTCCGCGGCCAAGCAACACGACGCTGCGGCGATCGCGAGCCTGTTGCGGGCACCGCTTAGCTATGGCGGCTTGTGGTTCGCCGATCGCGGCTGCGCGGCGAAGTTTCCGACCGCGGCCACGCTCGGCGCCGATCAGCTTGCCGCCTTCGCGAAGTGTCTCGCCGCGCTCAAGCTCGAGTCGAGCCCGCGCAGGTCGGCGCTCGCCGACGGCGTAATCCTGACCTACGACCCGGGTATCGAGATCGAGCTCCGATTCGGCGTCGACGATACCGGCGCGTGGTTATCGTCGATCGGCTACCTCGGACGCCGCGAGCCCGGCGATCCCGAACCGACGATCTCGCCGTCCGCGCTCGAGCTGCGACGAGAAGCTGGGATGCGAGAACCCGAGCTCGATGCCGATGCGCACACCAAGCTCGACGAGGACATCAACCTCAGCGGCAACACCTACGCGTACGCGTGGCTGCGGGTGTGCGTCGATCCGAATGGCGCGGTCACGACGTCGCCGCGCGACGGCTCGTCGCAGGCGGCCGAGGACGTCTTTGCCGCCGCGGTCCGCGACTGGCGGTTCCGTCCGTTCGACCCAGGCGGCTCGGCGTTCACGGTGTGCACGCTCAAGCGCTTCACGTACGGTACGAGCCCGACCGACGAGGTCTTGCCCTTGCCGCAACTCCCCGGCCCGCTGCGAACGGTGAGCCCCGACGCGCTCGGCAAGCGGATCGCCGGCGTTCCCGAGGTCGCTCCGACCGAACCGATCAAGCTCGAGCTCGCGAAGCATCACAACCCCGCGCTGTTCGGCGTGTTTCGGTTCTGTCTCGCCGAGACCGGCGCGGTCGACAACGTCACGACCGTTCTGTCGAGCGGCAACACCGACTACGACGCGCTGATCAAGACAGCGATCCACGCGTGGCGCTACAAGCCGTACGTCAGCAACGGCAAGCCGGCCGCGATCTGCAGCGAAGTCGTCTACTCGTATCGCCAGTCCTGAGTTAGCCGACGTCGAGTACGAACATCACGCGGCACCATTGGCCCACCGCCGCAGCTGTCTGAAGTTCCAGACCGCGAGCAACCCCCATAGGACGGCCAGCAGTGGGATCCCTACCCGGAGATACTGCGCGGTGACGAGCGAGACCTGATGGTCATGCATGACGAAGAACGCGCCGCGATACTCGTAGGGATAGCCGAGCGTCACCAATCCCCCTGCAAGGGCAACGCAGGTCAGGGCGGCGATCAACCTCGGCATCTGTACAACCGTAGCATTGCGAGTATTGCTAGGCGCCGCGAAACGAGCTGCGGTCAGCCCAGCGACGCGCGGATCGACCGCGGGGTGATCTTCTGCCAGCTCGCGAGCAAGGCCGCGGTCACGACGAGCGACGCGCCTCCGATCGCGACGAGCCGGACCGCATCGCCCGCGTGCGGCAGCGCGAGTGATACGCCGAACCCCGCGCCGAGCCCGACCGCGCAACAGCCGACGATGCCCCACGTGCCGCGCAGGTACGCGCGGATCGGCAGGTCGATCGTCTTGGTCACGAGATACGCGAGCACCGCAAACGCGATCGGATAACCGACCGCCCATGCGACCGGCACCGACAACAAGCCCAGGCGAGCACCGAGCAGCTGCGCTCCGAGCGCGAACGAGCCCGGCACCGCGATCGTCGCGATCATCATGTAGCGCAGCGTGAGCTGCGGTTTGCCGACGCCGTCGAGCAGCGGCGGCCCGAGGTAGCCGAGCGAGCGGAATAGGCCCATCACGCACAAGATCCGCGCCGCTTGGCCGCAGATCTCGAGCTGATCCGGCGTCCACTTGCCGCCCGAGTAGCACAGCCGCAAGAACTCCGGCACGACGAGCAGGATCAGCACGACGAACGGCAGGATCGCGATCAGATTGAGCCGGGTGAACTGGATCAGCTGCGCCGCGAGCGCTTTGCGATCGTCGCGAATGCGCGCGAACGTCGGGAACGCGACATCGATCACCACGTTCGCGATCGTCTTGACCGGCTCGAGGATCAGATAGTCGGCGAGCGAGTAGATGCCGTTCGCGACGTCGCCGAAAAAGTGCGCGACGATCGGTGCGTCGACGCTCGTGTACAGCTGATAGAGCACCTGGCTGCCGGCGCTGCGCAGCCCGAACTTGATGTGCGAGCGCACCTCGCGCGGCCGGAACACGAACTTCGGCAGCCACGGATGGCGGAGCTGGATCACGATGCCGAACACCGTCGCGCGCACGAGCGCCGCGAGCGTGAAGCACCAGATCGTGTAGCCCATCGCCGCGAACACGACGCGAGAGATCGACTCCGACAGGTGCGCGACGATCCGCGCCTTCGCGACCGCATCGAACCGCAGCTCCTTGCGCAGCAGCGCGAATGGAATCGCGTAGACGTTCTGCAACACTAGCTTGGCGCCGTACGCGACGAGCAACCAGCCGATCACCGCGTGGTGCTGCCACATGCCGTACAGCGGGCCGACCCCGAGTAGCACGAGGAACAGCGCACCCGACACCATCACGTTGAACCAGAACACGGTCGACACGCGCTCCGGCGTCAGGTCGTCGTGCTGGATCAACGCCGAGGTCACGCCGAGGTCGGCAGCGGCATCGAGCGCGGCGTACAACGGGATCGCCGCAAACGCGATGCCGAGATCGTCGGCCGATACCCACAGCGCGACGACGATCATCTGCGACAGCAAATCGGCGATCGCGATCACCGCCTGCGCAGCGCCGGCCCAAGCCACACCGCGCGCGACCTTCGTGCTCAGGCCAGGGTCGCTACCCGACACTGCCTCGCTGATACCATGCTTCGTGCTAGCGTGCCGGCTGCATGCGCGAGGTCCAGGTCGCGCCCGACCACTACGACTTCGAGCGTTATGACGACGCCGAGCGCTGGATGTCGTACTGGCATCAGCTGCGCGCCGTGCTCGCAGTCCGGCCGAAGACCGTGCTCGAGATCGGCCCGGGGTCAGGCGTGTTTCGCAACTACCTGCGCGCCGCCGGCGTCGAGGTCAAGACCCTCGACATCGATCGCTCGCGCGACGTCGATTTCGTCGCCGACATCACGAAGCTCGACGAGGCGCTCCCCGCCGGCCTGACGTTCGACGCGGTATGCGCGTTCCAGGTGCTCGAGCACCTACCGCTCGCCGAATTCGAGACCTGCCTCGCGAACATCGCGCGCCGCGCTAACCCCCACGTGTTCGTCTCGCTGCCCTATCGCGGCTTGCGCGTGCGCTTCGCGTTCTGGTGGGGCGACCACCACTTCACGCTCGGCCACAAGCTGATGCTGCCGTGGCGCCACAAGCCGATCCCCGAGCATCACTGGGAGCTCGGCTATCCGCACACCGCGCGCAAGATCACGAAGATCATCACGCGCCAGCTCGACGTCGTGTCGCGCGGTTTCATCCGCGAGAACCCGTATCACTACATGTGGCAGTTACGTCGCCGCGGCGAGCTCGCCGCCGGCTGACTACTTGTCTTTGTCCTTCTTGGACTTCGCTTCGCACTCGTCGAGCTGCTTCTCGGTCGGCTCGCCGCTGAGCGCGTTGATGCAGTCGAGCGTCTTCTGGGTCTCCGGCTTCTTCTTGAGCTCGTCGCGGCAGTCCTTGGCGGCCTCTTCCTTCAGCTTGTCGACGCCGTACTCCGCGCCGCCCTTCGGCATGTCCTTCATCATCAGCGGCGCGATCTTGTCCGCCGCGCGCGCGCAGTCATCTTTGCCGGAGCAAGCGGCGAGGGAACCACACAGAGCGAGGGCGATAGCGATGGTCTTCATGGGGTGCGGCATCTTACCCGACGATGCGACCCGTGGTGAACCGCGAAGTTAGGGCGCGTGATCGCTGCCGACAGCGTCGGGCCGGCGGTCGTGGGACGAGTGGGTCCGCGTGATCTTCTCGAACGGCGGGCAGGCCGCGATCTGGACGTCGGTCGGCGCATCGGGCAGCGCGATCAAGCATGCGAGCGTCGCCTTCGCGCGCTCGGGATCCTTCGCGACCGACGCATGGCACTTCTCGACGCCTTGCTGAATTCGCTCGGCGTTGTCGGAGCCCGCGCCGCCGGCTTTGGTCCACGCGTCACTCGACGCGATCTTCGCGACCGCGAGCGCGCAGTCGTCTTGGTGTTTCGAGCAGGCCGCGAGCGCGAGCGCCGCGATGATGGCGAGCTTGGTCATAGCAACCGATCGATCTGTGGCATGCCGTTGCCATCTACCATCCCGTGGACTGTGTAGGTCGTCGGATGACCATCGCAGTCGACATCGCCGACCGCGGTGGCGGTGAACTTCTGCGCCTCGCCGGCGTAGCTGTACTGGAACCGACCCGGCTCGTCGACGTGGAACTCGAGCGCCGACCACACCGGCGAGCTCGCCCACTCTTTCGAGATCGCGCACTTGTGATTCGCGCCTTGGCAGCACGGCGTCGCCGGCGTCGGACCGGCTTGGCCGACCGCGAAACCACCGCTGTCGCCGAACATTCGCCTCGACTGCTTGGCCATCCTATCGAGCGTCAGGTTGGCTTCGAGCTTCATCGAGTTGCGCTTGTCGTCGCCCCTGCCTTTGTCAGCGGCGTTGTCATCGGCTTTGTCAGCCGCCTTGTCGCCGCCGTGACAGCCGGTCGCGAGCACGACACCCGCAATGGCTAGCCAGGTCTTCATCGGCTCGCAGCGTAGCTCACGGCGCCGGCGGTTTTGCGGTGCACTCCGCGACTTTTTCCTTCGTGACCTCGTCGCTGATCGCGAGGATGCAATCGAGCTGCGCTTGGCGCTCGGGATGCTTCGCGATATCTGCGCGACACGCGGCGAGGACCTGATCTTTGACGTTCGCGATCGATTGCTCGGATGGGCGAGTGCCGTCGAGCATCACCGCGGTCTTGTCGTAGACCTTCTCGCAGCTGTCTGGCTTCGAGCACGCCGAGACGGCGACGAACGCGAACGCGAACAGGAGCTTCATGACGCGAGTCTAAGCCGCGCGCCGGCCGCGAAACACCGTGAAGTGAAGGACGAGCAGGCTGACGTTGACCGCGGCGATCGCCGCGCCGTGGCCGACGACCCAGTACGGAAATCCGGCGAGGCACGCGATCATCCACACGAACACGTAGGTATCGCGCCGGCCGAACGAGCGCAGCCAGGTGACCGGCGACGTCGGATCGTAGACGTCGTCGGCGGTCGCCTTGCCGGACTCG
>Ga0265338_10006905_pt1 | contig 14282 bp, 9 predicted proteins | sample 42126metaG_FD_193579 | JGI IMG/M metagenome (GOLD analysis project Ga0265338, IMG submission 193579) | Rhizosphere microbial communities from Carex aquatilis grown in University of Washington, Seatle, WA, United States - 4-21-26 metaG | ecosystem: Host-associated > Plants > Roots > Rhizosphere >... | reverse complement strand
CTGGAAAGCCTACGAGATGCGAAAAGGGTTTACGAGAAAACCGCAATCGGACGAGCCCGCGACGCATGTCAAGAATTACATCACGCCGAGCGGACTGCAGCGCCTCAAGGATGAGCACCAGTTTCTGCTCATCAGGGAACGCCCGGCCGTGACGGAGGTGGTGGCGTGGGCTGCCAGCAATGGCGATCGCAGTGAAAACGCCGACTATCAGTACGGCAAGCGGCGGCTGCGGCAGATTGATGGGCGGATTCGCTTTCTCACGAAGCGAATCGAAGCCGCGGAAGTGGTGGACCCGGAAGCTCCTAGAGCGGGGCAGGCGGCGACGAGGGCATTCTTCGGAGCGACCGTGCGCTATGCCAATGCCGCCGGAGCGGAGCGAGTGGTGAGCATCGTTGGCACAGACGAAATCGACCTCAACCGCAACCACATCAGTTGGGTGTCACCTCTGGGGCGCGCGTTGATGAAGTCGGCAGCGGGTGACAGCGTAGTCCTTCAATTGCCGGGCGGTACAGAATACCTGACCGTGCTGGAAGTGTGTTACGAGCGCATCGCCGTGGAAACGTTTCGTGAACCACCTGGATCCGAGGCCTCGGCAAAGAGACTTCCTCGCCGAAGCTAAATCCACGTGCCGAAGAAACAGCGAGATTAGCTTATCTGCAACGGGGTGCGGGGGCCGCACTTCCAGGCGGACGGGCACTCGGCCACTTTTGTAGTACAGGACACCAACGGGATCCCGCAGGTGGTACTTGGTCTTACGGGCCACTAGCTTTCTCTATCGAGCAGGACCCGGTCAAGCGGGGGAGTTGGAATGATGAAGACGTGGACGGGCACGCCTTCACAGGTAAGCGGTTCAGCCACTCCCGAGTGGTAGATGCGATAGCCGAAAGCTGATGGCCACGGCGCCTTACCGATCCAGTCGGCTGTGGGTGATTCTAATCACAGAAACCTGACGTGCAGGACTGAATAATGGGAACGCAAGCGTCAGACACGAGCGTTTTTTGTGAGTGACCGAGCCTCGCGCCTTGGCGTTCGGCGATCCGACTGTTCGTCAAAGGCAGAGGCGTGCGTTTCCCCAAACCAACCAAGCTACGAACCTTTTCGCAAGTTGTTTTCTTCCTCGTCTTCCTCTTTCTATTGTTGCGTACGGAGTTTCGAGGCTCTCTGACGGCTTCAAACAGCGAGATCCGGCTGCCGTATCCGGTGTCTCTCTTCTTTCAACTTGATCCGCTGGTGGCCATCTCGAACGCACTGTCCAGCCATGCGCTCTACCGAGGTCTGTTATGGAGCCTGGTTGTCCTGATACCCACCATGTTCCTGGGACGCTTCTTCTGCGGATGGATCTGCCCGCTCGGCTCGATTCATCACTTCTTCAGCAGCCTGAAATCTGAACGCAAGCGCGGCAGGCAACTCATTGAATCGAACCGCTACAAACGCTGGCAGACGACCAAGTACTACCTGCTGATCGTGTCGCTGGTCGCCGCCGTGTTCGGCACGGGCGTGATCGGATGGCTTGATCCGTTCTCGCTGTTGGTACGCTCTCTCGGCTTGTCGATCCTGCCCGCAACTAACTATGGCTTGCGGGCTTTCCTGGGACAACTTGAGCACAGCCCATATGCATTCGTTCAGACGATCGGCAGCGCGTTGCATTTCATCCTGGGTGCAGTTCTGCTCAGCTTCAAACAGCCCTACTTCCGGTTGGGAATATGGCTGGGCGTAATCTTCGTCTTTATCGTCGCGTTGAATTTCCGCATCACGCGATTCTGGTGCCGCGCGCTCTGTCCCCTGGGTGCATTGCTCGGAATCGTGTCGCGATGGTCCGTGCTTGGCCTCGTGAAGAGTCCGGATCACTGCAATGATTGCAATCGTTGCCTTCTGCGCTGCCAGGGCGGAGACGATCCGATCGGTGGCGTGCCCTGGCACCAGGCCGAGTGCCACTTGTGCCTGAACTGTGTCGATGAGTGCCCGGAGCACGGATTGCGATTCGAATGGTTCCCCGGACAGAAAGGCGTGGGCGCGAATCTGCAGAGGCGGAAAGTTCTGACCGGCCTGGCCGCGGGCGCAGCCCTCGTTCCTCTCGTGCGAAGCACTCCGGGCTTTGCCGCGGAACGGCACGAACGTCTGCTGCGCCCTCCCGGAGCGCTCGACGAAGCAGACTTCCTCTCCCGCTGCATTCGCTGTGGCGAGTGCATGAAGGTTTGTCCGAACAACGCCTTGCATCCCGCTTTTGCTCAGGCCGGTATTGAAGCTCTCTGGACCCCGGTTCTAGTACCGCGATTGGGTTACTGCGAGACCAGTTGTGTGTTGTGCTCGCAGACCTGCCCCACGGGAGCTATCTGGGAGATCACGGCCAAAGAGAAGGGATGGTCCGAGGACGTAGGACGCGCCGACAAGCCCGTCCGCCTCGGAACGGCATTTTACGATCGTGGCCGCTGCCTGCCTTGGGCCATGGCGACGGAGTGCATCGTCTGCGAAGAATGGTGCCCGACTTCGCCGAAGGCGATCTATCTCCGCACGGCGGAAGTCATCGATGCCGCGGGCAACTCCAAAGAGGTGAAACAGCCCTATCTCGATCCCGCGCGCTGCGTCGGATGTGGCGCGTGTGAGTATGCCTGTCCGGTGCAGGATCGCCCGGCGGTCTATGTCACCACTGTGGGCGAGAGCCGATCCCGCACCAACCAGATCTTATTGAATCGGAGGAAAAGCTGACGTGCCACCCGACTCACCGCCTCTAAGCCGTCGTGATGCACTAATCAAGCTGCTTCGAGTAGCCGGAGCCGGCGCGGGTGCGGCCGGGTTGGGTATCTGGCTGAGCGAACATAGCTGGCGTCCGGTGTCCGAGTTGGCGATAGCTGCCAAACACGGCCACACCATAGCATCGGATCCGCAACTTCCTGAGATGGCAGTGATTACCGGCGATGATCCAGCGCAACTGGCTCGCCGGGCCATCGAGGAGTTGGGAGGGATTCGCCGCTTCATTGCCCGCGGAGACGTCGTCCTTGTGAAACCGAACATCGGGTGGGATCGCACTCCCGAACAAGCGGCGAATACAAACCCCGACGTCGTTGCCGAAATCGTCCGGCAATGTTCGAACGCTGGTGCAAAGCGTGTGATTGTCACCGACACGAGCTGCAACGATCCCCGCCGCTGTTTTCAGCGGTCCGGAATCGCAGAGGCAGCGCAACACGCGGGCGCTGACGTCATACTCCCTGATCCAGCAATGTTCAAGGACGTGGACCTTCAGGGCGAAGTGCTGCATGCCTGGCCAGTCCTCAGCCCATTTCTGAATGTGGACAAAGTCATCAATGTTCCCATCGCCAAGCATCACAGCCTGACGGGCACAACTCTTGGAATGAAGAACTGGTACGGCATGCTCGGTGGACCGCGCCATCAGCTGCACCAGAAGATCCATGAGAGCCTGGTGGATCTGGCCGACTTTGTTCGGCCTACGCTGACCATCCTCGACTGTTACCGGATCCTCGTTCGCAACGGCCCAACCGGAGGCAATCTGCAAGACGTCCTGCTTAAGAAGACGCTGATTGCGGGAACGAACCCGGTCGCTCTGGATGCTTACGCAGCGAAGGCCTTCTGGAATCTCGAGGTTTCCGACTTGCCTTATTTGAAGATGGCGGCGAATCGCGGGCTGGGTACCTACGACTTCGAGAAGGTGCGGATGCAGATCAAGACACTTTGAACTGAATGCGCAGGCAAGGGCGTTTTAGCGATGGACGGCTGAACGCAATTCAGCCAGTGGAGAGTCTCAGTGAAAATGAAATCCTGGATCAGAATCAGCGCGGTGCTTCTTTGCGCGACAGCGGCGTCGCAGCTTCAAGCTCAGAGTTCGGCCGCCCGCGGCGGAGTATCCGCCACGCCAACTTCTGGCACGGCGCAAGGGCTTTCAGGTCTGCTCCGGGAACCTATTCCGGGCAAAGCAGCCGGGCAAGCTCCCGCTACGATCTACAACCCTGACAGCCTTTACCAATACATCGATGGCGGCGCGGACATTTATCTCCTTTACGACTTCAAGGCCCTCCTGCATCGGGATTTCAAGAGCGGCGCAACGGAGGTGACTGCCGATATCTATGAGATGAGCAAGCCGGAGGACGCGTTTGGAATCTACGCGGCAGAGCGCTCCCCCGGTTACAAGTTCTTTGCCATCGGCGCCGAAGGCTATCGCGATAAGGGGATTCTCAATTTTCTTGCGGACCGTTACTACGTAAAACTCTCCGGTTCTGGACCAAACGTGGATCCACTGCTTGACCAGTTTGCCCGGGTTCTCTCGGGTCGGATCGGGGGAACGCGAACACTGCCGCCTTTACTCGAAAAGTTGCCTCGAGAACATCGCGTGCTGCACTCCGAGCAGTATGTGAAAAAAGACCCGCTAGGGCATGCGTTCCTCGCTCCAGCTTATGTAGTGAAGTACGCACTGGGGCGACAAGAGACGACGCTCGTGGTGTCCGTGGCCAATGACGCGCAAGGAGCGAAGTCGCGAGCCGAGCAACTCGCAAAGCATTTCAAGCAGAGTGGAGAGGTGGCCCCCGCGCCACAGTTAGGCGAGGGTGGAATGCGCGGAAAGAACAGTTTCGAGGGGCGCGTGATCGCACGAACCCACGGGCGCTATCTCATTGTGTTGTTGAATCCATCCGAAAACGGGAGCGAGATTCTAAGGATCACGGCGCAGAGTCTTCCATAGAGGAGCATCAGGCCACAAAGGCAAATCGAAGGCGTCATTTTAGGAGTGAACTTATGAAGAACCATGAATGGAATCGTCGGGAGTTCATTGTGAAACCGATCCTTTTGGCGGGAGCCGCGAGTGTGTTTGGGAAAGCAGAATCGCTTTTGGCGAATCCCCTCATCGAGAAGGCCAGCAGTCCTATCCTCGAACGCACGCTGGGAAGGACGGGGATCACGCTGCCGGTCGTCAGCATGGGAGTGATGAATGCGGATATCCCTGGACTATTGCGGCGCGGGTACGAACTGGGGATTCGGCACTTCGACACGGCGGCGGTGTACCAGCAAGGACGCAACGAAGAGATGGTTGGCAATGTCATCAAAGAGATGGGCATCCGGGACAAAGTTGTGATCTCGACCAAGCAGCAGTCCCGCAATCGCCCGCCGAACACCGCCGACGCCAAGCAGCGCTTCATCGAGGGAGTCGAGAGCAGCTTGAAACGCCTGCAGATGGATCACGTCGACATCCTCTACCACCACTCCGTCGATTCCGTGGAAAGCGCGCAGGCCGAAGGCCCACTCGAAGCCCTACAGAGCCTGAAGAAGGACGGAAAAACAAGGTTCATCGGGATATCCACCCACCGGACCGTGGATGTGCTGAGCGAGGCGATTCGATTGAATGTGTTCGACGTGGCTCTGGTGACGCTGAACTATACGATGGCGCATGACCCCGGAATCCTGACGACGATCGAACGGGCCACGAAGAGCGGAATCGGGATCGTTGCGATGAAGACGCAGGCAGGCGGCACGGTGCGGCCGGATGCGAAACTTCCCAAAGATTTGCCCGCGGTGAGCCAAACAGCACTGTTGAAGTGGGTGCTGAACCACGGCTTTATTACTACAGCCATCCCGGGGTTCAGCACATACGAACATCTCGAACAGGACTTCTCCGTGGCGCGGAACCTGGCTTATACGACCGAGGAGGAGAGATTCCTCGCCGACAGAAGTTTCACCGCGCGGGCAGAATTTTGCCAGCAGTGCGGCGAATGCCGGGAAGATTGCCCCAAGCACGTAGATATACCGGTGTTGATGAGGTCCCACATGTATGCGGTGCAATACCGAAATACCGGGATGGCGCGCCAGATGCTGGCGTCGACGCCGCCGGGCCGGGGACTCGACGCTTGTAACAGCTGCGAGTCGTGCGCGGCCACCTGCCGAAAAACAGTGCAAATCGGGCGCAAGATTGCGCAATTGAAAGGGCTGGCAGTTGGTTAAGCTCGATCGGCTACGGTTACCATCAACACCCTGGGCGGCACCGGTTGGTACCGAAGTCAACGTGGAAGCGAGAAAGTGAAGATGTCGCTTCCGGCCGAGATTGTCACATATTGAACTCCATCGACCGCGTAGGTCATCGGCGAGGCGTACACGGTCTGGCCGGTGTCAAAGTGCCAAAGAGGATGGCCCGTCGCAGCTTCTACCGCTTCGAGAGATCCGGCATCGTCAGCAAAGAACACCAGCCCACCAGCGGTGGTCAGCGTCCCGGCCCAGGAGTCCCCGCGGCCAACCTGGGGATAGCGCCACACCTGCTTTCCGTCCGACAGAGAAAGCGCCAGCAGAATCTTCTGAGCGTGTTCGTCCGGCGGAAGCTTTGTGCCCGTACCGTAGTAGGTCTCGCCGCGTGCAAATGGTTTGGGATTCGAAAAAAAAAGGTTGCAGTTCTCCATGGCCATCACATAGAAGAGCCCGGTGTCGGGATTATAAGAAGGTGAAAACCAGTTCGTGGCTCCGTTGATGCCCGGGCAGATGTAGGTACCCTGCGCGGTCGGGATTCGGCCCGACAGTATGGGGCGGCCCGACGCGTCCACACCTTTGGCCCAGTTCAGCTTCTCGACGAACGGGGCGGCATTCAGGAACTTGCCGTTGGTGCGATCGAGAACATACAGAAAGCCATTGCGGTTGGCCTGCACCAGCAAGTGACGAGTTTCATTCTTCTCCCGGAGATCCACCAGCACCGGTGTTTCGTTGGCATCATAGTCGTACAGATCGTGAGGAGTGAACTGGAAATACCATTTCAATTTTCCCGTGTCGGCGTCGATGGCGAGAACACAGGCGGTGTACAGATCGTCGCCGGGACGAGTGTCGCCGACAAAGTCGGGTGCCGCGTTGCTGGTTGTCCAGTACAGAGTGTTAAGCGCCGGATCATACGTCCCGGGCATCCAGGTTGTACCGCCACCATGCAGGTAGGAATCGCCGGGCCAACTGGGGGAGCCAGGCTCCCCGGGGGCGGGAATGGTCCAGAAGCGCCACTTCAGATTTCCTGTCTGCGCGTCGTAGGCAGCAACGAATCCGCGGACACCCGAATCGCCGCCTGAAGGGCCGACGATCACTTCGTCCTTCACTACGATTGGAGCACTGGTCGCGCCGTAGTGCAGCTCCTTGTCGGCAAAGACAACGTCCCAGCGCAAGCCTCCCGAGCGGGAATCGAGGCAAAGGAGGTGAGCGTCATCAGTTTCCACATAGACAAAATCTCGCCAGACGGCAACGCCACGATTCTTGTGGGCTGCGGCATCATCCAGCAAACCTGAACTTACCGGCCGCTGGTAGTGCCACACGAGCCGTCCCGTGCGCGCGTCGAGCGCGAACACGTCGTTAGCGGAGGTGACATACATAGTCCCGCGGATGACGACGGGCGTGGCTTCGAGCCTCTGCGAGTTGCCCGGATGAAATACCCACGACGCGCGTAGACGGGCGACAGTTGCGGCATTGATTTCGCGCAAGCTGCTGTAGCGGCGTCCGGTGTAGTCGCCGTTGTAGGAAGTCCAGTTGGCTCCGACCGGGCTCGCCAGCAAATCCTCGGCGCTCACTGTGGAAGTAACAGCAAACGAAGTGTCTGCCGTTCGATTCCCACCTTGCGAACTTGCCAGCGTGCAGGCGGCCAGGAATACCAGAGCGAGCGCCGAAGCGTACGATTTCATATCAGCGATTCTCCGCTCCGCCAACCTTAACTTCCTGGACTTTCACTTCTTGCAGCGAGCCGCGGTCCACTCCATTGGAGTCTTCCAGGTGAAGCGAAACGCGTGCTGGCCTTCCCGTGGCAGCGATTTCAGTATCGAGTGAGACGGGTTCGGCCGGATCCACGTCGGTTACAGGCACGGCCCCGAGGCTCGCGCCATGTTCGCTATAGAAGTGCGCGACCAGGCGTCCGCGGAAGAACACTCCAAAAGAGCCTGCGAGCTTGACTTTGCCATTCTCCAGACGAGTACCTAGCAGCGGGTGTATCACGATACCCGCGTCGGTAACGCCGTGGAAGTCGCTCCCCACGCGGGTCGGGAACCACTCGGTTTCGAGATCGCAGCTCTCTGCTGGACGCAACCGACAGAGAGGAGAGTTGATTTCGGCTTCCAGGTAGTACGGCGATGCGTCCTCGCTTGAAGGCATGGAGGGAACGCCGTCAGGGCTCAATCTCATTTCGGTTCCGTTCGTCCAAAAAATGACGGACGCTTTGCCGGGGTAAGGTCGAGACGCGTCAAATTCGAAGCGCTCGACCATGCCGTATCGGCTGCTGCCATCCACAACCGCGAGCCAGCCTGCCGTCGAGTCGAGCCACAGTTCCGCGGCCATGTGGACGTAATGCAACGTGAAGAGTCCGTCGTCTCGAATCGATGCCGCTGGATTCTCCGCCGGGCCGAAGCGGACGTGATAGCGATTGAGATAACTGCTGGCGGGATTCGCTGGAGTAAAGGTCCAAAAATCGTGGTTGAATCCCGACGTCCCACTCCGGTCCCGAGTGTCGTATTGCGAAACTGATTGCATCGACCATTCCACGGAGTGTCCACTGATGTTCTCCATCGTGGCGTGAAAGCGGATTCGCGGAGAATCGCCCTGCAGTCGAATGGTGCGCGTGAATTGAATTCCGGTCTGTGGATCGGCCGGTCCCGTAAGCTCGATTTCGCAGCTCTGTCCTTCCGAAACTTTTCGAAAGGAGAATGGACCATCGTCGACTACGTCCGAGTCCCCCACCCAATGCTGTTCGTCGTTGTTCCCCTCGGGCAACAGCCAGAGTTTGTCGCCTCCGTAGTTGAACCACTGGCTTGAAGATGGCGGCAGGTACTTGCCTTCATACTTCGGGTTGACGAAGAGGTACGGATGTCCGGCGAACGTCACCTGGATCAGTCGTCCGCCATTCTGCGGCAACACGACCAACTGCACCCATCGATTGGAGATCTGTTGCGCGTGCCAGCCCTTGTATTCCATGGCCTCGACGCGGCAGTCGAACGACGCGGGCGACTTTGAGGAGTCCCTGGCCTGTGCATAGGCGGGTCCGATGCACATTGGACAGAATGGGAGAAGCAGGGCAAGATCCCGCATCATTTTCGCCAGCCGTAACTGTCGTGCCATGGTATTGGCCTTTCCAAAACTGGACGGGTATCGAGCCTAACACGCACCCGGAACCTTCGAACCGAAGCCATGCCCGTCCGGGCAAAACGAAATGAAACTCAATCAAACGGAAGATTTCGATTTGCGTCAAGCAGATTCTGTGATATACGGAATCGCGTTGGACGAAGGGCAGTAAACCGTCCCGCGATTCTGCCCAGATGGAGAGACGATGCGCACTCCGAATTCGAGCCGTCGATCATTCGTAAAACTGTTGGCCGCCGCTCCGTTGTTGAGCCAGATTGCCGCGCGGGATCTCTACGCGCAGGCCGCCTCGGCGATCGGCAAAGATCCGCGCCAGAACGTGTACACGCGCCTGGGGGTGAAGACCGTCATCAATTGCCGCGGCACGTGGACTTATCTCAGCGGATCGCTGGAGTTTCCGGAAGTTCTGCAGGCTCAGGAGGAGGCGTCGCGGCACTACGTCAACATGCTGGATTTGCAGCGAGCCGTGGGCCGGCGCCTGGCGGAGTTGACAGGCGCTGAGTCTGGCATCGTCACCTCCGGCTCAGCCGGCGCAATGGCCGCCGCAACCGCCGGATGCATGGCCGGCACCGACGATAAGTACATTTGGCAACTCCCAGACACCACCGGCCTGAAGCATGAAGTGATCATGATGGGAGGCCGGAGCGCCTTTGACAGCGCCATTCGACTGACGGGCGCGAAGCTGGTGCTCGCGTTTTCGCCGGACGAAGCGGCCAACGCCATCAACGAAAATACGGCCATGATCTACACCACGAATCTCGGCGAGAAATTGCAGAAGGAATTGGCGATGGCGAAGGACCACAAGATTCCTTTATTGCTGGACGACGCGGCGGGCATACCACCCGCCGACAACGCCAAGCTGTACGCGAGGATGGGGATCGACCTTTATTGCTTCTCGGGTGGAAAGGGGCTGCGAGGACCGCAGTGCAGCGGCTTGCTGCTGGGCCGAAAGGACCTGATCGAGGCGGCGCTCCTGAATTGCAGTCCGCGCGAAGGTGCGGTTTGCCGTCCGATGAAGGTTGGAAAGGAAGAAGTCATCGGCTGCCTGACGGCGCTCGAAACCTGGCTGAAGCTGGACGAAAAAAAGCTCTATGCCGAATGGAACGGTCGCGTGGATCGCATTCGGAAACTTGTGGACACGGTACCGGGCGTGAAGACGGACATTTTCATTCCCGATGACGGCAACCGCTATCCAACTCTGAAAGTCTCGTGGGATCAGCAGGCGTGGGGGTACAGTCTGTCGGACTGTGTGCGGGAGCTGCGAGCGAGCGATCCCATCATCGAAGTAGTCGGCGTGGACAATCCGAGTCTCGTGAAGGCAGTTCGTGAAGGCAATCCGAACCGGAAAGAGCGCAAGGATCCCGACCACATCGAACTTGTGTCGATGACCATCAAGCCGGGAGAAGAAATTATTGTGGGACAAAGATTGCGGGCGATTCTCGGCGCCGCTCAGAAGAAGTCCAAAGTCTGAGTGGAGTCGGGCCGAACCCTGTCCAGTAGGAATTCAGCGGAAGGCTCAAATGCGATTGATTTTCGTGGGATTGCTGCTTTCGTCGACGTTGATGGCGCAGGCTCAGGTACGCGTCGTCGCTCCTCCCAACGCTTCCGCGCATGCGAATCGTCTCTACCCGCCCGGCGTTGATGCTGGCGACTACGTCTACGTCTCCGGGCAAGGGCCACGTCGTTCGGACGGCACTCTGCCGCTGACTTTTGCAGCACAGGTCCGGCAAGCGCTCGACAACGTCCGGTCAGTCGTCGAAACCGCGGGGCTGACCATGGAACACGTGGTCTACACCCATATCTATCTGGACGACATCAGCAAGTATGGAGAAATGAATGGAGTCTTCGCGGAGTATTTCGGGAAGGCTCCACCGGCACGGGCCGTTCTCGGCGTTGCCCGAATTCCGGACTCCCCGATTCAGATCAATGCCGTTGCGGTACGCAGTCTTGCTGAAAAGAAAGCCGTCTATCCACCAAGCTTCAAGTGGGACGAAGCAGCGGCGCCCGGCGTCCTAACCCACGACCGGTTGTTTGTGTCCGGCATGCCCGGCAGTGATCCAGCGAGTGGCAAAGTTCCGGATGATCCGGCAGCGCAGGTGGATCTGGCACTCGATCGGATGCAGGCAGTCGCAAAGGCCGCGGGCCTCGATCTGGCAAATATGGTTTTCGTGAACCCATACCTGACTACGGCAATTCCATCGCGGGTCATGAACGAGCACTACGCCAAGCGCTTCGAATTCGGCAATACGCCGGCCCGCGCCACCATTGAAGTATCGAGCCTGCCCGCTGGCGCCCACATCGAGTACACGGGCGTTGCCGTGCGTGATCTGCATCAGCGGCGAGCCGTGCGTCCGAAAAACATGCCGCCAAGCCCTACGGCCAGTCCCTGCGTCTTTGCGGGTGACACTTTGTATTGTTCCGCGAAGAGCGGATTTATCCCGGGGCCACACGGCGGCGTCTACGCGTCCTCCACCCAACATCAACTGCGGCAGACCATGCGCAATCTTCTCGACAACCTGGAAGAGGCCGATATGAATTTCAATGAGGTCGTTTCCACGAATGTCTACCTGGATGATTTGCAGGACGCGCCTGCATTCGACGAAGTGTATTCCCAATACTTTGGTTCCGTACCGCCAGCCAGAACGACCATTCAGCAGATTCCCGCCGCGGACCGCAAGTCTGACAAAGAGGATCATTTCCCCGACCTCGAGCAGGTATCCCTCGTCGCGGTCCGAAGCCCCTCCAAGCGCTGACGAGCAAAGTGTGGCGCCGAGATGCTTCTTGGCGGCACGAATAGCGCGGCAGGTTGCGAGTGATCCCGACGCTATGACTCCCGTCTACAATTCAACCGAGACAAACCCCCTCGAAAAAGAATATGGTTGCAGGCGGTTGTGATTGCCAGACTTGGGAGGTGCGCGCGTGTTGAATCGTAGAAGTTTTCTGCAGGTGGCAAGCGGCGTAACTGCTTCGACGCTACTCGGGACCAAGGTGCATGCATTAACGCTGGCTCGGCCTGAATCTGTGGCGCCCATTGCGGCCAACGATCATATTCAGATTGCGCTGATCGGTGCCGGCATTCAGGGGCAGGGCGACACGAGCGTCGCCGTGGAGGTTCCGGGAGTAAAGCTGGTTGCTGTCGCGGATTGCTACGACGGCCGGCTCGAGCACAGCAAGGAGCTGTGGGGCAATGACATATTTACGACCCGCGACTACAGGGAGATCCTGGCGCGCAAGGATGTCGATGCCGTCATCATCGGCACGCCCGACCACTGGCATAAGCAGGCCTCCGTTGATGCCATGAAAGCAGGCAAGGACGTCTATTGCGAAAAGCCCATGGTTCATCTGTATTCCGATGGGCCCGAAATGATCGATACCGCCCGTGCGACGAATCGGATCATCCAGGTCGGAAGCCAGCGCGTGAGCTCGATCATTTATGCGAAAGCGAAGGAACTTCTCGCTTCGGGAGCCATCGGCACGCTGAACATGGTGACCGCGCATTGGGATCGCAATTCGTCGATGGGCGCGTGGAACTACACTGTTCCGCTCGATGCCTCGACCGAAACCTGCGATTGGCCGGGTTTCCTCGGAACCGCCCCGAAGATTCCCTTTAATGCTGAACACTTTTTCCAGTGGCGAAAGTGGAAGGCCTACGGAACCGGAGTGGCGGGAGATCTTTTCGTGCACCTGTTCAGCGGCACGCACTTCATCACCGGAGCCAATGGTCCCACGCGCGCCATGGCAACCGGAGGATTACGCTTCTGGAAAGACGGCCGAGACGCTTCCGATGTCATGCTGGGTCTGTTTGACTATCGCGAGGGCTTCAACCTAAGCCTGCGCGTCAACTTCGTGGATGGAGGCGAGGAGAGTGAGGGCCTCATCTTCACTGGCTCGGAAGGCACAATGGAAATTGCCGGCAATTCGGTCAGCATAAGCCGTGCACCTGCTCGAAAGGAGCCGGGCTATACGATCGACACATTCTCGGACGCGATGCAAAAGAAAGTTCTTGAGAGTTACCGGCAGAAGTATCCTGTCTCGCATCCGTCGGGAGCGCCGCCCGCGGGATATGAGAAATATGAAGCTCCTGAGGGCTACAGCGACCGCTATGACCACTTCAACAATTTCTTTGCGGCAGTTCGTTCGCGGCGTCCCGTGGTGGAAGATGCCGTCTTTGGCTTCCGCGCCGCAGGGGCTGCTTTGCTCAGCAATCTCAGCCTCGATCACGGTGCGGTCATAAAGTGGGACCCGGATTCGATGAAGGTGGGATGAGAGTCTTTCGACCCTTCGGCGTCTACCACCGAATTCGAAGGAGAGACATCCCTTGCCGGGGCAACGCAAATTGAAGATGCAGAGTCCCTTTGCTGGCCGATGCGTGCTGCGGAGAGTTTAGGAGCTGTAACTGACCAGCTTTCTCCAGTTCCTGGCGCTGCGTGTCAGTCAGCTGCCCGGGAGACCCCATTCGCTTCCACGCGGTGAATGCGTTGCTGTGGCTCGAGTCGACGCGAAAGTGCTCGAGAGTGGCGCGACCGGCTGCTTTGGGGAGGCCATTGATCGTTAGCTCGATCGGAGCATCGGTCACGGCGACATCATCGTCGTGATAGTTCCAGACAAGCACCTCAACCTCGTTGTCCTTGCGGGCGGCGACTACATTGATGTCGGGCGATCCACGCACTCCGGCATCAAGAAGACTCTCAGTCGGCAAGGCAGCAGAGCTGTTTGCCTGCAGGCGCTCGCTGCCCAACATTCCAAGCATGCGAAAGGCGTTCAACACCGGTTTGTCGATTCCGTTCGTAGCCAACTCGCGAAAACCTTCAAAAGGCGGCTGATCTTCAAACTCAAACGCCCACGTCACAGCTCCGAGAAGATTGATGTGCTCGCGGCTTGCCAGAGCCATCGTGCGGCTCATAACCTCCGCCGTATACGCGGCATAGAGCGGCCCGTTGCGATAAGAATTCTGCGGGTTGTCTTTGGCCGAGCACGCGGCACATCCCTCGGGATCAGACTCTCCCAGAACGATCGGCGTCTGCCGCCACTCGGGAAACGACCCTACGATTTTGAACCCCTGCTCGATGGATGCCAGTTGCCTCGCAATTCCCATCTGCACATGATCCTGCTGCCAGCTCGGAGTTCCTTTGGGATGGTAGGCGACGAAATCAAGGGATGAGCCGGTGTTAGCTGTGACGTAGTTTTTTCCGTGA
>Ga0265338_10006903_pt1 | contig 14283 bp, 14 predicted proteins | sample 42126metaG_FD_193579 | JGI IMG/M metagenome (GOLD analysis project Ga0265338, IMG submission 193579) | Rhizosphere microbial communities from Carex aquatilis grown in University of Washington, Seatle, WA, United States - 4-21-26 metaG | ecosystem: Host-associated > Plants > Roots > Rhizosphere... | reverse complement strand
ATTCTGACTTGCTTTACCTGCCCTTGACAGGGTAGCCGCGAATCGCCATCCTTACAGGCAGTTCCCGGAGGTTCGATGGCCGAAGTTCAGGAGAAAGACAAGCGCGCCACCCGTCGGTTCGCCCTGCGCCTGCCGGTAAGCGTCCGTTGCGGCGACAGCACCGAGGAACAGTCCGCACAGACGCGGGACGTGAGCGCCCGCGGCATCTGCTTTTTCGTCGATACCGCGATCCAGGCCGGGTCGCCGATCGATTTCACGCTAACGCTCCCTCCGGAGATCACGCTGACCGAGAGCATCCGCGTGCGCTGCAAAGGGCGCGTGGTGCGCGTCGAAGGGGGCAATCCCGCCAGCAAGATGGCCGTCGCCGCCGTCATCGATGAGTACGAATTTCTCGCCGAGAGCTAACTCTCCCGCATACTTTTTTGCCGAACGCGCGAGTGGTATGGTGAAAGAATCATTCGAGCGCTTCCGTGAAAAATTTCCCGCCTGATTTTCGAGTGTGGCGTGCGCTGCCATTGCGCCGCGTCCCGGCCGCGAACGCGCGCGCGCAACGGGTACTCGCGCCAGGCGCGATTGCGCTCGCCGTCTTCACTCTGGGAATTCCTCTGCTCTATTGTCAGGCACCAGCTCCCGCTTCTGCCGATAACGCGGCGAAAACCGCGCCAGCGAAGACTGGAGCGACAAAGGTCGTCACGACGAAGGTTGCTGCGATCAAGAGCTTCCGCATCATCCAGGAAAAATCAGGCCCCGCGCTGGAGATCCTTTCCACAAACCCGCTCGTGCCCGCGATCCAGCAGATCAGCGATCCCGTGCGATTGGTGATTGACCTGCCGAACGCGCGCCTCGACACGCCGAACAAACGCGTCAGCGTGCAGGCCGATCAGATCACGACGATACGAGCCGACCAGTTCCAGCAGAATCCTCCAGTCGCTCGCGTCGTGCTCGATCTCCTCGCGCCCCGCGAATACACGTGGGACGCCGCTGGCAATCGCCTCGTCATCCATCTGGGAAGGAATCCGGGAGAAGCGAGCCACTCGCCGTTTCAGCCGGCATCAGTTCCGACCGTGATGCCGACCGCGCAAGCGGTGGTAAAGGCCGTGCGCGCAGGAGGGCCGCTGGCGATCGCGAGCGATGCAGGCAACGTTGGATCCTCTTTCACTGCGGGCGCGGACACAGCCATTCTGCGCCTGTCGAGCGGTGGTGAAGTGCGCGTCTGCCCGGGAACGACGGTCTCAATCACGCCCTCGCAGAACAAGCACAACCTGCTGCTCGGGATGAACACGGGCGCGCTCGAAGCGCACATGCAGCTCGACGCATCTTCGGATTCGGTGATGACGCCGGACTTCCGCATCATGCTGGTCGGTCCGGGAGAATTCCACTACGCCTTCAGCGCAGACAATCAGGGCAACACCTGCGTGCGCTCGCTGCCCGGCAACACGGCATCCGCGATTGTGACCGAACTGCTCGGCGATCGCACGTACCAGGTGAAGGCCACCGATCAGCTTGTATTTCGCGGAGGCCAACTGGATCGCATCGATATGGCAGTGCCGCTCGAGTGTGGATGTCCTCCGCCGCGCCAGACGATGCAGCAGGCGACCAACGAATTACCGGTGCAAAGCGCCGCAGCGAATGGACCGAAACAGGCAGCGTCGACCGAGTCTCCGATGCAGGTAACGATCACACCTGCTTCAGCGGCGCCGGCCACGGGCGTGCCGGCGCCGGATCCTGCCGCGCAACCCGCGATGAAAAGCGAACCGCCGAATGAACTGCACGTGCAGATCGAAGCGCCGCTCGTGTTTCACGCCAGCGGTCCGCCTCCTGCACCGGTCGAAGATGTGCGGGCTCTGCCTCCTGCAACGCGACCGCCAACGCCTCCCGAACTGGCTGTCACGCCAGCACCTCCGCCCGCACAGAACACGCGACCCGCGGGCGCGGAAACTGCATCGGCCGATCGTCCTCACGGCTTCTTCCACAAGCTGGGCAAGTTTTTCTCATCCATTTTCCGCTGAGTAAATTCAGCAATTTCTCCGCTCAGATCGGTACAGAAAATTACACGCGCGCGGGCAAAGACTTCGCTGCTTGGCGCATCTATTTCCTAATCGATGGCAAGACTTCATATTCAGGAGCGCAAACATGAAAAAGATGTGGATGGTTGTAGTGTCGGCGATGGCATTGTGTGCGGGAGCGTGGGCGCAGGTGCCAACCAAAGGCAATGTGTTCTTCGGGTATTCGTACGATCGCACACCCGTCGTCAGCAATGACACGATCAACGCCAACGGATGGAACGCATCGCTCGAAGGCAAGCTGGTTCCATGGGTTGGCCTGGTGGCGGATATCGATGGACACTACGGGAGCGGGAACTTCGGCGGCACGCACGCCGATGTCACGGCTCACAACTTCCTCTTTGGGCCACGCGTGTCAGTTCAGGTGGAGCGCTTCCGTCCGTTCGCGGAATTTCTGATTGGCGCGGGGCACATCAGCCGTAACAACGGAATTTCCGACTCGAATACTTCGTTCGTGAACGCCGTTGGGGGAGGGTTGGACTATCGCGTCGCGGGCCCGGTCTCCCTTCGGGGACAGCTTGACTGGATCGAAACCCGCTTCTATGGCGAAACGCAGAACGGCGTGCGGTTTTCGACCGGCATCGCGTTTCACTTTTAATCGTCGTCACACCTGATTCGGTTCAGTCGGATCCGGCTCGCGGACGGGGACGTCCGTGTTGGGATCCTCCGGTGGCGGTTCCTTTATCGGCGGCGGCAATGGTTCCGGCGCCGGTAAAGGTTCCGGCTTCGGAAGTGGATCCGATGGGGTGCGCAGGCTAATTGGTCTTTCCATAATGATTTCGTGGGGCGTCGTTTCTGGATGATTGAGAGTCGGGCGGGCTCCCCAGTTCACGCTGGCTGGCTCCCGCCTGTTTCGGCGCGGGCTGTTGCATGGCCACTCGATTCCGCTGCACACGCGTCATCCAGCGGCTCCACCACTTCATAAATTCCGGATTTTTTCTCTTCGTCCACATGCACGACGATTGTCGCGGTTCCGGCACGGAACAGCGATACAGGAAGCTCTCTACTCGTCCGGACGAAAAACTGTAGAGGGGAAAAGCCCAGCGGAATCAGGACTTTCGCCCTTCGGCCCAGTAGTGGTGATCGCGCAGAAAGTAGTCTTCGTTCCAGAAATTCAGTGCGGTGCACAGGAACAGCCAACCCACGCGCAGATGTCCCATGCGCTGGAATCGCCGGTTGGTGGTGTACACACCCCCGCGCACGATCTTGAACCTGCCGCGCCTCACCTGACTGCTGAGGCGGTAGTCCTCGGCAAAGTGCACGCGCTCGTCGAAGCCGCCCAGTTCGCGGAATTTCTCGAGCTGGAACATCATGAACATGCCCGTGCTGAAAGGACGATGCAGGTAGGACAGATACTGCACGCAGTCGTTGAATCCGTAAAAGATCTTGTCCGTCAAGCTTCCGCCGCGGCACAGGATATTGGTCGTCACACATTGCAGGTCTTTCGCTTCCGCGGCTGCGACCGCCTCTCGAATCAGCGTATTCGACGCGAGTTCAATGTCGGCATCCAGAAAGAGCACGTATTTCGTGTCCGCCAGCCGCGCACCGTTATTGCGCCCCACCGAAGGCATGCCTCCCGGCACGACTTCGACGTCCAGGCGGTCGCGAAAGGTCAGAACAATGTCGGGCGTGCCGTCGGTCGATCCGGCGTCAGCGACCAACACTCTCGTACTCGTCATCTTCGAGTAGTCCTGCCTCGCCAGCGAATGCAGCAGGTTCGGTATCAGCCGCGCTTCGTTCTTCGCCGGAATGACGATCGTTAGAGGAGAAGCCGTCTCGCTCGACGTATTCATGGATTTGAACTCCCTCTTCACCAACGGTGATGTAGGTAGGATGTGCGTCAATCCAACTGCCGCTATTGAAATAGTCGGCTCCCTGCTCGTGCCTGTGCAGCGCGGCGTGCGTGTGCCCGCAGAAAATACGGTCGGCCTTGTGGTGGCGGGCGTGCGCGAGCGCTCCGCTTGCCACTTTGGACGACAGCCGCAGCCAACGCGTGTTGAGCCGGTCCAGGTAGCGTGTCAAAACTTTGTTCTTCGAATCCCACTTCTGCAGTTGCAGGTAAAGCAACGTCCCGCACCAGTAGCTCAGGTTCACATTGTTCACGGAGAAGCCGTCGAACTGGTGCCCGTGCACCGCAATATGACGTAACCCCAGGTAATTCCATTGATACTCCTGGTACACGCGCATACCGACCAGGTGCGACATGATTTCCGTGAGGCCGTGGTCGTGATTGCCCTCGACCCAGACCACTTCGACATTGCGCTTGGGATTGGAGAGCTTGCGGATGTAACCGAGAAATTTCCAATGCTCTTTTTTCAGGCGTCCGAAATTCAGGTCGGCAAAAATGTCGCCCAGAAGAATGAGGCGGCGGTAGGAAGTTTCCTGGAGAAGGCACAGCGCTTCGCGGGCCCGGCTCATCTCCGCGCCGAGATGCAGGTCCGACAAAATGAGCGTGTCGTAAACAGCGGATGCCACGCTCTCATTGTTTCTGAGGATTGTTACGGAGTGATGAATTGGGTACTAAGAGGCCCACCGAGGGTAACCGGTCAGTAATCGGACTGTAACATTTCACCCGCCCCCCCCGACCGCGGGAATGCCGCGTCCAGCGCGGCTCCCGGCAATTTTCGACACGATCCTACTCAGTGCGAGGGAGGAACGTATTCCTTGGGAGGAGCTGCTCCTTCGCCAAAAAAGAACTGTTCCATCTGCTTCACGATCACTTCCTGATCCTGCTTGCGCGCCGGGTTGAGGCGGTATTCGTTGAGCAGCATTTTGCAGTGTTCCATCCACTGCCCCCAGGCCTGAAGGGAAACGTTCTCATACACCCGCTTGCCGAGCTCACTGTCGAAGGGAGGCTCCGCCAATCCGGGCAGTTGCTGTTTTAGTTTTGCGCAGAATACGGTGTGTTCAGCCATATATTTTTCCACTGAAATTATCGCACAGCGAACGGCGGGGGAAGGCGAGCGAGTGCAGCAGACCGGGCGCCCAGCAGTGTGCGGATGGAAATTCACACGCAAACTGTGAAGTGTGAACGACGCACGCGGTCGTCCACAATCTTCGGGACGATGAAATTGTTGTTGACAAATTACATACGAATGGCAATATCTTGTACTAGGACAGCTGCTCATACCACAAGTTGGGTAGCGCGGGCATCAAGGTGCCCTGTCGAGAACCTTGGGAGAACAAATCGTTCAAACGGAGGGAAACTTCATGGCAACCAAGAAGAAAGCCGCCAAGAAAAAGAAACACTAAGCGGACGATGCTCGTCCAGATATTTTCCTGAGCCTCTCGAGAGAAGCACCTCTCGAGGGGCTTTTCCGTTGCGGCGAGAAATAGGCAATCGATTGGACTTGATTTCTGTCCCTGATTACGACTCCCGGGAATCTTCTCCCCGACCTGATTCCGGGGCAGAAACCAAACAACCTGTCACGACCCATACCCATCCAAGCGCCGGGGATTAAAACCCAGTCTGCCGTTACGGCTGGGGTCTGCTCACGGTTCGCGCGGCCCGAGGCACCCCAACTGGATGGCATGAAACCGCTTCCCACATTCTTCATTATCGGGCCACCCCGGACCGGGACCACCTGGCTGCACGAAGTTCTCAAGGAACGAGCAGCCCTTCCGAACTCAATCAAGGAAACGCGCTTCTTTGACGTTCATTTTCACCGGGGCCCGGATTGGTATCGCGGTCACTTTCCGAATTCAGTCGCCCATAAGCCGATGGGCGAAATTGCCCCCACGTACTTCGCATCGCCGGCAGCTCGTCAACGAATCGCGGACTTTATTCCCCGGGCCAAGGTGGTCTGTGTGTTTCGCGATCCAGTAGAACGGGTTCTCTCCCTCTACCGGCTCAAAAGCGCTTACGGGATGATCCCATGGAACTTCGATCAAGCGATGCTCCGGGATCCCGAACTGATGGAGTCGGGCCGTTACGCCACGAACCTGAAGGCGTGGCAGCACGTTCTCGGCCGCGAGCAGGTCCTCGCGACCCTTTATGACGATTTGCGCGATCGGCCCCAAGCGTACCTTGACCGGCTGGTGGATTTCATCGGCGTCCCAAGGTTCACGCTCACGCCATCGCAATCCGGTTTCGTCAACGCTTCCGAGAACATGACGCACCCGCGCAGCTATCAACGCACTCGCAGCGCAGCGCTCGCCGCAGACTGGTTTAAAGCGCGCCGTCTGGGCAAGCTCGTGGCAAGACTGAAGAGATCGCCGCTGCAAAGATTGTTTCTGGGCGGCGGCGCACCTTTTGCAGAATTGTCGTCCGAACTGTCACGCCGCATATCAGAGGTCTTCCGGCCCGAGGTGGAAGAACTGGAGGCGCTTCTCAATCGGGATCTTTCAGCCTGGAAGGGTCTCTCTTCCTCCCTGCCCTCGACGCGGACGGCGATGTGATTCCTGATCCCACTTTTGGGGATAGGTAAACGCCTGCGGCATAGTAACCGCACGGATGCTGCGAGCTCACATCGATGGAGTCCCGGCAAATTCAGTTGATACCATCGTCGTATCGTGCCCCAGTCGAGCAATGAACGATCGCCCGTCGTCGGGCAACCGCCCTCGCCCCGATCCCGGCAAATTGCCTTGTGGCTGTTCGCATCGTTCCAGTTTTTTTATCTCCTGACTTCCACTGGACGCGTGCGCACGCCGGACGAATACAACATCCTCTACACCACGGAGAGCTTAGTCCTGCACGGAACGACGGCGGTCCCGCAGGCGGTCGCTCTTCATAACTTTTACGGGAGGTTCGACGTGCATGGTCTGCCGCGGGCCGCCTATCCCCCGGGGCAAGCTCTATTGTCGTCACCGTGGTATGCCATCGGGCAGTATGTGCTGGCGCGCCTGCCGGGCGTGCCTGCGGAAGATATCGACCTTATTGTGGGCTTTGCCACATGCCTGAGCAGCGCGACCTTTGCGGCGCTCACAGTGACGTTCTTCTTCTTGTTGCTGAGCGGGATGGGGACTCCCCTGCGGCCGGCATTGTGGGCAACTGCGATGGTGGGACTGGCAACGCCGATCTTTGCTTATTCCGGATGGCTGTTTTCCGAACCGTTGACAGCCGCGATTTTGACGGGCACAGCATGGTGGCTCTTTGCGCGGGATCAGGGTCCCATCAACCTGCGAACCGCCGCCATTGCAGGCACGATTCTAGGCTTGGCCACGATCGTGCGCCCAACCAACGTTCTCGCCATTGCCGTGTTTGCGCTCGCCCTTCTGGTGCGCGATGGGAAACCGGCGCTGCGGACCGCGTTCATCCTTTGCGCCACCTCCGCGATTGGCGTCGCGATACTCCTGGCGCATAATACGTTGCTTTTTGGAAGTCCCTTCGAATTCGGGTATCCGGCCGCGGCGGAAGGCGCAAAGCGCCTCAACAGCTTTGACACCCCGATTTTCAGAGGACTGTATGGATTTTTGCTGTCCCCGGGGAAGTCGGTGTTTGTGTTTGCACCGCCCATTATTCTGGCGCTCGCGGGGGTTGGGATGCTATGGAAGCGCGATCGCGGACTCGCGACTCTGGCCGTCTCGCTCCCGGTTGTGAATCTTCTCTTCTACTCCAAGTATTCGCAGTGGGAGGGCGGATATTGCGTTGGGCCGCGGTATCTGGTGCCCGCCCTGGTGCTGTTGTGCCTGGCCTTGGGACCGGTACTGTCTGAAGGCAAACAACAGATCAAGGCGATTGCGGTCGTTCTGCTGGTACTGGGTGCACTGGTGCAGGGTGTGTCACTGGCCACCAGTTTTATGGAGGACCAGGCTCCGCACGGGCACTATTACGACGCCAATTGGACTTACCGCCTGGACTACTCGCTGAGTGGACCGATTCATCTCTTCGGCAAATATTTCGCCAGCGCTGCACCGGCTCCGCTCGGACTGGGATGGGATCGCTGGTTCGTGTTCCTGGCCAAAGGCGGGATTTCGCGCGCGACATTAGGTGTGCTTTTCGCGGGCATGGCCGCGGGCCTGGCCATCAGCCTTATGGGTCTGTCGAAGAGCATCGCGCCCGAAAACTAGCCCAACCCGAAAACCGATACTCACGGCTGCTTCCGGCCGTCATTGACGTGACTGCTGCAGGGCGAGTTCTTTGCGATATGCAGCCTCGTGCTCTGCCACTGCTTTGCGATAACCATCAGGGTCAATCCAGACCGAAGGGCCATCCTTCGGCAGGCGATCGAGCTTGGAGCGCATATTGAAATAAAGTCCATGCGCGCCGAGGAAGATATCGCAGGGCAAGTCCTTCAAGGCGGCGAACGTGTGGTCAAAGTCGGTCGTGATGCCCGGGTATGCGGCGGGTTTGCCATGGCTGGGGACGAGCAGCACGCCGGGGTTGAGCGCCCATCCACCAACAATGACGACATTGAGAGTACGACCGCCTTCCTGCGTCTGCAGGGTCCATGCGGTGCAGCCTCGCGTATGTCCGGCGGTCTTGTGAGCGGTGAGGGTGGTGCCGCCCAGGGTCACGGTGTCGTTGTCGTGCAATACCCGATCCACGGGCGCCGGAGGGAAGCGCGGGAGAGTGCGGTCGAAGTCGGTCGCTCCGCCGGTCTTGATGATGTCAGCGTCGCCGTCCATGACCATATATTGCGCGTGGGTTTCCCGAAGGACTTGGGCGGCACCGGCGGCATGATCGTAATGGGCCTGGCTGTTGAGCAGGATCTTCGTATCTGTCCACCGGAAGCCGAGTTGTTCAACACTGCGACGAATCTGCGCGGGCGAAGTTTCGAGGTTGGCATTGATGAGAATGTTGCCCTTCGCGGTTACGACCAGATAAGCGGCCAGATCGCTCGATCCCACGTAGTAGAGGTTGTCAGAGATCCTGAACGGAGCGACAGGAGTTGTCCATTCGGCGGGCACCGCATGGCAAAGGGTGACCGCGATGGCAAAAACTAGCGGGGCCAGGAATCGGATTTTCATGGAAGGACAAGAGTATCGCGGAGAGGGAGGTGGGAATCGGGAGTTACCGGACTAGTAAAGACAGAAGAGATGCCGCCGAGAAGGCTCGATCCCGCGTTGGGCGGAACGGGGGAATCCCGGCAGATGGCCCATCTGGCGCCTTCTGCGTACTTTTGGGGATTGCTCCAGAACGCGGCTCGTGCTAGAAACGGCTATGCAGGAGTGACGGAAACGGCCTCCATGACCCTACGGAAAAAAGCGTCGAGGAAATCGACGCGCAACGCTGACATCATTATTCCGGACAAACTCTATTTCCGCATTGGAGAGGTTGCGGAGTTGTGCCGCCTGCCGGCTTATGTGCTGCGCTTCTGGGAAACCGAATTCCCGCAGCTCAAACCGGTAAAGAGCAGCACGGGCCAGCGTATGTATCGCAAGCGCGACGTCGAGTCGGTTGTGCGAATCAAAAAACTGCTTTACGAAGATGGATTTACGATCGCCGGCGCGCGCACGCATCTGCGCGAGGAGACGAAATCCGAGCGCAACCAGTCGGCCTTGCCATTCCCGGTGAATCCTGCGACCAACGTAGCGCACCTCCGGCACGAGTTGCAGCAGATCCTGCACATCCTGTCAGCACGCCACTAACACAGACGATTTCGAACCGGATCCACGTGGAACATTCCGCATTTTTCGCGGAAATGGTCCACGTGGAACTTGGTGCCTCTGGCTTAGGCTGACTTTTTGATTGGCTCGGCCTCAACCATCGGTGCATTCACCAGGTGCTCGCTGAGGAACCAGATCTGGAGCTCACCGGTGCGCAGAACGTCGCTGACGACCATGTCGTTGGTGCCGGCATCGCCCAGTTTCGTGGCGCGCTCGGCCAGCTCGCGGCAGTGCTCGATGATGACCTGGTGCGCGTCGAGCAAGCGTGACAGCTGGACCGGAACTTCCTCACGGCCCTTCGGCGGGCGCTGGATGCGGGTCAACTCGGCCACGTCGGCGGCCATCGCGATGCTGATGCCGCCGAGAAGCTGGATGCGCTCGGCAATCGTGTCGACGAGTTCGTTCTGCTCTTCATAATGCTTATCGAACAACAGGTGGAGCTGGTAGAACGTTGCGCCGGAAACCTGCCAGTGCGATTTCTTGTAGAGATCACGAAGCGTGATGGTATCGGCGAGAAGCTGGTTCAGCTGTTCGGTCATTTCAAGACGGACCGGTTGCTCGAGTTGCAGCGGCATCATGCTGGTGACGGTGCCAAATGCCTGAAGCTCACGAGCGGATTGATGGAAGCGAGGCTGCGCTGAAATCTTGCGCGATTGGTTGGTTATGGTCTTTTTGGCCATGGAATTCTCCTGAGACTGCAAATTTGTGAGGCAAGCCAGAATAGAAAGAGAAATGTTGGAGCGGAGGCCAGTAGCCTTCGGTCTTGCCTGCCGGTATCAGGTTCTTGGATGCCGCTGAGCGGAAAGGGATTCCACGGCTTCAAAATAAAGAAGCCGGGCGATCAACGGTACGCCTCTATCGAAGCGCGAATTTGCGGCTCAGTCGGCGGCGCTGCGGCGGATGCTGAACATCTCCGTGAGGTATTCGACGCGCGGCGTGGTCTTGACGCCAGCGGTCGCCATTCTCTTCTTGAGCTCGTCCGAGGCGATGAAAGCCCGCGCCGTTTCAGCGTTCTCCCACTCGAACATGAGGGTCAGCTCATTAGGGTTCTGAACGCCTCTGAAAATACGGCAGTTGCGCTCACCCTGCTTGGTGCGCCAGTCGAGGGATGAATCGAAAGTCGTTTTCCAGGTGTGGTAGTCGGCAACTTCGTGATGGACGAGAAGATAGATCATAGGAGCGAGCTCTCCTTTCACTTAAGGCAACGTTGCGCCAAAGTTGAGAGAAAAGCAAGGGCCGGGATCACACCGCGGAGGGTCGAAAGACACGTGTGATGGCGAGGGGGTTCAGCGCTCCGAAATGCCGCCGGAGGGCATGAACCGGGCCGACGAAGAGTCGCGCACGCCTGAGCGAATGCCCGCTCAGGCTATAATTTCGCGCACACATGGCATTGACCCCTGGCACGAAGCTCGGTCCCTACGAAATTCAGTCGGCGCTGGGTGCGGGCGGCATGGGCGAAGTGTACCGCGCACGCGATACACGGCTTGACCGCGTCGTCGCGGTAAAGATTCTTCCCGCCACATTATCGAGCGATCCCGACCGCCTCCAGCGATTTCAGCACGAAGCGCGCATCCTCAGCACGTTGAATCATCCGAACGTGCTAGCCATTTATGACGTGGGCGAACAGGACGGCGTTCGCTACCTGGTTTCCGAATTTCTGGACGGGCAAACGCTGCGCGAAAAGCTGGCGGCGGGGCCGCTGTCGCGCTGGCGCATCGTGGAGTATGCGTTGGAGATCGCGAAGGGACTGGCCGCAGCCCACGAGAAGGGCGTGGTGCATCGCGATCTGAAGCCCGACAACATCTTTGTAACGGGCGACGATCGCGTGAAAGTGCTCGACTTCGGACTGGCCAAGCAAGCGGCTGCGGGACCTTTCGATGAGGCGGCGACGATGACGGGGCCGGTGCCAACGACTCCCGGGACGGTCATGGGGACTGTCGGTTACATGTCTCCCGAGCAGGTGCGTGGGCAGGTGCTGGACAACCGGTCGGACATTTTCAGCTTCGGCGCGGTGTTGTACGAGATGGCTTCGGGCAAGCGGGCGTTCCGTGGGGAATCCAGCATCGAGACGATGAATGCGATCTTGAAGGAAGATGCGCCGGAAATTTCTGTCACCGGCACGCAAGTATCGCCGGGGCTGGAGAGAATTGTCCGGCGATGCCTGGAGAAGAAGCCGGAGCAGCGCTTTCAATCGGCGAGCGATCTGGCATTCGCCCTGGAAGCGATGAGCGGGACGTCGACTGGATCGCAACCGACGGTAGCATTGGCCAAGCCAGTTGCGCGGAAAGCGAACACGGCATGGATTGTCGCTGGAGTGCTGGCGGCGGCCCTGGCGGGGGTTGGAGTCTGGATGTACGCACACCGGGGAGCACCGAGCCCCAGCTTCCGGCAAATTACGTTTCGATCGGCATACATTCGGGCGGCGCGTTTTGCGGCAGGGTTCACCATCGTGTATGGCGGCTCCATCAACGGAGCGCCGATGGAAGTATTTTCGACGCGTAGTGACACGTTCGAGACACAAGCGCTCAAGCCCAACGCAGACGTGTTGAACGTTTCGCGCAACAGCGAGATGGCCCTCTCACTGGATCGTAAGTTCGATGTTCTGTGGGTTCCAACAGGGCGGCTGGCGAAGGCCCCGGTGGGCGGCGGCTCGACCCGGGAACTGCTGGACGATGTTACGGACGCGGACTGGAACAATGACGGATCGGAACTGGCGATCGCGCGTCGCGTGGATGGCGAGTTCCGGCTGGAGTATCCGCCGGGCAAGGTTTTGTATCGCAACCAGGGATATATCAGCGAACTACGCTTTTCTCCAGCGGGAGACAAGATTGCATTTCTGGATCATCCGATTTTTGGAGACGACCGCGGCGTTGTCTCGGTGGTTGATCTGCAAGGAAATCGCAAGGTTCTGACGAGAGAATTCGGCAGCGAGCAAGGTCTCGCGTGGACCCCGAACGGCGAAGAAATCTGGTTCACGGCGAGCGAAGCGGGAGAGCCCAGCGCTTTGCGGGCGGTGGACCTGAAGGGCCGCACGCGAATCGTGGAGGCGGGGCCGGTCCGGATGCACCTGCAGGATATCGCCGCCGATGGCAGAGTGATGCTGAGTACGGATCTGTTGCGCTGGCAGATCGGCACCGCGGACAGCAAGACCGGACGCCAGCAGGACATGACGGCTTTTCAGTGGCCGTTAATCGAAGGCATCACTCACGACGGCAGCACGATTCTGCTGAATAGTTTTGATGTGATGGCCGCGAATTACAAACTCTACATCCAGCGGACGGACGGATCGCCTCCGGTGCAGATCGGTGAGGGGGCCGGGGCTGGGCTCTCCCGAGATGGAAAATGGGCGCTCGCGATTGACGTTACGGATGACAAGAATCTCGTCATGATTCCCACTGGGGTGGGCGAGGCTCGGAAGCTGCAAGCGCCCGGAGGATCTCACTTCATCGGCGCAGATCTCTTGCCGAATAATAAACAGGTCCTGGTTTCGATCATACGAGATGGCAAGAGTCCGCAGACCGCACTGCAGGATGTGGAGAGTGGATCGATCCGTCCGATTGGCCCGGAAGGGCGCCATGTCAACGCATTTGTGGGCGCGATGCACCCCGGGGCTTCGCTGGACGGAAAGTACTGCATCCAGACGGATGGCAAAGATCATTACTGGTTGCAGCCATTGGACGGATCGACGGCGCGCGAGATTGCCGGAATCAATCCGGGCGAGACGATTCTCGAATGGCACGACGATTCGAACAACGTTTTTGTCTCACGACCGATTGGTCCGGACGTGGAAATCGACACGTTGAACCTGACAACGGGCCAGCGAAAACTCTGGACGCGCTATTCTCCGGCGGATAAGACGGCGCTCGCGGGAGTGAGCAGCGTGGTCATTACGCCGGATGGCGCGCATTACGGATACATGGTGCAGAGAGTCTACTCCACACTTTTTCTCGCCGACGGGCTGCGCTAGGCCGCACTCGATCTTGCTCAGCGTTCCACAAACGATTTGAGCCTCGACAATCTGTTGCGATTTCGTGTCCCAGTTTCCGACCCGGGTGTAGTGTCCCGACTTGGCATCCGCGATGTACGATAACTGTGCACTCATATTGAAATGGAGCGTGTCATGATTCCTGCCCTTGAGAATCTGGAGCCGAAGGCGGTTTGGAAGCATTTTGCGGCGCTGGCGGCGATCCCTCGCGCGTCGACGAAAGAAGCAGCGGCCCGGGATTACGTTCTTGGCGTCGCTTCGAAGGCTGGGCTGAAGGCGGTTCAGGACGACACGGGAAACACAGTGATTCAGAAGCCGGCCCATGCGGGCCGGGAAAAGGCTCCCATGGCTCTTTTGCAAGGCCATCTGGATATGGTCTGCGAGAAGAATGAGGGGACGAAATTCAACTTCGATACAGACGGAATCAAGGTCGTGCGGGATGGTGACTGGCTGAAGGCGGACGGCACGACTCTCGGCTCCGACAATGGAGTGGGCGTCGCCGCGGCGTTAGCGGTGATGGAGAGCAAAGACATCGCGCATGGTCCGCTCGAATTTGCTTTTACGGTGGATGAAGAGACGGGCCTGACAGGGGCAGCGCAATTTCCGGGCGGGTTGTTGAAGTCGAAGTATTTCCTCAATCTCGACAACGAAGAAAAGGGCACGATTTGTATTGGTTGTTCGGGCGGC
>Ga0265338_10006901_pt1 | contig 14285 bp, 15 predicted proteins | sample 42126metaG_FD_193579 | JGI IMG/M metagenome (GOLD analysis project Ga0265338, IMG submission 193579) | Rhizosphere microbial communities from Carex aquatilis grown in University of Washington, Seatle, WA, United States - 4-21-26 metaG | ecosystem: Host-associated > Plants > Roots > Rhizosphere... | reverse complement strand
TTCGCGCAGGACGCCGGGGCCGCGGTAGACCAGGCTGGTGTAAAGCTGAAGGAGCGAGGCGCCAGCGGTGATTTTCTCCCAAGCGTCGTCGGCGTTGAAAATGCCGCCGACGCCGATGATGGGGACCTTGCCGTTGGATTGGCGGTAAAGGTGGCGGATGACTTCGGTGGATCGGGCGCGAAGGGGCCGTCCGGAGAGGCCGCCGGGTCGTTCATAGATTCGCTTGACAGATTCGCCCGGGGTTTCAGGGCGCGTGATGGTTGTGTTGGTTGCGACCAAACCGGCGACACGGCGGGGCTTTACCAATTCCAGAATTTCATCAAGCGCCTCGAAGGAGAGATCCGGCGCAACTTTGACGAGAATCGGGCGGCCGGGCTCTGTATTGGCTTCCTGCATCGCGGCGAGAATTTCATCGAGGGCGCCTTTATCCTGTAGCTGGCGCAGGTTTGGCGTGTTGGGCGAGCTGACGTTAACGACAAAGAAATCGGCGTGGGCCCGGAGAGCGCGGAAGGAGCAGGCGTAATCCTCGGCAGCCTTGTCAAGCGGAGTGATTTTGGATTTGCCGAGGTTGACGCCGACCGGATGGGCGGGCCAGCGTCCGCGCCGCCTCGCCTCGGCGAGGGCGGCGGCCATTTGCTGCGCGCCGGGGTTGTTGAATCCCATTGCGTTGACAATCGATTCTTCCGGGATCGCGCGGAACAGGCGTGGTTGGGGGTTGCCCGGCTGGGGATGCCAGGTGACGGCGCCGAGTTCGCTGAAGCCGAATCCGAGGGCGGGCCAGGCGCACAGGGCCTTCGCATATTTGTCCATGCCGGCAGCCAGGCCGATTGGGTTTGGAAAATGAAGGCCGAACAACTCGACCGGCAATTCGGGCGCGCCATAGAAAGCGGCGGTCAGGTTGCAAAGCGCCGGACGACGGCTGACGAAGGTGAGCGCGCGCATCATCCGTTCGTGGATGGCCTCGGCGTCCTGCTGGAAAAGGACGGGGCGGACGAGGTTGCGATAGAGCCAGCCGGACATGCTCAAGGGCGTTTCATCCGGTCGAAAAAGCGTTCGGCGGTGGCGCAGGTCGCTTCGCCGAGAGTGTCAAGCGAACATTTCTTCACTTCGGCGGCGGTTTCGGCGGTATGTTGGACATACGCCGGCTCGCAGCGTTTGCCGCGGAACGGAATGGGCGCCAGGAACGGGGAATCCGTTTCCAGCATGAAACGGTCGAGCGGCGCGGCGGCGAGGCAATCGCGCACGTTCTGCCCATTCTTGAAAGTGAGGATGCCCGTGAAACTGACGAGCCAGCCGAGGTCAAACACCTGTTGCTGCGCGGCGACGTCCTGCGAAAAGCAATGGAAGACGGCGCGAATTTTGCCGGCGAACGGCTTCATTTGGGCGAGGGTCGCACCAAAGGAGTCGCGTGTGTGAATAACGCACGGCAGATTGAGATCGGTGGCCAACTCCATCTGTTGCTGAAAGGCGACGGCCTGTTTGGCGTGGGTGGCTTCGTCTTTTTGGCGGTAGAAATCGAGACCGGTTTCGCCAATGGCGACGACTTTCGGGTGGGCGGCAAGGTCGCGCAAGCCAGGGCGCACATCGGCGGGCGCTTCGGCAAGGTCATTGGGATGCCAGCCGACCGCGGCGAATACATTTGGAAATCGTTCCGCGATGGCGATGGCTTTGCGGCTTGTGGCTAAATCCGTGCCGATGGTGATGATTTTGACGATGCCAGCGTCGTTCGCGCGCGCGACGATCTGGTCGAGTTCCGAATCAAAATCGCGGTAGCCGAGGTGCGCGTGAGTGTCATAAAAAAGCGCCATAAACTCGCGACAGCGTAATCAGATGAGGCGAAGGCCGCAATGCGCAAGGAGTTCTATGGGCTTCGACACGAATCGGCACGAATTACCACGAATTTCATTGGCGTTTTAAGCGGAAGAAGCGAGCAGCGCGCAGGCGAGCGTCAAGAATCGCGCGGCGCAAAAAGCCTTGCTCGCGCGCGCCGCCGTGTTACAAAAAAGCAACTCTATCAAATTTATGGCGGATAATTGTTTTCACCCCAGCATCGAAGGCGCTCAACACGGCGCCAAATCGCTCGATCAATTCCTTGACTACGCAAAGGCGTCCGGGGCAGACGGCGCGCAGCCGTCAAATTTCATGTTGCAGAATGGCGCGAAATTCAAAGCGGCGGCGGAAATCAAGAAGGCGTTCGAGACGCGCGGGTTGAAGCTGGATGGCATTTCGGCGCACTGCCCGTTTTGGGTCCACACCAGCGCATGGACCGGGACGCCGACGCTGCGTCCGTTCCTGCCGCCGGATGTGGCGAAGAAGTCGCCGGAGAAGATCGAGCAATGGGCTGAGAGTTATTTGCTGGGGCTGCTGGAATTGGCGGCGGGGTTGGGCGTGAAAATTGTCCCGATGTTCTGGGGCGTGGCGTTCGGATGGGAAGTGGCGACGGGTTATCCGTGGGGATTCTGGAAGGGCGGAGACTATGACCTGGTGGCGGAGGGCAAGGAGCGATTTGTCAAAAAAACCGCGAGAATTCGGGCGCAAGCAAAGAAGCTGGGGATTTACCTGGCGCATGAAATCCATCCAGGGACGGCGGCGATGTGCGCGGATGACTTCAACCAGTTGGTGGAGGCGTGCGACGGGGACAAGGTGTTGACGGTCAACGCGGATCCGTCGCATTGCTGGGAGGGCGAAAGCTGGGAGGCGCGGTTTTTGAAGGTGGCGCCGCGAATTTACGCGTGTCACGTCAAGAACTATGTGGTCCGGCCTGGTTTCCCGCTGCGCATGATGGAGTCGTCGTGGCAGAAGCGGGGCATGCAGTTTGTGGATATTCCATCAGGAGATTTGAATATGACGCGGTATGTGGAATTGCTGGTGCATGCGGGGTATCCGCAGCGGTATTGCGCGCTGATGAAGAGCAAGACGGCGCCGCTGATCGTCGAAGCGGAGAGCGCCTACCGGGACTTGGACAAAACAAGCGCGAACGGCATCGCCTACGTGCGCGACAATTTGTGTTTCCCGATCGCCGCCGGCTCCTTTGAAGAGGGGATGGGGGCTTGAGTGGCGATGCCTCGCGGCGATGCGCGAATTGGGTGAGTTCCTTTCCACTGCATGGTCACGGCTTGGATTGACACGAGGCGACTGACGGGCTGATACTGCCGGCATGAGGACGACGCTCGTAGCATTAAGCGCATCCAGGCTGAGGAAGATGGCTGCCGTTCAACAGCAGATCGAGGAGCTTCAGGCCCAGATGGCGAGCGTCCTGATGGGTGCGCCGCCAGAGAGGCAGGCCCTTAAGGCGATGTTGGACGGCGGCAGGATTAAGGGGCGGACCCGAGACTGGCTTCAGCTAACCCGCGGATGATTTTTGGTCGCGCCAAACGACCGAGTAAGGTCGACAACAGGACTAATTTCATTCTGCCCGCTAAATAGGCGAAATAACGCTAAAAAAGGAGCGGATTGACCGGGAGGCGACGAGAGAAGGACGCACAGTCACGGTTTGGTTGGAGGGAGCGGCACACGAATCAGTTCGACCAGAGCCGCGGAAAATTGCGCTTCCCCATGCGGCGTTTTGCGTTCATGCTGCAGCTATGGGAAAACGCCGTGAAGCGCGCGAGCGCGCTGTTCAGTTCCTCTTCCAGCACGATGTGAACGCCCCCGAGAACCTGGATGAGGCGTTGCACCATTTCTGGGAGAGCCAGCAGGCGCCAGCCATCGAAATGGAAAAGGGCGGGGCGACGTGGGGCCAGGAGGTCGAATTGCCGCCACCCACCGCTGATGAAATGGCGACGCGGCTGTTCGCGGACAAATTGATCCGGGGCGCTCTGGAGCATCGCGCGGAGCTGGACGAACGGATCAAGCAGCATGCGGCGAATTGGGACATTCACCGGATGGCGGTGGTGGACCGCAATATTCTGCGGCTGGCCATTTACGAGATGCTTTATCGCGACGACATTCCACCCATTGTCAGCATCAATGAAGCGGTGGAGGTGGCGAAGAAGTTTTCAACCCAGGACAGCGGCAAATTCGTCAACGGGATACTCGACAAGGTGAAAGGCGAACTGATGCGCCCGGCAAGGATTGTCAAATGAGCGCCTCCATGTCCACCGCGGCAGGCGCGCCTTCGGTCTCCACAGGGGGCGACGGGCGTTTTGCCGACCTTCACCTGCACACGTTTTTTTCCGACGGAACGTTCAGCCCGGAAGAGCTGGAGGAGCGCGGCAAAGGGGTTGGGCTGGCGGCGATGGCGCTGACGGACCATGACACGGTGGAGGGTTGCGAGCGGATGGCGCAGGCGTGCGCGGCGCACGGGATCGAGTTTGTGGCGGGATCGGAATTGACGGCGGAATTCGATGGGAAGGAAGTGCATCTGCTGGGTTATTTTCTTGACACTGCGAATGAAATGCTTTGCGCGGAGCTGAAGCGCTTCCAGGCGGTGCGGCAGGCGCGCATCGAGGAGATGGTGCGGCGGCTGAACCTGTTGAACATCCCGTTGGAGGCGGAGAGCGTTTTTCGGCTGGCCAACTGCCGGTCGCCGGGGCGTCCGCACGTGGGGCGCGCGCTGGTGCAGGAGGGATTGTGCGGGAGCCTGGACGAGGCGTTTGACCGGTTTCTGAAGAAGGGGCGGCCGGCGTGGGTGCCGAAATGCAAGGTCGACGCGATGGACGCGATCACGCTGATACACCAGGCGGGGGGGCTGGCGGTGATGGCGCACCCGGCGCTCAACCAGGGCGATGAGTTGATTCCGCAACTCGTGCGCCAGGGGCTGGACGGCCTGGAATGTTTTCACACCCGGAACGTGGGGCACATGCCGGAGCATTACATGCGGCTGGCGGCGCGCTACAATTTGCTTGTCACGGGCGGATCGGATTGCCACGGTTACAGCAAGGGCAAACCGCTGATCGGCGGGGTGAAGCTGCCCGGGGTTTATTTTGACAAGCTCAAAGAGGCGCGGCGGCAAAAAGCCCGGGCGGGCGCCGCCTGATTCACGCTTCATGGGACTGTTCCAGAAATTCAAAGAGGGCCTGCAAAAGACCCACAGCAAGCTCGTCCATGAGATCAAGCGAATCGTCACGGCGTCGCCGCGGTTGACCACGTCGAGCGTCGAGGAGCTGGAGGCGGCGTTGATCGCGGCGGACCTTGGCATGGCGGTGACGTCCCAAATCATTGAGGCGGTCAAAAAGGGCTACGAAACGCAGGGGCGCGGCGGGCCGGATTTTTTTGCGATTGCGAGGGCTTAAGTAGAGAAGGCGCTGGCGGGCGCGCAGGCGGAATTGAAGCGCCAGCCGGGCGGGTTGACGGTGGTGTCCATCGTGGGGGTCAACGGAACCGGCAAGACGACGACGGCGGTAAAGCTGGCGCACCTGGTGCAAAAGGATGGGCACGCGGCGGTCCTGGCGGCATGCGACACGTTTCGGGCGGGGGCGGTGGCGCAGTTGAAATTGTGGGGGGAACGGCTGGGAACGCCGGTGGTCGCGGGCGCGGCCAGCGCGGATCCTGCGTCGGTGGCGCATGACGCGATCGCGGCGGCGCAGGCGCGGAACGCTGCGTATCTGTTTATTGACACGGCGGGGCGTTTGCACACCAAGCACAATTTGATGCAGGAATTGCAGAAGGTGCATCGCGTGATGGGCAAGAAGCTTCCGGGGGCGCCGCACGAGACGCTGTTGGTTCTGGACGCGACGACGGGCATGAACGCGCTGACGCAGGCGCGGGAATTTCACAAGGCTGTGCCGTTGACAGGGCTGGTGGTGACGAAGCTGGACGGCACGAGCAAGGGCGGGATGGTGGTGGCGATCCAGAAGGAGCTAGGGCTTCCGATCAAGTTTGTGGGCCTGGGCGAGAAGCCGGAAGATCTGCAACCGTTTGACGCCCGGCAGTTCGCCGAGGCGCTGTTCGGGGAGTGAGGCAAAAAGGTTGCGCGGTTGGGTCCGCAGTGAATTTGGACTGCGGCGGCTTGCCGCCGCTTTGGTCATCGAAGAATAACGGATTTTCAGACAAAGCGGGAGCAAGCTCCCGCACTCCAAAGAAATTGAGTTCGGACATCCAGTTTATGAAGCGCGCGCTGGCGCTGGCGCAACGCGGGTATGGACGAACGTCGCCCAACCCGATGGTCGGCGCGGTGATTGTCAAGCGGGGGAAAGTCATTGCGGAGGGCTGGCATCACGCGGCGGGGCGTCCCCACGCGGAGATCGAAGCGCTGGAGGCGGCGCGACGGCGCGGGCGAACGGCCCACGGCGCGACGCTGTATGTCACGCTGGAGCCGTGCAGCACGCACGGACGCACCCCGCCCTGCACTGCGGCGATTATCGCGGCCGGCATCCGGCGCGTCGTTGCGGCGGCGGAAGATCCCAACCCGGCGCATCGCGGAGCGGGATTCAGGATTTTGGAGCGCGCCGGGATTGAAGTGTCGCGCGGGCTGATGGCGGCGGCGTCTTCGCGGTTGAATGAGGCGTTCCACCACTGGATTGTCAAGCGCACGCCATTCGTTATTGTCAAGGCGGGCATGTCCCTGGATGGCAGGATCGCGGCCAAAACGGGGCAATCGCATTGGATCACTTCGGAGCGCGCGCGGCGGCGGGGCATGCGCGTCCGGGCCGGGATGGACGCGATCCTGGCGGGCGTCAACACCATTGTTCAGGACGATCCGCGGTTGACGTTGCGCGAACCCGGTTTTGAGGACAAGGCGCTGCGGCGGATCATCCTCGATCCGAGCGGACGGACGCCGCCGGGGGCGAAAGTCCTCAACGACGAACTGGCGCAACGGTTCACGACGGTGGTTGTGACCCGGGGCGCGCCGCGAAAGCGAGTGGAAGCGCTGCAAAAGCTGGCGCAAGTGTGGGCGGCGCCGGCGCGGCGCGGGCGGATCGATCTGGCGTGGGTGTTGCGCGCGCTGGGCGAGCAAGGGGTGGTCTCCCTGCTGGTGGAGGGCGGCGGGGAAACCAATGTGAATTTCCTGCGCGAGGGGCTGGCGCAACGGGTGATGTTTTATTACGCGCCGATCATCATTGGCGGGGCGCGGGCGCCGAAGGCGGTTGGCGGGCGCGATATTTTAAGCTTGGAAGAGGGGCTTGGGTTGCGCGAGGCTGAATGGGAAAAGGCCGGCGACGACCTATGTTTGACAGCATTAATTGATTGACACTATGTTCAGCGGCATTGTCGAAGAAACAGGCGCGGTGGCGGGCGTGACCCCGCGAGCCAACGCGATACGGCTTGTGGTCCAGGCGCGCCTCTGCGCGCGCGGCGTCAAAGCAGGCGACAGCGTGGCCGTCAACGGCTGCTGTTTGACGGCCGAAAAGGTCACCCGGCGCGGCCGGGGCGCCTTGCTGCAATTTTCATTGCTGCAGGAGAGCTGGCGGCTGACGAACCTGCAATGCGTCAAGCCGGGCTCGGCGGTGAATCTGGAGCGTTCGTTGCGGATGGGCGGCGAACTGGGGGGGCATTTTGTGACGGGACACGTCGACGGGATGGGACACATCCTGCGCTGGGAGAAAGTGGGCCGCGACTACGTGCTGGACATTTCGGCGGGGCGTCCGTTGATGCGTTACGTGGTGATGAAGGGATCGATCGCCGTGGATGGGATTAGTTTGACAGTGGCTGGGGTGCGGGCAAAGAGCTTCCGGGTGTGGATCATCCCGCACACCTGCGAGGTGACGGCGTTGCGCGAGCGGCAGGCGGGCGACGCGGTGAATTTGGAGACGGATATTCTTGGCAAATACGTGGAGCGATTTCTGGCGGGCCGCGTTTAGCGCCCGTTGAAGGGGCCTTCGTCCTTGCTGGAATGGGGCGCGATCTCGATGACGCGTCCGGCGCTGACGTAGCGTTGGTTGCCGGCGACGTCCTTGTAAACATAGACGTCGTTGAACTTGTCAAGTTTGGGCTTGGTGACGTTGGTGATGCGCATGCCGTTGGTGAGCATTAAATCGTAGTGCGCGCAACCGCTCAGCAGGCAGGCGGCCAGGACGGCAAAAAACAGTTGTTTCATGGAGGCCAAAATTAAACGGAACGATTTGGTGCGCTTAGCAGGACTTGAACCTGCACGGCTTGCGCCACTACCACCTCAAAGTAGCGTGTCTGCCAATTCCACCATAAGCGCGCCATCGGATTGGAAGAGTGTGGCAGAAAGAGCGCGGCGACGCAAGCGTTGTGAATCCGCCACAACGCGCTTGCATTTTTGAGTTTCGCAGCCACGTTTGCAGGCAATCGGAGACACTCTTATGGCTATATCACCAACTGATTTGACACAACGTCCGCCGCGCAGCGCCCGGGTGCGCCTCGGCGGCTACGCAATCCTGCCGCGCACGCTTGACAAGGGCCGCGCGGCCATCGCCGGAAAAATCGGCGAGTACCACTACAACTGTCCGCTGGACCAACTCTTTTTGGGCTTTGCGGGGATCGATGCCGACGAACTAAAGTCGCAGCTCGCGCTTGGGAAGACCGACGCGGACATCCTCGAATGGGTCCAGGCCAACGCAAAGAACAAGGCGGCGCCGCACGAGATCGCGGCGTGGACGGCCTGGGTGGAACAGCGCGTTCCCATGGACGTTGAAGCGCGCGGCTATTTTCAAGAGATGAACAAGGGCGCCGCCGCGCATCGCAAGGACGTCGGGACGTGGTTTGATTTCCTGGACGTGGACGACTTCGCGAGCTACGGCGGGAAGGCGTAAGACGAGCCCAGGTCGCCTCGGCGAGGCGACCCTACATTGTTCGGCGAGGCGACCCCACCCTGCCCTGCGGCGCGCTCGGAGGGCGCGCCTACCCGGCGTCGGCGAGGCGGCGGAGGTAGTCGTACGAGTAGATCCCGGTGGCATGGCCGTCAGCCCAAGCGGGCTGGATGGCGTAGCCGCCGATGACATCGATTCGTGTCAACTGAAACGCGCGCGGCGACAGCGTCTGGGGCGGGCTTTTGTAGACGTTGCCCATGATGTCGCGCTCTCCCATGCAGCCGGCGCAGGGGCAAAGGCGGCGCAAGGTTTCCAGCGGGATGAAGTCCTCCCGGCCATCGGCCCATTTGATGGCCAGTTCGGTTCCGATCTGTTGCAGGTCCAAGGGACGCATAACGCATCGTAGCGCCGCGGTCGCGTATTTCCAAAACGAAAGCCGGCAGGAGGGTTAAACCCGCCTGCCGGCCCGTGTATTTACATTACAATACCGCTACACCGAATCGGTTACGGCCAGCTAATACGGTAGAAGGAAGTGTCAGCTCCGGCGGTCGCGTCGGTAAAGCTCGTCGAAGCGCCACCTGATGGAATCTGCCCCACCTTGTTCCAGCTTGGGTTGGTCAGGCTGGTGGTGCGCTGGATCGTGTAGGTATTGGTTCCCCAAAGTGAGCCAAGGGAGTCCCACTTGATGGTGACGCCGGAGGTGTCTTTGGTGACGGACGTGATGTCAAACAGCCTCGGGACGGTCAGATCGGCTCCCGATTTGCTGATGTAGAAGTCGTCCACGGCGATCATGTTGGTGCCGATGTAGGCGCCAGGAGCGACGGCGGTTATGTCTTCGTCGCCGATGTCAACGAACACCTTGTTAAGGGTCGTCGACGGAATGTCTTGCAAGTTGAAGTCGACATAGTCGCGATTGCCGTGATAGTTGGAGAACAGGTTGGTGGGGGCGCTACCCTGCTTCTGAAGCCAGACCGAATAGGTGGCCAACTGCACGTCATTGGAAGTGCCGTCGCCATTGACAACCAGGTGCGTGTTGTCATCGGTCACGGTCATCCATACGTTGTAATTCTCATTAGTCTGGAGTCCGTTGGCATCAACGGCGGTGAGATAATCGAAGCTGGCGCCAACCGCGAGGTTGGTGCCGTTGTAATCGCCAGCGTAGATGCTGAACTTGCCGCTGCCGTCGAAAAGACCGCCCGAAGAGCGGTAGATTTTCAGTTGCGGTCCGATGTTGGCAGTGTAGGGCTGGCCGCTGGAATTGAGCGTGCCAAATGGCCCAATGAGGCCGGAATCGGTGATACCCGTGTTGAAGTCAATGTCACTCCACAGAGGCGTCCCATTGGGGTTGCCTGCGTAGGATTCCTGAAGGGAGAAGCGGAAGAACAGGGTCCGGGTTTGTCCGGGAGTCATAGCGAGGCTGCCCAGCGTTCCGTATGCGGCTGCGCCATGGGAATCAAAGCCGGACGGCGAATTAGCATCGGCCAAATAACCTGAGCGGGGCGTGAGGACTTCGTTTGAGCCGCCGCCGACAGTCGATGTGAACACGTTGAATTGGTTGAAGGCGCCACGGTAATCGGAAGCGTCCGACACCCAGTCATTGCCACTGATGCCGTTCAGGTTACTGAAGGTATTTGCAAATACGCCGTCGAAGCGCTGAATGAGATGCCAGCTTGAATCCACTCCGGCGAAGGTCTTAACGCTGGCCAGAGCGGTGACGTCGGCAGCGATGCCGTTATGAGCAGTCAAGGTGAATGTCTGCGATCCATTGACGGTGACATTGGTGGAGCCGACAAGTCCCTTGGAGCTAACGTCGCCCACGCCGCTGATGATAAGGCCTCCGCTGCTGGTATTGGCGCCGGTTACATTCCAGCGCAACGTGACAGTGTCACCCTTTCCAACTTCAGGAAGGTCGGCGGCGAAGCTGTTGATGACGAGGGGCCTGCTGATCTGGATTCCGGGGAGTCCGTTGGTGAAGACGAACGCGATTTCATTGCTATTAAGCTTGCGGCTCCAGAAGGCAATGTCGTCGATCTGGCAGGGGATACCCGAGCTAAACGAGCCGTTACGCTTGAAACCACCGAAGACAGTGTTGCCCGTCGCATTGATAGCGGGCCACATCCAGCGCACGTAACCGTTTGGAGGCGGGGTCATGCTGGTCTGGCCAGGAAACAGGTTGGTGGTGTAGTAGAGATTCGTGAGCGGCATATCCGGGCCCCAGTTTGCGTTCCCATTGGCGTCGGTGTAGGAGGTTCCGCCGGCCGCTCCAGTGCCGGCATCGCGCACGCCGTCAATGTAAATATCGATCACCCTGTTGGTGTCGATTGTCATTGTCATCATGTGCCAACTCGCGTCCAACGGATTGCCTGCCGTGTAGTCACTGCCCTGCTGCCAGAAGTATCCCTCAAAAGGCAACTGCTGGGTTCCGTCGGGCATGAACTGCGGCCCGCTTCCAGCGCTGGAAGCACGGAACAGGAAGTGCGCGTGGGTATCCACGCCCAAGCCACCGCCGCTGCTTGTTCCCCACAGCACGATCGGGCCGGATTGACCGCTGCTGTTATCGCATTCGCCAAAAAAACGGGTGTCATTGTAGCCCGTGGTGGCGCCGGCCTTGATCCAGAAGTTCATCGTGGCGTTGAGCTGATTGCAAAACGGCAGGAAATCGCCGCCGCCCGTGACCGCATTTTGGCCCTTGGAGGCGTAATAAATCAGTGTGGCTCCGCCAGATTGTGTAAAGTTCAAGCACATGTTTGTGCTGGCAGAGTTCAGGGTGGGATGCCCAGCGGGAATGAGATTGGCGCCAGTCATGTTATTCAGGATCATGTCCCGCCCGCCGAGGTAGTCCGGCGTGGTGACCGTGCCTCCGTTGGTGGCGACAATGTCCAGGGGGTAAAGGTCAACCAAGCCGTTGGTCACCGTCTGGAAGGTAACCTGCGCCTGGCTGGCCACGACAGCGGCAAAAGCCGCGGAAAGAGTTGCCAATCTGGCAACCCACGCTCGTTTAGTTGTAGCGGTATTCATTTTTTTGGATGTGTTCGGTGTTTACGAGTGAGGTGTCGAAAATAGGATGGTTAGGCTTTCTTAGTAGTACCAATAGGGACCGGCTGAAGCGCTGGCGCCTTTTGGAATATAGCCGCACAGCGTGGTCTTTTTGTTGTGGCCTTCCACATGGCCGTCCGCATAGGCTGCGTTGACGCCGTCGAATTTGTTTCCATTGAAATGCGCGGTGTTCCGGGACATGTCCAGCGCGTTAGTAGCAGAGGCGATTCCAGTGTAGGAATCCTGCAAACCAGTTGAACTAGCCTGGCCAACGCAGGAAGCGGCGGCGCAACTGAGGAAGGGGACCCGGCTGGCGCCTCTGGAGGTTGTGGAAGTCGGCCACCCGTACATTGCCGCAGGTGTTCCTCTCGCCCAGTAGACTACGCCTAGAAGCGGCAACGTGGAATAATCCTTCGGATAGGTTGTCGCGCCGTTATCGTCCGAACGAGGAATCCACCAGTTGTTGTGAATGATGGCCTCAACGTCCTTGTTTGTAATATAAAGGTTCAGATCCAGGATGCTGCCCGGATAATGTCCAAGGAACTTTACCACGGGATCTATCTCGCCCGGGCGGACCGGATCGAACCACATCGGAACAGTCATACCGTATGGCGCCATCATCGTCACAAAATTGGTGCAGACATCCCAAGCGAACTCACCGCCTCCGCTCTTCCAATCGAATCTCGGCAACCGGCCCTTGATGTCATCGCCGGCATACATGTTGACGACAGCACACCACTGCTTGTCGTTTGAAGTGCAGTTGGTGACCCTGGCCTTGAATTTGGCCGAGCTCAGCGCCGGCAACAACAGTGAGGCCAGCACCGCGATGATTGCGATGACGACCAACAGTTCGATTAACGTGAAACCTTTTTTTGCCTGGCAACTCCTTGGAAAGACGACAGGGTTGGTTTCGGGATGTTTTTTCATAATCTAATTCCGATGGTTGAATACGAGGACTCTGATTTCATGCCCCCGCAACCCCCCCGCGCCTGGTTGAGGCAACTTAATTTGGTTGCGACGGCAACAAATTCCTGACGAATCGACACCTGTAGGTCTGGCTTAATAACGACTTTTTACTCCACATTCCCGCCGCAGGCAATGGACGAAACTATGATTTGAAACGGCATTGCTTTGACATGCTTTCATGCTGCGACGAGGGTTAGTTGTTTGCGCGCCCGATAATCGGTCGGGGCCAACTTGTTGACGGACTTGAACAGGCGCGAAAAGTAAAAGGGGTCGTCATAGCCGAGCGTGGAGGCAATGTCTTTGACGCTCATGCCGGTCTGTTCCAGAAGGCGCCGAGCATGGGTCATGCGCAGGTGGATGAAATAATCGATGGGGGCCTTGCCGGTGCGGCGCTTGAAAACGACGAAAAAGTGGGAGGAGGAAATGTTGGCGACGGAGGCGAGCTTGGCGATGTTGAGGGGCTCATTCAAATGGCCGGTCATGTAGGCGATGCTCTGGTCGATCTTCTGGTCGTTGTCAGGCAGGGAGGAGGGACGGAGCGACTCGACGCTGATGGGCGGGGTGGCTGGCAAGCCAATGCCGCCGCGGAACGGGAACGCGGAAACGGGTTTGACAGGGATCAGCGGCGAGGATTGGCGCTGGAAGTTGGCCGGGAGGCTGAAGTCTGGGTAAACGGCGTTTTTCATGGGTGGATCAGCAGTTTAAATGGGAGACGGGCAGTTTCTATTTGTTTTTGTCCACAACAAAAAATTCATAAGTGGCGTCATATCTGTCAGCTACGCGATTATCGGAGCGCCAAAGTGCTTCTGGAGCGCCAACGCGATGGTGCCGCGCAAACGCGGTTCGGTATCCGGGTCGGTCGGGACAATGCGGACGTGGGCGCCGGTCTTGGCCAACCGCTCGCGGAGCACGGAGTTGACGATTGGGCCGGCGCGGTTCCATGCGCGGGTGACCTCGCCGACCACCACGACCACATCCGGGGCCAGGCCGCGGATGAGCATCGCCAGCCCGACGCCGATATAGTGCGACATGCGGTCAATCGCTTCGCCCGCTTTGCGGTCGCCCTGGTCGACGAGCTTCATTAGATTGTCGAACGAAAGGCCGTTTTGGAGCTTCGGCCCCCCGTTGCGGGACTCGTTGTAGTAATTGACAGCGGCGGTGTTGGACGCGCATTTCTCCCAGCATCCGCGGTTGCCGCAACTGCAAAGCGGACCGCCCTCGGCGACAGTGACGTGGCCGAATTCGCCAGCCATGCCGCTGGAGCCGGTGACGAGCTGGCCGCCGAGAATCATGCCCACGCCGATGCCCTCCGAAATAGTCACAGCGATGAGGTTGCGAACGCTTTCCCCGTGTTTGCCGCTCCAGAGTTCGGCCAGCGCGCAGGCATTGGCGGCGTTCTCCAGTTCGACGGGCAAACCGGTCGCTTTCTGAAGCGGCGTCTTCAAATCGAAGGATTCCCAACCGAGGTTGGGCGCAAAGACAAGGCGTTGGGTGACGAGATCAATACGGCCAGGGAGCGCGACGCCGATGGCTTCGTACTCGATTTCCGGGTGCGCGGTCATGAGGCTGCCAATGCGCTGGATCAGTTCCTGGGTGAACGTCCAGGAATCAGTCCCGGTGTTCATG
>Ga0265338_10006900_pt1 | contig 14286 bp, 9 predicted proteins | sample 42126metaG_FD_193579 | JGI IMG/M metagenome (GOLD analysis project Ga0265338, IMG submission 193579) | Rhizosphere microbial communities from Carex aquatilis grown in University of Washington, Seatle, WA, United States - 4-21-26 metaG | ecosystem: Host-associated > Plants > Roots > Rhizosphere >... | reverse complement strand
CCGCACCAGGACAACTATTATTTCAACCTCAAGCCCGCCCATGTGGTCACAATCTGGATGGCGCTCGACCGGGTGGACGACGAGAACGGTTGCTTGCGGTACGTCACCGGTTCGCATCGAGAGGGTTTCCGGCCGCACGACGCGTCGAATGTGCTCGGTTTCTCTCAAGGGATCACCGATTACGGCCCGGCCGACGAATCACGCGAGGCGAAAATTCATCTGGAGCCGGGCGATGTGGTGGCCCACCATGGGATGACGATCCACCGCGCGGAGGCCAACCACTCTGCCACTCGCAACCGACGGGCGTTCGCGATGGTGTTCAAGGGCGTCAGTTGCCGCCGCGATGAGGAGGCCTATGCCCGCTACCAGGCCGCTTGCAAGGCGCAGCACGAACGGATGGGATTGAAAACGGGCTGATTGCCCAGCGTGCCGGCGGGTGGCTAAAATCTAGTAGCGGAATTCGTGAGAGTTCCAAGCGATCGGACCTCTCAAGTTTCTCGTTACAAGAACTCAGGACATGGAACCGTGCAGCCTCCTTTCGAACTTACCGACCTCGACCGCCGCATCTGGGCCGAAGAGCTCGATGAGTTCGTGCCGCGCCGCGTGTTCGATGTCCACACGCACCTCTACCGATGGTCGTTCTTTACCGGTCCCGACCCCGAGCAAAGCCCCTACCGCGCGCTGTTGGGCGAAGCCTACGCCGAGGCGACCTGGGAGCTGGCCGAAGCCTGCGACCATGCGCTGATGCCCGGCCGCGAGGTCCACCGGCTGTCGTTCCCGTTTCCCTTTTCTCCCTCCTGCGACTTCGACGCCTCGAACGACTTCGTCGCCAGCGAAACGCGCCATGATCCAGCCTCTGGGGCCTTGATGCTCGTGAGGCCGGGCATGAACGCCGACGAGGTCGAACGGTGTGTCGAACGACAAGGCTTTCTGGGATTCAAGCCGTACCGCTTCTACTCGGCGACGGGCGACGCGGTGCATTGCCGGATCACCGACTTCATGCCCGAAAACCTGATTGAAGTCGCGCACCGCCGTGGCCTGGTGATCATGATGCATCTCTCGAAGCGCGACGCGGTGGCCGACCCGGAGAACCTGGCCGATCTGGAGCGACTTTGCGAGCGCTACCCGGGCGCACGCTGGATTCTGGCCCACTGCGCGCGGAGCTATTCGGCCTGGGCGATCGAACGTGCGGCGCCACGGCTGCGAGGGCTGGCGAACGTCTGGTACGACACCTCGAGCGTCTGCGAGAGCGACTCTTTCGACGCGTTGTTTTCGGAGGTCGGTGTCGAGCGGGTGATGTACGGCAGCGACGACATCCCCGTGGGCGTGCTGCGAGGCAAGTACATCGCCTTCGGCCGCGCCTGGGCGTACCTCTCGGAAACGAACCACGGCATGAACCTTTCGCATTGCGACGAGCGGATGACGTTCACCCGCTACGAGCAGCTCCGCGCCATGCGCCGCGCTGCCCGCCGAGCCGGTCTGACGGATGCGCAGCGACTGGCGTTGTTTTACGACACCGCGGCCAGGCTGGTCGCCGCGGCGCGTGGGCGGTAAAGGTTTGTTCGCGATTCCGGCGACGGTCGCATTTTTCGTATTTCCGACTTGGATTGCGGCGCGTCCCGCTACCATCCATGTTTTTCGTCACGCGGAACGCACGCCATAACCGAAAGCGGTGATGAATCACCAAAATCGAAATTGAGAATCAGATACCATCGCGAGATAACTGCGCGATGACCTCAGCGAAAGGAAGATGGTGCAGACCAAAAAGCCAAGCCACCGAGCCCACGTTTGGCGAAACCAATACCCAATACCGGGTACAAGCCTGGCCAGGCCCAAGGGAATGGCTAGGACTGCCAACTCCGGGTGGAAGAGAACGGATCCACAAAAATAGAGCCCGAAGCCAACCCAGAAGATCGACAAGGATGTAACGATTCCGCCGGGCGCGCGCAAATGAACTCTCATTTTTGCGGGTATCCCCCTACGAGCTGGCACTTCGATAGCTGGCCAACGCTCGCTGGAAAACCCAGCGCGAAACGGCGAGGCTGGCGATGGTGGCCAATACCGCGAAGCCCGCCAGCGACCAATCGCTACTCGTCAGCGGCTTGGCCAGCAGCCGGGCGGGCACGTTGACCACGATCAACACCGGCACCACGAATGTGAACGCCCACCGCAAGGGCGTGCCGTACCGCCCCTGGTAAATCTCCATCGGATAGCGGGAAAAGTTGGTGATGTAGAACCAGAAATCGTACAGGCTCTGGTTGCGCCCGAGCCAGATGCTCACGCTCGAAAGCGAGATCATCAGGCTGTAGAGCATCGCCACGCCGCAGAGGATGTAAAGCGGGTAGAGCAGGAATTGTGCAGGCCCGGGCGTATATTCCAGCCGCGCGAGCGAGTAGCTAAGCAAGCCCGCCGCGAAGCAAAAGTTGGACAGCGACGACCACTCGATCTTTTGCAATGAAACCAGGAATTGAGCGTCGATCGGCTTCAAGAGTGCGAAGTCGAGGTTGCCCGTGCGGATCAGTTCGCTCAGCTCGCTGCAGTTGGGCATGAAGAACGCCTGCACGATACTGTTGATGAACAACGTCGTAGAAAGGAACACGAAAAACTCGTATTTGTGCCAGCCCGACTGAGCCCCGATCTGGGCCGTGTTCATGAAGATCAGTTCGTAAAATCCCAGGTTCATCAGCATCCAGGCTATTGACGAGACCGCATCGATCAGGAAGTTCGCCCGGAATGTCATGTCGCGCACCAGGCTGTTGCGGGCAAACGTGGCGAAGACTCGCAAGTAGGCGGGGCGGTCGCTCATTAGTGGCACATCCTCGTTGTCAAGCGCGTACGCGGGAACCGGGACATCGCTTTGACTCTGCCCCAGCCACCACCTTCAATAATGTCGGCATGCGAGCGAACAACCTCGAAGCGGCGCCACCGGGGGGCTAACGCCCCCCGCTCGCCTCGGACGATTCTTGCCATGCGAGCGAAGTACCTCGAAGCGGCGCCTTCGATGGCGTATAATCGTACCCAATGAACCACGCCCCCGCCATCGACGTCAAGGACTTGCATAAGACCTATCGCGATGGGTTGTTGGGGCGCCACCGCGTTGAAGCGCTGCGAGGGGTGACCTTTCAGGTGGGCAATGGAGAGATCTTCGGACTGCTGGGACCCAATGGGGCGGGCAAGACAACGCTCATCAAGGTCCTGCTGGGGATCGTCCGCCGCTCGCACGGCTCGGCATCGCTGCTCGGACGGCCCCCCGGCGACCGCGAAGGTCGCCGCCGCGTCGGTTATCTCCCCGAGAACCACCGCATCCCTCGGCACCACACAGGCGACACGGCGCTTGAGTATTACGGTTGCCTCAGCGGTCTCTCGGTGGCCGAAGTCAAACGCCGCCGTGGCCGTCTGCTGGAACTGGTCGGCCTGGCCGACTGGGGCCGCGTGCCGGTAAAGAAGTACTCAAAGGGCATGCAGCAACGCCTTGGCCTGGCCCAAGCGCTGTTGCACGATCCGGAGGTGCTGGTGCTCGACGAGCCGACCGACGGTGTCGACCCGGTCGGTCGCTCGGAGATGCGGGCCTTGTTGCAGCAATTGAAGACCGAGGGCAAGACCATTTTCATCAACAGCCACCTGCTGCAGGAGATCGAGCTGGTTTGCGAGCGGATCGTGATTCTGGCGCAAGGTCGGGTGCTGCGCGAGGGGCGGGTCGCGGAGATCACTCGCATCTCGGCAACCGACATCACGATGCAGCTTGTGGGAACCGAAACCGATATCGAGGCGGCGCTGGCGGGCCGCGAGACGGGCGGCCTGGTTTTGGGCGGCCCGGTCATGGGCGGCGGGGGCCAGTACGAGGTGACGGTCCGCGTGCCCGACCAGCGGGCAGTCGACGAGTGTGTCGACGCTCTCCGCCGCCACCAAGTTGGTATCGTATCGCTCTCGCGGAGCAGGCAAACCTTGGAGGAGGCGTTCTTGGAGATCGTGAATCAAGGGGCGGTGCCGTGAGACCATACCTGGCGATCATCAAGGATTCGTTCCGCGAAGCGCTCGCCTCGCGAGTGCTTTGGGTGCTGCTGGTCGTCACGACGCTGGTTTTGCTGGCGATCGCGCCCGTGAGCGTGAATGAAGTGGCGGGCACTCGGCTGCGGCCGGGCGAGGTGCTCGACGCGCGGGTCCTGAGCAAGAAGATCCAAGAGGAATACCGCGAGCCGAAGCCATCGCCGGGCAAGCAGATCTGGGCTCTCCTCAGCGACGACCTGAAAGAACAACTGGCCCAGCCCGATGGTGACGACGCGCCAGGCGATTGGCCGGATCGGGCGTATATCGAACTGTCGGGCGAGCTCAACCGTATGCTCGACAAACCTGAGTTGTACGACCGAGCGGCCTGGGCCGGCAAGACTCTCGATGCCGAAGCCGAACGGCTGCTGGCTCACGGCGCTGATCGGCTCGCCCGTGAAGAATTGGCGCGGCTCAACCGTCTGCTGCTCGAGGCAGCCTATCCCGAGGAGATCGCGCACAGCCGCTCCAGCGAAATCGCCGTGGGATATCTTTGGTACCGGCCATTTCCCAGTTTCCCGGGCAAGCGGAAAGAAATCATCAACGCGATGATGACGACGGTGATGAATCTCTTCGTCGGTTTCGTGGGAATTTTCGCCGCGCTGTTGGTGACCGCCTCGATTATCCCGCACACCTTCGAGCAGGGGGCCATCGACCTCTTGCTCAGCAAGCCCGTCTCGCGGTCGTGGGTCTTTCTCACCAAGTACCTCGGCGGTTGCATGTTCACGTTGATCAACGCCACGTACATGATTGGTGGACTGTGGCTCGTCTCGGGGACTCGGCTTGGTGTCTGGAACGGGCGTCTCTGGCTCTGCGTCCCGCTGCTCCTGTTCTTGTTCGCCATTTATTATGCCGTGTCGGCGTTGGCGGGAGCATTATGGAAGAACGCGATCGTGGCGGTCGTGATGTCGATCCTCTTCTACTTCGTTTGCCTGGGAGTCGAATTGACCAAGGGCTGGACCGAGTTCTTCGGTCTGAATTACACGCGACTGGTGCGGCTCGTGCCCGCCGGCGATACGCTCTTCGCCGCGAACGAGGCGGGCGAGATCGAGCGTTGGAACGAGCGCGAATCGGCCTGGGAAACGGTGCTGGTTTCCAAGGACGAACAAGGTGTCCAGCCACCGCGGTTCATGCCCCGGCCGCCGATGGTGGGCCCGGTGTACGACGCTAAGCACGAACGCCTCTTCGCGTTGCCGCCAACCTTGCCGCAGTTCCGCCTGGGTAGCGGCAGCTCGCGCTTGATCGTCGGCCAGCGGAAGGACGACTGGGAGCGCGTGGGAGGCGTGAACGTGCCGTCGGGCACGTCGGCCCTGTTCATGGCGCCGCAAGGCGAATTGTTGGCAATTGCGCAGCGAGGTGTGTTCCGGCTCAAGGGCGATCCGTCACAAGAAGAGAGGACGGTCAAGGCGTTCGGCTTCGAATTACCCCTGTCGCCCACGAGCGCTTCCTTCGTCTTGGCCAGTCCCGAAATGTCGTTCCGCACGCCGTTCTCCGCGGCCATGGATCCCCTTTCGGGTGACGTGGTGGTCTTCGATCGCAAGCAAGTGACCATCTTCCAGCGCGACGCCGGTGACCAGTATCGTCCACGACTCATCCAGCAGCGAGAATCCGATGAAGCGGCAACGCTGGCGATGACCGGCGGCAAGCTGCTGATGGCCTGGGCCGACGGCCGTGTCGAGATCTTCGAGGGAGCCGATCTGAGCCAATGGCATGAGTACCGGCCGGAAGGCAACAACTCGCCTCGTTTCGCCGAGGCTTCGCCCGACGGCAGTTATTTCGCGGTCGTGTTTCATCATCGCCGGCTATGGCTGTACGACGCCGATCGCGGCCAGCCGCGCGATGCGCCCATCGCCGGGCAGGGTAACATTTCCGCGGCCGTCTTCTCCGAAGGAAAATTGCTGATAGCCGACCGATTCACACGCGTGAACGAGTACGAACTCGATCCGCCGGGCGTGGCGCGCCGTTACACGCCGACTCGCGGCTTTCTAGAGCGGCTTTACTTCTACGGCATCAAGCCGATCTACACCGTGTTTCCCAAGCCCGGCGAATTGGGAAACGTGGTCAACTACTTGTTGAGCGGTTCGGAGAGCGTCCCCTTGAGCGATGATCGCGGCGACCTTGGCGCGGCGCGGTTGCACCTGGATGTCTGGGGACCCATCTGGAGCAACCTGGCCTTCGTGGCCGTCGTGGTGGGGCTCGGTTGCTGGTACACGCAGCGAAAAGATTTCTAAACGACGGCACTCAGTCGTCGCGGCGCGCCAAGCAGTTCGATGAGTTTTTTCGCGTTTAGCTGTTGCAGAAAATCCGGGAATCCGTACAACTACTACCCATGAGTTCACTCCACAAGAGTTCTTGGCATTGCAGGCGAGTCGTGACCGACGCGCGTGGCAATGCCTGCGATAGGAAGTCGGTTTCTTGTCAAGGGTGAGACTCGCTCGCGCTCGAAAGGATCTCGAGGAACCAGAACGCTGAACGATCGTGTTTCGCGTAACTGGGCTTTCGAGTTCTGTCGACGAGGGAGAAGGAGCTCGCCAGGTTTTTTTACGGAGGACGTAGCGTGGCAAAGAAGAAAGCTGCTAAGAAGCCAGCCAAGAAGGCAAAGAAAAAGTCGGCGAAGAAGAAGAAGTAGCTTAGCAGCCGATCGCCTCGCGGTCGTCGCAATTCGCCGCGACCAACGGGCAATCGACCGCCGGCAAGTTTGAGCAACGACGAGAAAGAGCCGCCTGGACCCTCAAGGTCCAGGCGGCTCTATTTATGGTCCTCGCGACTGGAGATGAGGCATTGCGACGTTCGCTTGGAACGCCTCCCGCCGCGACGGGGCTTGTGCGGTGTCGTTGCATAGCCTGTAAGACCGGTGGTATCGACAACAGCCCCAACTGGGCCAAATTCGAAATTCCTGGGTACGCCCATTTCAAATCATGTCGTTAGCCCCAACGGGCCAACGGGGCGAAACACGTCTGGAGCGCGAGCGAGTTGCACCCCGTTTGGGCTAACTACCGTTCTTATTGCGACGGGTCCCAGGGCTGCGCCCTTATAGCTGGTTCTTTGCCGGCAGGGCTCAACACGGAGGGCTGCTCGGCTCTTCCCCAGCCTAGGCTGGGGAATCGCGCCCCTTTTGGGGCTGAAGGCGAGGCCCATCGCAATTCGTGAAACCCGTTGCCCCATGCGGCGGTATACTCCATCGGACGCCCAGCCCTGCGGCCGAGAGCCATGCGCTAACATGTCAACCGACAGCAAGTCAACCGACGGTCTTTCGGCTAATCCGTTGGCGGCCGTCGACGCGAATTGGGCCTGGCAGCGCTACGAACCGACGGCCGAGGCACCTTGGGACCTCCCGCGTGCGGCCCACCTGCTTCGCCGTGCGGGCTTCGCCCCTTCCTGGAACCAATTGGAAGAGGCCGTTCAAAACGGTTGCGGTCCGACAATCGACCGGCTGCTCGTGGGGGACCCCGGCAGTGAAGCCTTCTACGATCAGGCCGAAATCTCGGCCGAGTCGCTCTTGGGGTCGAACAATCCGACCAATTTGCCGGCCTGGTGGCTGAACGTCATGCTGCATACCCCGCACCCGTTGCGGGAGAAGATGACGCTCTTCTGGCACGGCCACTTCGCGACCTCCTCCGCCAAGGTTACCGAGGTGCGGATGATGCGCCGCCAACACGGCTATCTGCGTCAGCACGCCTTGGGCCGTTTCGGTCCTCTGCTTTCGGCCGTTTCGAAAGATCCGGCCATGCTTATATGGCTTGATTCGACCACCAACCATAAGACCCATCCCAACGAAAACTTCGGCCGCGAGGTGATGGAGTTGTTCTGCCTCGGGTTAGGCAACTATACCGAACACGACATCAAAGAGGCCGCCCGAGCCTTCACCGGCTGGGAAGTGCGGCAGGGAGAATTCCGATTCAATAGCTATCAGCACGATCCCGGTGCCAAAACCGTGTTAGGCAAGACCGGGTCTTGGACGGGCGACGACGTGCTCGGCATCCTGCTTGAGCAGCCGGCAACCGGCCGGTTCCTGGTGCGGAAATTGTTTCGTTACTTCGTCAGCGACGCGGCCGAACCGCCCGAGTCGCTCGTCGAACCGTTGGCCCAGAGCCTGCGCGAGCACGACTACGACATGACCTGGCTGCTGCGGACGCTATTGGCCTCGAACCTGTTTTATTCGCCGCACGCGCTGCGGCAAAAAATCAAGCCGCCGGTGGATCTGGCCGTGGGTTTATTGCGGGCGTTGGAGGGCACGGCAAACACCTATGCGCTGGCTGACGATTTGCGCATCCTTGGGCAGGCGGTGTTTTTTCCGCCGAACGTCAAGGGGTGGGATGGCGGCACCTCCTGGATCAATTCGTCGACGCTCCTGGCCCGCGCGAACCTGGTTTGGGGCCTGGTCAGCGACGAGCCGAAGTTTAAGACGCGGATCCACGTCGAGCGGCTCGCGGCCTTGGGCGGTATTAACGATCCCGCCCAACAAGCGCGGCGGCTCGTCGAGCTCTTGATTTCGTTTCCGCTGCCCGACGAAGTGTACATTCAGTTGACGGCTGTCGCCGGTGACACCGGCGCGGGCGACCAGCGGCTTCGGCTGGCCCGTGTCGTGCAGGCGATCGCCACGTTGCCGGAGTTCCAGTTGGCGTGATGGATGAAAGATGAGGGATCAGAGATGAGAGAGCCCCCGCGACAACGATCGAGGAAGTCTCGTGGAGACGACTTGCTTTCAATGCCCTGATCCTTTATCGCCATTTTCGCCATCCTTCAACCTTCAACCCTCATCCTTCATCTACCATGCTCACTTCCCGCCGCCGGTTTCTACAAACGACTTTGGGTTCCACGACGCTGTTGTCGGCCGGGCTGAGCGTGCCGGCATTCTTGGCGCGAAGCGCCTGCGCGGCGGCGGAGCAGCCGAGTGGCGGGTCGGGCAAGGTGCTGGTGGTTGTACAGTTGAGCGGCGGCAACGACGGATTGAACACGGTCGTTCCCTACGGCGACGATGGCTATGGCCGCAACCGCATCGCCCTGCGGATACCCACCGAACAGGTGTTGAAGATCGACGATCACCTCGGTTTCCATCCGCAAATGCAGGGCTTCAGCAAGCTCCTGCAAGACGGACGGATGGCGGTCGTGCAGGGTGTTGGCTACCCGAACCCCGACCGTTCGCACTTCCGTTCGATGGACATCTGGCACACGGCCAGGCCCGAGGTCGACGACAAGCGCGACGGCTGGTTGGGCCGATCGATTGATTCCGATGCGCGGGAGGCCGGCCAGGACGTGCCCGCCTTGCACCTGGGTCCGAACCCGTTGCCTTTGGCGCTGGTGAGCCAGCAAACGGCGGTACCATCGGTCGAGTCGCTGGAGAGTTTCCGGCTTCGAACCGAGGGGGGCGCGTTGCCGCTTTCGTCGCTTGGCAAGCTGGCCGAGGCCGCCCGTCCCGACGCGCCGCCACTCTTGGACTTTTTGCGCCGCAGCACAATTTCGGCGTATGCGTCGAGCGAGCAGGTGCGGCAGGCGTTGAAGGAGGAGAGCACGGCGGCAAACTACCCCGACTTCGCCTTGGCGCAGAAGCTCAAGCACGTTGCGCAGCTCATCGACGCCGGCCTGAGTACGCGAATCTATTACGTCTCGCTCGACGGCTTCGACACCCACGCCAACCAGGCTGCCGCGCACGCGGCGCTGGTCAACCAGCTCTCGGCCTCGGTGGCGGCCTTCGTCGACGATCTCGCCGTGCGCGGCCAGCTCGATCGCGTGCTGGTGCTTTCGTTTTCGGAGTTCGGCCGCCGCGTCCACGAAAACGCCAGCCAGGGGACCGACCACGGCACCGCGGCCCCCGTATTCCTTGCCGGAGGGCGCGTGGCCACCGGAGTGGTTGGCGCGCACCCCAGTCTCACCGACCTCGACGGCGAGGGAGACCTCAAGTTCCACACCGACTTCCGTCGGCTCTACGCCACGATCCTCGACGGCTGGCTCGGTTGCCCCAGCCAGGCCGTGCTCGGGTCACCCTTCGAGCCGTTGCCGTTGTTCAAGGCCTAACCCGTTTGCCGCATCCCGTGGCAGCGACCGGCGAAAGCGGGTAGACTCGATCTAGAGCCCGATCGGGCTACGGACGCCCCAGGAATTCATGGCAGTTCCAGGGCCGCAAGCGACTTTCCTTTGATGAGCGAGGGAAACAACGTGTCGGGGACGCTGAAGGGGCCCGGCGATATCGGCCGCGATGAGGCGCTCTCTGCCACCGACCGGTCGCTGTTGCGGGCCATTCGTGGTGGAAGTGACGAAGCCGCGGCAAAACTGTACCGCCGGTATGCGCAACGGCTGCGGGCTCTGGCAAAGGCCCAAAGCTCCCACGAGTTGGCGCGTCGCGAGGACGTCGACGATATCGTCCAATCGGTTTTCGGCAGTTTCTTTCGTGCCGCAAGCCAAGGGCTGTACGACGTACCCGCCGGCGAGGATTTGTGGAAGCTGTTCGTTGTGATCGCCATGAACAAAATCCGCGCGAAAGGTAATTACCATCGGGCGGCAAAACGCGATGTTCGCGTCACGAGCGGAAGCGAGGCCCTGGAACGAGTCGGCGCGACCGAATTGGCCTCCGATGAAGATGCGCTGGCCTCGTTGCAAATGGTCGTCGATGAGGCGCTTGAGAAATTGCCCCCTTTGACGCGTCAAATGGCACTGCTGCGGATGCAGGGCCACGACATTGGCGAGATTGTGCGAGCGACCTCGCGTTCGTACCGTACCGTCGAGCGCTGCCTGAAGGGATTTCGCGAACTGCTGGCCGGAATGTTGAATGAATAGGGACGTCATGCATTCCTTTGCTCCAAGAACGGGGTGGTCCGAGCTGGAGGCCTTCATCGATGCTTTCGAGGAAGCCCAGGTACGAAATGGCCAGGCCGATCTGGCGGACTTTTTACCGCCGGTAGAACATCCGAATCGTCGCGACATCGTGCTGGAACTGGTTCGCGTCGACCTTGAGTACCGTTGGCAACGTGGCGACCGCTGCTCCTCCGACCAGTACCACACAAGGTTCCCAGAGCTATTCGACGACCCATTCGCCGCCGGCGAGGTCGAGTTCGAAGTCGAGCGCCTGCGGCGCCGTGAGATCGATGAGCAGGTGTTTCCCGCCGTCGGCGATGATTTTCTTGGCTTCCGCCTCCTCGGCGAACTGGGACAAGGAGCCTTCGGAAAGGTCTACCTGGCCGAGCAGGAGGGCCTCGCAAACCGGACCGTGGCGCTGAAGGTCTCGAAAACCTTGTTCGGCGAAAGCCAGGCGCTGGCCCAATTACAGCACACGAACATCGTGCCGATCCATTCCGTCCACGTCAAACCACCGTTTCAAGCGGTCTGCATGCCCTATTTCGGCGGAACGACACTGGCCGACGTGCTCAAACTGCTGCGCGGCGGCAAGGCGCCGCCTGAATCGGGCCTCGGACTGCTCAGTACGTTGCGCAACAGCGCGAGCATCGAACTACGTGCCGTGCCAAATCGATACGGAAATTGGACGGCGACGGCCCACGAACAGCGGACTGCCACGAGCTTCGTTATCGCGAATGGCGCGGCCACTTGCCAGGTTGCTCCGGCAGAAACGATTCCCGCCAAGCTCGTTCAGACGCCGCGCGCGAGTTTGGCCGGCCTGAGCTACGTTGAGGCGGTGCTATCGATCGTGGCCCGGCTGGCCGACGGCTTGAACCACGCGCACGCCCGCGGCATCTTGCACCGAGACCTGAAGCCCGCCAACATCCTGCTGACTGACGAAGGCCAGCCGATGTTGCTCGATTTCAACTTGTCGGTCAACGCAGCGGCCGGCCCGTCGCCTGCAACGACGCGCGCGGGTGGAACGTTGCAGTACATGTCGCCCGAACAGATCGAGGCATTTGATGGGCAGGCGACCACGGTCGATTCACGCTGCGACGTCTATTCGCTGGGGGTCGTGCTGTACGAGTTGCTCTCGCTGCGCCATCCGTTTCCATTGCCGGCCTACATCGGGCCCGGTGTGTTGGCTGGGATGCAGGCCGACCGTCGCCGGGGACCGCCTCCGCTTGCGCCCCTGAACCGTGCCATTTCGCCCGCGGTCGAGTCCATCGTTCGCCACGCGCTTGAAGCCGACGCATCACTGCGCTATCAATCGGCCCGTGAGCTCCAGGAAGACATCGAGCGGCACCTCGGGCACCAGCCGTTGCGATATGCGCCCGAGGCGTCATGGCGCGAGCGTGCGGCCAAATGGGTCCGCCGTCACCCGCGGTTGACTTCGAACACGAGCGTCGCGTTCGTCGGCGTCATGTCGTTACTCCTGGCCGCGGGAGCATGGTTCCTGGTCGAACGACGCCAGACTCGTCTCGATGCGCTGGAGCAATTTCGCGATTTCGAGACCAAACTGCCGCCGGTCTTGTACCGGCTCAACGGCGCGCTTTCGACTGATCGGCCGCGTCGAACGGATATTCTCGAGCGGGGGCGAGAGTTGCTTGCGCTTTATCGCGTCGACGAAGACGCGCATTGGTACAAGAGGCCTTTGGTATCGAACCTCGACGACGGCCTGCGGAGCGGCCTGCGCGATCGTCTCGGGGGATTATCACTGTCGATCGCCGCCGCGATGGTTGACGCCGACTCGGACTCCGGCGCCGTCAAAAGGGCCCTGGAGTGGAACCAACTCGCGGATCGCTGCTTCTCGTCCGAGGAACGGCCGCGCATACTCTGGACGCAGCGCGCCGAGCTCCTGCGACAACTTGGCCGTGACGACGAGGCGCAATCGGCCGAGGCTCAAGCGGCGGATGCACCGACGCGAAGCGCGCTCGACCATTACTGGAGCGGCTTCGAGCGGGCGCAGCGGCACGATTATCGACAAGCAATTTCGGAGCTTGAGGCGGCGACTCAGGACGACCCGCGAATGTTCTGGGGCTGGTTTCAGTTGGGCCGCTGCAACGACGCCCTGGCTCGAAATCAACATGCGGCACAATGTTACACGGTTTGCCTGGCGCTGCTGCCCGATTCCGGCGACGCGTATTACCACCGCGGCCTGGCTCGGTTACGCGACGATCATTACTCGCAGGCACTCGCCGATTTCGAGCAGGCGCTTCGTTATTTACCGCACCTGGCGAGCGTCTATCTCGATCGTGGCGAGGCGCGTCTGGGATTGAATGACCCGAAGGGCGCCGCCGCCGAATTCACGCGGGCCATCGAAATGGGGGCCGACGAGGCTAGGGCCTTGCTAAGCCGATCAAGAGCCCGCGGTCTTTCCGGCGACGAGAGCGGCTCTCGGCGCGATCTTGCGGCGGGGTTGGCGGCGCGACCCATTGGCGAGGATGGATGGGTCGCCCGTGGAATGGCCCGGCTACCCGCCGACCCCAGCGGCGCGCTGGCCGACTACGGAGAGGCCCTGAAACTCGCGCCTCGCTATCTGCCCGCCTTGCAAAACAGCGCGGCGGTGTTGGGTGAATTGCAAGGCCGCGCTCAGGAGGCGATCGCGATGCTCGACCGCGCCCTGGAGGCCTGCCCCGATTTCGTGCCAGCCCGTGCCGGACGCGGAGTATTGTTGGCTCGAAGCGGCCGACGTGACGCCGCGCTGGCCGATGCGCGAATATCGCTGTCGCTCGACCAACAGCCGGTGACTTTGTACCAGGCGGCATGCACGTATGCCTTGGTTTCGCAGGGATACGTGGACGATCGCCGCGAAGCGTTGCGACTTCTGGCCGCCGCGCTGGCGCAGGGTTTCGGTCGAGAGTTCGTCGCCGTCGACCACGATCTCGACCCACTGCGCGGCGATGACGATTTCCGTCGAATCATCGCGCCACGGACCGCGCCGGCCGAGTGAAACGAGTCGCGATCGTTGACCAACCCAAGGGGATCTGCAGTACCCGAAGGTGGTGTTTATCGGTCTCATTTCGCGCGACTTTCAAAAAAAACTGGCGAACACGTCGGTTTCTTGGTACAAAATCGACTCTCCTCTTTAGTAGAATGCGCCTGGCCGAAAACACATCAGAATCTTGGCCCGTAAATCCTGACCGGTTTTGGCTGGTTCCCCAATGGCGAAACAAGAAAGACGGAGGGCGATCGAGCGATTGGAGCAGCGCCACGTGCTGACCCAGTTCGGCGTGCCCTGGCCCGCTCCCCAGCAACTGTCGTTCAGCTTCGTACCGGACGGGACGCTTGTCGCGGGCAACCAGCCAAGCGACCTGTTTTCTTTATTGAATGATGCGTCCGGCGCGGGCGACTGGCAGGCGGCGGTGATGCAGGCGCTGCAAACCTGGGCCGCAAATGCCAACGTGAATT
>Ga0265338_10006899_pt1 | contig 14286 bp, 12 predicted proteins | sample 42126metaG_FD_193579 | JGI IMG/M metagenome (GOLD analysis project Ga0265338, IMG submission 193579) | Rhizosphere microbial communities from Carex aquatilis grown in University of Washington, Seatle, WA, United States - 4-21-26 metaG | ecosystem: Host-associated > Plants > Roots > Rhizosphere... | reverse complement strand
GGAGTTCTAACTGAGATTGCGTGCCTTGTGGTCGGCGGTGGGTGGATTTCAACCGTGGTGGGTATACAAATGGGCATACTGGCGGATTGACAAAATGGGCGGCTTTGAAAAAACCTTGATTTTATTGGCGCGTCCGGCAGGACTTGAACCTGCAACCTTCTGATCCGAAGTCAGAAGCTCTATCCAATTGAGCTACGGACGCCCCTCGCCAGTCTGCCAATTTCCCGCCGCCGATAAAGCGGATTTGCGCGCCCGGCGCGCAGAGATCATGGCGGATTCGCCTGTATTGAAGAAGCTGAACAATTAAATACCCAGGCAGCAGCCCGTTAAAAAACATCAAGGTGCGCCCGGCACGGCGTTGATTTCGATCTCGTTGGTGCTGTCAACTACTGCGGTTCCGACAATGCGGAAATTCGACAACCCAGATTGTTGCGATGTATTCGCAGCCTTCTGTGGGATCTGGTTTCTGGCGCCACCGGCACCGCCAGCAACCCCGAGGAAATTGCTGGTCGTCTGCGGCACGCCACGGTTCGCCAGCAAATTTCCGGTGAACACAACGTTTTGGTTCAAAGTCCGGTTCGTTCCTGCCACGCGGAAGAAATAATATTGCTCTGCCGGCCGTTCGTTTCCGGCTGTTTGGGTCTTTTGGACTTCAGCTTGTGATGGCATGGCGGGCGTCGCCGTCGGGACCGGTTCGTTGCGAGCCGTTGCGTTTGTGAGTTGCCAGGAACCATTGTAAACCGAGCCGTCCCGATCCACAACGGAGATGGCGTCGCCGTTTGGTTGCACCTGGAACGACTGCAACACGGGCGCGGCCGGGGCGGAGGCGGATGTGTTCCGGAACAGATTCTGCAGATTCGAGGCAGTACCGGCTTGAACAAAATTTTGTGAAACCGCGTCATGCAGTCCGTTTTTTCCGAACTCGCCTGTGGTCAGCCGGGCGGGAACGGGCGCTGCCGCAGCAACCGGCTCTGCGGTGGGTGCATTCGCGGTTCTTTCGCGCGCGGATTTATCCGCCAGTGCAAGCTCGGCGGTTTTTTGATTTGTCAGTTCCGCAAAACGCGCCCCCGTCACGGCTTCCACATGCCCGTCCGCGAACAGCACGAAGCGGCCATTCTGGCCGGCCGCTGAATACGCCAGCACAGCGTTGGTTTGCAGACCATCCAATTTTTTCCCGCCACCAGCATAGACGAAGGGTTTGCCACTGCCCGGGTCAACCAGAACCACCCTCGCGCCCGACTCATTGGTCACGGCGTCGAGCGAAGCCGGCAACACATCCTTGTTGTTTTCGGCATACCGGCGGGTTTCCATGCCGATTTCCTTGAGCCGGCTCATGGCCTCCACGTTCTGCGCCTTCTTTTTCGCCAAGCTCAGGCCGGGCAGGAATATTGACGCGCCGAGGAAGGTGATTGCCACGACGCACAACGCAAACACCAATCTTCGCCGGAAGACGGCCAGAATCAGCGGGAAAAGGCTGCTTTCGCCCGGCCCGGGCGCCCGGCGCGCTGCCTCGCCCAGCAGGAGCCGGCGGTTCGCCGGATGCAGTTCGAGCGAATCACCCGCCTCGGCCCGGCGTTTCTTCGCGTAAGCCCGCAACCGCTTTTCAATTTTGCGTTCCGGTTCCATGCGTTCAGTCAATTGGACGGGAAACCACCCGGGTTTTCCCGCGTAAAAATTCCGCGCGCGGCTTCCTCCAGCCGGTCCAGGCATTTGCTCAGGCGCGAACTGACCGTCTTCGGATTCAGCTTCAACGTCGCGCTCAACTCCTCGTAACTCAAGTCGCCGAAGTAACGCAGTTCGATGATTTCGCGGCAGGGTTCGCCAAGCCGGTCCAGGGCGGCACGGACACCGGCCATTTGCTCGGCGTTCATCAAAAATTCATCCGGCCCGGGCGCGGGGGCCGGCGGCTCGGGCGCGAGTCCGGTTTCCGGATCTTCGGCCTGCAACGACACGGTTGTCCGCCCGCCGCCGCGTTTGGCGGCCATCCGCATTTCGCGGTAATCGCGCGCCTTGTTTGCAGCAATGCGGAAGAGCCAGGTCTGGAACCGGCTTCCGCCGTGGAAGGAGTCGAGGTTTTTGATGACAGACAGGAAAACTTCCTGGCAAATCTCCTCGGTGTCTTCGCGGGTGAAATCGGACGAGAGCTGAAAAATAAAGCGCCCCGCCGCCGCGTAATGGAGGTCGAACAACTCATCCCACGCTTTTGCTTCACCGCGACGGCAGCGCGTAATCAATTCGCTCTCCTCCGCCGGAATCATCGCGCACATGTTTGACCGGCAATGGACACGAATCAACACCGATTTCTCCGGCAGAGTGTGATCGGAGCATTTTTGTTCCCGGGAAGACTCGTTGCCATTTTCTCACGCAGGATTCGTCCAGCCAGGATCGTCGTTCACGCCCACAACTGCCGGTCGAGCGAGCGGTATTGAATGGCTTCGGAAATGTGGTCGCTGAGAATTTTTTCCGACCCGGCGAGGTCCGCGATCGTCCGCGCCACCTTTAAAATCCGGTCGTAGGCGCGGGCGCTTAAATTCAAACCGGCCATCGCATTTTTGAGCAGCTCCTTCGTGGCCTCGTCCAGTTCGCAGAATTGCTTCAACTCGCGCGTCCCCATCCGCGCATTGCAGGTGATTTTTGGCTTGGGCTTGAAGCGGTCCTGCTGGCGGCGGCGCGCGGCCACGACGCGTTCACGAATTTGCGCGGAGGTTTCGCCCGTGCGGTCGCCGGAAATTTCGCGAAATTTCACCGGCGGCACTTCCACGTGCAAATCAATGCGGTCCAGCAACGGCCCGGAAATGCGGCCGAGATAATTCTGGATTTCGCGCGGCGAACTTCTCGATTCGCCGGGCATTTTCCCGTCCGGCGTCGGGTTCATTGCCGCCACCAGCATGAATTGGGAGGGAAACGTCATCGTGCCGGCGGCGCGCGAAATGGTGACACGGCCTTCCTCCAGCGGCTGGCGCAGCGTTTCCAGCACGCTGCGTTTGAATTCCGGCAGTTCGTCGAGGAACAAAACGCCATTGTGCGCGAGCGAAATTTCACCGGGCGTGGGATTGATGTTGCCACCCAGCAGGCCCGCGTCGCTGGCCGTGTGATGCGGCGTGCGAAAGGGACGCCGCGTCACCAGCGCCTGGCCCGGTGCCAGCAAACCGACAATGCTGTGAATCTTCGTCGTTTCGAGCGCCTCATCCAGGGTCAGCGGGGGCAGAATCGTTGGCAGCCGCTTGGCGAGCATGGATTTGCCGGTGCCGGGCGGACCAATCAACAACGCGTTATGTCCACCGGCCGCGGCAATTTCCAGCGCGCGTTTCACATTTTCCTGGCCTTTGACTTCGGCAAAATCCAGATCGTCGTCCTGGGATTGATCAAAGATTGCGGCGATGTCCACCTTCGTGGGGGCGATTTTGACCTTGCCTTCGAGAAAACCGGCGGCTTCGCGCAAATTTTGAACCGGAATGACCTGCAGACCGGAAACCACGGTGGCCTCGGCGGCGTTCTCCGCCGGAACGAGCACCCCCACCTTTCCGTCAGTCCGCGCGCGAATGGCCACGGGCAGGACCCCCTTGCACGGACGTACCGCGCCGGTCAGCGCGAGTTCGCCAACCATGACAAAGTTGTCGAGCTGGTCGGTTTCGATTTGTTCGCTGGCGGCCAGCATCCCGAGCGCAATGGGCAAATCGAAGCTCGGGCCCTCCTTTTTCACGTCGGCAGGCGCCAGATTGATCGTCGTGCGGCCCATCGGGAATTTGAAGCCGGAGTTGCTCAACGCGGTTGTGACCCGGTCGCGCGATTCCTTCACGGCGGCGTCCGGCAGGCCAACGATGACAATCAACGTGTCGCCCCAACCGGCGTTCACTTCCACTTCGACGGGATAGGCTTCAATGCCGGTGAGCGCGGCCGAGCAAACCTTTGCGAGCATGGAATTCTTATGGCCGAGATTGCCGGCAACAGCAATTCTAATTTGCGTCCGGCATAAACCCATCCGCCCTTGGGGGAGGCAGAAATGCGAGAACTTGCGGCCGGGGTTTCGCTGATCCGCCGGTCAAAAATGCCCTTGCAGCCAAAGCAGCGCGTTTTTAACCAATTGAAAATGAATGGCGGCGGCACCGATCCTGGCGAGCCCGGCGTAATTACCGCCCAAGCGGGGGGAATGAAAGCGAAATTATTTCAAGCGTCGGCTTTGCTGGCGAACGAGGTCTCCACCCGGACGCGATCCAGCAATAAAATGATAATTTTGAAAACAAGGAATCGCATGATGGAATTCCACAGAACGACGCTGTATTCGATGGAGCCTCCGAGCTGGAAACTCTGCATGGCGGACCAAAATATCACCGCAATCACCGCCGCAACAGTTCCCCAGCCACGACCAATAATCAGCGTGAGCAGCGCGGCGGGGATCAGATAGAATGGCGCCAGCGTCACGTTCGGGCCGGTGATAAAATCGAGTTCGACGACGCCCGCCAAAATCGCGTAGCTCAGCAGAATGGTAATTTTGTTGGCCAGAAGCTGCGTGCGCAACGAAGGCCGGTTGGCAGGCAATTCGATGTTCCGGTACAAAAACCATTTTTTGGTCAGACGATAGCTTCGCAGCCAGGGCAGCGGCAGGAATTCGAACACCATGCGTTTAACGTCATCCAGCGCGCAATAAAACGAGCCTGTCATTCCACAATAAAAACGCTCCACGGCGGAGGGTTCCCGTCCGGCTGAAGCAATGGCTTCATGGCCGAGCCATTGGCTTTGCTGGCGGCGCCAGCGGGCGCCAAACCGTTGCAGTTTGCTGAAGGCAGGCGGATCTATGATTTCCGTTTCTCCGGCAAACTGCTGCCGCTTGATTTGGCCCCGACGCAAATATTCGTGTTGCGGACCGGGAAAAACGGCGGACAAGTCGGCGCTGGCAAGGTCGAGCATCCTTCCGGCGAATTCAATTCCCAAAAACTGGCACATCCGTCGGCAGGTTTTCTCGGTATCTTCCGTCAAACCGTCATAAGTGACATGGCAAAGCCGGACTCCGGCGCGTTCGAGTTCGGCGGCCTGTTGAATCATTTGTTCCTGATAAAAAACAAGCCGGCTCAGGATGCCCCGGCGTCGAAAGAAGGGGTCTTTGCGCCCCGCCCGGATCACGCTTCGATAAATTTCAATCGGGTCGCGCCAAACCAGGATAAAGGAACATCCGGGATGACGCCGGACGAGCTGCCGCAGGCGCGTGCAATAAAACGGTGATTTTTCCCCGAAAAGCGCCTGACCCTTGCCGGCACCGAAAGTGCGGTACAAATCTTCAGGAGCGTGGACATTTTCAAGCCCGCGCAGGCTTCCGCCGAAAATCAGGCGATGACGGGAAAGTGCCTTGTTAAAAAATTCCTGCCGCTCCAGCCAGTCACGCTGCAACCGTATCTTTGAAAATGGTTCCGGAAAGTTCCAGACATCGCATTCATACATCAAGGCCATTTGCGGATGCTGGTTCAGCAAGGCATACAACAACGAAGTCCCCGAGCGAAAAACGCCCACCACAAAAACCGGATTGGAAAAACGCGAACTCACGCTTTTAGCCTCCTGTTTTTCGAACATAGATTTATATTGTACAAATTCCGTTAAACTTTTTCAATACCGAACGCTGCCGATGCGATTCGCCGCTTGGAAAATCCCATAATGTCATTCCCGGTTGGTCTTTCTGGTGCCTTTATTTGGATTCTATCAGCATTAAAAATGCCACCATTAGCGGCAGAACGAGCCCTCGTGAACACAGGATTTCCGGGGCTGGCCTGCCGCCATCAGGGGATGCAGATTGGGAAGTCTGAAAAGATTGCCGCCGGCCAGTCAAAAATGATTTTGCAGCCAGAGCAGCGTCTGCTTCAACCAGTTGAAATTGAAATAGCCGCGCGTGAATCCCCAGCAAGCCAGCAGTAATCCGGCAAAAACCGCCGTCCATTCCCAACAGAGGATTTTTCCCTTGCGGCCTTTGACGATGACCAGGCCGGCCAGAACATTTCCGGCCGCCGCGATGGCCAGCCCCCAAAACAGCAGATGCCGTCCGGTGGAAACGTAAGCAATTTGCCAGTCGCCCAGTTGTGCATGGGTCGCCGCCGGCAGACCAATGAGCAGCAATGCCAGCAACGCACAGTTTGCGGTGATGATTAAAAAGCGCTGCATGGTTTTGCACGGAGCGCGGGTGGTTCGCCCGCAAAAATCGGGCCTTCGCGTCATGCGCCGGAACCGTCGCGCTCCTTTTAATTGATTCTCTCGGCGATCTGGTATTTAAACATCCGCTTCTTCATCCAGCGGACGGCCAGCAAATCGTAAAACGACGCGAACAGGCGGTTCCACACACCATAATTGCTTTTGCCGGCGAACCGCGGGTTGTTGGTCACCTCGATTTCCGTGACCGTGTGGCCCTCAATCTTGAACAAGGTCGGCAGAAACCGGTGCATCCCTTTGAAAAATTTCAAGTTGTCGATGCACTCGCGTTTGAAGGCCCGGTAGGTGCAGCCGGCGTCGGCGATTTGTTCGCCGGAAAGCTTGTTCCTTACCCAGTTGGCGATGCGCGACGACGCCACGCGGATGAAATTGTCGCCCTCGCCGCGGGCCTTCACCCGCGTGCCGCAGACGCAGTCGAAATGCTTCAGCGCCTCCAGAAATTTCGGCAGGTCCTTCGGGTCGTTCTGCAAATCGGCGTCCAGCGTGACGAGGTATTTGCCGCGGGCCGCCTTCAGGCCGGCCCAGCTCGCCGCGCTTTCACCGCAGTTGAATACAAACCGCTGCCCGCGGATGCGCGGGTCGCCCGCCGCGAGTTCCTTGAGGATTGCCCACGATTTGTCCCGGCTGCAATCGTCGGTGATGACCACCTCGTACGGCAGCCCGAGCGGGTCCACGGCCTCGCGGATTGCCGTGATGAGCGCGCGCAAATTGTCCTGCTCGTTATAGCAGGGAATCACGAGGCTCAGTTCGGGTGCGGCGGCCATCATTTCTTGCCGTGAAATTCCGCAATGGCGTCGGCGACCTTGTCCGCCGCGTCGAGGCTCATCTCGCCGTGGATGGGCAACGACAGGATTTCCTTCACGGCCTGTTCCGTGCGCGGTAGCTTGGGAATGAAGGGGAACAACCCCGTGACTGCCGGTTGCAGATGGTTCGGCTTCGGATAATGGATGCCGGTATCGATGCCCTTTTCCTTGAGGAATTTCTGGAGTTCATCACGCTTCCCGCACCGGATGACATACATGTGGTACACCGGCGTGGCCCATTCGCGCACGGGCGGCGTCTGGACAATTCCCTTGAGCCGCTCGTTGTAGCGCGCGGCGATCTTGCGACGGTTTTCGTTGAACCCATCGAGGTACTTTAACATCACGCGACCCATGGCGGCCTTGATTTCGTCGAACCGCACGTTGTAACCGGGAAATTCGTGGTCGTATTTGCCCTGGCGTCCGTGATTTCGGAGCATCCGCAAACGGTCGGCCATCTGCGCGTTGTTTGTCGTGATACAACCGCCGTCACCGAGCACGGTCAGGTTTTTTGACGGGAAGAAGCTGAACGCGCCGAAGTGGCCCATGCTGCCGACGGTTTTACCCTTGTACTTCGCGCCCTGCGCCTGCGCACAGTCTTCAATGACCCAGAGATGATGTTTGGCGGCGATGCCCAGCAGGCGGTCCACGTCCAACGGATGCCCGTAAAGGTAAACCGGGATGATGCCGACCGTGCGCGGCGTGATGGCGGCTTCCACCTGATCCAGGTCCATGCAATAGGTGTCGTCAATGTCCACAAACACCGGGCGTGCCCCGAGATGGATGAGCGGTTCCATGGTCGGAAACGCGGTGTGGCTGGGCACGATGATTTCGTCGCCGGGCCCGACGCCCTGGAGCTGGTGCAGCAGATAGACAATCATCGTCCAGGACGAGCCTAGGACGCACTGGGTGGTGCCGGTGTGCGCGGCGAGCTCGGCTTCAAAGGCCTTGCATTCCGACGCGAGGATGTATTGGCCGGAGCGGATGGCGCGCAGCGCGGCTTCCTCGACTTCGGCGTTCACGAAACATTTGGATAGGGTGATTTTTTGCATAAAGGTTTTTATCCGCGAATTACGCGAATTGACGCGAATTGCTTTTTGATTTCTGCTGAAGGTCAACGGATTCAAGCCCGTGCTGGGTCAGCACGATGCGTTTCCATTCCAAGCTGGGCGCACCAAAGTTAATCAGAACGCCGACTTCCAGACCGGAGGATTTCAGATAATTGATGACTTGGGATTCCTCGCGCGAAGTCAATTTGTCCAGCGCCTTCAGTTCGACAATGATTTTGTCGTAAGCCACAAAATCCGCAATGTAAGTTTTCTTGAGTGGGCGTCCTTTGTAGGAAATGGGCATCTCTTTCTGTGCCAAGGCCGGGATTTTCCGATCCGCCAGTTCAATTTCCGTGCATTCCTGGTAAACCGGCTCGGCAAATCCGCAGCTTTTTTCCCGATGCACTCCCATCGCCGCGCCGACGATTGCATACACCTCGTCCTTGAAAATAAGCTCCGCCATGATTCCTCTGTTGTCTTCTTGTTCTTGGTTTTAAAATTCGCGTTAATTCGCGCAATTCGCGGATTATTTCAATTCAACGGCCCGGCCGGTTTTCACGGATTCCAGCGCGGCGTTCATCACGCGGACGGCATCGTAACCGGCCCAGCCATCGGCGCGCGGCGCCTTGCGCGTTTGCACCGAATCCACAAACGCGCGCAGCTCGGCCAGCAGCGGCTCTTCCGGCGGACATTCAATCTGGTGCACCGCGCCTTCGATGCCCTTGAAATCCTTGCCTTCGCGAACGTGCTGGTTCTCGTAGGTCTTGATTTTGTACTGCGCCACGTTGTAATCGCACACTGCGCTCAGTTTGTCCCCGCAAATGATGACCTCGCGGAATTTGCCGGGGATGAAATAGTCGTTTTCCACCGTCGCCCAGGTTTTGCCGTGCGGCGTGTCGTATTCAAGCGAGACGAACGAAACGTCATCCATGCCGCGCCCCATGAAATCGTGGTGAATCGCCAGCACGCTCTTCGGCAGCGCGCCGAGGATGAAGTTGAAAAGGTCCGCGAAATGGATGCCGTCGGCGAACATCACGCCGCTGTCGTTGCGCGGGCGTTTGAAACCGCCGAAATGGCCGCGCACCATGTTCACCCGCCCGAACTGGCCGGCCTGCACCGCGTCGCGCAACCACAAGGTCGCCGGGTCAAAGCGCAAAATGTGGCCAACCTGCAGGATGCGTTTGTGTTTGTCGGCCAGCCCGGCGAGCTGCTTGGATTCGTCGTTGGCCAGCGTCAGCGGTTTTTCGATAAACACGTCCTTGCCGGCTTCCAAAAACTCCCTGCCCAGCGCGAAATGATGTTGCGCGGGCGTGACAATGACGGCGCAATCCACCTGGTTGATGAAATCCTTGTAGTTGGTGGTGAGGCGCGCGTCGGGCAGGCCGAGTTTGCGTGCCGGTTCGAGCTGTTTGGCGCCGACTTCGGCCACGTAAAGCTCGACGGGCATGGAATTGAGATTGCGTAAATGGTTGGCGCCCCAGCGGCCCAGACCCAGAAGCAGAACTTTTGTCATTGCTGAAATTTTTGAGCAAATCATCCAAGCCAGCAAGGAAAATGCACCGCGTTTCCTGCCGGGAGGCCCTTAACGATTCACAAACAATTTCCATTGGCCGGTGTTCGTCACCACATTCAACGCCGTGGCGCGGTGGTTTTGCAGAAATTGTTCCACCGCGTTGTCGACGCCGACGATCCAGACCCGGCGGTTTTCCGCCAGCAGGTTCGCCAGCGCTTTTTCATCGGGCAAAAGCAGACTGCCCAGCCGCGCCTGGTTGCCGGGAAATTCAAACGGCACCTGGGCCAGGTTCATGTCGCCGAAATACGGCCGGTTGGTTGCACAAATGGTGGGATAGGCGTAAAACGCCAGGCCTTCGGGCAAATCACCCCAGCAAACGATGATGTCACCGGGCTGGCATTTCTCCCGCAAGGCCAGGCCCAACGGCTTGAACGTCTGATTGCGTTTGAAACTGGCCTCGAACAACGGGATTTCAGCCACCGTCACCACCAGACTCAATAATGCCAGCCCGATGGTGAGCGTTGCGCACGCGGACGGCTTCCACTTTCGCGCCAGCCACAAAGCCAAAAGCATCAGTCCGGCCGCAACCGGTGTTTGCCATTTCATCCATTCCGCCAGCCGGTCGTGAAAAATGAAAACCATCAGCCAGGGGAAAATCGCCGGCAACAGCAGCGCGCTCACCAGACAAAACCGCCACGCCGGCGCCGGGGCTGACTCAGCCGCGCGTTCATCACTGAAAAACCGCAGCGCGAGCATCACCGCCAGCGCCGGGAAAATCGGCAAAATGTAAGCCGGCAGCTTGGCCTGTGAAAAGGAGAACAGCGCGAAGGTGAAAATCGCCCAGACGTTCAACAGTACCCACGCATCTTTTTGCACCCCGGCATCTGATGTCGGGACGGGTTGCGCCCGGCGCCACAGCCAGCCCAGCAAAAACGTCCATGGCAATAGTCCAACAGCGAGGATTCCGAAAAAATAAAAGGGACCGCCCCGGCGGTTTTTGATGGTGGTGCCGAGCAAATGTCCGGCGGCCTGACCGAACGTCATGTAATCAAACGCGCCGGGCACGCGCCGAAAGACCGCCAGAAACCAGGGCAATACCAAAACCAAAAACAGCACGAAGCCACCGGCCAGTCCCCCCTGCAGAAGTTTTTTTGCCGCGAAGCTTTTCCGGCGGTAAACCACCAGCCCTGCCAGCGCCACGAGCGGGATGGCCAGGGCAACCGGTCCCTTCGTCAAAAAACCGAGCGCGATGGCCGCCCAACCCGCCAGATGCCACCCGAAAAATTTACCTTTGGAAAGGTAGGAGCCGACGTGAGGAGGCTCTGATTTGGTCTCTCTTTCCGGTTCCGAAGCGGGTCTCGTTACCTCGACTCCTACAAGCCAGCTCCGCCAGAAAAAATAAATCGCCCAGGTGTTAAACACCGTCAGGAACATGTCCGTCGTCAGCATTCGGGCCATGACGAAGTAAAGCAGGCTTGTTTGCAGAATCAGCGCGCTCCAGAAACCGACCCGGCGGCCGCCAACGGAACAACCGAGCAGCCACGCCGCCCATACGCCGCTCATGCCCGCCAGCGCGAGCGGCAGGCGCGCCGCCCATTCGTTCTGGCCGAACAGCTTCATCGAAGCTGCCACCAGCCAGTAGGTCATCGGCGGCTTGTCGAGGTGCGGGAGATACCAGAGGTGCGGCACGACCCAGTTGCCGGTTTCGATCATTTCCCGCGCGATTTCCGAGTAACGGCCTTCGTCAGGCTCGTTCAATGCGCGGCTGCCGAGCAGGATGAAAAACGTGAACGCCGTCAACAGCAGCAACAGCCAGCGTTGGCGCGTTTCGGTGAAAAAAGGTTTTCCCACAAGCTTTGAAAACACGAAGTCTCCGACAAACCACGCTGTCAGCAAGAAAAACCTTTACTGGGAGCGCCAGCATCTTGCCGGCGAGTGGGATTTTCAGCAAATGCGACACGCCGGCTGGAAGCCGGCGCTCCCGGCCTCCAAACCTTCAGCGTTTGGCGGCAAGCTTCTGCACGTGGCGTTCAATCCGGTCGGTGGCTTCAATGAGTTGATCGTAACCGGTGGCAAAGCACGCCCGGCAAAAGCCGGCGCCATTGGTGCCAAAGGCCGAACCCGGCACCATGGCGACCCGTTCGGCCTGCAGCAAGCTTACTGCAAAATCCGTTTCCTTCAGCCCTGTTTTCTCCACGCTCGGGAACGCGTAAAACGATCCGCGCGGCAGGTGGCATTTCAGGCCGATTTCATTGAACCGGCGTACGATGAAATCCCGCCGCCGCTGATACTGGTCGCGCATGGACTTCATGGCGTCCTCGCCCCGCAGCAATGCCTCGATGGCGGCCTCCTGGCTGATGATGGAAGCACACATCATCGAATACTGATGCACCTTCATCATCGCCTCAATCAACGTCGCCGGCCCGCATGCGTAGCCGATGCGCCAGCCCGTCATGGCAAACGCCTTGGAAAAACCGTGCAGAAAAATCGTCCGCTCCTGCATGCCCGGCAGGCTGGCGATGCTGACGTGACCGCCTTCAAACGTCAGTTCGGAATAAATCTCATCGCTCAGTACGAGCAGGTCCTTTTCAACGCAGAATTTCGCAATCGCCTCAATTTGCGCGCGGTCGCAGGTGCCGCCGGTGGGATTGCACGGCAGGTTCAACATGAGCAGCTTGCTGCCCGGCTGCCAGGCCGCGGCGAGCGCTTCGGCGGTCAGAGCAAAATTGTCCTTCGCATAAGTCGGCACCGGCACGGCCACGCCGTGCGTCAAGGTGATGCTCGGATGATAACTCACGTAACAGGGCTGATGAAACATCACCTTGTCGCCCGGATTCACCAGCGCGCGGAACGCGATGTCGAGCGCCTCGGAAACGCCGACGGTGACCAGGATTTCGTCCTCGGGCCGGTAACTGATGCCGAAATTTTTCTCAACGTACCGGTTGATGGCGCGGCGCAGTTCGATGAGGCCGAGGTTCGAGGTGTAATGGGTCTTGCCCTTTTCAAGCGCGTAAATGGCCGCCTCCCGGATGTGCCACGGCGTGTCGAAATCCGGTTCGCCGATGCCCAGCGAAATCACGTCCTGCATCTTCGAAACCACCTCGAAAAAGTCGCGGATGCCCGATCGGGGCAGGTTCACAACGTGACGGGCGATGAAGCGGGTGGTGTCCATGTCAAAATTAATTGGAAATGGAAAACATCGAACATTCAACATCGAACACCCAACATCCAATCTCAAGTCGGGGGTACCGGCAGCTTGGCGACACGGGGCGTTCTTCGATTGTGGAACCTGCCGACTGGAAGCCGGCGCACCAAGAAATGGAAATCATTGGACGTTCGACGTTGGATGTTGGTTGTTGGATGTTCCCGCCGCGTTTCACGGCGCGACCTTCAGCCGGTCGTTTTCCTCGGCTTTCACGTCCAGGAGAAAACCCTGTTCCTTGTAGGAACGCAGCAGGAAATGGGTGGCCGTGGACAGCACGCCTTCAATGGTCGAAAGTTTTTCCGAAACGAACCCCGCCACTTTTTGCAGGCTTGAGCCGTTGACAAACACCAGCAGGTCGTAACCGCCGGACATGAGATAGCACGACTCGACCTCGTCGAACCGGCTGATGCGCTCGGCGAGCCGGTTGAAACCGCCGCCGCGTTCAGGCGTGATTTTCACTTCGATGACGGCCCGCACGACGCCGGTTTCTTCGTCCGCCAGGTTCAACACCGGCCGCCAGCCCAGCAGGAGCCGGTCCTTTTTGAACTGATCCAACTGGCGGTTGACCTCGGCCTCGGTCAGGTTGAGCACCTGGGCCATTTGCGCCGTGCTCAAGCCGCCGCCTTCGAGCAAAAGTTTGATTAACGGATTCATCAGAGCATCAGTTTCGCAAAAATCCTCCGTAAATCCATAAATAATTCTTAGGTTGTTTACGGCGAATTTCAGAAAGATGTCGAAGGAAAGTACGCTCCAACGCGAACTCCAACCCAACTCTAATTTACCAGCCGGTACCAGTTGTCGCGCTGGTGCGGTTCGTAGCCGAGGTCCTGAATCAACCGTTTCATGTCGGCCACGCCCATGCGAAACGTTGTGCCCGCCTGGCTCACGACGTTTTCCTCAATCATGATGCTGCCCAGGTCGTTCGCGCCGAACTTGAGCGCCACCTGGCCGATTTCCTGGCCCTGCGTCACCCACGAACTTTGGATGTTGGTAAAATTATCGAGGTAAATCCGGCCCAGCGCCTGCGTCCGCAAATACTCGTGCGCGCCAACGGTTGGCGCCTTGAGCTTCGTGTGCTCGGCCTGGAACGTCCAGCAGATGAACGCGGTAAAATGGCCCGGCAGCACAGGCGTCCCGCCTGTTTTATTTTTTTCCGACGGACTGGATGCAGCCGGGATGGCTGCGCTACGTTGAAGCGACTTGTCCTGTTGCTGCCTCAGTCGCTCCAAATGTTCAATGCGGTCTTCAATCGTCTCCACGTGCCCAAACATCATGGTCGCCGAGGAATAAAGTCCCAAGCCATGCGCCACGTCCATGACTTCGAGCCAGTCGCTGCTCATCGCTTTGAGCGGCGAGATGCGCTCGCGCACACGATCCACCAGGATTTCGCCGCCGCCACCAGGAATCGAGCCCAGCCCGGCCTTTACAAAATCGCCGATGATTTTGTCCAGTGGCTCGTTGAACACTTCGCGGAAATGAATGAATTCGCTCGGACTGAAACCGTGGATGTTCACCTGCGGGAATTTG
>Ga0265338_10006898_pt1 | contig 14288 bp, 11 predicted proteins | sample 42126metaG_FD_193579 | JGI IMG/M metagenome (GOLD analysis project Ga0265338, IMG submission 193579) | Rhizosphere microbial communities from Carex aquatilis grown in University of Washington, Seatle, WA, United States - 4-21-26 metaG | ecosystem: Host-associated > Plants > Roots > Rhizosphere... | reverse complement strand
CTCCGTCCATGCCAGAGTCCAGCCAAAAGCCCCAGCATGATCAAGGCGGACACGTAGGACAAAACAAAAGCCCGGCGGCCAAACACCATTTCAAGCCACGCTTTCCACAGATCCAGGAACGCCCACCGGGACGACTCGACCTCGGCGATTTGTCTCCAGACATTTTCGCGGAGATCGGTCGGCAGCGGCAGGTCGACTTTCCATCGACTCAGCACCGCATGCAACTCGGTGTCATCGCTTGGCTTCATTGTGGCCCTGCAACTTCGCATTTTGACAGTCCCCAAAGGGGCACGACGATAATGGGCAGCTCGAACAATCCATCTGCGCCGGGCACTGCGAGCAGGATTCCATCGCCGCGCCACCCGGCCGGCCGGCAGTCCCCATCCTGGCGCAATTCGCGGCGTTCGACTTTTCAAGCGTGACGCATGCCGTCATAACCTTTGGCGTGACGGCGGCGCTGGAGTTTTGGGCGTGATCGACCGTTTTGCTCACGTTCAACTGCGATGGCCCCGTTGAGGCATGAGGCGACACAACGGCTTGAATACTCATGGCGCCGAGGGCGGCAGCCACAGCCGCAACAAGCGCAATCATTTTGATTTTTTTCATATTTTCTTATAGTTGGCGCGAAGACAACTTCGCGCATTCACTAGTGCATACCCGGTCGGGAGCAAATTCCCTCAGGATTTCTTCGGAAATTGAATGGCCGCGCGGCCGCGCTCTCAAACGCCCTCTTTTCCCTTGTATCCCATTATAGAGATATGCTAGGGTTAAGACATGAATTGCGCATCGCCATCCGCGCCCTCGCTTAACCAGGGTTTCACCCGGTCCCTCCTTATTTTTCTGACCCCATCTTTCTGCCTCTCAAAATCCAATTCCCAGCGATTTTCCGCCCAATTCTCGCGCCAAAAAAGCGCTGCATTGTGTTCCATAACGCGCCATAACGCGCCTTTACGCGGCAATTCACGCCCAAGCATTCTTCACCTCTGTCCCATGTCACTTGTCCCTTGCCCCTTGCCCCCTGTCACTTTCCACGTTAGCCTTCGCCCTGACCCGAAGTCTTGCTTTTTGTGCCGTCCAGAAATCCTGATCCGTCCAAGCCGCCGCCGAAGTCGATTTACCTGCTTTTGGGAACGCTCGGATTTCTAGCCGTCCTGGCGCTTGGCGCGATGCTCATCCTCGTTTTGCACGAACCGTCCACACCGGCGCCGCCCGCATTCCAGGCCTCGCCAAGCTCGGAAAGCCAGTCCCCGTTGGGCTACGCGCCGCTGGCAATCGGGTGGCCTGTGGAAGGGCATCCGATGATTACCCACGTCGCCATTTACGATCTGGACGGCGATGGCCTGCCCGACATTCTTGTCTGTGACGCGACGGCGAATCGGGTGAGTTGGATTCGCCAGAATCCGCGCGGCGTGTTTACGGAATACCCCCTGGGCGATCCCATTCCCGCGCCAGCCCACGTTTCGGTGGCGGACGTCAACGGCGACGGCAAACCAGACCTGTTGGTCGCCAGCATGGGCGTGATACTTCCGAACAACGACCGCATCGGTAAAGTTGTCGTGCTGGAGAACCTGGGCGGCGGCCAATTTCGCAACCACGTCGTCGCCGAGAACATCGCGCGGGTCACGGACGTCCGCGGAGCGGATCTCAACGGCGACGGACGCATGGACCTCGTCGTCGGCCAGTTTGGTTATGTGCAGGGCGAAATCCGCTGGATGGAAAACCTGGGCGACTGGAATTTCCGCAGCCATATCCTGCTTGAAAAAGCCGGCACGATCATGACGCCCGTGGCGGATTTTGACGGCGACGGCAAACCGGATTTCGCGGCCGTGATCGCGCAGGAATCCCAGGAAGTTCATTTCTTCCGCAATCTCGGCGGCGGAAATATCCAGGACAACGTGATCTGGAAATCTCCAAACCAACAATGGAACAGCAGCGGCCTCACGGTGGCCGATTTGAATGGCGACGGCCTGCCGGATTTGATTTACAGCAACGGCGACGGGTTCGACCGCGGTTTTTACGGGCCTCCTCCATGGCACGGCCTGCAATGGCTGGAGAACCGCGGCGCCGGGAATTTTGTTTATCACCGCATTGGCGACTCGCCCGGCTGCTACAGCCCGATTGCCGTGGACCTTAACGGCGACGGCCATCTGGATATCGTCACCGTGTCGGCGTTCAACAAGGCCAACGACACCTCATCAGTGTGGATGACGGCGTGGCTCAATGACGGCCGCCAGAACTTCACGCCGGTTCCACTGGCGCGCTCGCCAACGCACCTGATAACCTTCGCAGCCGGAGACCTGGACGGCAACGGGACGCCGGTGTTGGTCACTGGCGGATTCTTCATTTATCCTCCATTCACCGAAATGAGCCGCGTGACGCTTTGGCGGCGCAAACTTTGATTCGATGCGAAAGAGTCACGCCATTCTCAGCGTTGTTTTCATCCTCGTGATCCTCGGATGCGCAACGGCGGCGTTCGTGGTCTGGCGACACCAGAAGGCGGCGGCGCTGGTAGGGGCGGACATTCCGGAAATACCGGACCTGAGCCGCTGGCCGAAGGAGTTTTCACGCCAAGTCCAGGACGCGACAGCCAAAGCCCGAAGCGGGCCGGACCGGGCGGGATCGCTGGCGCGATTGGCGGGTCTTTACCTTGGCAATTCCTATGTCGCGCAGTCGAAGGCGCCCCTGGCGGCGCTGTGCCGGCTGGAGCCGTCCAACGCAAAATGGCGCTATTTGCTGGGCGACGCGCGCGCGCGCCTTGGCGAGACCAATGCCGCCGAGGCCGACTTTCAAAAAACCGCGGCGCTGGATCCGAAGTATGCGATGGCGTCGATTCGACTCGGCTTGCTGCGAACCAAGCGCGGAGCAGTGGCCGAGGCGCATGACTGTTACGCGAAGGCCGCCGCGGCCGATCCTGACAACCTGATGCCTGCTTTTCTGTTGTTGGAATTCGAGGCGCGCAACGGCGGCGACGCGGATGTTCGGCGGCGAGTGGAGGATTTCTCGCAGGTGCATCCTGGCTTCAAGGATCCGCACGAATTGCTGGCCGTCATTGAAAGCGCGGCGGGAGACGCCGCCGCCGCGGCGAAGGAAAACCGCCTGGCTTTGGCGGCGCCGCAACAGTTGCCGAACGAAGATCCGTGGATCGACGGCCTCGCGGAATTCTGTTTTGACGCCGACCGCCTTCGCGAGCTTGCGCTAGAGGCGTTCGGCCAGGGAAGGATCGAGACGGCCGAAGGTTGGTTGAAGCGGGCGATCCAAATCGCCCCGGCAGATCCCACGCTCAGGGATGCGCTATATTCGGTTTATGAAAAGAAGGGGCGGCTGGCGGATGCCCTTGGCGCGTTGCAGGAGGGGGTCAAGGAATGCCCGGACGATCCCAACTTGCGAGTCCAACTTTCGCGTCTGCTCTGCTCCATGCATCGGCCCGACGACGCCGTCGCCGCCATCCAGTCCGCCGCGCAACGATGGCCGGCGAACGCGAAAGTGCGCGCGGCGCTGGGCTACGCGTTGAGCAGCGCCGGGAAAAACGCCCAGGCCGCGGCGGAATTGCAGGAGGCCATTCGCATCGACTTTACGCTCGTCGACGAGCGGTATAATCTGGCTGTTTGTCTGCTCGCGCTGGGACGCCGCGACGCCGCGCGCGAGGCGGCGCAAAAGGCGCTGGACATGCGGCCGGATTACGCCGATGCCATGGCGTTGCTGGGTCTTCTCGCGCTGGAAGATGGAAACCTCGCCGCAGCCGAACTGCCCGTGAGCCGCCTCTATGCCGCGCAGCCGGACGATCCGAAGGCCCGGACGCTCCTTTGCGGGCTTCAATTATTGAAAGGCTCCGAAGCCGAGCGCGCCGGGAAAATCGTCGACGCGGAGGAATCGTATCGCGCCGGCCTCGCCGTGGACACGAACTACTGGCGGTTGTTGCGGGCCGAGGGTCTGCTTGATTTGCGCCAGGGCCGCTTCCCCGAAGCAGTCGGGAATCTTCGCGGCTACGCCTGCGCCCAGCCGGAAAAGACTGAGGCGTATTTTGTCCTGGGCGTGGCGCTAAAGAAAGCCGGACAGGCGGACGAAGCCCGCAAAACGCTCGAGCAAGGCCTGGCCCTTGAGCAACAGGGCGCCAGCAATCCGCGTGAGATCGCAGCATTCAAGCAAGCCTTGGGACAACCATGAATCGCGCTTCTCCCTTGTGTCCAACCGGCGCCGGGTTTACCCTACGCGGACGTTATGACTTTAACTGAGAAGATCCTGGCCCGCGCCTCCGGCAAAGCCAAGGTTGTCGCCGGCGAAAATGTGTGGGTCAGCGCCGACATCCTGATGACCCACGATGTCTGCGGGCCCGGCACCATCGGCGTGTTCAAGCGCGAGTTCGGCAAGGACGCCAAGGTCTGGGACCGCAACAAGGTCGTCATCATGCCCGACCATTACATTTTCACCGTCGACTCCAAGTCCAATCGCAATGTCGACATTCTTCGCGACTTCGTCCGCGAACAGAGCCTGCCCTATTTTTACGACGTCATCGACGATCCCAACGGCACATGGCATTTCGACGCCAGCAAGGGTTCCTATCAGAAGCAATACGGCTCTCATTACGCCGGCGTTTGCCACACTGCTCTCCCGCAAAAAGGCCACACGCGCCCCGGGGAAATTCTTTTCGGCACCGACTCGCACACATGCATGGCCGGCGCGTTCAACCAGTTCGCCACAGGCATCGGCAACACCGACGCCGGCTTCGTCATGGGCACGGGCAAGTTGCTCCTCAAAGTCCCCGAAACAATGCACTTCCGCATCGAAGGCGCCTTGCAGCCCGGCGTCATGGCCAAGGACGTCATCCTCCATTGCATCGGCGAAATTGGTTTTGACGGTGCCACCTATCGCGCCATGCAGTTCGACGGCGAGGGCGTCAGGAATCTCACCATCGACGACCGCATGACCATCGCCAATATGGCCATCGAAGCCGGCGGCAAAAACGGCATCTTCGAGTTCGACGACCAGACACGCGCGTACGTCGACGCCCGTTGCAAGCTCAACGGCACAAAACAAACCTACGAACCCGTCGCGCGCGATCGCGACGAGAAATTCGTCTACGAGACGACCATCGACCTGACCAAATTGGAGCCGACGGTGGCGTGCCATCCCGATCCGGGCCAGCGCAAGCTCGCCAAGGACATGGGCTCCGTGAAGCTTGACCGCGCGTATGTCGGCTCCTGCACCGGCGGCAAAACCAGCGATTTTGTGGAATTCGCGCGCGTGCTTCGGGGCAGGAAAGTTATAATTGACACATTTGGCGTGCCCGCGACGCCGGAAATCGTGCATGACCTGCAAACGGCGCGCTGGAACGGCAGCACCATCTGGCAAATTCTGCTGGACGCCGGCGTCCAGATGACCGAGAACGCCGGCTGCGCCGCCTGCCTTGGCGGGCCCGTTGACACGTTCGGACGCATGAATGCGCCGCTCAAATGCATCAGCGCCACCAACCGCAATTTCCCCGGGCGCATGGGCCATAAAGAATCCCAGGTGTTCCTCGCCTCTCCAGCCACCGTCGCCGCAAGTGCGTTGACCGGCCGGATCACCGACCCCCGCGAATATCTGAGCTGATGTCTGAATCCGCAACTGGGGAGGGGCCGGCCCTCCGAGCCCCTCATTCCGACCTGTCGCCCATCCGCGAAAAGCTCGACGCCTTTTGCGAGCGCGCGATTCTCGGACTCGTCCTGGCGACCCTCGTCTGGGCGCCCATCGCTTTTGCCGGGGTCCGCCTGATCGATTTCGCTTGGGTGCAGGCAATGACCGCCGCCGCGCTCGCCTTTTGGGTGGTTCGATTCTGGACGCAACGACCCTTTCGCCTGCTATGGCCGCCGGTCTGCTGGGGCGTCTATGCCTTTGTCGCCTACACCATCGTCCGCGCCCAATTTGCCGATGTCCCATTCACCGCGCATTGCGAACTGGTCCACGTCATTACGTATGCCGTGTTGTTCTTCGTCATTGTCAATAATCTCAACCGGCGCGAATCGACGGAAATCGTGACGCTGACGTTGATCGGCCTGGCTGCGGCTCTCGCGGTGTTTGCCTGCTACCAATACAACACAGGCTCGCCCAAAGTGTCGTTCCTTTTTTCCTGGGCCCACCGCGATGCGCAATACGCCAGTCGCGGCAGCGGCACGTTCATCAATCCCGATAATTTCGCCGGCTTTCTCGAAATGCTCATACCGCTCGGCCTTGCCTATGTTCTGTTGAGCCGCAAATCCGCGGTTGTCAAAGTCGTGCTCGCCTACCTGACAGTCGTGCTGATTGCGGGCCTTTGCGTGACCGTTTCCCGCGGCGCCATGGCGGCTACGGCTCTCGCGCTGGTCGCGCTCTGCGTCGCGCTTCTTTTCGGAGGCGGTTATGTCGTGCCTTCTCTTATCGCTCTTGTCGTGATCGTCGGCGCCGCCCTCCTTGCGCCTGGCCAGCTTGAAGTCGCCGAACGCCGCTTCCAACAGGTCGGCGTCGAAAACGGCGGTTTCTTCGGGACACGCCACTATTACTGGCAGACAGTTGACAAGCTTATCCAGGAACGACCGCTTTTTGGCTTCGGCCCGGCCCAGCTCGATCACGAGTGGTACCATGTCCATCCCCCCGACCCCAGGAGGATCATTTTCGCCCACAACGAGTATCTCAACACCCTGGCTGACTACGGCGCGGCGGGCTTCGCGATTGTCGCGGCGGTCGTCGCCGCCGTTATTTACGGCGCATTCAGGGCGTGGCGAAGCGTGCGCCGGGCGGCGGGGGACCTTGGCCACCGCCAGAGCGGCACGGCGGCGTTTATTGTCGGCGCTCTGTTCGGTTTGGTGGCGATGCTGCTGCACTGCATTGTTGACTTTGATATGCACACGCCCGCCGACGCTTTATTGGCCGTCGCGCTCATGGCCCTGCTGACCGCCCAATGGCGTTTCGTGTCCGAACGATTCTGGATGAATCCCGGGCGGATCGGGCGGATTCTCCTCAGTGTTGCCGCATTGGCCTCCACCATTTGGCTTGCACGGGACTCGATTCATCTCGAACGCCAGCAATACTGGTACGAGCAGGCCAAAGCGGAACAACGCTTCCTGGACCAAACGGTAGACCCGGATTCAATTGAGACGATCCAAGCGGACGCTCGATTGCAGGCTTATGCCCGCAAGGTCGACGCTTTGCGCCATGCCTGCGAACTCGATCGGACAGATGCCGTGGCTGCCCTCTATTTGGCCGCGAGTTATTGGGACAAGGCGGTCCAAGGCCGCGAGGGCTACCAGATCGACACGTTGCTGGCCATGCAGGCCTCTTCCTGGGCCATGCTGGCCAACCCGCTTGACCCCTACGCCGTTGGCAAGTATGGAGAATGCCTTGAATGGCTTGACCGTCATTCCGAGGCCGGGCGTTACTTCGCCCGCGCCCGTGTTCTTGATCCAAATGGCTGGTACCCAAAGTTTTGCGAAGCGAAGCATGACATGGAGCTCGGTCGCTTGCAGGAAGCCCGCTCTCGCTTCATTGAAGCCGGCCAGGCTTGCGGCTGGAACCCCGAACTGGTTGGCTACGTGGAGATGGTAGATCATCGCCTGGCTGAGGAGGCGAAGAAGTGAACTTTCGTATAGGTAAGTCGGTGAAGGATTCGAGCCCAAAAAAAGTTTCTAATTTCGTTGACATTTTGGGTCTCAAGGTTAGTCTCAGCGTGTTAGAACAATTTTGGCTGGCAAATTTATGAAAAGAACTCTCGCTCTTATTCTTTGTGCGCTGACCCTTGCTTACATCGGCGGCACCACACTGACTTCGGCCGAAAACGGCATGAAGATCGGCAAAGCAACCGTTCGCGCCGTTCATGGCACGGTCCAGTATACCATCAACGACGGGCCTCCCATGAAGGTCCGCGTCAATATGACTCTTGATCCCGGCGCCACAATCATCACCGGCCCGGAATCCTATACCGACCTTTCCGTCAACGGCATTTCCTCCGTGGTTCGCATCAATGCCGACTCCAAGCTCGTCCTCAAGGAAATGCAGTATTACGGCAGCCTGTTCTCTGGCGACCAACAAACGATGATCGACCTCAAGTCCGGCGAGATTCTGGGCAACGTCAAGAAGATCAGCGCCGACTCCCGTTATGAGATTAACACGCCCCACGGCGTCGCGGGTATCCGTGGCACGGACTTCCAAGTCACCATTAAGCTGGCGCCAGACGGCCGGTTCCTCGTCACTTTCACCAGCGTGCAAGGCGTGGTCATCGTCTCGGCGTTGGTGGGCGCGAATGCTGCCCCGGTGGTCAAGACCCTTACCAGCGGTCAATCGTGGACGCCGGGCGAAGGTGACGTGGTTGCGACCGAACTCGTTCCGCTCCGCCAGGCCCTCCGAGTGCTCACAGTGCTTGCGCAGTACGTGATCTTTACGCCGCCGCCGACCCCTGGCCCGCATAACCCATTCGGAGAAACCGGTGGCCCGGCGCCCGGCGAGTCCAAGCAGTAATGGCTGCCTTATTGATGATTATAATTGACTATCAATAACTAAACATTTTCACGCCCGGAGCATCGGTTGCTCCGGGTTTTTTGTTTCCCCCCAAAGTGAGACTCTCCGTCCTGAAATCTCCACCCATCCTGATCGCCACGCCGGTGATCCTGCTGGTTTGCATCCTGGAGATCACCCATGCGGTCTTCCTTCAGCGCCTCGAGTGGATGACGTATGACGCTCGTGTCCGGCTCGCCAAAGCGGTCCCGGGCCACAACATCCAATGCGCCACCAACCTCGGCTTCATCGCCATCAGCGACTCCACAATCGCCGCCGTCGATAGCGGCCGTTTTGGCTACAAGGTCGGCCTTTACTGGCCACGGCAAGTTTACGCCCGCGCCCTGGACGAGTTGACCCGCCAGGGCGCTCGCGCGGCCGCCTACGACGTCATTTTTGCCGAGGAGCGCCCCGACCATCGTCCTGTCCTCCTGCCCAACGAGGAGATGGTCAGCTCCGATGATTATTTCGCGACGAAGATCGCCGACGCTGGCAACGTCATCCTCGCCGCCGAAAAGCATGTCCTCCCCGCGCATCTCTTCATGAAGGACGCCTGGCTGGTCGCCAACATCGGCACAGAAAAGGACGCCGATGGCGTTCTCCGGCGCGAACGCCCGTTTGTCGATTACACTAATTGGCACCCGAAACTTGTCAGGCTCGCTGAAACCAACGGACTCGACCTCGAAAAGACCAAATTCGAACCCGGCAAAGTGTCTTTTTTCGGGAATGGAAACGGCAAAGGGATTTTCTTCCACCTCGACAAGGATGGCTTCATCGATGAGCCGGCGCAAAACCACCTCTATCTTCAGCCTTACACGATTTATCGCGCCTGGGGCATGGGCATCGCCATGGCCGCCCGCGAACTCGGCCTCGATCTTGACAGCGCCGACATCCAAACCAACCGCCATCAAATCGTTCTTCACGGAACCAACGGCCTCACGCGAGTGATCCCGCTAAATTCCGACGGCTCTTTTTTTATCGACTGGTCGCTCGACATTGGCGACCCGCAGTTGGCGCAACAGGCCTTCGAGGAAGTCCTGCAAAGCCAAGTCGACCGCGCGGCCGGCTCCAACGTGGTCAACGTCTGGTCCAACAGGCTCGCCGTCTTCGGGTCCATCGCCACGGGCAACGACCTTTCGGACGTGGGCGCCACGCCGCTCAGCGAGAACGCCTTCCTCGTCAGCAAGCACTGGAACGTGGCCAACTCCATTATCACCGGGCATTTCATTCGGTTGACACCTCTCCCCATTTCCCTCCTCCTCATCGCTGTCATTGGCGCGCTGTCGGCATGGGTCACATGGTTTTCCACCAAACCGCTGGTCAGCACGCTGATCGTCGTCGGCGTGGCGATTGTCTACATTGGGGCGGCCGCTATCGCCTATATCCAATGGCGCCTTTGGCTTCCGATTGTTTTGCCGATCGGCTGCTCGGGTATGGTGACGCACATGATGACCATGACCTATCGCGTTCGCATGGAGCAGCACGAGCGCAAGCGCGTCAAAGCCGTCTTCCAGCGCCTGGTCTCGCCGGACATCGTCAACGAATTGCTTGACAGCAAGGGCATCTCGCTCAGCGCGCGGCGCGAGCTGACCATTTACTTCGCCGACGTTCGCGGCTTCACCGAATTGAGCGACGTCACCCAGCAGCGCGCCGAGGCCTATGTGTCCGAGCACAAGCTCGACGCGGAGGCGGCCGAGTCGTTCTACGACGACCAGGCCCGGTTCGTTCTCAACACCGTCAGCCTTTACCTCAGCACCATCACCAACGCCATCAAGAGCCACAAAGGCACGCTTGACAAATATATCGGCGATTGCGTCATGGCGTTTTGGGGCGCGCCCGTGCCCAATCCCACCCATGCCATTGACGCAGTGCGCGCCGCCATCGACGCCCAACGGGCGCTCGCCGCGCTCAATCGGCAGCGCGAGGCGACCAATGCCCGGCGCGCCGAGGAAAACGCCGCGCGCGTCCGCATGGGCCTGCCCCCCGTGCATCCGTTGCCGATTCTTTCGATGGGCAGCGGCATCAACACCGGCGTCGTCATCGCCGGCCTGATGGGCTCCGACAATCATATTGCCAACTACACGGTGTTTGGACGCGAGGTCAACCTTGCCAGCCGCCTCGAAGGCGTGTCGGGCCATGGCCGCATCATCATTGGCGAAGGCACCTTTGCCGCCATTCAGAACCAGGACGCCGGCCTGGCCCTGTCCTGCATCGAGCTTTCCCCCCAGCCGGTCAAAGGTTTCCGCGCGCCCGTCCGCATCTACGAAGTGCCCTGGGACACCGGGACTTCCACGGGCGCCACCGCGTTCATCGAAAAAACGATGTTCATCACCAAAGCGGGCAAAAGATAACGCCTTCTTGCATTTTCATTTTCAGTTCGTACTTTTGAGGACTTTTTATGGACGACATGCGTCATGAAATCCTCGAATTGAAGCAATTCGTGGCCGATCTGAAGGCCGACCGCGCCGCTACGAAGGAAAAAGAGCAGCGTGAAAAATGGACCAAGTACGTCAGCCTCACGGTGGTCGTTATTGCCGTGCTGGCGTCGATCGCTTCGCAGTGGGGCGGCAAATACGGCGGCGGCTCCCAAATGAACCAGGCCAAAGCCTCCGACGCCTGGAATGCCTACCAGGCCGAATCGGTCAAGGAGCACATCTACAAGACGACCCGCAAGGCCGCCGCAGATCCCGCCGTCCAGAAGGAATTCGATGACAAAGTCGCCGAATACGACAAGAAGAAGGAAGAGTGGTCCAGGGCCGCGCATGGCTTTGAAGCCAGCCGTGACGCTTTGGGAAGGAAGAGCGGCTTCATGGGCACGTCGATTTCCTTTTACTCCATAGCCATCGCCATGGCCTCCACCTGCCTCGTCACGAAGAAGAAGCCCCTCTGGTTTCTTGCCATTGTCCTTGCGGCGCTCGGCCTGGCCGAGATGATTTTCGCCTGGCGCCTGTGATAATCTGCGGCTTGAACGTCTGACTCCAGGGCGCGCATACTTTGCGCGCATGCGTTCCGCGCCGCGTCGTTTGATTGTCAACGCCGATGACTTCGGGTTGTCCCACTCTGTCAACGAAGCGGTCATCCGCGCGCATCGCGAGGGCATCCTCACAACAGCCAGCCTCATGGTGAATGAAGCGGCGTCCGCCGGCGCCGTCAAACTCGCGAAGGAGAATCCGACGCTCGGCGTGGGGTTGCACCTCGCGCTCACGCACGGAAAATCGGCTCTCCGCCAGGCCGAGATTCCGAGTCTCGTCGACAGCCGCGGCGAATTCTCGACTCATGCGCCCACCGCGGGTTTGCGCTACTTCTGTTCCGCGCGCTGCCGCGCCGATTTGAGGAAGGAAATCCCGGCGCAATTCGACAAGTTTCGCGCCACAGGATTGCCGATGGACCACGTCAACGGCCATTTGCACCTGCACTTGCATCCGGTCGTGCTGGGAATCCTTTTGGAAAACGCGGCGGGCTGGGGGATCAGGGCGATGCGGTTGACAGTGGATCCGTTTTTCCTGAATGCGCGGCTCGCCGGAGGCCGGTGGCTTTATCGATTGAGCCACGCGCTGATATTCCGCGCCCTGTCGGCGCGGGCCGCTCCGCTATTGCGCGCCAAAGGCGTCCGCAGCGCGCAGCGCGTGTTCGGCCTGCTGCAAAATGCGCGGGTCGATGGCGCCTATATTCAACGGCTGCTCCCGGAATTGCCTCCCGGCGATTCGGAGCTTTACTCCCATCCGTCGCTTGACCAGTTTAAACAGGAATTCGACGCCCTCGTGGATCCGGCGGTCAAGTCGCGGGTCCAGGCGCTCGGGATACAGTTGATTCGTTGCCAGGACCTTTAAATAACATGGCCAGGATTATTCTTATACTTGTCATCGCCGCGATCGTGGAATCCATCGGCGTGGCGTTTCTCAGCGGCGGCTTGAAGGAGATTAATGGCGTGAAGGAGGTCACGGCGTCGGAGATATGGCGCGTGGCCAAAAGCGGCGTCACCAACGGCAAGATAATTCTAGGCGTGGCGCTCGAGGCGGCGTTTTTCGGGGCGCTTTGCTACATGCTCTCCAAACGGGACGTCAGCTTTATTTGGCCCATGACCTCGCTGGGCTTTATTTTTACAACGCTCGCCGCCGGAATGTTTCTTCACGAAAAGGTCTCCCCTGCGCGTTGGGCTGGCGTGGTGTTGATCGCGCTTGGCGCCGGGCTGGCTTCGTACAGCGAATCGGTGAAGGAACAGCCGGGCGGGTCTTCGCCGCCCCCTGCGGCGTCAGCAACGTTCCACCCTGAGTAGCTCTTCGAGCGTCGTTCCCAAATGGCGCGCCGCCTCAACGGTCTGGCGCTGGAACTGGATGAGTTTGGTGATTCGGCCCGGGTTCCGCAAAATCGCCCCGATCAATTTCACATAATTGATCCGGTCCTCCGAAGTCATCAGCGCGTTGAAATCCAGAGGCAAATCCTCGCGCGCATCGTCGGAAATCACCCGCACCGTCACGCTGGGGATTCCAAACTCGCGGCAAATCGTCCGGATGACCGATGACTCCATCTCGACCGCGTCGGCGCCGGTGGCCTTCCACAATTCCTGCTTTTCCGCGGACGTGGTCGCCACTCGGCGATGGCAGTGGAACCGCGCCTCGATCGCGCCCAAATCCTCCAATTCTGGCCCAAAATCCGCATCGTCATCCTCGTAGAGCACCGTGCCATGGCGCAACGCCGGGTTCAATCCGCCGGCGAATCCCGCGGTGATCACGCGTTTGGGCTGCGTCTGGCGGATCGCCTCCCGGATATTCCGCGCGGCGTTGGTGCGTCCAATCCCTGTCAACCAAACCTGGTACGGCAGCACATCCGCCACGCCCTTGGCGCGCAGCCGGTGCGGCGCGAAAAACTTCATTTCCTCGATGACCGCAAAGCACACCAGCAGGTCGACCGGCGCTTTCGCCAGCCGCCCAATCGGACCGCATCCATGGCCGTGAGTGGACATTTGATGGCTGCTTGTTCTTATTTTATAGAGGACAACCGGTCTTTCCAAATCTTATAAAGCTGCGCCGTCGCATAAACGTCCCGCAGGCAATACTCGGCGATCTCCCGATTCCGGCCCTCGGCCAGCATCCGGCCCACGTCCATGCCTGTCACCCCCTGCGCCTTCGGCGACTCCAGGCCGAACGCTTTGCAATAAAAATCCAGGTTAAATCGCCGCGCCGCGCCTTCGCGCCCGCTGACATTGTAAAAGGTCAATTGCTCCAGCAGATCGCAATGCGGTTCGACCGCGTAACGGTATCCCAGCCAGTCGCGCCGCGAAATCGGCACATTCAACACGGCCGAGCGCATGTACAGAAATGGCACGTCAAATCCCCGCCCGTTGAACGTGATGATCGTGTCATACCGCACTGCCAGCTCCCAAAATTCCGTCAGCAATTCGGCCTCGTCCGCGCATGGCACGAACTCCACCGAACCGCCCATCGGCGCGTCGGGCAGGTCAAAATCCTCGGCCTGGAAGAGCGCCTTGCCGCGGCAGGATTCGACGTTCAGCATCGCGATGCAAACGACCTGCGCTGTCAGCGGCCACAGGCTCAGCAGACGGGCGATCTCCTCACGCCGCACGTCGCGCGCGGCGGGATCTGTGATGCTCTCCGCCTCGCGGAACAAGTATTCCTGCTGGACGGGATCAAATCGATCGATGGGCAGGGCTGAGGTTTCAATGTCGAAGACCAATTTCGCCACAACACCGATTGTAGCAGCCGCGCCCCACGGCTGCCCAGCGGAAAATGGAGCCGTCGGAATTCTCGTCAGAGGAACCAGCGTGA
>Ga0265338_10006897_pt1 | contig 14289 bp, 13 predicted proteins | sample 42126metaG_FD_193579 | JGI IMG/M metagenome (GOLD analysis project Ga0265338, IMG submission 193579) | Rhizosphere microbial communities from Carex aquatilis grown in University of Washington, Seatle, WA, United States - 4-21-26 metaG | ecosystem: Host-associated > Plants > Roots > Rhizosphere... | reverse complement strand
CATGTGCTTTATGACCAAATGCCCGTATGTGCCGCCGCATCCCTTCAATCTGGATTTTCCGCATTTGATGCTGCGCCACCGCTTTGTCGAAGCCAAACAGGGCCACAAGGATTTCGTGCAGCGGCAGCTGGCGGAAATGGACCGGAACGGCACGCTCGCGCGGCCCGTGGCGCCGCTGGTCAACTGGGCGTCCGACAAGGATAACAAGCTGACGCGCGGGCTGATGGAAAAGACCGCAGGCATCGACGCCAAGGCCACCCTGCCGAAATTCCATGCCCGCACTTTCGTCAGTGCGGCGAAGCAGGAAGAGAATGAGATCAACAAGGCCGCGCCAGCTTTCGGCAAGCGCAAGGCCGCGCTCTATGCCACCTGCTTTGTGAACTACAACAAACCCGAGACCGGGATGGATGCCCGTGCCGTGCTCAACCATATCGGGGTCGAGACCAAAGTCGCTTATCCCGGCTGCTGCGGCATGCCGTTCCTGGAACAGGCCGAACTGTCGCGCGTGGCCGAACAGGCCGCCAAGGTCTCCCGCGAACTCTGCAAACTGATCGATGAGGGCTATGACATCGTCACCCTCACCGCCAGCTGCGGGCTGATGCTGAAATTCGAATGGGCGCTGATCCTGCCCGACAATCCGGATGTGACGCGCCTGGCCGACAATGTCTTCGACATCGACGAATATGTGGTGGAGGTGGCCAAAAAAGAGGGCCTGCCGGCCGGCCTGACCGCCCTGCCCGAAGGCGTCACCGTGCATCTGGCCTGTCACGCCCGCGCCCAGAATATGGGGCCCAAGGCGGCCGAGATGCTGAAGATGATTCCGGACACGCCCGTGGATGTGATCGAGCGCTGCTCGGGCCACGGCGGCACCTTCGGCGTGGTCAAGCCGACCCATGATGTGGGCGTGAAGGTGGGACGGCCGGTCTTCCGCACCGCCAACCAGCAGAAGCGGGGTCACATCGTCTCGGATTGCCCGCTGGCGGCCCAGCATATCATAGCGCATACCGAAACCCCGGCCCGCGAGCCGGAACATCCCATCCAGATCATGGCCCGAGCGTTTGGGTTGAAAAGGGACTGACATTCCTCCTCACCCTTCGACAAGCTCAGGGTGAGGAGGCAAGTAGAAATCCTCATGCTGAGCTTGTCGAAGCATGAGGGAGAGGTTGAGAGAGATGCCTGAGACCCAGCGCAAGATCACGCCCGACGATTTGCTGTCGCTTCCCGAATATGAATTCCGGCGCAAGACCCTGAAGCAGAATCTGATCCCGGTGAAAAAGCAGCGCCGGGTGGAAGTCGGCCCCTTCGCCACTTTCTATTTCGAGAATTACGCCACCATGTGGCTGCAGGTGCAGGAGATGCTGCGCATCGAGAAAGGCGGCCCGGAGCAGATTCCCGGCGAGTTGGACGCCTACAATCCCCTGATCCCGCAGGGTGACGAACTGATCGCCACCCTGATGCTGGAGATCGAGGACGCCAACCGCCGCAATGCCGTGCTGCTGTCCTTGGGCGGTGTGGAGGAGAAGGTCTTCCTGGAAATCGGCAGCGATACCATCCACGCCACGCCCACCGAATATGACGACCGCACCACGGCGGATGGCAAGACCTCATCGGTGCATTGGCTGCGGTTCAAATTCACACCGGAGCAGAAGCGGCGCTTCACAGGCGGCAGCGAGCGCGTGGTGCTCGGCGTCTCCCATTCCCATTACGGCCACATGGCGGTGCTGAGCGCCGAAACCCGCGCGGCGCTGGCGAAGGATTTCTCTTAAAGCTTTACGCGCCCCTCGACGATGTCGGCGTAGCGGGCAGGAGTGAGCAGCTCGTATCGTCCGCTTTCGGGATCCAGGAAATAGATAGGATCGGCGATGGTGGAAGGATCAAAGCCCTCCCGCACCAGATCCAGCTTGCGCTGCTTGAAAGTGGCGGTGACGGCGATCTGCGGCGAAAGCCGCAGGAACAGCGGCCGGGCGTAAGGCGCCAGCCGCGCCTTCAGCCGCGCCGGCAGCGCCTCCATATCGAAATCCCCGTCCACCACCAGCGACGCCATCCCGGCGCGCCCCTCCATGCCGGGCACAGCCACGCCATAGACATTGGCTTCGCGGATGCCGGGCGCGGCCGCCAGCACTTCGCCCACCTCGCCCGTGGAGACATTCTCGCCTTTCCAGCGGAAGGTGTCGCCGATCCGGTCGACAAAATAGAAATAGCCATGGGCGTCGCGCCGCATCAGGTCGCCGGTGCGAAACCAGAGATCGCCTTTTTTGAAGACATCGCGCAGCAGCTTCTTTTCGCTCTCGGCCTTGGCCGTATAGCCCTCGAACTGCCGGCCGGGCCGCGCCGAGATGCCGCCCACGGCTTCGCCCACTTCATCGGGCGCGCACTCGATGCAAAGACCGCCCTCGCCGCGCACCGGCATTTCGGTTTCCACATCGAAGCGGATGACGCGGGCAGGCAGCAGCCATTCCAGATAGTCCGGCACCCGGCCCACCGCGCCGACCGTGCCGTCATAATTCAGCATGGCGACATTGCTTTCGGTTGCGCCGTAGAATTCCACGATACGGGGAATGGCAAAGCGCGTCTGGAACTCCTGCCAGATTTCGGGGCGCAGACCGTTGCCGGTGATGGCCCTGATCTTGTGGCCGCGCTCCAGCGGCGATGGCGGCGCGTTCAGCAGATAGCGGCAGACCTCGCCGATATATTCGAACATGGTGGCGCCATAGCGGTGAATATCGGGCCAGAACTCATGCACCGACAGCCGGCGCTTGAGGATCAGTGCTCCGCCCGAAAAGAAAGCCAGCCCCACGGCACACACCCCGCCAGTGGAGTGATAGAGCGGCAAGGGATTGTAGATGCGGTCGTCCGCACGTGGCCTGAGCGCCCCGACAAAGCCGCTCATCATAAAGAGCATACGCATATGGCTGAAGTTGGCCGCCTTGGGCAGGCCGGTCGTGCCCGAGGTATAGATGAAGAAGGCCCGGTCTTTCAGGGTCACACCCGCGCGCGCCTTTTTGCCGGGCGATTTGTCGGAGGCCGCAACGAGCGCGGCCGTGAGATTGCCGCCCTCGCCATCAACCCAAAGCGCGGGGGCGCTCTCAAACGGCGCTTCGCGAAAGCTGGTCAGCAATTCGGCGCCGACAATGGCATGGCGCGCACCACTGATGGCGATGGAATGGGCCAGCGCCATACCGACGAGGTTGGTATTGATCAGCGCGACTTGCGCGCCCACCTTGAACAGCCCCAGCCAGGCGGCGATGTAGTCGGGCCGGTTTTCCATCAAAAGCGCGACGGCGTCTCCGCGGCCGATACCGTTTGCGATCGCCCAGTTGGCGTAGCGGTTGGCCAGCGCATCCAGATCCGCATAGGTGACGGCCTGGTCGAGACAATAGATGGCGATATTGCGAGGCCGCTTGTTGGCCTGTTCCTCGACGATATCCGCGATGCTGCGGGTTGCGTCGGGCTTGATCCGGCTCAGCAGCCTTAAGGTCCGCGCGATGGTGGTGATGTAGATGTATTCGCGCCGAATTGCCGCAGAAAGGCCCAAGCTTCTCTCCCGATTCGGGAGAGCTTGAGCCGCGCATCTGTTCCAATCAAGATGCGCGGCCATGGACGAATCCTTGGACCTCAGAGGCTTGAAGTGCCCGCTGCCTGCCATGTTGGCGCGAAAAGCGCTGGCGCGGCTTTCGCCAGGCGCATTGCTGATGGTGCTGGCCGACGATCCGCTGGCTGCGGTGGATATTCCGCACATGTGCCACGGCGAAGGTCACACGGTTGACGGTGTGACCTCGCGCGATGGCTACAGCGAATTCTCGCTGCGGGTTAAGTCTGATTTGGCTTAGGCGGCGGCGGCGCCGCTTCCGGCCCAATGCGCGAAATCACTTCCGCCGCATTGATCGCCTTGGGCTCGTGCGCCGCCTGTTCCGGAGTCAAAAGCACGACCTCGGCATAGGCCTCGTAGTTCGTGCGCGTCACGATGTCCACGGCCGGATCATAGGCAAAGCCGTAGCCGCCCCAATAACCCCAGCGGCCGCGCCGGCCCCAGAAAGGATCGGGGGGGCCCATATAGGGGACGGCCTGGACCGAGGTGTTGGTCCGCGTGTCTCGGGTATCGAACATGAAGCTGGTGAAGCCGGCGGCCCGGGTCACCTCGGCCGCGCGCAGCAGCAGATAGCTTTCGACCGTATCGCGCTTGGTGGCAGTGTTGCCGGTGAAGGTGACGCGATAGCGGTTATAGGTCAGCGCGCGGTCGGTATAGCCCGTGTTCTGCCCCTCCAGCCGAGGCTGGTAAGGGGTGGGCTGCATGCAACCTATGAGGGTGCCAGCAAGCAGCCCCAATGACATCAGCCGCACCAGAGGCCGGATTTTATCCCTAACAAAAGTCATGATCGTCTCCTGTCAGCGCCCCTCGCGGCCATGATTTACCTATTATGGGAACGGGTAGGGCCGAATGCCAGTTCCCTTGCGGGATCTGGACGTTTTTTAAGGCTGGTCATGGATTTTGGGGCTTCGGACAGGGTGTTGATTTCGCGGGCACTTCCCGGCCTCCCCCTGCTCATTTTGCACTGCACCCTCTTGATAAACACCGTCCAGCAGTGGAAGTTCGCCCTGCCCGGTGCCTACATGCCGGGCAAAGGTCCAAAAATGGGCCGGAACGCCGGGTCAGACCGGTCCGAGACAACGAGCCTTTTGGGGGCCTGAACGATCGCCATGCACGGTCTTTCTCAATTCCTTCAATTCGCCCTTTGCCTGATTCTGATTGCCGTCTGCATGCTGTCTTTCCAGCTCGCGGGGCTGGCTTGGGTTCGAATCTTCCGCAAGGGGCCGCAGCTTCGGCTTGCCGAGTTGAGCGATGCGGATCTGCCGCATGTGCTGGTGCAGCTTCCGGTCTGCAATGAGGGCCCGCTGGCCTTGCGGGTCGCCGCCAGCGCCGTGCGCCTGGACTGGCCGCGCGATCGTCTCACCATCCAGCTTCTAGATGACGGCGATATCGAGCATCACGAAGCGCTTGCCGCCGACGTGCGCGCGCTGGTTCCTGCCGGCATTAACGTACAGATCCTGCGCCGCGGCGATCGCAAGGGTTTCAAGGCCGGCAATCTCGCCTTCGGGCTTTCCCATTCCGATGCGCCCTTTGTGGCGGTGCTGGACGCGGACTTCGTTCCGCCGCGCGATTTTCTGCGCCGTACCGTACCGGCGCTTCTGGCCGATAGCGGCCTTGCCTTTGTCCAGGCGCGCTGGGGCCATGCCAACCGCGCCGCAAACTGGCTGACGCGCGTTCAGGGTCTTTTGCTGGATGCCCATTTCGCGGTGGAACAGGAAGCGCGTTTCCGCGCCGGGCTGCCGCTGAGTTTCAATGGTAGCGCAGGCGTGTGGAACCGCACCGCCATCGAGCAGGGCGGCGGCTGGACCGGCGACACCTTGACCGAGGACCTGGATCTTTCCATGCGCTGCATGATGCAGGGCTGGCGCGGCGCCATGGTGTCGGACCTGTTCGTGCCGGGAGAGTTGCCGCAGACCGCCGCGGCGTGGCGCGCGCAGCAGGCCCGCTGGACCAAGGGCCATGCCCAGGTTGCGCGCAAGCTGCTTCCCGTCATCTGGGGCAGCACCATGCCGCTGTGGAAAAAGTCGACGATGACTTTGCAGATATGCCAGTTCTCTTTCTACACCCTGGCTTTCACCAGCGCCGCGGTTTCACTGACCCTGATGGGCATGGCGCTGCCCATTTATCACAGCGTGAACTGGTTCGGCCTCCTGGCCACCGCGCTCGGCATCTTCTCTTCCATCGGTTATCTCTATCTGGGCCAACGCATGCTGGGCCGTGATCGCGAAAGCCGGCTGATCCCATCACTGTTGCTGGCGGTGGTGTTTCCCTCCGGCCTGATCCTGGCCAACACCCGCGCCACTTTTGAGGCCTTCTTCTCCACCCGCATGGATTTCAACCGCACGACCCGTGTGGGCGAGATTCAACAAAAAGGCGGTTGGCGCGGCGTTCCTGAACTGGTGGTGGGTGTGGTGCTGCCGGTCTTTGCCTTCGCCGAATCCAACTGGAGCGCGCTGTTCTTCTTCTTCGCCGTCTCGGGCCTTGTCTCCATCGGCACCATGGGCGCTCTGCCGCACCGCGCCGTGCGCCAGCGGATCACACCCGGCGAGTGAGCCACGACCGGCGTAGCCGGACGATTTGGTCCGTCGTTAGCGACAGCGTACTGCGACGACCAAATCGAGTGGCGAACGCCCCGAGCCCAAGCGAGGGGCCTCCCCCGCTTTCGGTGGTTAAGAAGCAGTTAAAAATCACATCGCTTTTTATTTTTTAAATTGCGATTCCTGGCACTAACCCTGGCTTGAAACCGCGCCCCTAAGCTCGTCCTATTCGGGGCCTTGGGACAGCGGGCATGGGCATCATCACAAAACTGGCGGCGGTCGCCCTTCTGGCATTGAGCCTGGAAGGCTGCGGCAGCACGGTGATGAACTATGACGAAAATCCCATGCCGCACGAATATGGGCGCACCGTCACCAAAAACACGAACAACAAGCCGCTGCAATGCGTACCTTACGCGCGCGCCCATTCCGATGTGAAGCTGTATGGCGACGCCTATACCTGGTGGGACAAGGCGGAAGGAAAATATCCACGCGAGTCCACGCCCGAACCTGGCGCGGTGATGGTGCTGAACAATTATGCCGGCCCCGACCGCGCCCATGTCGCGGTGGTGAGCAAGCTGGTCTCTGCCCGTGAAATCCGGGTGGACCATGCCAACTGGCTGGATGACGGCTCGATCTATGTGAACGACCCGGTGGAGGATGTCAGCGATGCCAATGACTGGTCGCTGGTGCGGGTGTTCAATCTCAAGACCGACGCCTGGGGCGGCAAGGTCTATCCCGTCCAGGGTTTCATCGGCGGCAAGGCCGATGGACGTTCCGACCTCGTTGCCGGCGGGGCAAGCCCCGGCGCCACTGCCCTGGTTGGAGAAATAAACTAATACTGCCAGAGACTTGACACGTTCGCTGCGCTATTCTGCCTCTCCCCACTGGGAGTAAATTGACCTTAAGCCTATGGTCCCGCGCTTTTTCGCGAGAACCCCCGGCGCCATCAGGGCCGCATTCCGCATGCAGAATCCCGCCTAACCGTGATCATGCCTCAGCCCGAACCGGGACTGACTTCGCAGCCGCATCAGGAAAGCCAGAGCGACCCGCTGGCCGGCGCGGTCCAACCTTTTTCCGACGGCGAGCAAAAAGCCGCCAATGACGGGCGCCATCTCTCCGGCCTGATGCTGGGCGCCTTGGGCGTGGTGTTCGGCGATATCGGCACCTCGCCGCTTTATGCCTTGCGCCAGACCGTGCTGGCGACCGAAGGCGGTTTAGCCAATCACGTCGCGGTGATGGGTTCGCTCTCCATGATCTTCTGGGCGCTGATCCTGGTGGTCACCGTCAAATACGTCCTGATCATCATGCGCGCGGACAACAATGGCGAAGGCGGCACGCTTGCCCTGGCGGCGCTGGCCCATCGTTCGCCCGGCATGACGCGGCGGATCAAGGCCACCATCGGCGTCGGCGCGATTGTGGGTCTGGCTCTTTTCTTCGGCGACGGCATGCTGACGCCAGCCATCACCGTGCTGTCGGCCGTGGAAGGTCTGACGGTGGAAGCGCCGCACTTCCAGGCGCTGGTGCTGCCGCTGGCGCTGGCCATCCTGATCGGCCTGTTTCTGATTCAGAGCCATGGCACGCATCGCATCGGCCGGTTGTTCGGCCCCGTCATGCTGTTGTGGTTCCTGGTGCTGGGCGGCTTCGGCCTGGCTTCGCTGCTGGATACGCCCTCCATCCTGGCGGCGGTCAATCCGCTTTATGCCCTGGAGATGTTCCTGGATGCGCCCTGGGTCGCGTTCGTCAGCTTGGGCGCGGTGGTGCTGGCGGTGACCGGCTGCGAGGCGCTTTATGCCGATATGGGCCATTTCGGCAAGAAACCCATTCAATATGCCTGGCTGTTCATCGCCCTGCCCACTCTGATGCTGAACTATTTCGGCCAGGGCGCGGCGCTGCTGCGTCATCCCGATCAGGCGGACATCGCCTTCTTCTCCGTCATCCCGCACTGGGCGCACATGCCGATGGTGGTTCTGGCGACCCTGGCCGCCATTATCGCCAGCCAGGCGGTGATCACCGGCGTCTTCTCCATGACCCAGCAGGCGGTGCAGCTGGGTCAGTTGCCGCGCATGGAAATCCGCCACACCAGCGCCACCGACTATGGCCAGATCTATGTGCCGCGCATGAATGCCTTCCTGGCGGTCGGCGTGGTGCTGATCGTGCTGATCTTCAAGAATTCCGGCGCCCTGGCCGCCGCCTATGGCATCGCCGTCACCGGCGTGATGGTGATCGACACTTTCAACGCCTCGATCGTGGCCCGCAAGCAGTGGCACTGGGCGCTGGTGCTGGTGGTGTGCCTGTTCGGCGCCATGGGCATCAGCGACCTGATCTTCTTCATTGCCAATTCGCTCAAGATCCCCGAAGGCGGCTGGCTGCCCTTGTTCATCGCCGCCGCGGTCTTTATCGGCATGGACACCTGGCGGCGCGGCCGCCGCGTGCATATGGAAAAAGTGCGTTCCGAATCCCTGCCCCTGCCGCTGTTTCTGGAGCGCGCCGACAAAAGCACCACCCGCGTGGCGGGGCTTGGCGTGTTCCTGTCTTCGCGCACCGACATCGTGCCGGGCGCCCTGCTGCACAATCTCAAGCACAACAAGGTGCTGCACGAACGTGTGGTGATCGTGAATGTGACGGTGGACGATACGCCGCTGGTTGCCGATGCCCAGCGCCTGGACGTGGAGAAGCTGGGCAAGGGCTTTTACACCGTGCGCATCCATCACGGCTTCTTCGAGACGCCGGACGTGCCCCAGGCCCTGCGCGATGCCCGCCGCTTCGGCCTGGCGCTGGACGTGGACACCGCGACCTTCTTCATCGGCCGGGAGACCCTGGTGCCCGCCGAGCGCTCCGAACTGGGCACTCTGCGCAACCGGCTTTACCGGGCGATGGCGTCCAATGCGCTTTCGCCCGCGCGCTTCTATCACCTGCCCCCCAACCGCGTGGTTGAGCTGGGCACCCAGATCGCGATCTGACCATGGCCCCAAAAGACGTCTCCTTGCGCCGTAATCTGGGACTGACCGTGGGCGCGCTTGGCGTGGTCTTCGGTGACATCGGCACCAGCCCGCTCTATGCCATGCGCGAAACGGCGCTGGCCGTTGGCGGCCATGCCGCCAGCCAGTCCGCCGTCTATGGCGCCTGCTCGCTGATCTTCTGGGCGCTGGTGATCGTGGTCACCGTCAAATATGTCATCTTCATCATGCGCGCCGACAACAATGGCGAAGGCGGGGTGATGGCGCTGGCGGCGCTGGCGCATCGCTCGCCGGTGCCGCGCGCCGTCAAGACCGCTATCGGCGTCGCCGCGCTGATGGGTCTGGCGCTGTTCTATGGCGACGGCATGCTCACACCGGCCATCTCGGTGCTTTCGGCCATGGAGGGCCTTGGCGCGTCCGACGCCTTCAAGCCCTGGATCCTGCCTCTCACGCTTATCGTTCTGGTGTCGCTGTTTCTGTTCCAGAACCGGGGCACCGAACAGATCGGCAAATTGTTCGGGCCGGTGATGGTGCTGTGGTTCCTGGTGATGGCGGTTCTGGGCGTCATCGCCATCGCCCGCGAACCCCATATCCTGTTCGCGGCTGATCCCCGCTACGCCCTGAGGCTGTTTGTCACCGAGCCCTGGACCGCCTTTGTGGCGCTGGGTTCGGTGGTGCTGGCGGTAACGGGTTGCGAGGCGCTGTATGCCGACATGGGCCATTTCGGAGCGCGGCCGATCCGCTGGGCCTGGATCTATTTTGCCTTTCCCGCCCTGGTGCTGAACTATTTCGGACAGGGCGCGGTACTTTTGACCAATCCCGCCGCCGCGCCGCTCCTCTTCTATGCCCTGGTGCCGGGCTGGCTGCATTATCCGATGGTGGCGCTGGCCACCATCGCCACCATCATTGCTTCGCAGGCGGTGATCTCCGGCGTCTTTTCGATCACGCGCCAGGCTGTGCAGCTGGGCCAGCTGCCCCGCATGGAGATCCGCCACACCAGCGAGCGGGAAATGGGTCAGATCTATGTGCCGCGCTCCAACGCCATGCTGGCGGTGGGCGTGGTGCTGATTGTGCTGATCTTCAAAAGCTCGGACGCCCTGGCCGCGGCCTATGGCATCGCCGTCACTGGCGTCATGGTGATCTCGACCGCCCTGGTGGCCGTGGTGGCGCGCTATCGCTGGGGTTGGAAGACGCCCACGGTGCTGGCGGTGTTCGGCGTCTTGGGCCTGATCGACGTCGCCTTCATGTCCTCCAATGCCCTCAAGATCGTGCAGGGCGGCTGGCTGCCGCTGGCGGTGGCGGGCGCTACCTTCGTGGTGATGGACACCTGGCGGATGGGCCGGCGCGTCCATATGGACGCCATGCGCGATGACGCGTTGAGCCTGGATCTGTTCCTGGCGCGGGCGGACAAGTTCAGCCAGCGCATCGCCGGCACGGCGGTTTTCCTGGTGCCGCGGCTTGACGCGGTGCCCAACGCCCTGCTGCACAGCCTGAAACACTACAAGGTGCTGCATGAGCGCGTGGTGCTCTGCAACGTCAGCGTCGCCGACACGCCCTTCGTGCCCAATGCCAAGCGCGTGACGGTGGACAAGCTGGGCAAAGGCTTTTTTACCGTGCGCATTTCCTATGGCTTCTTCGAGACACCGGACATTCCGGCGGCGCTGCAGCTGGCGCGTTCGCAAGGCTTGGCGCTGGAGCCGGATTCCACAACCTATTTCCTGGGGCGCGAGACCCTGGTGCCGGGCGAGAAGCCCAGCATGAAACGCTGGCGCGTGGCGCTCTATATGTGGCTGGTGTCGAACGCGCTATCGCCGACACGGTTTTACCACCTTACCCCGGGGCGGGTGGTGGAGCTGGGCACGCAGGTCTCAATCTAACTCCTCACCATGGGCGAGCTTGACCCGCCCATCCAGAGACGAGAGGGCACGTTTGTTGCCCTGGATGGCCGGCTCAAGGCCGGCCATGGAGAGAGTTAGTCGAGCGCGTAGACCAGCGCCTTCAGATACGCGGATTCGGGCAGCAACGGATGCACCGGATGATCTGGTCCGGCGCCGGCTTGCCGGATCAGCCTGGCGCCGCGGCCGGCGCGCAACAAGCCTTGCGCACATTCCGCGGCAAAACGGTCAGGCGGAATATTGTGAGAGCAGGACGCCAGCATCAGCAGGCCGTTCGGGGCAGTGACTTGCGCGGCCAGCCGCGCCAGCTTGCGATAGGCCTTCGCGCCCGGCTCCAGATCGCGTTTGGATTTCACGAAGGGCGGCGGGTCGGCCAGCACGATATCGAATTTCTCGCCGGCGGCGATCAGCCGCTCCAGCTCCTCGAACACGTCGGCCTTGACCGCCTTGATCTTCACATTGTTGGCGCGCGCGCTTTCCTCAGCCAGCGCCAAGGCCGGCGCCGAGGAATCCAGGCACACGGTCTCTCGCGCGCCCGCTGCCGCCGCCAGGATGCCGAAGCCGCCGGTATAGGAATAAGCGTCCAGCACGCTCTTGCCTTTTGCGAACTTGGCGATGAAGGCGCGATTGTCGCGCTGGTCGTAGTACCAGCCGGTCTTCTGGCCTTCGGTGAGGTCGGCGATATAGCGCGCGCCATTTTCCTCCACCGCGATGCGATGGCCTTTGCCCTTCACCGTCTCGACATAGGAATCCAGGCCTTCCAGAGCGCGCAACGGCGCATCGCCGCGCAGGATCACCGTGGCCGGCGACAAAATCTGATCCAGCGCCGCCAGAAGGGGCCCGCGCTGCTTCTCCATGCCGGCCGTGCCGATCTGCACCGTCAGCGTGTCGCCGAACCGGTCAATCACCAGCCCCGGCAGATGATCGCCTTCCGCATGGACCAGGCGATAGTAAGGTTGGGCATAAAGGCTGTCGCGCAACTTCAGCGCCCGCGTCAGACGTTCGGCGAAAAACTCCTGGCCAACGACGGTGTCACATTCCTCCGCCAGCAGACGGACCGCGATCAGGCTTTTGGGATTGAAATAGCCGGTGCCGAAACCCCGCCCGTCTTCGCCACGCACATTGACGACGGTGCCGGGCGCGAGCGCCTTGGCGGCCGCGTCCATGCGGATCTCGTTGGAAAAGATCCAGGGCGAACCGCTCCGCGCACGGCGGCCTTTGGGCAGAATGATCGTTTTTCTCGACATGGCGCATGGCTTTAACGCCCCCTTGCGCCCCCGTCCATGCCGTCCTTAGATGCGCACCAAATCAGGGAGTTTCAGTCATGGCCGTGGACGGCAAGTGGGAAATCGTCATCAATTCGCCCATGGGCGCGCAGAAGGCCACCTTGGACCTCGCCACCAGCGGCGCCACACTCACCGGCACCCAGCAGGCTGCGCAGGGCTCCGGTCCTCTGGAAAACGGCAAGGTGGACGGCAACACTGTGAGCTGGTCGGCCAAGATCTCCAGCCCCATGCCGCTGACCCTGGATTTCACCGGCACGGTGGACGGCGACAAACTGTCCGGCAGCGTCAAGGCCGGCGCCTTCGGTTCCTTCCCCTTCACCGGCAGCCGCGTCGCTTGATATAAACGGGAGACTGAGGGGCGGCCCGCGACCATTGAAGAGCGGCCGCCTCTTTCCTTTGGGAGGCCCCTGTGAGAATCCACCGCGAAGGCTATCCCTTTATCGCCATCTTTGCGGGCGTGAATCTGCTGGCCTTCCTGCTCGCCTTCTGGCTGGGCTGGCTGCTGCTGCCGATCACCGTCTGGTGCATCGCTTTCTTACGCGATCCCGACCGCAACACCCCTGACGAACCCGGCCTGATCATCTGTCCCGCCGATGGCAAGCTGCTGCCGATCGTGGAAGCCCCGCCGCCGGCCGAGCTGGGCCTGGGCGATGCCCCACGCCCGCGGCTTTCCATCTTCATGAACGTGTTCAACGTGCATGTGAACCGCAACCCCATTTCGGGCACGGTCGTCGCCCTCGCCTATCGCGCCGGCAAGTTCTTCAATGCCAGCTTCGACAAGGCCAGCATCCACAATGAACGCATGTCCATCCGCCTGCGCCCCGAGGGGCAGACCGGCGACGCGCGCGACCTGGCCGTGGTCCAGATCGCGGGCCTGGTGGCGCGGCGTATCGTCTGCGACTTGGCCCAGGGGGAAGGGGTGCGCCGGGGCGCGCGTTTTGGCATTATCCGCTTTGGCAGCCGGGTGGATGTCTTCCTGCCGCCAGGCACCGAGATTTTGGTTCAGCCGGGCATCGTCACCCGGGCCGGCGAGACGGTGCTCGCCCGTTTCGTCTGAAGTGAGGTTTTGTGGATCAGCGTGACGATTTTTCCGGCCGCATTTCCCGCCGTCGTCGCGCGCGTCAGATCGTGGCCGCGCGCCTGGAACGGCTGGAAGATCTTTCCATCGGCAAGCTGGTGCCATCCACCATCACCCTGATGGCGCTTTGCAGCGGCGTCACCGCCATCCGCTTCGGCCTGCGGGAGCAATGGACCACGGCGGTCACTTTCGTGATCGCCGCCATGATCCTGGACATGCTGGACGGACGTGCGGCGCGGATGCTGGGCGCGGACAGCCGCTTCGGCGCCCAGCTCGACAGTCTCGCCGATCTGGTGAGTTTCGGTGTCGCCCCGGCCGTGATCATGTACATGTGGACCCTAGAAAGGATGGGCAATGCCGGCTGGATCGCCGCCCTGATCTTTTGCGCCTGCGCCGCGATCCGGCTGGCCCGCTTCAATGTCGAAAGCGTGCGCGACGAAGGCGCCACCAAGGGCAATCCCTATTTCACCGGCCTGCCGACGCCGGCCGCGGCCTGCATGATGCTGCTGCCGCTGCTGATCTCCTTCCAGTGGAAGGATTCGGTGGCCAGCGAACCTTGGGTTTCCGGCGTCTTTATCGCCATCACCTCGGTGCTGATGGTGAGCCGGATTCCGACCCCGTCCATCAAGTATATGAAGCTGCAGCGCCAGCATCGTTATTTAGCGGGCGCGGCCTTTGCGGTCCTGGCGGGACTTCTGATCGCCTGGCCCTGGGCGACCTTGACGGTCGGCCTTTTGATCTATGTCGCGTCTATCCCGTTCGCGATTTTCGCACACCACCCACGCTACGCGGCCAAACAGGCGTCCTGACTAACGCCTGCCTCCGAAACCACCACGCGGTGCGAAGGGCCCGGGCATGCTGGGATTGTATTGAAAGCTCTGGCCGTAGCTGTTGTAGGTGGGACCGTTCCCCGCGCTGCCGTAGTGCATCACGCCATAGCCATCCAT
>Ga0265338_10006896_pt1 | contig 14291 bp, 22 predicted proteins | sample 42126metaG_FD_193579 | JGI IMG/M metagenome (GOLD analysis project Ga0265338, IMG submission 193579) | Rhizosphere microbial communities from Carex aquatilis grown in University of Washington, Seatle, WA, United States - 4-21-26 metaG | ecosystem: Host-associated > Plants > Roots > Rhizosphere... | reverse complement strand
ATCGCGGTGGCATGTCCGTGCCACCCGGCACGATGACACCAGACCGAGGGAAATGTAATAGGCCGAGATGAAAGACGACAATCCCCACATCAACATCGCAGCACTGGACAGCTACCTGCTCTCCGATCTCTCGCCGAACGAGTGCATGTTGCTGTCCGATCTCGATGGCTTCCTCACCGGCATCGTGATTGGCCCTATACTCGTTCCACGGAACGAATGGCTGCCAGTGATTTGGGGTGGGGACGAGCCTGAATTCGAGTCTGTGGAGCAAATGCAGACGATTATCCGCACGATCATGGGTCGCTACAACGAAATCGTCACTGCGATGAACGCCAAACCGGGAACATTCGAGCCTATCTTCTGGGAAGGGTCGGACGGGACGCTGATCGTGACGGATTGGGCTGTCGGGTTCCTTGATGCCGTTTCATTACGCCGCACAGCGTGGAACCCGTTATTGAACCATCGTCGGGCGAAAATGCTGATAGAGCCTCTTCTAATCCTCGGTGGCAATAAAGCCTTCTCTAAGAAACGTGTTATATCAGAGAAGGAAAAGCAGCTTTACGCATCGGCACCTAACGTGATCCCGACCTGCATCGACGGCATCTACAATTTTTGGAAGGATTGGCAGGACCGTCAGAAGCCGCATCCACGACATGAGCGGCGCAGACGGTAGAAGATGATGCCCTGCTGTTCGTGTCCTGCTCGTCGCCCCCAAATTCAAGCAGCCGGACCAGTGGCGCAGGGAAAGGTCGCTTATCTGCTTGAAAATGGACCGAGCCTTGGTCTAGCTGATCGGAAGCCGGTTGAATGAGGGGATCATGCGAGAGGATCACGTGGCAATCGACTTCTGGTTTTCCATTGGTAGCACCTACACCTACCTGTCGGTGATGCGGCTCAGTGATGTTGAGCGCACACGGCATGTGCGCTTCAATTGGCGACCCTTCAATGTACGAGAAATCATGCTTGAGCAGAACAATCGCCCGTTCGTCGGGAAGCCAATGAAGGCCGCCTACATGTGGCGTGACATCCAGCGGCGGGCCGGTATGTACGGTATTCCTCTTCAGGTTCCGGTGCCATACCCTCTCCAGGAAATGGAGTTCGCAAATCGGGTGGCCATCGTTGGCGCCAGCGAAGGCTGGTGTGAGACTTATGCCGTTGAGACCTATCGGTGTTGGTTCCAGCAAGGTCTAGAGCCGGGAAGCGAGCCGAACTTGTCCGATAGCCTGCGGAAGGTCGGCCAGGACCCGTCACGGGTGATCGCTGTGGCACAGAGCGATAAGACCGGCCGAGAATTGCATGCGGCAACAGAAGAGGCCCAATCGCTTGGTATCTTTGGCGCTCCCACCTTCGCAGTTGGCAGAGAGATTTTCTGGGGTGATGACCGGCTGGAGGATGCTCTGCAATGGGCCGAATTCGGCTCGCTGAGATCAGATGGCCGGAAGTAGCGAAGGCTGGATCAGGCCGCCACCTGCTGATCATCGCGGCACCGAGCACTCGATACACAGAAATCCACTCTGGGCGACGCCGTGCCACGACATAATACCGACGAGACCGTGGCAGTAGGCAAATGGAGCACCAGTTCGCCTAATGGCACCTTGAAGGAGCAATAACGTGGATGCCTTCTATCATGTCGTGGTTCCCACGGCCCTGATCGGTAGCCTGATGATGCTGCTCGACATCTACGCCTCGCCCTGGTTCTCAGCGATCTGGTGGACACTGCATCCCGGCCCCTGACGAAGACCGCTGCAAGCCTGCCGATGTACGGCCTCTCGTCTTCTGGCAGTCGTGCAACACTGAACAGCCATGACCATTCTTTGCTTTCAGTCATCCCCGTGGGCAATCTGTACAATCTTCCGAGCGATGTCCTCTGGTGACAGGACGAAATCTATCCAGCCGCTTACAATTGCGCTCTCCGGCATGTCAGGTTGGCTGGCGGTCTCCGGCGTCTGCGCAATGGTGATACCTCCGACCTCCTTGATGCCGGCCAGCGCTGCTGCACCGTCGCCGTCAAAACCAGAGACAATGACGGCGATGATCTTGCCATCCCAATGCTGGGTCAGGGAGCGGAGGAACACCGTGATCACATCCGGCCATCCTCTCGGTTTGGAGATCGGCCTAAGACGAAACTCCCCGTCGAGCACGTGCAAATCTCGCCGAGCCGGGATGATAAAGACATGATTGGGCCGCAGGACCAAACCCTCGGCGATAAGTTCGACCGACATCTTCGTATAATGCGGGAGAATTTCGTGCAGCATCGTGGACACCGTTCGCAGATGATTTACGATGACAATCGCGACGCCCATGTCGGTCGGCAGATGCCGCAGCAATCGAATATAGGCGTCCAAACCACCGGCTGACCCACCCACGCAGACTATCGGAAAATCTCGTGCGCCGCTGCTGCCGTTCATCGCCGATAACCTCGCTTCGGATTGTTGTCCGAGGTCACAGCATTGATCCATTGATGGCCTCTGTCCAGGGGCTTGCCCCCAGCCCTTGAACCCTATGACAATTTGGCAAAGCTCCGTGGTGAAGAAGAGAAGCATCGACCGATTTCCGGCAGCCGCGCATCACAGCCCCCAGGCACCTGTTCCCTTCACGGTCCGAAGATGATCGGGTCCAGTGCGGTATCTCTATGCATCTATCATAGCGGCGAATGTAGACCATTACTGGAAATGACGAGGCGGCGGAGCCGCCCCTATGTGGGAGAGAATGATGCACCTGAGACCGCTATCTCTATGCATCTGTCATAGCGGCGAATGTGAACCATTGCGGGAAATGACGAGGCGGCGACGCCGCTCCTATGTGGGAGAACTCGATGCACCTGGGATCGCTATCTCTATGCATCTTTCATAACGCCGATTGTTTACCAGTACCCGAGATGACGAGGCGGCGAAGCCGCCCATGTGGGAGAAAATGATCCACCTGAGACCGGCATCTCTATGCATCTATCATAGCGGTGATTGTTCACCTGTCCCCAAATGAGAAGGCGGCGAAGCCGCCTATGATGCGGGAGAAAGAGATGCACCTGGGATCGCCATCTCTATGCATCTGTAATAACGCCGGTTGCACTTATACTGAAAATGACTTGGCGGCGAAGCCGACCATGTGGGAGAAATTGATGCACCTGAGATCGGTGTCTCTATGCATCTTATTTCTACCACATAAGAAGAGAAGGTACATATGATGCATAGAGATCACCGACTCCATTCGCCCCACCACTTCGCATGGCCCGCCTTCATCCCAGCCGCAGGTCGAAAGCTCTTGATCCGGATTTCCTCACCGCCAAGTAACACGATAACCTGTGGCGCATCATCCAGGTGACCACTCAAGATGCAAAGCTGGTTACGGATATACGGTGTGCCTTTGCCGCGAGTTTTCGCGCGCAACATGCCGACCAGAACATCCCCGTCATCGTGGTCTGCAAGATGCCTCGCAACATCCCGCGTGAACTCGGGCACCTCACCCGCCAATCCGGCGACTTTTTCAGCGAACTGTTCACCGGAATACAATTGGACACCCTTGATCTCCTCAATCGCCCGTAGGCCGTTGATCCACACGGTCAGCCGCAGCGACCACTCGGTCTTTGCCTTGCGCTCATTCAGCGGCAAATCAGGAGAATGGAATATCTGCTCCTTCAACTGGGTGATTTCGGACTTGGCTGGAAGACGCCCGCCGATCAAGTGGGGGCGCATATCCACCGCTGCCATCAACAGACCTACATCGATCTGGAGGCGATCCAGCGCCATTTGCTGGTTGGTCGTCTGAGCGGTGAGCAATGCGATGTGGCGTTGCTGCACGGTGATTTGCTCGTGCTGGGTGGTGATGATGTCTCGTAACGCACCGAGACCTAACTGCTCAAGCCGCTGATGGACTGGGAGTTCGTCATCCGGCGAGATAAGTTTCATCATTTCTCGGATTGCCGTCCAAAGGTCGGCGCAATCGCGAGTTCTACCGCAGCCGTTCGGCTCGGCATCCGTACAGGAATATGACACTGAAAATCTCCATGGGGTAACCTTAAATGTTCAAGTCGCTCCACGAACCTTGGTTCGGCCCCTGCCGGATGATTCCGGCAGGGGAGTAGCTTGAACATCAGCCCATGGAGGAGGCGTCGGAGGATCAGTCCGATGCGCTATTTATCCCACAACCCACTTGGTGTTTGCAATATTCTTCCGAAGCGGCCGGTGATACCGACGGCTACATATACCAGTTCACCGTGAAGCCATTTGGATAGAACGCCGCCAACCGGGAATTCGCTTGCAGCCATTGTTCGACTATTTCGCGTCGGTATCCAATATCCAATGCGTCACCATCAATCTGGAATATCCAAGGAAAGGCGGATGGCATGCCAACAGTCTCCTCGTTCACGAAGACCATATCTGGCCGTAACCTGATCCGCACTCCATCGACACCGACTCGCCGCACAAAATCACCGTGGGGGACATGCTTGCCTTGCCAGACATACAGATCGTGCTCGGTCAATATGGCACGCAGGCTGCTGTGTTCATCCCGCGATCCTGCCAGGAGTTTAGCGGCATCTTGATCGCTGGGATTCGTCCAGACAGGGCAATCCCGTCCATCACGCCCTTTGACGCAGGAAACGGGATCACCAATAGGGCTTGGGTAACTTGCGTCGATCTCGGCCGGGATATCCTGCAACCGTCGGCACGTCCGCGTACCGGCATTGGTCATGTAGATGCTACCGTTCGGGATGATCGATGTCTTCAAGCTCACAGTCGCATAGCTCCCGTGCTTTCGAGAACAGGCGGAGATGAGCGGCGGGCACTGTATAGCGGTCGTCATCGTAGAATTTGTCGTATTCGCACTCGATGTCGATGGGGCCGAGGTGGATCGACCAGTCATCGGTCTCATGCATTTTGATACCGATGCACCAATAGTTCAGCGCAAGGTCCGTCCGGAACTCCTGCTTACCAACGACCATGCGAAGGATTGTCCATTCCCATGGCCAGTATTTGCCACCCTCATGTTCGCACCAGAGATGCATGAATGGCAAGCTGATCGCGAAGCTGGACGGGTTGCCGTCCCACCCAACGCCGACCATCCAAATGCCAGGGCAGAGGGTAAGACCCAGCTTCCAGCCCCCGATCTGCCATTCGAGTTGCTTTTCGGCCAGTCTCATTTCAATGACACCAGGATTACCGGTGAACCCACGGAATCACCATCGCTGATCAACTTCGCCCATGTAGCACCACCGTCCTGCGTCCGGTAGAGCGTAACTACCCAATCCCTTTATCATCGAAGTAGGGCACCACAGCCCAACCGGGTCGGGTGGCGACCTCTGGCAAGGGGCTGCAACCGTTCTGGCCCAGGTATTCCTGCTCATCGGTTCCTAGGCTCCGACGATGGTCTTGGGAGGTTTCCGTCTCACTAGATATTTGAAGAACGAAATGGCCGGTGCTACGATGGCCTGTGCGGCACCGCCGGAGACGGTGCTGGCCGTCAAGGTTGGGGGCGTCAAGTGGAAAGCACAGCAGCCTGATTGCAGTGCGAAACGCACGACGGAAAGGACCGCTGTTTCCGCCGCAATGGTCTCGATTGAAGATAGGGGAAAACCATCATGCCGACATTGCCAACACTTACCACCCTGCACCGCGCTGAATTTCCCGACGGCTACGCCACCGTTCTGGTGCTGATCGAGAATGCCGGCGGCGCACCACGGCACACGCACCCAGGTTTGGAAGTGACCTACATCCTGGAGGGCGAAGCCAAATTGATTGTGGACGGGCGCCCCGATCAAGCATTGAAACCCGGTGACTGGTTCGAAGTTCCCGCCGGGGTGCCGCACAGCGTGGAAATTGTTGGCGACAAGCCAGGGCGCGCGCTCGCCCACTACGTTATCGAGAAGGACAAGCCGCTCACCACATGGCTGTAGGGCGTCGGGCTGGCGCCGTTGAGATCGAGCGATCCTCAAACCCTTATGGGTCCAGTCGGAAGTGTCAATTTCGCCGAACCGCCATAGCGATGCAACAACTTGGGCTGATCGGGTCGCCCCTGGATGCGGTGCGAGCAGTGATCGTGGAGGAGTATAAAGGCGCGAGATGAGCGGCTGGTCGCCCCACGAGGCAATCATCATGGAACGGCGTCATATCCTGGAGGGCGAGCAAAGGGTGCGCCGGCAGGAAATGCTCGTGAGTGAGTTGATCGGTAAGGGGTTCGATCGGCACGTACACACAGCCAATGAGGTGTTGGACCTGCTGCGTGAATCTCTAGAGCTTTCAAAGGAACGCCTTCTGGACCTTGAGTCTCGATACGGCAAAGCGGCCGAACCGTGCTAACCTATCCATAACAAAATAGCGTCCGGTCACAATGGGACACGACAGAGTTACCGGTGATTGGAAGGTAGGCCGAGCCTCCAGTGTGGCCGGTTGTGACAGGTTCAGAAGCCAGCAGCGGTCGCGGCCATTCGGCGGCCTGGGCCGTTTGAGGGGCGGCACAGGTTGGCGACGGTCGGCAGTTGGCGCTCCCTGCTGCGGAAAGGAACCCAAGGGCTCGTCTCACATCCAGAAGTCGTTGATCATCGGTAAGACACGCAATCGCCCAGGTTGATCGTGCGATCGGTGTCCCGCCGCCGAATGTCGGCTAGGACTGATTCAAGTGCCGGCATGTTCCCGTGGATATCAGCGATGACGGCGATACGCATTCCAGTACTTCTCGCTCTAAATGGCATGCGGGTCACGATGGCTCACGCTCGCGCCGACACCAGCCACAAGGCTCCTGGCAGATTGACGCCATTCGGACCTTCATATTGTTTGAAGAAGGCCCTGAACGCCACGCCGGCAGCCTGCCGCGTTTCATCTGAGGCGCCGTGCAGCAACCTTGCACCTTGGCCGATGAAGGTGGCGAATTCGGCAGCCTCGGCCGCATCAGCCCCAATGTCGAATGATAGGTCAAGCGGCGTCAGCACGACGTTGCTGAAACCGGCGCGATCGAGAATACGCCGGACACGCACCGGATCGCCCCAACTGAACTGACCGGGGTCCTCCGGCCCTGGTGGCGCGGGAGGTGGCACAAGATGACGGATTGCTGCGACGCTGGCGGTGGCCCATGGATTTTCCGGTCCCGTTCGGAACACGGTCAGCAGCAGCCGTCCGTTCCGCTTCATCCCTCGTTTGACGTTGCGGAAGGCAGCAACAGGGTCGGCAAAGAACATTACACCAAAGCGGGTGAATCCGAGATCGATGGTCTGCGGAGCGAAGTCATGGGTAGCTGCGTCATCCAGCACAAGCTGCACTCGGGTCGCACCGGCAGCGGCGACGCGCTGGCGGGCCAGTCCCAACTGCTGTTCCGAAATATCGACGCCGAGCACCTGTCCGTTCGACCCAACCGCGTCCGCCAACCTCAGAGTGGTGGTGCCGGTTCCGCATCCGATGTCGAGGACACTCTCCCCAGACTTCGGTGCTGCTGCGGTGAGCGCGGCCTCCGTCACTTTCGCCATGAACCGGTCGATGCGGCTTTGCTCCGTTACCCAGCGCCTTGTCGCCTCGCTGTTCCAGAATGCGCGCTGTGCTATTCTGATTGATGTTGTGTCGCTCACGGATCAAGTCCTTTCCTCTGCGGGCTTCACAAATCGGGCCAGGGGTTCATTGATGAACTGGTGTGGGTTCCATTTTTCTACGAGCCGACTCAGCAGCAATTCGTTGAATGCTCCGGCCAATCTGCCAATAATTGGACCGCCAATCAATTCAATCAGTCCGCACAGAACCCACCGAAATCCCTTGGCGGGCAGTCGCTCAACCCACGAGTCCTTTCCGAGATTGTCCCAAAAGTCGTGGAATACATCTGCCTCCAATGGCTGATCACCTAGCCACGCGGAAAACTTTGGCTTTTTGTGGATCAGATCGAGTAGGTCATCAAACGTCCTCTGACGACTTTCTATTACTGAAGCTATGGCCCGTCCGTTGCCAAATCGCCGGTCCTGAAAACGGAGTATCTGCTGGTCAAGACCGCTCCTCTGGATCGCATTGCGTAAAATGTGGGACAGGGCAGCCGAAACGCCAACGTCGCAAGCGAACTCCGCATTCACTGCTATGCCCAAAGCAAGTTGGTCGAGAATATCCATCAGACGAAAGTATGCGCTCGTGGAGCCAGCCGGTGTTATCATCTCTCCGCCGTCAGTGACGATAGAGGTATAGGTGGAAAGATGTCGCGGCATCCGAAAGTATCCACCCTCATCCAAATGAACGATGTGCTCCGGTAGCTGCATCGTCGGATTGTCGAAAGATAAGAACTCGTGAGCGATGCCTGAGAGGAATGCTGGCTTCGCCTCGGCTTGAGCGATAAGCTTGGTGGTTGCTTCATTGCGGCTATCAAGTTCCGTATCACCATTCCAGGTGCCGTCGTCATCAGCTAGAAAGCGGGCGATACCGCCAGCCATAAGCCGATCTGCACCAAGGCTGATGAGCGATTCCTCGAAACTTTCAACAGTCTCAAGATGCTTTGTCCGGTTATATTTCGGCTCGAAAAGCGGGAAGATCAGAGTTGTATCGTCTCCGCCGTAGCTTCTTGACCCAGTGTTGAATCGGACTCGCAAATTGCCGCTCTCGCACAGCCTGTAGAAAGGCTCTGGACCGATCGACCACACAAGTGATGCCAAGTCCTGTCGGTTGCCCACCACGTAAACCCGATCATAGAATACAACCGCTTCTGCGAGGTCGCCGAGTGCATAGGGCATGTAAGACCCCGACCTATTAGCCAATCTCTTGGTCGTTGTGTCTGCTGATCTGCCTATCACAAGACGCTCAAACATGAGTTTCCTCCACGGATTGCGGCTCTACTGATGGGTAACAGCACTCGTTCACGGAAGCGCGCACCAGTCGTCGGCTTCGCCGACCTTGTATCAGAGCTTGCTTTTACTCGGTATTTCCCGTGATCGGCTAGGCGTCTTGGCGGTGCAGAGTACGATCGAGGTACCGGCGATCCTGCTCGGCCCTCACCGCACTCGCAACGCAGCCAATCGGCGCGGGCTGAGTTCGGTGTAGCGGACGGTATGCCGGATGTCGCGGTGGCCGAGGAATTCCTGGATTAGGCGCGTATCCACCCCCTCATTGGCGAGGAAGTAGCCCGCTGCATGACGCAGCATGTGGGGGTGCGCATCGACATCCAGGCCGGCTTCCAACCCAGCCTCGCGCACGATGTAGGCCAGGGTGTCGGTAGACAGTGGGCCGCCGCGCTCAGTGACGAAGACATATGGGCTGTCGCTGTCCTTCCGCAGTGCTCGCAGGTCCCGCACCTCGTCCCGGTCGAGCGTATGCAGGCTGTCTTTCGAGTTCTTGACGCGAGCCACGTGGATGGTCCGGTTGTCGAGGTCGATCTGGGACCAGCGGAGGCCGCAAGCCTCGGCAGCACGGAGACCGTGGCGATACACGATGCGCAGGAGCGTCTTGTCGCGGAACCCGTGGCGGCCCCGTTTGGATGCGGCCGTGATAAGCTGATTGGCCTCGTCGGGGCGGAGATACCGGCGGGCCTTGCTGACTTTCGGCTTTTCGCCGGTCGAAGGCGGTTCACGCATGGCTCTAACCCCTTGATCCGGCACCTACCGGGCGGGGCGGATCATACCACAGTTTCGGCAAAAGGGGCTAAATGCCGAAAGTCCGTGAGGAAAGGTTGATCCGTCAGAAGCGGTCGTTTGAATAAGCAGAGGCGGAGTGGTCGAGCGGTGCGTCAGGCAAGCTCGGCTCACCCCTAGGTTAGCGCCATCTCGCGATGCCGGTCAGCGACGAGGCGAAGTGCTGGGCCTGCGATGGTCGGAGATCAATGTGCCACGACGAACAGCACGACTGACCGATACCAAGACCGACGCATCGCTTCGTGCATTGTCGCTGGAAGCCTGCACGGTGATCCAGGCCCAGGCGAGGAACGGCGATCTGGTGTTTCCTGGTCGATCCGGCGGGCCGACCGTCGGCTATCCGAAGATGTGGCTGCGGATCGCCAAGCTGGGTGATCAGCCCGCCGAAATCACTCCGCATGTGCTGCGCCACAGCTTCGCCAGTCTTGCCGCTGATCTGGGCTATGGAGAAAGCACCATCGCGGCACTGGTCGGCCATAAGCTACATTCGATCACCAGCCGGTATGTGCATTCTGCCGATGCCGTGTTGCTGGCCGCAGCCGACGCCGTAGAGAATGCCATCGTGAAGCTGATGAAGCAGTCCGATCCCGAGCCCACCTCCGATCACGAGCCACATGCAGACCACCTGGGCGCCGGATCGGTTGCGTCAGACCGTTCCTACGCCGGCACGAACACTCAAGCGATGCGTGTTTGTTGCGTATCCGCAGTAAGTCCGAAGCTGCGCTTCTGGACGCCAGTCGCGTCTCCTGATGCCGCTGATACCCTCGTCGCGGAAGATGATCGCCACGCCCCTGGCAAGCTATCTGGCAGCCTCCTGTCCAGGCTGACCACCCTGACCACCCTGGCCTGTACCGTGGTCAGCCCGGTCAGGGTGCGGTTCGCCGTCGCCTCCGTCGGGATGCTCTGCCTCATTCTTCGCTCTGGCATGCTCTGCCCAGAGCACGTCTCTCGCGACTCGGCCGACAAAGAACGTCAACCCGTAGTTCGCGCTGGTACCAATTACTACACCAATACCGAAGGGCAAAGCCTTCAAAAATGCTTTCCTCGTGAATGTGATACCTATCAACTTGAAGAGTTGCTTTACCGTTTGTAGGGTGGCGTTCTTTAGCGTGTTTTCGACGACTTTTGCCGCAGCTTTTGTCACGGTTTCAGAGCCGGCGGTTCGCGCAAGTCCTTCCAGACTCCCGGACAGGGCGATGATATAGGACATATATTTGGCGTCTTCGTTTGTCATTTCCTTGTTGATTGCCATGCAGAGGCACATAGTCATGTCAACTTGAAGCTTCATGCACAAGGTAACATCGGCCACTCCACCGCCAACTGCCGCGATAGCAGTTCCTATACCCGGAATGACGCCTGTCAGGGACGACGCACCGCCAACAAGTGCGGTAAACCTGCAATAGCGTTTGATGATTTTCTTGATGGTGAGGTCGGTAATGTCCCGATCGGTAAGCCGCGTCGCCGCCGAGCGAAACTGCTGTTCATACCGCTCTGCCACTGCTCGGGCCTCACTAGGGCTTATGGCAATAGCTTCGACGGCCTTCAATAGGAGTGAGCCGTCGTGATCATTCTGGGACATTTGACAACCTGATTTTGGATTGAACAAAAACTATCATGACTTTGGCATCGCTGCAATATGCGACCAGAGATTGTAAAGGAGAATGAGTCGCGCTGCTTAGGCAGATCGCGTGGTGACCTGAGTCCTAAATGCCACGTGTTGTGGATTCGTTGTGATGCGTCCACAGCATGCAGAAGCTTTCTCTTGTGCAAGGCCGCGCCGGACGGTACTGGCGCCCGTCAGCGTGGCATGGTCGGTGGTGCAGCCGGAGCGGGCGACGGAAGCGCGGAAGTCAGGGTGGTCATCCATGCGCTCCCGAATGGCGACCAACCGACCCCGTTCAGAAATCCCCCTCGCTGACCGGGGCTGAAAGCTGGCTTTCAACCGTGGTTTCCAGCGTCCCGCCGACCGTACCCGGAACATCTGTCTTGGTAAATAGGTCCACCTCGCCGCACGCCGTCGGCTCAGGCAGCTACAGCCATCTCCCGCCTCACCCGCTGTACCGTGCCACTCCCGACACCAACCATCTTCGCCACCTTGAGGATACCGTGACCAGCGCCAAGCTGGTGCCGGATTGCCGCCTCGACCTTCCGACCGACAGATGGACGCCCGAGCTTCTTGATCCCCTGCTCGCGGACACGGTTCAGCCCAGCGACGACCCTGGCCCGTATCATCTCCCTTTCCAGTTCGCTGAACACGCAGGCCATCTGGATCATCGCCTTGCCGAACGGACTGGTGGTGTCGATGGCCTGCTGGTCGCTGTACAGGGCGACACCGGCGGCATCGAGTTCCGCCATGGCGCTGGCAACGTGCAAGACGCTCCTGCCGAGCCGGTCGATGGACCAGCACATACAGACATCGAACCGGCGTCGTACGGCGTCCTTGAGCATCTGGTTGAACGCCGGGCGCTGATCACGGCCCTTGGCACCGGAGATGCCGGCGTCCTCGTATGTGTGGACGATCTCCCAGCCGCGATGCCCGGCGACCTTGGCGAGCGCGAGACGCTGGTTCTCGGTGGTCTGGCCGTCCGTCGTGCTGACCCGGAGGTAGAGTGCCGCCCGCATGAGGTTCCTGGGAAAGTTCCGAACCCATCATAATCCAGCTATGCAGAAGTCAAGTGATTGCTGCATAGGTCGAGCGTGGGGCTGGAGGTGGCGGAAAGCGGTGGGTCCGAGATGCTCCGTGCAGTTGGGTTTTCTGCATAGGTACTGGCGGCAGCAGGGCGGAGGCTAGTGCTGACCTTGAAGCGGCCACCAAAACCCTGCTGGGACACGACGCAGATTGGCTGAGATCAAGGCCACCATCGTTCAGCACGTCTCCCAGGGCCACGTTGGCGTGTCCGAGATGTCGAGCCGTTCTTCGTATTGGCGTATGAGCGAGCGCCACCTCATCAACTTTCCAGCGTTGCATTTCGCGGCAGGCTGTCGAGTGGAGCTTTCGATGACCGGCTCAGCGGCCATTCGCCGGGCAACCTCGTGGATGAATTCGAGAAGGATAGTCCTGCTCGCCAAGCCGCCTCGATCGTATCGGCCATCGCCGAGCAGATGCTTGACCCAGGGCCAGCGTTTGACGACGGTATCAAGGATCGCCTGACTGCCCGATGTTCTGGTGATGTCGGCCACCGTCAGGTTTTCCAGGTGCAACCCTGCATAGCGGTCGGTGACAACAGCGCCGGCATCGCGACGTGCGCTCCGTGACACAGTGGGCGGCGATGCTGGTCGGGTCGCATGACCCACCCGAACCATCGCTCCAACATCATGCACGATGCGGAGCAACAGGCGGCGCAAAAACCGGCGGAACCACCAGTAGATGCCATCTCGTGATCCGAACTCGGTGGGTAGCATTGACCAGCCACCAGTGATCCGTGCCTTGAACCGGAGCGCGTTCACGACTTCACGGAGATCGACCGTAGGCTTGCCATCCTGCATCGGAGTTCTCGGCAGGAGCGGCTTGATCCGTTCCCATTCTGCGTCCGTGAAGTCGGACGGATACCGCTTCGGCGTGACGCTGGGCCGTGGTGGCCTCGTGGTTCGTGATGGCATGTTGGATGGCAAACATTCAACGATGCCGTTCTGCTGTCAATCACGAATCATGGTGGGCGTATGTTGTGCAATGATCGACCCACACATCGGAATGCCCGGCGACCCAGGCGCTCCGATCAGCCAAAGGTTATGATCGTCCAGCATCTGAGTAGATTCCGACCCTATTGCTGTCAGTCCCGTTCGGTGAGGTTGATTTACTGCTGTGCGAGTGGAGGACATAAGGCCATGACCTATATCGTCGAGGTTGGCGACGCCGGAGGAACCACGGCACGGAAGGAATACGAGACCCTTTCGCCCAGCGAAGTGCAGCAGGCGGTAGAGAGCGACCTCTCAAATTATCCCCTAGTCCACATTGTAAGAGTTTGGGCAGAAGATCGGTAAAGCGGTGATGTCGCCTGATAGCGTTTACTTCAACAACGTGGCAAGCAAGTCCACGCTGCCACTGCCGCTTCACCTGTTGCACCGTGTCATTGCCCGAGCCGACGATCCACAAAAAGACGTGTCCTGTCGTTGATCAGTGTCTATGTTCAGCCGTAGTCGGGGTGAGAGTCGGTCAAACGTGGGCCGGAGTGTCGGCCTGCGAACTCCGCAGGGCAACCCACAGGTTCGATCTTGCGTCAGGTGCGGAGTGTATTCTTCGTCACCTTGATCCCGTGTGCCTTGAGCCATGCCTTATGTTCGGCTTGGGCCTTCGTCAGCGCCGCCGTCTTGGGCAGGTTGGCGTGCTTGGGCTTCGGGGTGGACAGCTTGATTACGCGAGACATTCACATGGCTCCTGTCACCTGCGGGCGCGAGTCTAGCGATTGCGGGCGCGGACGCAGCCAAATCGAACCGGCCTGCCCGACGATGATCACCGGCATGAAGCGGTCACGCCGCCGCCTTCCGATCGCCTGCCGACTTCTTGGCATCGGCCAGCACCCGATACACTGACGCCACGCCGATATCCAACCGCTCGGCGATCTCGGTCCGCTGCAAGCCTTCGTCGGCCAGCTTCAGCACCTCAGCGGCCTTGGCTCGTGCCGTGGGCTTTCGGCCTTTGTATTTGCCGTCCGCCTTGGCCCTCGCCACACCCTCCTTCTGGCGTTCCAGCAGGAGGCCGCGCTCGAAC
>Ga0265338_10006895_pt1 | contig 14293 bp, 18 predicted proteins | sample 42126metaG_FD_193579 | JGI IMG/M metagenome (GOLD analysis project Ga0265338, IMG submission 193579) | Rhizosphere microbial communities from Carex aquatilis grown in University of Washington, Seatle, WA, United States - 4-21-26 metaG | ecosystem: Host-associated > Plants > Roots > Rhizosphere... | reverse complement strand
TACCCGTTAAGGACGCGTGTCCTTTAAACGGTTTTAACACAAAGGCGACGGGTTAAGAGGTCGCCGGAGACTTGGGAGTTGTCTTGCCTCCGGGAATCCCGCCTCACCCCCGAACCCCTTTCGGCGGGAACCCTGCGTCCGCGAAACATCCCAAGACTCCGGCTCCATGGGATGAGCGGGCGGCAGGCACGGGAAGATGCTCGTTCCTCGCACATCCCGCACCCGCCGCAGGGGGCGCTCATACGGGTTTATACGGGTAATGACGGAACTAGCGTTCCGTCATCTGGAATTGGGTATGCATCCTCCGGGATGCTTTCCCGCCCACTCTTCTTCGACGTGCTTGTTGGAAGGGGTGGGCTTACTTTTTGGTTTTCTCGCTTTCCAACTCGCCGACCCGTTCACGCGACTGCTTAACTGCATCAGACTTGGAATCCTGCCAATCACTGACACCAATGGTGCCTTTTTTATTTTGGCTAGTTGTGCGGTGTTCTTGGAAAACACCCTTTGTTTCATCCTTGATTTCTTCGTTTTTTGGTTTTTGTGACATAAATCCTTTTCTGCACGCCCTCACTGAGTGGGATTCAGACGTGCTTGTGTTCAATCAAAACGTACGCCCTGCTGTCGCAGGGTCAATGGGGCCATTTTGATCCGGGCGACGACGCCAAGGAGGTGGGACAGAGGGTGTCCGCTGAAGAAACGTGCGCCGCCCGAACCTCTTCCGTTATATTCCCCCTTTGGCGGAATATTCAATACAAAAAACCTGCCCTCCCCGGTTCGCCGCCACCTTTTCGTTCATTGTGTCATCCGGTCAAGGTCGTTCCAGCCCGTTCCCGGTCGAAGGCGTTCCACCGCGCTCGATACGCCTTGACTGCGGATGGCTTCCCGAAAATGCGTAGCGGCTAACCGCCCTTCGCGCTAAAGGTCGCATTACAAGCCAATCTGCAATTGTCATGACTGACGACGCACGCGAGATTTCCCGTCTTTCCTATGAAGACTTGGAACTCATCGAGCGCGTGATTTACAAGAACAGCGACGATGTCGCCGTTTCCATAGCCCGTTCCTTCGAGCGTCTCGAAGAACGAGTTGACGCTATGGAATCACGCCTGTATTCGAGGCTCAATGACCTCGAAGACACGCTCGTTGAGGAGGACTAGCCTCCTCTCGAAATATCCCGCCTGACGGCGGGATATTTTCGCGTTTGTGCCACAGGGGCGGGCATCTACCATACGGAAAAACAACAAATTTTAATCTCAGACACGCTCGACGTTCGGCGTTTTTCATTATGAGTATGTTCCACGTATGCCGAACGTTGAGGCGATGTTAGACGAGCTTCAGGAGCTTTGGAAAACGCTTTACGATGATGGGAGCTGCCGCCCCAATGGCAAACGCCATTAGAGGCTTTTCAGGTTGATACGCGGCAGCAAGAATCCCCGCGACGACCGCGAGAAGCAGATGCGTGACATAAAATGCTCCCCTCGAATACAAGCGGGAAAGACGATGAGGAGCAGGCTGCAATGAGCAGACCGCCGAAACCACATCCGCAGCAATGCTGCCGAAGAATCCCAACAAGAATGCAATGAGGGGATTCATATGGTGCCCCTTCCGGGCGCAAAAGCGGCCATTCTCCATTTTCGGCTTAATTGCGACGCCTTCTTAAAATCTCGGTCAGTATTCGTCTGTTCGTTGTCCATGCCATTAACTACAGAGGCCGCCAAAGCGATTTGAGTTTGCTCGCTCACGCCTCCGTTAGCTCCGTCGCTTTCGCGTACGGACATCTTTTCTCCGCTCTCTTGCGTCGATGTATTTGCCGTTTTCATAGCCACTTACAGTCAAAAGCTCGTTTGTATACTTTTTCTTCTCAATTTACCTGATGCCGGACTCCCGAACGTTCTTTGTCGGGACCGCTAGTCACCGGACCTTTCCCCAGCAGATTTCAAAGTCCGCGTCAACGGAAAATGCTTCCGTAATAACGAAAACGCTTTTCCAGTCTCTATCGATTGCATTTGTATCCTCTCTCGCTTCCCACGCGACAACGGAGGTTAAAATTTGCTGCTCACATTCCATTTCCGACGTTCTTTCCTCATAAAAGCCATGGGACGACTTCAATTCGAAATGTCACTTATCGGGAAACGTTACAGTCGGCGTCTCTCAATTTGCGCATTCTCTCATGGCTCGGCTTCATTCTGGGAATATTTCGGATTTGCTGTTGAGTCGCATTTCGACGGGATTCATACGCCAACAGCTCCCGCAAGCGGTAGCCCCTATCGTTCATTTGTCGGGACAAATAGGCGTTTTTCTCCCTTTTTATTAACGACGAACGTTATGGGGACATTTTGAAATATTGCTTGAAAGATTTTCCTGTTTTTGGCGTATTCCTTGTGCCGACCTGTCGTCGGCTTTTTGAGGCCGTCGCCTAGAGTGGAGGCGGCGGCCTTTTCCGAACCATGCGCCAAATACCCGGAAATGATCTCGACTTGGGAATCCTCGCAGGAGGCCGCTTGATGCTCCGCTTCCCCCGCACCGCCCGCGATAAGCATCTGTATGTCTGCGGCGGCACCGGCACTGGTAAGTCAAAATTTCTGGAATCCCTCATCCGCCAGGACATACGCAACTGGCGCAAATCCAAATGCGGCGTGATTGTCCTCGACCCGCACGGTAGCCTGTATGACAGCCTTATGAACTGGCTGTCATGGCATGACATTCAGGCTCCCATCATCCCGATTGATCTGCGGCAGGACGATTGGATCGTCTCATACAATCTGCTCCGGCAACGGGAAGCCGACCCCGCCGTCCTCGTGGACAACATCACGGACGCCATGGCGTATGTCTGGGGCCAGGGCGGGACAAATCAGACTCCCCTTTTTGCGCGCTGGGCCGGAAACGTCATCCGCGCCCTGTATGAGAAAAAGCTGACCTTGATCGAAGCCGAACACCTGATTGACCGCGTGGCAAAGCAGACGCGATACGCGATGACTTCGGATTTGAAGGACAAGCCCTCGCGCCAGGACTGGATGTTTGCCGACACGCTCAATGCCAAGGATTTTGAAAATCAGATCGGCAGCACCGTGAATCGTTTGCAGCGGTTCATCAGGAACCAGACAATGCGTTCGATGTTCGGCCAGCCCACGGTATCGCTCGACTTGGGCCACGCATTGGAGGAAGGCTCGATCATCCTTGTCTCGCTTGCGACCGAAAAAGCCAAGGTGTCGAAAGAGAACGCCGAACTTTTCGCCACGCTGCTTCTTTCGGATTTGTGGACAGCCGCACAGGAGCGCGGCAAGCGCGACGGCGTGAAGCCGATGTATTGCTACCTCGATGAATTCCAACGCTTCATTTCGCCGACGATTGCCGAAAATCTCGACGAAGCGCGAGGCTTCGGCCTGCATTTCACTATGGCCCACCAGTTCCCGAATCAATTGCTTGACCGGGGCGACAACGGACGCCGCATATACAATTCGATCATGGAAAATGCGTCGTCCAAGGTTGTCTTCCGCCTCACACACAAAGAAAACCTTGAGCCGCTCGCACAGTGGCTTTTCATGGGGTGCATGAACCCCGACGAAGTGAAGCACGAATTATATAGCACCAAAGTCATGGCATACCGCGAGGAATTCCGCACGAGCTACAGCAAAAGCCGAGGCACCAGCACCGGCGGCGGATCGTTCACCGGCACGACTGCGAGCAGGAGCGACGGAGGCGTTGTGCGCGACGACGAGGACGGCGACGCACGCTCATGGAATGAGTCCGAAGCGAACTCGGACGGAACATCAAGCACCTGGACGGAATCGGAATTGGAGGGCGAGACAACCTCATCCGTCCTCATACCTGTCATGGGCAAAGAACTTTCGCACGTTCAATTCCGTTCGCTCGACGAGCAGCTTTTCCGCTCAATGGCCGCCCTCTTTGACCAACAGGAGCGGCACGGCGTCGCCCGCCTTGTCGGCATGAGCGCCCCGGCGGCCATAACGACGCCGGAAGTTGCAACAATGCCGCAGAAGCCGGAGCGCACGAAACGATACCTTGAACTGTGCTACGAAAAGCTGCCGTTTGCACTGCCGGGGGCGACGGCGCACAAGCAAATTTTGAATCGCGCGGAACAATTCAGTGACACCCTGCTCAAAAAAGCAGCAAGTGAGCCAGCAAGCACAAAACGAAAAATTCGGTGATTCTGCCCAGGAATTAAAACGTGAGCTGAATATCCTGTGATAATGGAAAGATGAGTTTTGTAATTGCGGTGCCGGTTGTATTATTGATCAATTTCCGTTTCCAGAAATCCGGCGTCGCCACAGCAGTGATTTTCATGCTTATTTGCTTCAAGTTTTCTGGGCACGTTGGCTCAACCACCATTGCAATATAATCATCAAATTCTTTATGCTGCTCACAATAATTTCCCGGCAAAATGTATTCCATTCGAGCATCGCGGGATTCGACTGTTATACGATTTTGATATCGAACTTGAATTCGATGATTCAGAAAACGAATGTATTTATTTGTTTTGGTATCACCCGTGACTGCAAGCTTTACCGCTAATCGATCCATTCTTTTTGAGAGCGGCCCTTCCTGAAAATGAAGCGGGCTCGCATGGATAGAAATATGATGGATATAAACTTTTGTTTTGGTTGGTTCAAAACCTGCCGCGGTTAAAGCTGCCCGCAAATCGTTTGTTAAGGTGACATATTTTTCCTTCGGAATATCCTTATTAACCTCAACCGTGACACCGAACCTGCTCTGAATGTTGTTCGCCATATTTCCTTTTTTTTGGTTAGTTAGTCCGCCACTAAAATCAGCCATTCAAAAGGCCACTCGTGAAGCTTATCATCCACGTCCAATCGGGCCATCTTTCGGTCGGGGTCGACCGAAAGAACCTGAGCCCGTTGGGAATAATATTCCTTCATGTTTTCGTTCAACTCGACAAAAAATTCCCGCTTCGGTGGTTTTGAAGGTTTTTTGCTAATAATAGTAACCCAATCTCCTTTGCAGATAGGCGTTTTGCGCATTATCGCGAAGGGGATAGCCAAAGTCCAAAGAACCAGAATCCCAAACGCAACACGTCCGTCATAAAGCTTCACCATCTGAAACGGCCCACCAAGAGAATATGCCCATACCAAAAAAGAGCCCGTTGAACAGGCTATTTGCTTTCGATCTAACACCCCGTATATCTTCCGAAGATATAGCGGTGTGAACACAGTCAAAAGAATTAGAACCCCCCAAAAGGCTATCGTGGAAATCTTGTCGATATACGCGGTAAAAACTGCTTGGAGTGCAACATAGGCCCCGATGATCTCGGTTGGTATAACTTTAACCAACTTTTCCCGATAGGAGTTTTCAGAAGTGATTTGTCTGGCCATAACCGCATGAGTAACGTGCTTGCATATCCAGACGCGAAAACCATGTCAAGCAACTTTTCTGAAAACCAAACTCGTCGTTTTGTCATGAATTGAGGCAGCTAAAGTTTTATTGAGGCAAAAAAAGAACCGCGTGGCGGTTCTTGCGCAACCTGCTCACTTTTTCACTAATAGGAAAATTAGCGCGAAAATGAGGAGAATTACGATCTCCATCGTAATCCAGAAACGAAAAAACTGACGGCGTTCTCGGGGACATGTTTTCATCAGAATCCTTGTGCGTTGTATGATAGGAGCTTGGAGCCATTTTCCAGCCCTTCAGTTTTTCAAACTATGGCTTCATATATTCTATAAAATAAATGACCATCGTACCAGCCCTACCAACAACAGCAGGACGCGGGCTTTCCCAACATTTCCACTTGCAAATCACATGCCATTACTTCTTTGTTACCGCTGACTCTCGGTGTTATTAAACCGCCACATGAACCGTCGGAAAACCCCCAATTCAATCGTTTTTCAATCGCGCGATCTTGCCCTCCTACGTGACCTTTTTGAATCTCGCGTCATGACTTCCGCGCACGCTGCGGCGCTTCATTTCGCTGGCAGTAAGGAAGCGGCGAAAAAGCGCCTCCAAAAGCTCAGAGCCGCAGGATTGGTGACCGAACGAACGCGCCGCCCAACAGAACCGGCGGCGCTCTTTCTCACCACAAAAGGCTTTGCTCACCTTCGAGATCACGGGGCGCTCGCGGAATATCCCGCGTTCAGCACACGAAGTTTCGAGAAACGCGCCGCCGTGTCCGAACTGACCTTGCGCCACGAGCTTGAAGTGATGGACGTAAAGGCGGCGTTCCATTTAGCAGCATCAAAGGCGGAAAACGTGAGCATCGCAGAATTCGGCACATGGCCGTTGCTCCACCAGTTCGATGTGAGCCGGAATGGGCACGGAGAAACGACCGTGAAGCCGGACGGTTTCATCCGCATTCACGAGAAAGAAAGCGACGGCATTTCAGAACACGCCTTTTTCCTCGAAGTGGACAGATCGAGCGAATCCTTGGATACGCTCGTCACCAAGGCTGCCTGCTATCTTAGCCACTATCATTCCGGCGGCTTTGCGGAGCAGAACGGCGCACCGCGAACAGCTTTCAAGGAATATCCGTTCCGCGTGCTCATCGTCTGCAAATCAGCCGAACGCAGGAACAACACGGCTCTCCGCTTGCTTCAAAACAATCCGCCCATCTTCACTCACGCGCACCTCACGACCCTTGCCGAAGTCACGACTGACCCATTCGGCGCAGTCTGGCTCACCCCCGCCGCATATCGAGATGCGGTAAAAGGAACCATGTTCGACACAGAGCGTGTGTCAGGGACGCAGCCATACCGCAGCCAACCCGACCGGGAGGCGCACATCGAGAAGCACGCCGCAAAATGCGTGCTCCTTTCCTGACTTCCAAAAATCCCAACGAATTCAAACCCCGATTTGCTGTATCTCATTGCCAGACAATAGAATTCAGTGCTTGTCAATGCCACGGGGGGGGTACATACTTTGGGATGTTTTTTAATCAGGATTGGCCACCAACCACTATGAAGAAAACGTTCCTGTCCCTCTCCGGTATTCTCTGTTGTTTCGTCATCTTTGCTGTCAGTTGCGCCTCAGCAGGCAACAACTTCGACGACGGCAAGATTTCACAGATCAAAAAGGGCGAAACCACCGAGGCCGATCTCGTGAAGATGTTCGGTGAGCCGCAGAATCGGAGCGTAAGCTCCGAAAACGGCCTCACTCTCACCTGGATATATTCCGAAGCCAAGGTGAAAGGCGAGAGCTTCATTCCGTATGCCGGTCCATTCTTGGGCGGCACGCGTGCCAAATCAAAGACCCTTTCCGTCATGCTCGCCGATAACAAGGTGACGAGCTTCACGTATACCGGCGGCGGGACGGAAACACGGAACACCACCCAAGACACGCCCAAGAACTGACACCATCAAAAAGGAACCCACAGCATGATCTACCTCGTCGCCATCTTCATTCCTCCCCTGTATTTCCTCATCAAGAAAAAATGGGGCGCATTCGTCGGTTCGATGGCTGCCCTGTTTTTTGCGATGATTTTCGCCGTGATGATGATCCTCCTCCCCCTTTCGTTCATCCTGTGGGGAATCTGTTCCGTTGTCGCCGTGCGGGACTTGCGCAAGCGCAGCATGCACGAGAGCGCCGACTTGCTCGCCACCAAAATGGCCGAGAAGATGCGCGAGGCTCAAACAACGCCTCCGGCTCTCTCCAAAAAGTGACTCATGGCAGAGGAACCTGACGCCGAATTCGACACGCTTTTGCGTTCGCTTACCGTGCCGCCAGACGAAACGGCGCGGAGGGACGCGCTAAAGGAAAAAATCAAGGCGCACGTTGCGCCCTTTTTTGAAGAAAATGACACGTCGGAAAACCTCAACGAATTTTGCGCGGGGTAGCGCAAAACATATTGCAATGATTATCAATTTTTCTTCGTGACATGCCACGGGGGAGGGGCAAATACTCTCTGACGATGCGCGGAAGATTAAACTTGCGCATCACCGCCCGGAGGCATGGGACGGGGAATATTTGGGAAAGGAAAAAACTAAATGAAATCCACTTGGAATCGGTTGGCTTCGGTTACACTCACTGTCTTCACTACATTCACACTCCGCGCCAGCTCGTATTATTTGCAGAGCATGGGCGGTGCTGATGGTCCGCCGTATCCTTTCGATCCGACAGACGGTTCAGCGCCGATTTCCGAGATTGGCCCTGACCAATATCTTGTTGAAAACGGTGACTTTGAATCTCTGACGACCGGCGGCATGATGACGATGAATTCCATCGACCCCACCGACCCGGGGAACGTGTCCACCAACAGCCCCTCGTCGCAAAGTTCGGGAACGAATTGCCCGTGCTGCTCCTATCCGACAAATTCAGCTCCGCTAATATGGTCGTATCCCGTCAATTTTCCGGCGGAAGGGAGCCTAGCATTGTCGTCGGACGGACTTCTTATCGTGCCTGTGGTCGGAGCCGTTGATCCCGCTGTAGCAGCGACAAATACGTCCGGGGACATCTATGACGCTGTAGTTTGGGATGGGCTTACGCCCGGCCCATTCCCTTCACCAGGAGGGGTGAAATCGGTAATCGGTCTCGACAACACCGTTTATAGCTCATCGTGGGATAATTATAATCTTAATAACATCCTAATCGCGACAAGCGTGACCAGGACGAACAGCACGAACGAGTGGACATTCACACCACCGGAAAGCGTAGGCCAATTCGCAATAGCCTTGGGGGCTGATGGAACCATTTATGCGACTGATGGCGGGTTTATCGTGGCGCTTACGAACGCCGTGGGTATCACGAATACTTACCATAGCACTAATATTTGGATAGGTTACTCTGGCCTTGTGACGAACGCGTATTCCTATCCACTGAAAAACGTTGGTGTAAAATGGGCCCGCTCAGAATGGGATTTCCAGCTAGTCAATACGAATTTCAGTGCAGGCTACGCATTCACGTATTCATCGCCCGCAGTCAGCGCCGACGGAACTGTCTATGTGAACACGCGTTACGGTCAACTCGTAGCTGTGAATCCGACTAACGGATCGATCAAATGGGTCACCATAGTGCCGTCCGGCAAAGTAGGCGATTTTACTCCTTCACCGTGTATCGGCTCCGACGGGACTATCTATTTTGGATTTTTCGATACTTTTTGTGCGGTGAATTCCACCGATGGAAGTTATCGCTGGTCATTCACTTCTGGCGATGACTCTGAGAGTTTCTCGTATTCAAGTGCTGTGATAGGATTGGACGGAACAATTTACGTCCAATCTATTGCTGGAACCAACAGGTTATTCGCGTTCACTCCGAGCACGAATTCTCCGAAGTGGATAGATAACCTCGCCGGTGACGGCACCTCTGTATGCAGAAACCCAAGGTTCAGGAGAGGTTCTATCGCAATCGCCGCCGATGGAGAAGTAATTGAATGCGATCTTGGTGCGAACGGAATTATTTATTCCCTCTGTCCATTTGATGGGTCAACGAACTGGATGTATCAAACAATGAGCACGCTTCTGTCTGCTCCGCTTATCGGCCCGGACGGGAAGATATACGTTGAGAGTTATGATTGCTCGCCGACGCTGTTTGCTTTTCAAGGATACGCTCCACTCGCTTGTTCGTCCTGGCCGGAACTGGGCAAGAATGCGCGGCAGACATCGGCATACGGATACATTCCCCAACTGAGTTCGCCGCTATTCGGTACGAATGCATTCCAATTCGTGGTTTCGGGCGTCAGCAATCAACCGACGTGCGTCTGCGCTTCCACGAATCTGGTCACATGGACGAATATCGGGCAAATCAACCTTACAGGAGGGCGGACGAATTTCATTGACGTTGCTTCAACCAATTATGGCAATCGTTTCTACATGGCAAGACCGCAATAACCCGACAGAAAACTCACCCGCGATTGCCATCTCCCAGAAATTCGTGGGGTTATTGTGTTTGCGGATTATGCTAACGCACCGGGTGATGTCCCGATTCGCACCAAACGGCCTATGGCTACGGTTGCTTGCCTTCACACACCCACCAAACTCTTGACCTGAACAGACTTGGCGCAAGTCCAGTTGACGAATGGGACAAATAACTTTATAGATTGGGAAGCGACGAATTTTCCATACAGATTTTATGTGCCTTTTCCACAATGATTCAAAAAAAACGGACGCTTTTACTCTGGTTGAACTGCTTGTCGTCATCGCCATCATCGGAATCCTGGCCGGGTTGATTCTGCCCGCGCTGGCTGGCGCGAGAAAGACCGCCGCCGTCCGGACCGCCCGACTGCAAATCAGTGATCTCGTCAACGCGATCAACCGTTATGATACGGCGTATAGCCGGTTCCCGACGGCCCAGAATGCCGGGACGAATGATTTCACCTACGGTGGCAACACGGCTCCTCTCATTGCCAATTTCACTCCTCCTCCTACGTATGCCACAAATAATTCCGAAGTGATTGCGATCCTGATGGACATTGAGAAATATCCGAAGACCGGCTCGCCTACGGCAAATGTCGGCCATGCGAGGAACAGCCAGCAAACCAAGTTTCTCAACGCCCAAATGGTAAACGACCCCGTCGCGCCGGGTGTGGGACCGGATCTCGTGTATCGCGATCCGTGGGGCAATCCCTACATCATCAGCCTGGATTTGAATTACAGCGAGACGACGGATGACGCTTTTTACAAGCTGCAATCGGTTTCGCAGGCAGTCCCGAAGTTGCCCGGCGGCGTCAATGGTCTGTTTAATTCCAAAGAACCAAAGGGCATGACCGACGATTATGAATATCGCGGCGGCGTCATGGTTTGGTCGCTCGGGCCGGACGGCAGGGCCGCCAATAAGAATGCTCTTCAGGATGAAAACAAGGACAACGTGATCAGTTGGAAGTGACGCAGAACTAAAAAGCGATCCTCGCGGATCGCTGTGCTTTACTTTGTAAGGCATGATTTCAGTTGTTCAGCCGTCAGGTTTGTCGGCTGTTTTCCTTCTTCGCATTTCACCCACCGCACGAAGCGATGCAGTGAAACTTTCGTGAGAACCGATAGAGCGAACCGCTCACCCGCGGGATCGCCGTCTGAAATGATCCAAACGCGGCCCTCCGGTTTTACCAGTTTTGAAATGAGCACGGCCTGCTCATCGGAGCAGTCTGCTCCCATTGCGCCGACCACGTGCGGAATTTGGTTTTGTGTGAGCCACCAGACCGAGGTGAAACTTTCGACCAACACCAAGTCATCGAGCGGATTTCTCAACCGGAAGCCGTTGTATAAAAACAGGGTCTTTCGGAATTCGAAAAATTTTCCGTCGCGCTCACGCGCTCCAGGGAAACGATACCGCGGATTGTCTTCGGTTATGGCTCTGTCGTCCACGACCCTTCCGGCATATCCAACGAGTTTTCCTTCGGCGTCATGGAGCGGAATTGCGATCCGGTCTTTGAGCATTCCGCGCGAGCAGAAGCCTAAACCGAAATGCTCGATTGTTTCCGCTGTGAAGCCGCGACCGAATAGATACGGGTGCTCGGGATCAAGTCCCTTCAATTCAAAGTCGAGGGGAGCGTTCACGAGAGCAAACAATTCCGTTTTCCGTTTCGGCTCCGGTTTCTTTTCTTTGGGGGCGGCTGGCTCGACGCCAAAGAATCGCTTTTGTAATTCGAGTGCGATTTGCCGCAGCGCCTCGCCATCTTTCGGGTCGGCCTTTTCCATGAGCGCTACGAAGTCCAAAATGTTGCCTTTGGCTCCGCAGCCGAAGCACTGGAAGATGCCTCGTTCGAGATTGGCCGAGAACGACGGCGAATTTCGTTTCCCGACGTGTCCCGGCAACGGACAGTATCCGTGATGCTGCTTTCCCTTGCGCTTCACTTCGACGCCGTATCGTTCGAGCACCTTTTCAAATGAAAGACGGGAGCGTAGCTCCTTGAAGTTTACCCACGCTTTCATCAGTAGTCCTCCAGCAGAAGCACGGTAGTGACCGACCTGTCAGCTTCTGTGATAATCCAAAACTTCACGTTTTGGATTGATTGATACGCCGAGAACAAACGACCGCCATTTTTTAATGCGCGTTCGTTCTCATTCCAGTCATGTGAATCCAGCGTGCCCCAATCGCCACGAAGGTGTCGGGACAGCGCGTTCAGGATTTCGTCATTGGGAATGTGCGTGAGTGCGTTTGGAGTGGCTACGATCTGACCGAACGGAAATTTCGCCTTTGGCTCGTCGTTGCGAGCAGACGCTTGATTCATTGAACTTCCTTTGGTTGAGGGTGAGATAAGGAACGAAGGTTCCAGCTACCATTAAACCAAAGGCTCAACTAGGCCGTCAACCTACACGGGCACAACCTTGAATTCTAGTTTGAAGCGCAACACTTCCCGAACACATCGCACGGCGTGCGCCAGTTAAGGCATTTTCTTTTAGTGTGGTTCATGAGCCACACCGTCTCTGAAAGTTCCTTGTCAGTGATGATACCGAAGTTCGTCCCTTTCGGGAATATCCGCATCAGTCGCCCGTTCTCGTTCTCGTTCGTGCCGCGCTCCCAGGGATGATGTGCTCCTGCGAAGAATACCAGGGCTCGCGTATCGCGTTCGATCATCTTCCAAAGAGCGAACGTCGATCCACGATCATACGTGATCGAACGAGCGTCCTGGAGATGCGGATCGCCGACCACCGCAGCATGGGCACAGTCAGCCCCCTCGTTCGGAAGCTTGTGGACGATCTCAAAGCGACTCCGGCGGTCGGTGTGGGTGAGGAGCGCTCCTCTCTTTCCCCGGAGCGTATCGCCTTCGAAATGGCCGACGCGGCTTCTTTCATCCGCCTCAACCGGACGGTCATCAATCGGACGGACGAGCTTTGTCCAGCCTTGTTTTGTCTGCCGCTTCGTCCCGTATCGCCTCCGTTTTCTGCCTTGATACGGCAACAGTTTTTTGAGATCGGGCCGGCAGCGGTCGATCCAGGCATATATGGTCTCATGGGTGATGCCGACCTCGTGTGCAATGACTTCCGGAGAGCGAAGCGGATGCAGAGACGCCTCGATCCTCTTTCGAAGCACCGGGTCATTGTCGATCTTGCGGCATCCCTGCTTCGATGTCTTCCTGCGCTTTCCGGCATCCGCATCCGCCCACCAGAAGAAATACACCCCGTCCCGGCGGCAGTTCCTTTGAAGCTCTCGGCAGACGCTCGATGGATGGACACCGATCTGCCTGGCCGCTTCCTTTTGGCTGTGCCCCGCACGAAGCAGGGCACCTAGCGCGACTCTCTGGTCGCGGTTAATATGTGAATACATATAGCCAGAGATCGAAGCGGCACCAAACGGCGGTCCGGGACGACACCTTGGACATCGCAACCGATTTCGGGCCGAAGCAGCGCTACTGGTGGCAAGGAAATGGACTCACGCTTCCAGATGCAAAACTTTTTACGAAACTGCGCCCAAATTCAGCCCAGAGAGATTAAGTTCATCGGTTGTTTTACGGAAACCTGAAATCCGTACAAATCGGATGAAAAAACTTGTGCTCGTCGATTGCATTTATCCGGATCGAAGCTACAGGTGTTATGTTAGTTATTGTCGCTTGTTCTTTGGCATAACTTTTGCGCCGCACTTCCGGGTTACAGGACCAATTACCCGCCTCCACAAATGAGGTCGGGGCCTTTCAAATGACCTCGACTTCATTTGTGTTCGTAAAATGGAAGAACGGCAGTTGTTATGACCAAATTAAATGCAACGCAGAACAAGTTACACGGCTTTGAGGGTGTTATATTCCTTTTGATTTCTCCGCAGTTTCCTTCCGCAAACAACCAACAAAGAAATGCCATGAACAAAGAAAACCACCCTCCACCCCCTAATGAAAATGGGGCCCAGCGCGAACTGGAGCCCCATGTAGCGAGATACACGTCAACAAGTGCTACTACAACTATGGTAGCAATGCGGGTCGGTGATGTCAATGGGAATACACTATATGTAGCGCCCATGCTGCGGCTCAGGCCCAAGCTATTGAACATGGAGCAACTTCGTTGCTATAAATCGCCAGGCACAAGTTCCGTTGCGCCCCCGGACGAAACGCCCGAAGATCGCCTTCGATTTATTCAGCAGTGTAGACGAAACGAAGTGATGCGGCATGACGGATGGGTTCGACTAAGGTGAAAAGCTGGTAAATTTGAATTTGCCGGGTTCTTGGACCGGAGAAGTTTTAAAACTTGCTCCGATGAGATGATTTTTGTTCGCGTGCTCAAGAAGTGATTCACTAGACCCGGCGGTTGCATGGATTTGAAAGCCAGTTTTCTTTTAATCAACAGTCGTACGCCAAGCCAGCCTTTCTCAAGGTCGTTGCCATGATCGAAAATCCAAATTAACGCAACGTAACTAATGGTGAATAAAAGTCGATTCTTCCTCACGGCGGCTGAAAAAATTTTCAGAAAAC
>Ga0265338_10006894_pt1 | contig 14297 bp, 10 predicted proteins | sample 42126metaG_FD_193579 | JGI IMG/M metagenome (GOLD analysis project Ga0265338, IMG submission 193579) | Rhizosphere microbial communities from Carex aquatilis grown in University of Washington, Seatle, WA, United States - 4-21-26 metaG | ecosystem: Host-associated > Plants > Roots > Rhizosphere... | reverse complement strand
CGCATCGCCACGTTCGTCACGCTCTGCCTCGACCTGTCGGTGATGGTCTACCTCGCGACCGCTTCCGGCGGCCTGCACTCGCCGCTGCTCGCGACCGAGCTCTTGTTCACCACGCTGTTCGCGATGCTGTTCCCCACGCCGCTGGCGATCGTGCCGCCGCTGCTCACGTTGCCGCTGGTGGCGCGCATCGACCAGATCCTCGGCAACCGCGAAGTGGCGATGGTGGAGCTGCTGATCCTGCTCTGGTACTCGGCGATGAACTTCATCGTCGTGTACGTGGTCGTCTACTTGAACGAGCGCGAGGAGAACGCGCACCGCGAAGTGGTGGCCCTGCACCAGGACCTGCGCGAGCTCGCGGTGATGGAGGAGCGCAACCGCCTCGCGCGCGAGATCCACGACGGCCTCGGCGCCAGCCTGAGCTCGCTCATCATCCAGACCGAGTACATCGAGCAGCTCGCCAAGGAGCCGGAGCTGAAGAAGGAAGTGCTCGAGCTCAAGAGCGCGGCCGAAGAGAGCATCGACGAGCTGCGGCGCAGCCTGCAGATGATGCGCAAGGACTTCGATCTCGTGCAGTCGCTCGCCGACTACTGCAAGACTTGCGGCGATCGCTTCAAGCTCGTGGTGCACTTCAACAAGACCGGCTCCGAGCGTCCCGTGGGCGCCGAGGGCCAGCTCACGCTCTTCCGCATCTTGCAGGAGAGCCTCACCAACGCCGCCAAGCACGCCGAGGCCAAGGCCGTGAATGTGAACGTGACCTTCGATGAAGGCTCGGTGCTGCTCGTCGTCCGCGACGACGGCAAGGGCTTCGATCCCAAGGTCACGCCCAAGGGCCACTACGGCCTGCTGAACATGCGCGAGCGCGCCGGCAAGATCCTGGGGCGCGTCGACGTGGAGAGCGCGCCCGGCAAGGGCACCACGGTGGCCCTCGCCATTCCCTATCCGCCGCAGCCGATTGCGCAGAGCGCCTGAGAAGGAGCCGACATGGAAGCGCAAGTTCCCGCGAGCAAGGTCCGCGTGCTGGTCGTCGAGGACCAGGTGAAGATCCTCAAGAGCCAGCTCAAGTTGCTCGAGGCCTCGCCGGACCTGGAGATCGTGGGCACGGCGCTCTCGGGTGAGGCCGCGCTCGAGGAAGTGGAGAAGCTCAAGCCCGACGTGCTGCTCTGCGACCTGGGCTTGCCGCGCATGAGCGGCATCGACGTCACCCGCGCGGTGAAGGCCAAGCACCCGGGCATCGAGATCCTCATCTTCACGATCTTCGACGAGGAGGAGAAGGTGCTGGATGCCGTCCGCGCAGGCGCCTCGGGTTACCTGCTCAAGGGCGCCGCGGCCGACAAGATCGTCGACGCCATCAAAGAGGTTCGCGGCGGCGGCACGGTGATCCAGCCCAACCTCGCGCGGCGGCTGCTCAAGCACTTCAAGGTCGAGCCCGCGGATGCAACTGCTCCTGCGACGCCGCAGCCCATCGAAGGGCCCACGCGCAAGCTGAGCGATCGCGAGCAGGAGATCCTGCAGCTGATTGCGAAGGGCGTGTCGAACGCGGAGGCCGCGCAGATGCTGAACGTGTCGCGCGCGACCATTCGCACGCACCTGGAGCACATCTACCAGAAGCTCGAGGTCACCAACCGCGTGGAGGCGGTGACCGAGGGCATCCGCAAGGGGATCATCAACACCTGAGGCTCAGAAGAAGCTCTCGGGCACGTAGATGATGTCGCCGGGCAACAGCGCCATGTTGGGCGCCTTTCCCTGGGCGATGTCGTCGGCGAGCACCTTGAAGCGCGTCTCCTGGCCCTCGACCATTCGCGTGACGGTCATGGAGTTCTTGGCCGCGACCTTGGTGAAGCCGCCGGCCAACGTGACCGCTTGCACGATGGTCATGTTGTCTTCGTAGGGGAATGTGCCGGGCTTGTTGACCTCGCCCACCACGAAGATCTTCTTCGAGTTGTACTCGCGGGTGCTGACGGTGATCTGCGGGTTCCGCAGCACCCGTGGCGCCAGGCACACCGTGAGCTTGGCGCCCACTTCCTCGGGCGTGAGGCCCAGCACCGGCAGGTTCTTGCAGAACGGGAAGTCGAGCGTCCCGGCGCTGCCCACGCGGTAGACGCCGGAGAAGTCGGGCTCCTGGAAGACCTTCACCTCCACCACGTCGCCGCGGCCGAGCACGTTCGCCTCGGGCGCACCGCCGTCGGGCAGGGTGGGCGCCGGCATCGACTCAGAAGTGGGGCTGGGGGTGCGGCAGGCCGTGAGCGTGAGCGCGACGGCCAGGAGCAGGCGGACGTTCATGACGCTCAGTAGATGAACTCCAGCCGCAGGTAGACCTGATCCGAGTCGAGGTTCAGCCCGGCGTAGGCCACGTCGCCCGTGAGGTCGGAGGTGCGGGTGGTGAAGGTGTCACCGGCGGAGACGATGAACCAGCGCGTGACCTGGAAGTCGCCGCCGGCGCTCGCCGTAAACACCAGGTCGTTGCGCGCCGGACCGCCGCGGAAGCCGAGGTAGTCCATCATCACCTGCGCGTTCAGCGACAGGCGCCCGAACAAGCCGAGGCGACCCTGGAGGTAGCCGCGGTCGTCCTCGTAGCTCACGTAGGGGAAGCCCACCGGCTCGAAGTTGCGCAGGAACCCGAGGCGAACCTGGGTAAGCTCGTTGGCGAGGTAGGTGCCCTCGAGCTGGCCGATGATGCTGTTGAACGAGTTCGCCGTGGTGTCCACCGCCCAGCCCACGCGCAGCACCGTGGAGAAGTGCGGCGTGATCAAGCCGGTGACGCCCGTGGTGGCCTTCACGTAGTTGATGTTGACGTTGCCGACGCCCGGACCACCGATGTCCGAGTTGTAATCGCGAAGGTTGTACTCGCCGTCGAGGAGCACCGCGGTCTTGGGCAGGAACCGCCACCGGTTCTCCAACGTGATGCGCTGCTGGAGATAGTTCAGGTTCGATGGGTTGGTGATGATGTCGGGGTTTCCCGACGTGTTGGTGATGTTGCCCAGCTGCGAGAAGCCTTCTGCGATGAAGTGGTAGCCGGGAGAGATGGTGAGCGAGCCGCCGCCGGGCGCGATGGTCACGGCCGCGCGGGCGTCGTTGTAGAGCGAGAGCAAGCCAAAGGGCTCGTTCAACGCCGTGGTGTTGTTGCTGCGGGTGAGGTGATCGCCGATGTCGAAGCTCACCACCGAGCCGCGGAGGATGCCCAGGTCGAGGTTGCACTCGGTCTGGAGGCGGTTGAGGCTCGACGCGTTTGTCGAGTTCATCCCCGCGTAGACGAGGTACTCCAGCGCCGCGCCCAGGTTGATCGCAAAGGTCGGCGAGGGAACGTCGAGCTTCAGGCCAGGCCGGAAGTGGAAGATGAAGTCGCCCACGCCGCTGGCGCTGGTGCTGTCCGCGTTGAGCTGGAGCTGCGCCGCCGTGTCGTAGACGGTCTCGAGATCGAAGTAGGGGTGCAACCGGCCGTCGCCGATCTTCAGGCCGTTCTCGTCCGCGTTCGCGGCACGGGGCGCGGCGGCGAGGAACAGGGCTCCGCAGAGCAGCAATGCAAGTCGCTTGACCATGGATGTGACGGCGCGGAGGTGTTCAGCGTGTGCGGCGAGAGCCGGCCTGGCCCACCGCGTGCTCGATTGACACTGCGCTTATCCCCTCCGACGAACCGGTGCGGCTCTCCCTGGGAGTCTCTTCAAGGTTGCGTGGACGAGCTCGCCGGCGGCGGAACGACGACCGAGGGCGGAGCGGGTGGAGCAGGCGAGGTGGAGGCAACGGGCAGATCTGCGGGCTCGGTCACGTCGACCTTGGTCTGGCCTTCGGTGCCGTTCCACATGATCTCGCCGATGCAGGCTTCGGCGTCGGCGCGGAGCTGGGCCACGCGCTGACCGGCGATCTCCACCTTGGTGAACTCGTGATCGGCAGCGCCCGAGTCCTGCTTGGCCACTGCCTCTTGCAAGCCGAGGTCGGCCTGCTCGCCAATTTTGATGAAGCCTTTGATCTGCGTGAGCTTTTCATTCACGCAGTTGAGGCGAACCACGTCCTTCGCTTCGCGCGCCTCGGTGAGCTTCTGGAGCACCACCTTCAGCGTGTCGCGCATCTTGGTGATGATGCCGGAGCTGTGGGCGACCTTGTCCTTGTCGGACAGCTTCTCGTTCGCCTCGAACTTCAGCGAGTCGTCGCCAGCAGGGGCGGTGGTGGGCGCAGGTGAAGCACCAGACGCCGGCGCCTGGGCGTAGGCCGGCCCGAAAAACGCCAAGCTGCAAATGAGAAACGTCAGCCGTCGCACGGGTTCGTCCCCTCTTCGCGCCCTGAAACGTCGTGCAGGTTCCGGACTATAGAAGCGCGTGTCGCAGGGTGTCAACGAAAGACCAGGTGTCCACACACCCCCGCAAGCATTCAAAAGATTCGCACAAACCAGCGTGGGGTCGAGGACTTAGAGCTGCGCGGCGATCGATCGGTCACCGGTTACAAGCGCGACGCGAGCCGCGTGTTGGCTTCGCGCAGACGGCTGCTCAACACCCGCGCGATGTTGATCACCAAAAAGGTGAATCCGTCGCGGTATTGCTTTCGGAACAAGGCCAGATTTTCTGCCGTGAGGTGCAACAACACGGCCTCCGTCTTGGCCCGGACGCTCGCCGACCGGTACTCCTTATCGATCAGCGACATCTCTCCGAAGAACGCAGGCGCGGCCAGGCCGGTGAGCACCTTGAGCTCGCCGGAGTCGTTCTTGCGCAGCACCTCCACCTCGCCCTCCACGATCACGTAGAGCGAGTCGCCCAGCTCGCCTTCCTCGAAGACGATCTCCCCTGCCGCGTAGCGCCGCGGCCGCGAGAGGTCGGCCACGAACTCCAGCTCCGGCGTGGAGAGCATCTCGAAAAGCGGCGAACGGCTGAGCACCTCGAGCTTTTGCATGGGATGTCCGGGCTATCCGGCGGCGGCGGGCTTCTTCTCGCCCTTGCGCCCCTGGAGGAAGTAGGCCTCGAACCGGCGGTCACCTTCCTCGACGGAAGGCGGCTGCTCCACCGCCGGCTCCAGGAAGCTCACCCCGCGGTTGCGGTCGACGTGGTACACGGCCAGCGGTTTGACCTCGATGTTGAAGGTCTGGCTGTCGGCCACCAGCCCCACGGCGAAGGCGCGCTGGCTCTGGTCGCGCTCGCGGAAATAGAGGAACTCGTCGCCGATGGCGCAGCTGAACTGCTCGCGCGCCTGGGTCAACACCTCGGTGAGCCGCTGGTTGGCCTGCTCGCGCGACGAACCCTTGGCCTCGGCCTCGGCGCGGAGCTTCTGGGCGCGCTGCTTGCGCTCCTCGGCCTGGGCGAAGCCGGTCTCCGCTTCGCGCCGCACCTTCTTGGCCTGCATCTTCTTCTCGGCCATGGTGAGGCTCATCTCGGCCGAGCGGGCCCAGATGCGCTCCACCTCGTCCCAGACGCGGGTCTTGCGGGTGTTGTCGCGCTCGTACTCCTGCTGCAGCTGACGGAACGCGCGCTCCGCCAACTTCAGCTCGTGCTCGCGCTGGCTGTGGCGGGCATCGGCCTCGCGTCGCGCGCTGCCTTGCAGCTTCTCGCGCTGCTGCTGCGCCTGCTGGAGCTGCTCTTTCTGCTCCTCGAGCTGGCGCTCTGCCGCGCCGAGCTTGTACCAGGTCTCCGAGGCGCGGAACCGCAGCTCCTCGAAGTCGCCCACGCTCTTGAAGCTCTGGTTCTCGAGCTCGGTGCTCTCGGCGAGCAGTCCCGCGGCAGCGTCCTCGTGCTCGCCCGAGCGATAGAGCGTGTCGATGGCGTTCTTCTGCGCGAGCTCCGCGCGGAAGTCCATGAGCATGGCCTGGGTGAGCAGCTCGTCGTACTGCTCGGTGAGCTCGCGCAGCGCCTGTCGGGCCACGCTGAGCGACTGCCACCACGCCGAGAACTCGGGCGACGCCAGGAGGTCTTTCACCTCAGCCAGGCGCCGCGCCTTCTGCACGAGTTTCTCCTTATGGGCCTACGTCAGCTCGCCGGCTGGAAGACGAACGGGTAGCTGACCGTGGCGTCGCCGTCGGGCTTGAAGGGCGTGGTCCAGGCGCGGATCTTCGCCTTGATGCAGCTGGCGACCTCGTCGTTGCCCATCTGGTTCTCGTCGATCTCCACGTCGGTCACGCGGCCGGTGGAGCCGATGGTGAAGCGCACCACGATCTTGCCCTTGAGCGACGGGTTGCGCTTGAGCTGGGCCTCGTAGCAAGCCTGGATCGCCGAGAGGCGAACCTTGATGAAGCGCGCGAGCGCGGCCTTGTCGAGGTCGCTCGACTCCACTTCCGGAGACGAGTCCATCACGCGCCCGCGGATCGCCGCTTCGCGCTTGGGGCCGGAGTCGACGGCGCCGCCGCCCTCGGTGCCCAGGTCGCCAATGCCGGCCTTGGTGCCCGAGCCGCCGCCCTTGGGGCCGCCGATGTTGTCGCTGTTGGCGGTGGCCACGCCGTTCGCGCCCGCGAGCGCGCTGGCCACGTCGGTGGCTGCGGCGCCGCTGCCGAGCACGTCGGCGATGCCCGCGCCCACGCCACCCTGCGCGCCCAGGACCTTCAACAGGCCCTTGCTCGCCACCTTCTGCGCGACCTCCGCCTTGTGCTGCGCGGAGTCCTTGGGCGGCTCGTTCTTCTTCTCCTTGGGCGCGTCGTCCTTCTTGGCCTCTTCGGGCTTCTTGCCGTCGTCCTTCGGCTTGGGCGGCTCCTGCTTCTTCTCGGGAACCACCATCTTCACGAAGCGATCGGGCAGCTCTTCCAGCGACACGTCGTCGTTGGGCAGCGGCATGCGCGAGAGCGCGCCCGCGCCCGCGAACTCGATGAAGAGGAAGAACATCAACACGCCGGTGAACGTGCGGTCGACGGTGTTGATCAGGCTGCCCTTGGCGGCGCGCGGCAGCTCCATCTTCGGCGCGGCCTTGGGCGGGTTCACGAACTGGAAGAGCAGGGTGACTTCGCCCAGCGAGAGCTTGCCCTTGGCAGCCTCGGTGAGCGGCATGACGTAGACGTCGCCGCGCTTCTTGGCCAGGCCCTGGCTCTTGAGGGCCGCGAAGGTGAGCTGGTCGTTGTTGCCGCCGCCCACGGAGAGGCGGCCGTCCATCTCTTCGGTGAAGCAGAGCGAGTACTGCGAGCCCTTGAGCTCGAAGACGACCAGCGACTTGGGGAGGTTGCTCATCGGCACCACGACGGTGTTCTTGCCGTCGATGCCGATGGTGACGTTCTCGTGCTTATCGAGGGTGCGATCCTCGATGATCTTGCCGCTCTGGATGACTCCCAGGCGCAGCACCTTGCCTAATGGATTGGCCGCCATGCGCTTCCTCTTGGGCCCTGCTCAGCCTGATTCGGGGCTCGACCGTTTGGACGCACGGCCGGTCCCATAAGTTCTCAAAACCTAGAAGGGATCCTTGTCGACGCTCTTGATCACCTTCGGAATGAAGCTCTCGGTGCGCTCCAGCTCCTCGAAGTTCAGGTTGGAGCGCTGGAGGAGCAGAAATGCCTGCGGCTTCTGGATCTTGCCCTCAATGGTGATGCTGTCCAGCCGGATGACCTTGTGCGGCTTCTTGGTATCGGCCGCGAAGGCACTGCCCGCCGCGAGGGTCGCGAGCACCAAGGCAAGGCTGGCAAAGGCGCGGATCACTTGTCGTCTCCGCCGCCGAGCTTACCGCCACTCGGGGCCGGGGTGGGAGCGGCATTCCCATCGGGCTTGGCGGTGGTGTCGGCCTTCGAATCCTTGAGCTTGGTGCCGTTGGTGGGCGCGGGCGCCGAGGTGTCCTGGAGCTTGGCGCCGCCGCTGCCCGAGTCGTCCTTGAGCTTGGCGCCGCCGCTGCCCGAGTCGTCCTTGAGCTTGGCGCCGGAGTCGGCAGGCTTGGCCTTCTTGAGCTTGTCCTTCTGCTCGCGCTCGAGGCGGCGCTTCTCCTTCTCCTCGAGCTTGGCCAGGTCCTTCTTGTACTGGTCGACCTTGGGATCGTCGCCGCCGTTGGCGCGGTATTGGTCGAAGTAGCTGTCGGCCTTCTCGAGCCGATCGGTGAGCGACATGTTCGCGAAGTCGCCGTCAAAGTAGAGCACCGCCAGGTTGAAGAGCGTGTCCTTGTCGTTGGGCTTGAGCGAGAGGACCTTCTGGTACTCGGTGAGCGCCTGGTCGTACTGCTGGTTGCCGCGGTAGGCGTTGCCGAGGTTCAGGTGCGCGGGCGCGTAGTCGGGCCCGTCGCGGACGGCGAGCTCCAGCTCGTGCACCGCCGACGGATAGTCCTGCGCCTCGTTGTAGAGCGCGCCCAGGTTGTTGTGGGCCTCGGCGAAGTCGGGCGAGAGCGCGGCGGCCTTGCGGAAGTCGTCGAGCGCCTTCTCGCGTTCCTTCAAGGCGATGTGCACGAAGCCGAGCGCGTTCTGGATCTCGGGATCATCCGGGCGGATGGCAGAGGCATTCGTGAGAACCATCAACGCGAGCTCGTTCTTGCCTTGTTTGTAATAGACACTCGCAAGTTGAAACATCGCATCGGCGTTCTTCTCGTCGGCCTTCAGAACCTTCTTCGCTTCGACGACGGCCTGGTCGTACTGGCTCTCCTGCACCAGCGTGAACACCAGCGCGTTGCGAATGCCGAGCGCCTCGGGGTGCGCGTTCACGCGACCGCGAAGATCGCCCTCGGCCTCGGCCATGCGGTGCTGGCGGACGAGGAGCCGCGCCTCGGCCATGGCCGCTGGGCCGAAGTCGGGCTTCACCTCGAGCGCCTTGCGGTACTCGTCGAGCGCGGCCGCGAGCTGGCCCTTGCGCTCATAGAGGATGCCAAGGTCGTAGTGCGCCCAAGGTAGTTTGAAATCGCGGCTCAGCGCTTCCTTGAGGCTGGTCACGGCGCCGTCGAGATCGCCCGAGCTCTCCGCCTTGGTGGCGTTGTCGAAGGCCGATTTCACCGCGGGATCCGACACCTTCTCGGGCGCGGCCGGCTTGGGCGGCGGCGCGGGCGTGTCGTCGCCCTTGGTCTCGAGCTTGTTGCCCGAGTCGTCGGGCTTGGCCGCGGCAGGCGTGGCCTCCGGCGCAGTCGACGCGGAGGTCGATTCGGTTCCACCGGCATCCGCCGCGTCGCTCGTGGGCGTGGGCGCGGCGTGCGAGCACGCGAGCGCGCCAGCGAGGGCGGCGATGATCACGGCGCTCCGGGCACGATCACTTCTCATTGCCGGAGACCTTGCCAGGTGAAGGGTTGGCGCCAATGGCTGCGCCCGCCGGAGCCGGAGCCGGCGCGGACACGTTGTTCACCGGCGTCGGCGCGGGAGCGGGCGACTGGGTCGGCGCGGACGCGGGCTGGGTGATCGGCACCGTCATCTGCGAGGAGCCGTCCGGCGTGTCCGACCACTGCGGCTGGTAGAGCGGATCGAACGAGAGCGTGCTCTTGGGATCCTTGAGCAGCGGATACTCTTTAGGACGATACCGGTTCAAACTTTCGAGTGTCTTCTTGATCCACTCGTTGTTGAGAACGTGGGCCTTCTTGGCCTCGGTGAGCGTGGCCTGGTAGGCCTCCACGGCCTTGTCGTCGAGCTGCGCCGACATCTGACCGAGCTGGTCCTGATACGAGGCCACGGCCTCGTCGCCGAGCCGCTTCACCTCGGGCGGGATGGGCGCGTCGACGACCGTGTTCGAGAAGCGCTCGAGCAAGAAGCCCAGGCGGTAGAACGCGGCGAGCGTCCACTCCACGCGCTTGTAGGGAAGGACCAACTTGTAAGCGTCAGCGGCCTTCTTCATTGCGGTCTGCTTCACCTTGAAGCTGTTGGTGAGCGCCTTTCCGCGGCCGGTGATCTTCATCTTGTCGAAGGTGGAGAACTCCTTCTCCGCGAGCATGAAGGAGCACTCGGCGGCGGCGTTCGACGCCACGCCCTGGTCGGTGCGCATGCCGCGCTTCTTGTACTCGTCGACGCACTGCTTGTACGCGCCGAGCGCCGCGCTGGAGTTGCCGAGCTTCTCTTCGGCCTCGGCGATGCGCTTGAACGACTCGACCACGTGCTCCTGCTGCTTGGTGTTCTTTCCAAACTTGCGCTGGAACTCCTGGAGCGACGCGATCTCGCCTTTGTAGTCCTTCATGCGGTCGTAGATGATCGTCGCGTGGTACGCGTAGTCGGGCGCGTCATCCTGATCGCTGAAAGTCTCGGCGTACTGTGTAAACGCCTTGGCCGCGTCCTTGTAGCGCTGGTCGCCCTCGAGCAGCTGGGCTTCGTTCACGAGCGCCTTCGGGCGGTCCTTGGCGGTCGGGTAGTCTTTAATCAACCTGTTGTAACGCTCGATGGCCTTGTCGAAGTCGTAGCTCTGCTGCGCGTCGTAGCCCACGCGGAAGAGGGCGGCGTCCGCGAGCGTGCTCTTCGGGTAATCCGTATAGAGCCGCTCGTAGGTCTTGAGCGCCGAGTCGAAGCGGTGCGACTGCTCGAAGCAGACGGCCGCGTTGTTGAGCGCCTTGTCCGCGAACTGCTGCGCGTCGCGGATGGCGTCCTGGTGGCCGGCCTTGGCTTCCTTCTGCACTTCGTCCACGAGCTCGATGTACTTGGCAGCGGCCTCGTCGTACTTGCCCGCGGCCATGAGCTCGTCGGCGAGCTTGAACCGGCCGGCCAGCTTGTACTTGGTGAGGGTAATGCACGCCTCGCCGGTGGGATCGATCTTGCACGCGTTCTGCGCGAGCGCGCCGGACGTGTCCTCCACCTGCTTCCAATCCTTCGTCGAGAGGAACGTCTCCACGATGAGGTTGGTGGCGAGCTTGGCCACCATGCTGTCGGGATAGTTTGTAATCACGCCCTGGAAGCGCGTGCGCGCCTCGGGGAATTGATTGTAGGTGTAATAGATGACGCCCGCATTGTGCGCGAAGGCGGCCGCGCGATCGCACTTGGGGAAGATCTTCAAGTAGCCGTCGATCGCGTCGATGTACGACTGCACGATGGGCGGCAGCGGCATCGGCTCGATCTTCTCGCCGTCCTTGCGCTGCGCGGAGAGGATGACCGGGCGCGCGGGAATCTTGCCCGCCTTGGTCTCCTGCTCGATCTCGTGCTGGATGGCGAAGACGGCGCCTTCGGCGGCTTCCTGGGTGTGCGTGGTGTCGGCGTTGGAGTCGCGCACCACGGCGTACTGTTTACCGGCCTTCTCGTAATCGAATGAGTTGTACAGACACTCTGCATAATAGAACGTGAGGTCGTACGACTCCTTCGAGTGCGGGAAGCGCTCCAGGTACGCGCCATAGCCGCGCGCGGCGGTCTGGAACTCCTTGAACGCGAGCTCCGTCTTGCCGTCGGTCTTGTACGCGAGCGCCTGCTTGTGGTGGAAGATCGCGCTCGAGTAGAGGCTGCGCTCCGAGAGCGCCATGGCCGCGTGGAGCACGTCGGGGTCGCGCTTGTTCGCGTCGGCCCACTTGGAGTTGGGCCCGTAGTTTTGAATGAGCACTTCGCGCTCGGCGAAGGCGCGGTCGAAGTCGCGGTTGCGCTCGTAGGCCTGGACGATGCGGTCCTGCACGCTCGGCGCGTCCTTGGACAGCGGCGCCAGGCTCAGGAACATGCGGTAGCTGGCGATGGCGTCGTCTTGCTTGGTCTGGTCGAAGAACACGTCGCCGAGGCGGTGGAAGATCTCCGCCTCGTAGGCCTTGGTGCCGATCTTGGCGAACCAGGCGTTGGCCTTGTCGACGGAGCCCCACTTCTCGTCCGCGAACGAGATGGCGGTGTACTGGAGCGCTTCGTTCACCAGGTCGCCGCCGAGCGCATCATCGCCGGTGGCCTTGGCCTGGTAGAAGTCGAGGAGGTTGGTGAATGTCTCGACGGAATGATCGAAGTCGTCGACTTTATAGTACGCCCAGCCGAGCTTATAGAGTGCCTTGTCGTAGAGCGGATCGTCCTTGAACGCCACGGCCTTGGTGTACGCAAAAATGGCCTTCTTGATGGCCGCGTCGTCGGTCTGGTCGAAGTAGTACTCGCCCTGGCGCATCCAGGCCTGGGGGATGAAGCGCGAGCCGGGGTACTTTTGAATCAGCGTCTGGTACGCGGCGATGGCTTCTTCGAACTTGCCCTGCTTCTCGTCGGTGTAGCCGAGCAGGTAATAGGTGCCGTCGTTGTAGCGATAATCGGCAAACTGCGAGAGCAGCCGCTGGTAGAGCGCGATGGACTTGGAGAAATCGGCCACCGGCTCCGGCGGCGCGGCGGCGACCTTGCCTTCTTCCACCAGCTTGAGCGTGGCCTCGTACTGCTTCTCGGCCGCGAGCTGATCGTCCTCGCTCTTCTCGTAATAGAGCTCGGCCAGGCGATACATCACATCGGGCGTGTAGCGCGGCTCGTCGGGATAGCGCTGGAGGAACTCCTCGAACTGCGCGATGGCATCGAGGCGCTCCTGGCGCTGCACGACTTCCAGGTCGGCGATGGCCTTCTCGTACGAGGCGCCGAGGAGATCGCGCTTGTCCTTGTACTTCTTCTCGACGAGGAGCTGGATCTCCTTGCGATACTCTTTACTCTCGGCCTCGTACTCTTTAACCGTATCGTTGAGCTCTTTGAGCTCGGCCTTCTCCTCGGGCGTCTTGCCGTACTGCTCGAGGCCCGACTTGTCGACGTCCTTGACGGTGGCGTCCTTCTTCTCGGTGCTCTGGCCCACGGGCGTGCACGCCTGAGGGGGCGGGGCGGCCTGGGCGGCGCCGGCGTCGGGAGACTCGGCGGCCTTGGTGGCCTTCTTGCCCTTGGGCGCAGCGAGGGCGCTCGCGGCCATGGCCACGCTCGCCAACAACGCAATCGACAGCGGCGCCCGCATCAATCCACGTCCTTGAGGACTTCTTTGAACTCGTCGTCCAGGCTCTTCAGCTCCTTGTCTTTGTTCTTGCTGAGCTCCTGGATCTTGTTGGTGTCGTCCTGCTTCTTGGTCCAGGCCACGTCGACCATGCCCACGTCGGCCTTGAGCACCATGTCGTAGAACTGCTTTCGCACGCGCTTGAAGCTGTCGTAGGCGATGCGGCCCACGAGGTTGCGCGCGCCGCCGGAAACGTTGTCCACCTCGCCGGAGTAGCCGTGCAGCTTGGCCTGCTCCTCTTCGACCTGGTGGCGGATGCTCTCGGCCTTGTTGGCCACGGCGCTCTGGAGCTGCTGCTTGGCGGAGGCCACCCGGGCGCGGTCGCTCTCCACGCGCTTCTGCACGCCAGCGATGCGATCCGAGAGCGCCTGATCATCCGGCCCGAGTCGCGAGGCGGCCTGGGCGAGCACGGCCTTCTCGCGGTCGAGGGCCGTTTGATACTGCGCGCGGACCTGATCGTCGGCGGTGGCGTTGCCGGAGCGGAGCTTCTCGTCCTTGATGCCGCGGCGCACATCGCTCACGGCCTGGGCGAGCTCGGTGGCCATCGCGCGCACGTCTTTCACGTCGGCGAGGAACTTCTTCTCGGCCGCGGGATCGTTGGTGCGCTCGGCGCGCGTGTCGACGACCCACTTGTCGATCGACGCCAGCGCGGCGTTCATGGCCTCCACCTGGTTCTGAAGCTGGAACGCGGTGTGGTCGATCTCGTCGAGGCGTGCCTGGTAACGCGCCTTGCGGGTGGAGAGATCCTGGTCGGTCTGGGGCAGGGTCTTGAACTTCTTCTCCAGCGCCTCGCGCTCCTTGCGTGCGGCCTCGAGCTCCACCGCGAGATCGCCGACCTTGGACTCCACGATCAGCCGCTGCGCATCGACCAGCAGCTGCGAGTCATTGGTGAGCGTGGCGTCCACCGCCTCGGCCTTGCTGAAGCCCTCTTGCAGCACGGGGAAGGCGTTGGCGCCCTTCTCGTCGATCTGCTTGAGAATCTGCTGGGCGAGGTCGTTGCCTTCCTCGACGCCCTTGCGGCTCGCGCCCAGATCACCGGAGACGCGCACCGCCTCGGCCACATCTTGCTGGGTGGTGGCCCAGCGCGCGGCGGCGGGAGGTAACAAGGAGGTTACATTGAAGTCTTTGTCATTTTGCGCGAGCAAATCATCAAAGTACTTCACCGGGTCGTCGTGCAGCTTGAGCAGCGCGTCGACCTCGTCGCGCACGGGCGCATAGGCGTTGATGACGTCCTTATAGGTTTGAGTCGCTTCGGTGTAGCGCGCGAGCTTCAAATACAAGTGTGCGCGCAGCACCTTGGCCTCGGGGGCGATGATGGAATCGGGCGCGAGCTCGTCGAGGATCTCGGTGGAGCGCAGGGCCTTCTCGTACTCGCCCTTCTTCACGAACACCCACGAGATTTCATAGAGCGCCTCGGTGAAGTGCTCGCTGTCGCGATCCACTTCCTGGTACGCGTCGATGGCCTCGGTGAACTTCGACTGCTCGTACGCGATTCGGCCGAGCGCCAGGTGCGCGAGCTCCACGATCTGCTGCTCGCGGCCGTTGCGCGGCCCG
>Ga0265338_10006893_pt1 | contig 14298 bp, 7 predicted proteins | sample 42126metaG_FD_193579 | JGI IMG/M metagenome (GOLD analysis project Ga0265338, IMG submission 193579) | Rhizosphere microbial communities from Carex aquatilis grown in University of Washington, Seatle, WA, United States - 4-21-26 metaG | ecosystem: Host-associated > Plants > Roots > Rhizosphere >... | reverse complement strand
CCCCCCGTGTGCGGCCGCAGAGTGGCTACCGGGATATCACCCATCCAGATTGTCTCTTCGACCAAAGCGCCCGTGCTGGTGTACTCACCGATCAGGTGCCCTGCCTCATCGTAGGCATACAGCAGCGATTGCGGTCCACTCTTTTCAATTCGTTGCCCGAGGGCATTGTACGTGTAGGTCGTGGTGACGCTCGCTGCCACGGCGGTGAGCAGGCGCCCTCGGTGGTTATAGGTCATGGTCAGGCTGGAGGCGGCGTAAGTCGGAGCCGGTGCACCGCCCTGAGTGAGGCGGTTGCCGTCGCCATCGTAGGTCCAGCTCAATGATTGAGCAGTCTGGCCCGCCGCTGTCATGCGGTCGAGGCTGTCGTAACTGTCTGTCCAGGACAGAGCCGAGTTGGAGGCATTCGAGACAGCGACAATCCTAAACGCGCTATCTACGGTGTAACTCGTGGATTCCAGCGCGCTGAACTGGTGAGGGTTGCCATCGGTATCCCGCAAGCGCGTTTCCGTGCTGCCATTGCCCCAACTCCAGCCGTACGGCGGTCCGAACGGATCGTAGTGGACGGTATTCAGGAGCGAGGTCCCGTTGATCGAGACCCCAGTGATCTGATGATTGGTGTAGCTGTACGTGACGCTCTGCCCAGATGGGGTCGTCAGCGTCGCGAGATTTCCACTGGTGTAGGCATAGCTTGTCGATAAGGTAACGCCCGCGACGATCTGGGTTCGATTCGTGATGCGCCCCTGCGCATCGTACTGCCAGCTCATCGAGTGACTGGCATCCGAGACTCCGGTCAGTCGCCCCTTGCCGTACGTACCGGTGTCGTAGGCGTAGGCAATGGTCTGATCGCCGTAGGCGACTTGAGTCACCCGATTCAGGGCATCGTAACTGTAGGCGCCGCCGACCCCTCGGGCATCGATCGCCGTGCTCAGATTCCCACCCGAGTCGTAGGTGTCGGTGCTCGTGCCCGAGGCGGGACTTACCGTCTGCGTGACGGCCCCGAATCCGTTGTATTGATAGCTCGTGGTCAGAGTCGTTGGATCTTTGACGGATAGTAGGTTGTCGTTCGCATCGTAGGTCAGGTGGGTCACCCCCGTAGCAGGATCCGTGACTTGCGTCAGGCGATTGAGGGCATCAAAGACATTGGCCGTGTTGCGTGATAAGGGCGCTGCAACAGCCGTCGGATTGCCACTGGCATCGTATGTGAAACTGGTGGTCACGGCCGTGGTGCCGGCTGCTCCGACCGTCTGGTAGAGCTCGCTTAAGGTGTTATAGACCCGGCTCCCGGTCATCGAGAGCACATTGGAGGGATCGTAAGTGCTCGTGGCGGTTCGATTGCCCAGGGCATCGAGCGTGTACTGCACCGAGTTGCCCGAGCCGTCCTGCATTTTGGTCAGTCGGTGCGCATTGTCGTAGCTAAAAGTGAGAGTGCTCGAGTCAGTCAACGTCACCGTATGCAGCAAGCCGGTCGGGTAGTAGCTCAATCCTGTGGTCTCTGTGCCCACTTGACGCGAAGTCAGGCGTTGCCGTGCGTCATAAGTCAGCGTCGTAACCACCCCATTGGGATCGGTGATCGTGAGCGGCTGCCCGTAGTCGTTGTACGTATTGAAAGTCGTTACATTGCCGGCGGCGTCGTGACGCGTTTGAGTCTGCCCGCACTGCGAGCCGCTGGTGCAGGTGTAGTAGGTGTAGGTCGTGGTGCTGTTCAGGTCCGTTCGCGGCCCCTTGGCCGTGAGCACGTGTCCGAAGCTGTCGTAGGTGTAGGTCCAAGTGCGCGAGACATTGGGAGTCACCGTCGTGTCGGTGACAGTTTTTGTCAGCGCGTTGCCGAACGAATCGTATGTGAAGGCTGTCGTTCGCGTTGCCTCGACGATTTGGGTCGGGACGCGAAACGTTGAGCTCCACGTCGTTGAGATCTTGCGCTGCACGCTGCCTGAGGCCGGCGTATAGCCTGCCAGGTTGGATGGGCAGGTGCTTCCGGGCACAAAGCCTTCTACGCGCACCAGCTCAAGGCCTCGCGCGGCATCATTCGCATAGCATGTCACATTGCCGTTGTAGTCAGTCCGGCTCGCCATCCAGCCAGCCGCATCATAAGTTGTCGCTGCCGCTTCGCCGCAATCGAGGCACGCCGGTCCCGCGATGGCGGTCGATCGGTCAATGTCACCAACACGAGTGTAGCTGAAAGTCCGAGTCGCCCCCAGAGCATCCTGAACAGCCGCGCTGCCGTTGGCGTTGTAGGTTATCGAGACCGCATTGGCGCCCAGAGCCTCTTGCGCGCTCAGTGCGCGACCCAGCGTATCGTAGGTCCAGGAGGCGAATCCATGGTTCGCCTCATCGGTGACACTCAGAATATCGGGACTAAATTGCGTGGTTCCCGCATATGCGTAGCTCCGGGTCGTCCCGTCGAGATTGGTCACCGAACGGAGAAGCTCGAACTGCCCGTATCCATAGCCGACGGTCCCGCCACCGCTCAATGAAATGCTGGTGATGAGGTTACTGGTATTGTCGTGGACAATGCTCAGAACATTGCCAACACTGTCAGTGACGCTATTAAGCCTCCCGGAACCGTCATAACCCATGGTCTGTACCACGCCACCTCGATTCGTGATGGTCTGCAGAACACCACTGGTGTTGTAAGCCTCCACATTGTCGTCGTCATCCGTGACGGTGAACCCTGTCCCCGTTTGTGCTAAACGTAAGCTCACGCCAGGAGGCGTATTGATCACACCGTTTTGCGTCGTGAAGCGAAATCGCTGCCCGTCATCTCGAATCACATCGTATTCCACAGGCGTGGGGGCATATTGCGGCGCCAAGCTAGAATTGACCACTAACGTGCCAATCGTGCCATTGGGCCCGGTGAGCACACAGACGTTATTGTTATAGCTAGCCGTGGCTCCGGCCCAGCTGCTGACCTGGGCCCGGATGGTAGGAAATCCAACCGCGCAGGCCGTTGCCGGATCGGCATAGCCCGGCGAGCTCACACCGGCAAAATTGGTGGTCGGAGTATTGGTGATCTGAAAGTTCGCGGAAACCGACCGATCGTAGCTATGCCGCCAAGTTGCCCCTAAGTCGGAGCCTGTGCTATCAAAACTATTGTAATAGCGACGGAATGCGATAGTGCCCGTACCCGAAAATGTGCCATCGAGTTCCGTGAAATAGACATTCCCCATCTGCGGGTTGACCGGGTCACCCTGTCCGGTGGTCGAGCAACTCTCGCAATCTGCTGTCTTTGCAGTTGACACTGAGAATAGCTGAGTTGTGCATGCGGTGCTCTTCGCCCACAGCGGGGGAGATATCGGAATCTCCCCGGTACAGGGCTGGCCGTTGCTCAAAGTACCCTGATCACCGCACGCATTGGCGTAATAGATGTAGCTGAGCGTGCAGCTTCCGACCGCCGTTGCATTCGGTGGCCAACTGGGCGTGCCGGCCCCTGGGGTATGAAGTTGTAAGAGATTCCCGGTATCGGAGTCGAAATGTTTGCAGACCGCGAACGCATCGCCCGTTACGAAATCCTGGTTCTCCGCCCACGCGAGCTGCTGACATGTGGGCGCCTGAGCCTGCGCCGCGCCGGTACGCAATAGCCCCAGGCTTGTCATCGCGCACAGCGCAACGAATGGAAGTACCCAATGTTTACTCAGTCGCGCGTCTCTCATGGCGAAGTTACCCCAATCAGATGTCCTGCGGCGTCGTAGGCGTAGTGCGTGGTGGCGCCGGTTGCGGGCGTGATAACGGTCAGATGCCCATTGGCATCATAGGTATAGGTCAGCGTGGTAGATGATCCGCCGCTCGAGCCGGAGCTGCTGCCCGAGCTGCTGCTGCCGCCTGAGCTGCTGCCTGAGCTGCTGCCCGAGCTGCTGCTGGAACTCGAGCCACTGCTGGACCCGGAGCTGCTGCCGGAGCTGGAGCTACTGCTGGAGGAGGAGGCTCCGCTGGAACTGGAGCTGCTCGAGCTTCCGCTGGCTGCTTTGAACGCCGCCAGCTGCATGACCCAGTAGCTGCTTAAGTTCTGAGTGGCGCTGGCAGTGTAGCTACCCGTGCTGGTGACGGTGCGATCCTCGAGCAGATCGCTGTTCGGGGAGGTGAGGATGCGCTGGGTGTAGCCGGAGCCGACCGCCGCGAAGACGGCCTGGATCATGTTCGCGCCCACAAGCAGATCATTGGCATATACGGTGGTGACCGAGCCGCTGTTGGGTGCGGTGCTGGTCCCACTGGCACCGGTGGTGACATCCAGCGGACTGACGGTATCGAGTCCGCTGTACTCGGCGATGCGGATGTCCGACTCGGGCACGCTGCCGCTGAAGGCAACAGTGACGGTGTTGGCACCGGCGGTGGCCGCGGTGATGTTCTTGGCGTAGTAGATGGACTGGCTCACATTGCCGGTGCTGACGGTCGGGCCAATCGCGAGGGCGTAGCTGTTGCCCTTGCTGTCTGAGACGGAGTTGACGCTGACCCCGGCCCCGGGATACCAGCCGACCGCCACGACGTTCAGATCCGAGGCGGCTTGCGCGGCCGCAAAGGCGACGGTTGCGGAGCTGGCAGCGGTGTGAGGCGTGGTGTAAGCACCCTGAATGTAGGCAATCGCGGCAGCAGCTTGTGTCGTGGCGCTCGCCGTATTCGAGTAGCCGCTTAAATTGCCGGCTGCATCGGCAGCGCGGACGCGATAGCTGTAGCTGGTGGAGGCCGTCAGTCCCGTGTCGCTGTAGGTAGTCGTGGTCGGTGTGCCGATCTGCGCGAAACTTGCGCAGCCCGAGCCCTGGCAACGCTCGAGGCGATAGCCGGTCACAGCCACATTATCGGTCGATCCCGTCCAGGAAAGACCCATCTGGCTGCTGGAGGATGCTGTAGCGGTCAGGCCTGTTGGTACGGTGGGCGCGGTGGTATCCGCCGGGGTCGTGACCGACTGGGTGCCGGAATAGGCGCTTAAGTTGCCGGCGGCATCGGTGGCCCGAACGCGGTAACTGTAGGTCGTGGAGGGAGACACTGTCGAATCGCTGTAGGGTGTCGTCGTCGAGGTGCCGATCTGCGCAAAGCCCGTGCAGCTCGCGCCCTGACAACGCTCGATCAGATAACCGGTGACCCCCACATTGTCGGTCGAGGCGGTCCAACCCACCGTCACCAGCGTGCTGGAGGAGGCGGTCGCCGCAAGATTGGTCGGGGCCGTGGGCGGCGTCGTATCACCCCCGCTGGCGGCTTTGAACGCGACCAGCTGCATGACCCAGTAGCTGCTTAAGTTCTGGGTGGCGCTGGCGCTGTAGCTGCCGGTGCTGGTGACGGTGCGATCCTCGAGCAGATCGCTGTTCGGGGAGGTGACGATGCGCTGGGTGTAGCCGGAGCCGACCGCTGCGAAGACGGCCTGGATCATATTGGCACCGACCAGCAGATCATTGGCGTAAGTGGTGGTGACTGAGCCGCTGTTGGGCGCGGTGCTGCTGCCGCTGGCGCCTACGCTCACATCGAGGGGACTGCTCGTGCTGAGCCCACTGTACTCAGCGATGCGGATGTCCGACTCGGGGACGCTGCCGCTGAAGGTGACGGTCACGGTGTTGGCACCGGCGGTGGCCGCGACGATGTTCTTGGCGTAATAAATGGACTGCGTCACATTGCCGGTGCTGACAGTCGGGCCGACCGCCAACGCGTAGCTGTTGCCCTTGGTGTCAGTGACGGCATTGACGCTGACCCCGGCACCGGGATACCAGCCGACGATCACGATGTTCAGATCCGAAGAGACTTGTGCAGCCGCATAGATGACCGTCGCGGAGCTGGCAGCGGTGTGAGGCGTGGTGTAAGCCCCTTGAACGTAGGCAATGGCCGCATCCGCGTGCGAGCTGACACCTAAGAGCCCGAAAAGCAGCGCTGCGCAGGCGCTGACGAGTTGCCATGATCGAGTTCGGACGAGCCTGTCTGCCGATCCCTTCAGGCGCGGCGCGCCCCGTGCCGGCATGCGCGGCACTGCACTTTCGGTCATCAGTACAAACTCCTGTCGCTCGATTACGAATGAGAAAATCAGCTGCCCCGTTACTCGCCCTGACGCAAGAATCCCCAGGGGCGACTTCTTTTCGGGCACAGCTCAGCGAAGCGCACCGAGCGAGGAGCGAGACCCAATAATCCAGGCTCCCTGTCCTTTGCCGCGCGCCAAGGATTCTCAACTGATTATGTACGCCCTCCGCTTTCGTCTACCCGGCGATCCAGCGGCGGCGCACGCTACCACCTGGCGCTGTTGTATAGCGTGAACCGCAGAGCACATCCCATCGATCGCGCGCCGATATATTTTTTTGCACGTCAACGTTCCATGCCTGTGTAGTGGGGCCATCGTTGCAAGTCCTCCTTCGCATAGAGTGCCGCTTGTGGATGCCGCCTATGAATCGCCCTTGCTGGCTGATGGAAAAGAGCGATCTCGATCTAATGACTAAGCGTTTGTTCCTGCTGCTCGTCGTTGGCGCGATTCATGGCGTGGCGCTCTACATTCTTGCAAGCAGCCTGGCCGGTGTGACAACGCCGCGTCCGACCACTCCGGTTTTGGTCGCGATCTTGATTCAACCAAGGATTCAGGACGCAGGCGATGTGCCCGCAGGTCCCGATCTCTCCAGGCTCCTGGCGCGCCTCGAGACGCCGCCTAAGGCCCTGGATATCGAGCTACCGGAGATCGATGTCGTCGTCGCGCGCAATGAGGCCGCAGCCAGCGCCGCGCCCAGCCCAAAAGAGGCCGGCCACACCAATATGGGGCCGTACATCAGGCAGGCGGCGCTCCTGCCTGGAGAGGGCGCCACGGTGGTGCTGCGCATCGAGGTGCTCGCAACCGGGGAGCCAGGACGCATAGAGATCGATACCTCCAGCGGCAGCGCTCAGATCGATCAAGCCGCTGTGGACTACGCACGCACCCGACGGTGGTATGCGGGATGGATGAACGGCGCCCCTCATGCAATGTGGATCCGCTGGGGCGTGCGCCTTCAGGCCTGAAGAAATGCGGTCCTGCTTGAGGTTAGGGGTAATGGTCAGATTCGTGCAAAAAGTAGCGCTTCCTCTACTACGTAACGGCCGCTTAGGCTGCTGCACAGGGCTGTCTTGATTACGGAGGCGGCTCGCCAGGTTCGTTGATTTCGTCAAGGAAGACGTCGTCCTCGATAGCCGGGCCGAGCGCCTGCTCAAGGCGATCAAGCAGCTGATGCAAATTTTCTCCAGGCCGGCGTATCAGGGCGACAAGCATGTTGTTTTCATCACTGGCAATAGCGGTGTGGCGGAGCGCCGAGTGATAGCCGATACGGCCGAGGGAAATGTCGCCTTGGCCGGCGTCGAAGAATGCTTCGATCCTCGGCCAGGGGGTTGAGGCGGACTTCGGTTTCGGCTTCTGCTTGATGCGGTGAGGGTGTGCTGAGCGGCGAGCTTGGGGGCGTCGTTGCACCGTAGTCGCCTCAGTGCACGTGATCTTTCGCATCGGCAGCACACAATAAAGAGAGCGGCTCGCGCTCGGCAAAATCCCGTCGGCGGGGTTCGAAACAGCGGTAGGCTCTGGCGGCCGCCCCGGCGAGCATCCTCAGCAACAACTCATCGCTGGGTTCGGCGCTCTGCGGGTCGTGACGCCAGTCCGGCTCGATTTCACCAGCCACGAGCGGGATCGTTAGAACGAGCCACTCGCTCTTCTCCTCAAAGAGCCGGATCCACCCTTCCGGAGCTGATCGAGTCCCCTGCATGTAGCCTCGGGCCCAGTCGCGGCCGGGGACCTGGTCAGTCCAGGGCTCTCTGATATAGGGGGTATGCATGAGCCTCTCGCTCTGGAAGTCATGGAGGATGCCATCCCAGTAGCGCATCAGGAGCCAGGGCATGTCTTCCGGATCCTCGAAACCCACGAATGCCTCGCACTCGCTGTACTCGCCGCCGAGGATCAGCGGGATATGCAGCGATGCGCTGGCGAGGGTGGGACTTGCTATCAGCGCGCAGAAAAGGCCGTCGACCCACTCCAGCGACAAAGAATGATCCTTGTTAGCAGACAAGCGCGCAGCCAGCCGCTCGATTTCGGCCTCTGTGAGTGCATTGCCCATACTGAGATGCGCGTGCCCGTGTTTGATGATCGTCGTCCGATTCCCTGATTCGGCAGGAGCGTCTGTGTTTCCTCCAGCTGCCCGGGCTAGGGTCGTCTCGACCGATCTCGGGCCGGCGCGCTCATGGGGCCTCCCCCTTGATGGAGGGCACTGCGGGAGACGGACTTTTCTTGCACGCTGAGCCATATTAAATCTCTTCGCTGCGATCCCGAATCTCTAACTTGAATTGCCAACCCTCGAAGCCCATCACCATTCGGCCGAACTGCTCCCAGGAGATCTCCTTTCCGTCGATCACGAGCATGGGCCCAAGCCGTTGGCCGGGTTCCAAATCGACGATGCCGTAAGCGATTGGTAATTGGCCAGCAGAGGTGGAATGAGGCCTTATGACTGGCAGATGATTCCAAACTCTTCAAAGTGAAGTACTGACTCACTGCACCAGACGATACATGACACAGTCAAGCATTTGGGTCGATGCGGATGCCTGTCCTAAAGTCATCAAGGACATTCTGTACCGCGCGGCGGAGCGCACCGGCGTTACGGTGACGCTGGTTGCAAACCAGGCGCTGCAATATCCGAGAATTCCGAGCCTGCGGCTGCTGCAGGTATCGTCGGGCTTCGATGTCGCGGACAACGAGATCGTAAAGCGCGTCACCGCCGGCGACCTGGTAGTCACCGCGGACATCCCGCTTGCTGCCGAAGTGATCGCCAAGGGTGCAGAGGCGCTCAATCCGCGCGGCGCGCTCTATTCTCCAGATACCATCCGCGGTGTCCTGATGATGCGCGACTTCATGGATACCATGCGTTCGAGCACAATGGTCGGGGGCGGTCCGCCACCGCTTACACAGGCGGATCGCAATGCGTTTGCGAGTCATCTGGACAAATGGCTTGCGCGACGGCCAGCCTCAGCGTAACCGCTAGTCAGCCGCCGGGAACGCCTTCATGAGCCGATACCTAAACTCGACCTCTTCCCCCTGATGCCGGGGATAATGCCGGGCACATCGAATGACCCGGCACAGGCGGGCCCCGCGATGGATGGTATCTTGATTGTGGAAGTATGACCGAACCGACACCATCTGAGACACCGACTCCTGACTCGCGTCGCCGCGCGGTCATCGGACTCCTCGTGGTGATCGTGCTGGTGGTGGGTGGACTGCTGCTGGTCCGGGTTCTGCAGAACATGTCGCGGATCCAGGATTGCGCAATGTCTGGCCGCACGAATTGCGCGCCAATCGACGCGCCGCCCGCCGGCAATTGACGGCCAAGAGCGCGATGGGAACGATCAGGACAATGGCTTTTGCGATGATCGCGTGCGCAGCGCCGGCCCTGGCATATGCCTCAGGCCCATTCGATTCGCCGCTGAAGACGCGTAACGTGGAACTCGCCGCCGATCCGCAAAACCCCAAGGCAACGCGCCAGGTCACCTGTTTCTATTACCGCTCCATTGTCATCAAGCAGGTGGACTACGGAGAGGTCGGAGCGGACCGGCTCGCGCTTCTGCCTGTCCTATCGCGCAACGCTACACAGTGTCACGAGGACCGGGAGGCGCTGGAGTACATCATTCCGCCTGATACGTGGAGCGGATATTTCAGGGGCGTCAAAGCCGACTACGCCTTCTTCGATGCGCCGGATGGAATCAATGGCGGACTTGGTTTCATGGTGCTTCGGATCTTCGACCGCAAAGCGGTGCTGGAGGATGTCGCGCAGCGAGGTATCAAGTCCATAACCTACGAAGAGGGCGTATTGAGGCTTCGCTACCAACGCGTGTACGCCGGCACCTGCTCGATCATGACTGCTGGCGAGGACTGCCGGAATGTACTGGTACGCGAGACGGGTATCAGCGCCGGGTCGCTTTCCATCTGCGCGCAAGGCTATCGGGCAGCCAAAGAGGCCATGGCGAAGGGTCGCTGTGCAGCCCAGCCCATCCACCAGAAAGATTGCTTTGCGAGGGAACTCGAGCGTCTGGACGAACAGAAATGGGACGAGGCGCCAACCGTGATCGTCTACGAAGCCGAAGCTACCCTCAAAGATGGGACGCTGGTGACTACGCCTCGCAGTGACGCACTGGCGTGCCATCCGTCGGACTGACCTGTCGCCGACGACCCCGTGTGGCAAGCCAGGAACCAAGCAGAATCAGTGCGAACGCCGTGATCCCGCCGACGCCGAGGTGCTCGTGCAGGATCAGAACTCCCAGCAGTGTCGCAACAACCGGGTTGATGTAAGTGATGACAGATGCGCGCGACGCGCCGGCCTGCCCTATCAAATAGAACAGCAGCAACATGGCGAGCGCTGTGCAGACAGCGCCCAGAACGGCCATCGATGTCAACGCCAGGGTCGATGGCATGTGGCTGGGAAACGCGTAGATGGCAAAGGGCAGCAATACCAGGCAACCGACGAGCATGCTGGCCGCGGCAGCGCCCGAGGAATCGACGCCGCTCAAGTATCGCTGCACGATGAGGGGTCCTATGGCGTAGCCAATGGTCGCCAGCAGCATGCAACCCACGCCGGCCCAGCCCATGGGTCCGGAAATGGCGCCGAAGCCCAGCAGCGAGGCCACTCCCGCAAATCCCATGATGAGCCCGATCAGGCGCCACGCGCCCAGCGGCTCGTGCAGGCCGAAGAATCGCGAGATCAGTGCAATCGTCAATGGAACGGTGGCGATCAGGATGCCCGTCACCGACGAGGCGATCCAGCGCTCGCCAAAAGAAATCATGCAGAAGGGTATGACGAATTCAGCCACTGCAAAGGCAACGATGGCCGCCCTATGCGGCCAGAGGTTGCGCAACGCGCCGCGATGCCAGGCGATTGGTAGCAGGATCAGGGCACCCAGCGATATGCGCCCCCACGCGACCACGAGCGGCGAGAGTTCCTCAACTGCAATCTTGATGAAAAAGTACGGCAATCCCCAGATCACTCCGAGCGCCGCAAAAGCCATCCATCCGCGCCAGCTCATCTGCTATTTCCTCCGAGCCCACCATGCTAACAGCATTGGCGCTGATGACGCTCAGTCGAGAAGCAAGCCCTGCTTGTGGGCGACAGGTACCTCTCCCATCGACTGGAATAGTGATGCGGTGTCGGCCAGTCTCGCCCCGCGTGCCCGGGCGAGCGCCGATCGCGCCGATTCGTACTGTTGACTGGCCGACAGGGCCGCAGTCCAGGGCAGCGCCCCCAGACGGTAGCGCGCCAGTGTGTCCGTCTGCGTCTGCAGCGCTGCGTCTGCGGCACGGCGCGATTGACCGAGGGCGTCGGCATCCGCCTCGAGGGATGCCAATGTGTCGGCGACATTCTCGAATGCGGCCAATACGGTCTGGCGATAGGCCGATTGCGAGGCTTCGTATAGCTGCGCGTACTGCCGTTTCTGCGCACGCAACGCGCCGCCGTGAAACAGCGGCTGGGTCACTGTCGCGCCCACACTCCAGATCGCACCAGCAGGGCTCGTGAATGTGGACCAGTCAAAGCCGCCTCGTCCGTAGGCTGCCGACAGCGTGAAGCTGGGATATAGCAGCGCCGCTGCCGCGCCCGCTTCGTTGGCGGCTGCGTGCATGCCAGCCTCCGCCGCGAGTATGTCGGGTCGCTGATGCAGCAGATCGGAAGGTACCGACACCGGCACGTCCTCCGGTACATGCAGCGACTCCAGCGGCAGCGGCAAAGGCGCCTGATCCGGAGATCGACCGAGCAGTACTGCCTGCGCATGACGCACGGCCAGCAGTTGTGCACGCAGTCCCGGCAGTGCAGCTGCCAGGTTGGCGGTGCTCACTTCGGTGGCCAGCGCCTCGTCATGGGACGCGCTGCCCAGTCGTTCGCGCGCCGCGAGCTGCTGCGCATTCTCCTCGGCCAGAGCCACCAGCGCCTCATCGGCGGCCACGGTTTCCTGCAGCACGGAGGCATTGATGGTGGCAATGACGATGTTCGTGACCAGCGCGCGCCGTGTGGCATCGAACTGGAAGGCCTGCTGCTCGACCTGGTGCGCCAACGCGCGGTCGGCATTGATGGAGGCCCCAAAGAAGTCGAATCGATAGGATGCCTGCGCCTCGAGTGCGAATACATTGTAGAGAAAGGTTGGCTGCGGCAGCACGGGTATTCCAAGGGCACGTTGCCGGGAGGGTGCAAACCCCACATCGATGCTCGGGAAGAGGTTCTGTCCGATCTGCGATCGCAGTTGCTCATGGGTCGCCTTCAGTGTCGCCTGTGCGGCGGCCAGCGATGGACTGTGCGCCAGCCCTTCTTCGACCAGCGCGTCGAGCGAGTCGCATTGATACAGGCGCCACCAGTCTGGCGCCGGCCTGGCGCCCATTTCAAGGCGCTGTGTCGAGCCGTCCACCGTCGATTCAGTGGGTGCCGCCCCATGGGCGGAATACTGCTGTGGAGAAGCCGTGAGATTGGACGCTGGAGGATGCGCACTGACGCAGGCACCCAGGGCAGCCGCCCACGCCAGCAAAAGCGCTGACCGGAGGGCTGCGGCGGCAGTGCTCATGGCAGGGCCTCGGCAGTCTTGTCACGCTTGACCCGGAACCACAGCGCATACAGCGCCGGCAGATAGAACAGCGTCAGGATGGTTGCCACCGTGATGCCGCCCATGAGGGCCGTTGCCATGGGTCCGAAGAAGTTACTTCGCAGCAGGGGAATCAGCGCGAGTACCGCGGCGGTCGCAGTGAGGGTAATCGGCCTGAAACGTCGCACGGTCGCGCCGATGATGGCTTCCCAGGCGGTGTGTCCACCTCGTCGATCCTGCTCGATCTGATCCACAAGGATCACTGAATTGCGCATGATGATGCCCAGCATCGCTATGGTGCCCAGCTGGGCGACGAAGCCGAAGGGCTTGCCGAACAGCAGCAGCGCGGGCACCACGCCGATGAGTCCGAGCGGGGCCGTCAGTATTACCATCAGCACGCGACTGAAACTCTGCAATTGCATCATCAGCAGCGTCAGAATGGCGATCACCATGAGGGGCATCTGCGCGACGATCGATGCCTGTGCCTTGCCGTTCTCTTCGACGGCACCGCCGATATCGATGCGATAAGCGGTAGGCAGCTGCTGGCGCAGGGACGTCAGCCGCGCATAGATGCCGTGCGTCACAGCGATGCCCTGCGCCCCGGCGCGCACATCCGATTGCACGGTGATCGTGGGTTGCCGGTCGCGCTCCCACACCACGCCGTAGTCCAGGCCGTAGGTGAATTGCCCGAGAGCCGACAGCGGGACGGCAGTCCCGGTCGGCGACGGCAGCGCCAGTCGCTCGATCTGTGCCGGATCGATCCGGTCGGCCTTTGGGGCCCGCAGGTCGATGCCGATCAGCTGGTCGCGCTCGCGGAAATAGCTGAGCGTGTAGCCCACCAGCGACATCTGCAGATAGTCGGCAATATCCTTCGATGACACATTCAACGCTCGCGCCTTGTCCTGATCGATCTGGAAATGGACTGACCGCTCTGCCGGCTCGTCCCAGTCGAATTGGACGTTGGTGGTACGCGAATCGGCGCGCATGGTCGCCGCCACCTGGTCGGACAGGTGCCTCACGGTTTCGATTTCGGGACCGGTGACGCGGAACTGCACGGGAAAGCCGACCGGCGGTCCATTCTCCAGCCGCGTGATGCGCGTGCGCATGGTCGGATATTGCGAGCGCAGGATCTCGCCCAGCGCAGAGGTGAGCCGCTCGCGCTCGCGCACGCTCTTGGCCGTAATCACGAACTGCGTCAGATTGGGTGAGGCAAGCTGCTGATCCAGCGGCAGGTAGAAGCGCGGTGCGCCGGCGCCTACGAAGTCGATGTAGTGATCGATTTCCGGACGCTGCGCAATGGTCGTCTCGAAGCGCCGCGCGGCTGCCAGGGTGGCTTCGAAGGAGGCGCCCTCAGGCAGGCGCAGATCCACGAGCAGCTCAGGCCGGTCGGAGCTCGGAAAGAACTGTTGGGGCACCAGCCGGAATGCCGCCAGCGAGAGCACGAAAAGACCCAGCGTAATCATCAGTACCAGCCCACGGCGCTCCACGCACCAACCGATCCATCCGCGCAATCGAGTGTAGAACGGTGTCTCGTAGACACCATGGTGATCCGTGACAGTTGCCGGGTCGTCGGTGTGAGAGGCGCGCCGGGTCGGATGTTCTGACAGGATGTGGAAGCCGAGCAGCGGAATCACCACCACGGCCGCGAGCCACGACAGCAGCAGCGCGATGGCGGACACTTCAAATATCGAGCGCGTATATTCGCCGGTGGCTGATTTTGCGAGTGCGATGGGCAGGAAGCCGGCCACCGTGACGAGCGTTCCGGTCATCATCGGG
>Ga0265338_10006891_pt1 | contig 14300 bp, 8 predicted proteins | sample 42126metaG_FD_193579 | JGI IMG/M metagenome (GOLD analysis project Ga0265338, IMG submission 193579) | Rhizosphere microbial communities from Carex aquatilis grown in University of Washington, Seatle, WA, United States - 4-21-26 metaG | ecosystem: Host-associated > Plants > Roots > Rhizosphere >... | reverse complement strand
CCCAGGTTGAAATATACGACACGACCCTGCGCGACGGCTCGCAGGGCGAAGGCATCAATTTCTCGGTCGCGGACAAGCTCCGCATCGCCGAGAAGCTCGACGCGTTCGGGGTTCATTACATTGAAGGCGGCTGGCCCGGCAGCAATCCCAAGGACATCGAATTTTTCGCGCAGGCCAAAAAGAAAAAATTCAAGAACGCCAGGCTCGCGGCGTTCGGTTCCACGCGCAAGAAAGGCGTGCCGGTCGAGCAGGACGACCAGGTGCGCCTGCTCATCGAGGCCGAAACACCGGTCGTCACCATTTTCGGCAAGACCTCGATGTTGCATGTGAAGGAAGTCCTGCGCTGCACGCCGGAGGAAAATCTGGCGATGATCGCCGACACCGTGAAATTTCTGAAGGATCACGGCAAGTTTGTCATCTACGATTGCGAGCATTGCTTCGACGGCTACAAGCTCGATCCCGAATACGCCATCGCCACATGGCAGGCCGCCGAACAAGCCGGCGCGGATTTCATCGTGCTCTGCGACACCAACGGCGGGTGCCTGCCTGGTGAAGTTGCCGAAATCACACAGGTTGCCGTCGGCAAACTGAATTGCAAGGTCGGCATCCATACGCACGACGACATCGGCCTCGGCGCCGCGAACGCGCTGGCCGCGCTCGATGCCGGCGCGATTCACGTGCAGGGCACCATCAACGGCTACGGCGAACGCACCGGCAATTGCAATCTGACCAGCGTCATCCCGTGCATCGCCTTGAAGTTAAAAAAAACCTGCGTGCCTGCGAAATCGTTGCCGAAGCTGAAGGAGCTTTCGCAGTTCGTGGATGAAATCGCGAATTCCCGCCACAATCCGCGCCAGCCGTGGGTCGGTTCGTCCGCGTTTGCGCACAAGGGTGGTGCGCACGTCAACGCCGTGCAAAAGCTCACCTCCAGCTACGAGCACATTGCCCCGTCGCTCGTAGGCAACCAGCGCACCGTGCTCATCAGCGACCTCGCCGGCCGCAGCAACATCGTCATCAAGGCGCAGGAACTCGGATTCAAGCTCACGAACGAGACGCCGGAATTGAAATCCATCCTGAACCGCGTCAAGGAATTGGAGCACGAAGGCTACGAATTCGAGGCCGCCGAGGCCTCGCTCGCACTGCTCATAGGCAAGACGCTTAAACATCGCGAACTGCCGTTCCGCGTGGATGCCTATCACGTTTCCATGCGGCGCGATAACAAGGATTCCATCTGCGACGCCACCATCAAGGTCAGCGTCGGCAACAAACGCGCACAGACCGTGGCCAACGGCGACGGCCCGGTGAACGCGCTCGACGGCGCATTGCGGCTCGCGCTGGTGAAATTTTTCCCGCGCCTGAAAAATGTGACGTTGACGGATTACAAAGTCCGCATCCTCGACACCGCCACCGGCACCGCCGCCAAGACGCGCGTGCTCATCCAGTCCACCGACGGCAAGCGCGAGTGGGGCACGGTCGGCGTGAGCGAAAACATCATCGAAGCCAGCCTCCAGGCGCTGGTGGACTCCATGGAATACGCGCTGTTGAAGAAATGATTGACATCTATACAGCGCGATGTATATTCAGCACCGTGAAAAAGCGAAGTTCAATTAAATACCCGCCGCACAAAAGTTCCGCCCTCGAACTCAAAGAGGCGGCTCCGGCGACTGAAATCGAAACCGTGCCGATGATTCGGACGCAGATTTATCTCAACAAGCACGAGTATGATTTTGTCCAGCGCGAAGCATCGCGTCGCGACGAGCCGATGGCGGCGGTGATTCGGAATTTCATTGATGAGAAAATGAAATTGCCTGATGAGGCGTGGACGAACAATCCCATGTTCAAACCGTGGCCGGCAGACCCTGATGATAAGTCACCGGAAGATGCCGCCATCAACCGCCATCACTACAACACAGGCGCGCCAAAAAATTGGGTGAAGCAGAATGGCAAATGGGTGCAAGCCCCGCCGTTGCCGGAAGATTATTTCGACAACCCCACCCGGGCGAAGGCGTATGACGCCATGATTGTGAAAATGGAGCAGGCTGAAAATCGGAAGGCGCGCCGATGAACGCGCGGGTTTTTTTGGACGCTTCATTTTGGATTGCCTACCGCGACGCCCGGCAGCCGGATTATTCCCGCGCGAACGAATTAGTCCGTCATTTTTTCCGGGAGCGAAAACATTTTGTAACCACCGTGCCGGTTTTTTGCGAAATTCACGCGCATTTCGCCCGTCACATCCGACGCCGGGAAGAAATCATTTCAGATTTCTGGCGCAATCCCTTGATGCACCTTGAACCATTAGTTCCGGCGTATTATGCCGACGCTCTGGGCGTCTTGGAAAAGCAGCTCGACAAAAATTATCCGTTTTGCGATGTGCTTTCATTTGTTGTGATGCGTCGTCTCGGGGTCGAACAAGCCGCATCCTTTGACGAACACTTCCGCCAATTCGGAGGTTTTGAAGTGTTAAGTTGATTCATTTCATGCCTGAAATTTCCAAAGCCTACGAACCGCAGTCCGTCGAGGACAAATGGTATGACTTCTGGCTGGAACAAAATTGTTTCACCGCCGACCCGAAGTCGTCGAAGCCCGCGTATTCCATCGTCATCCCGCCGCCGAACGTCACCGGCGTGCTCACGATGGGACACGTCCTCAACAACACCATCCAGGACATCCTCGCCCGCAAGGCGCGCATGGACGGCAAGGAAGTCCTCTGGTTGCCCGGCACCGACCACGCCGGCATCGCCACACAGACGGTCGTCGAGCGCACGCTGAAAAAATCCGGCGAAATCCGGCACCGCGACGATTTGGGCCGCGAAAAATTTCTGGAACGCGTCTGGCAATGGAAGGAAAAGCACGGCGGCATCATCATCCAGCAGCTCAAGAAGCTCGGCGCGTCGTGCGACTGGACGCGCGAACGTTTTACGATGGACCCGGAGTATTCACGCTGCGTGCAACGCGTGTTCGTGGACCTCTACAAAAAGGGCCTCATCTATCGCGGCAAACGCATGGTGAACTGGTGTCCCGCATCGCTCACCGCTTTGTCCGACGAGGAAGTGGTGATGAAGGAGCAAAAGGGGCTCCTCTATTATTTCAAAGTGGAAGTCGCCGAAGCGCCGGGAACTTTTCTGACGATTGCGACGACCCGGCCGGAAACCATTCCCGGCGACACCGCCGTCGCGGTGAATCCAAAGGACCCGCGTTACGCGCATCTTATCGGCCAGCACGTGGTGCGTCCGCTGCCGGCGGAATTGCCGCGCGAACACAAACTTATTCGTATCATTGAAGACGACCATGTCGATTTTGAATTCGGAACTGGTGTTCTTAAAGTGACGCCTTTCCACGATAAAGCAGATTTTGAAATCGTCATGCGCGCGGCAAATCGCACTGGCGACCGTTATTTTACAAATTGGCCTGAAGTAATTGACGAACGTGGCGTCATGACTTTTAAAGCAGGTAAAGATTTGACAGGGCTTGATCGTTTCAAAGCTCGCAAAGTTGCCGTCGAAAAACTCGCCGAACTTGGAGTGTTGGAGAAGGAAGAACCCTACACGAACAACGTCGGCTACAGCGAGCGTGCGGATGTGCCGATTGAGCCGCGCTTGAGCGAGCAATGGTTTTTGAAATATCCGAGTGTGGAAAAATCCCGCGCGGTGGTGGCCAAAGGGGAGATGAAATTTCATCCCGACCGCTGGGCGAAGGTTTATGACCACTGGATGGGCGGCTTGCAGGATTGGTGCGTCAGCCGCCAGCTTTGGTGGGGACATCGGATTCCGGTGTGGACGAAGATTTGTCGCCGCGAGGAATTTCATAAGAATGTCCTGATGCAAGCACTCGGAGAGCTTGCCGGAGAGAACTACGGGCCGGGCAAAAATGCTAAAGAAGGTGGGAATGCTGGAGTTGATTTTTCATTTTCTCGGCTTCCAAATGAAAAGTCATACGTGAGGTTCGGTCCGCCGGTTGAAGGACGAACTAAATTGATTGCGCTAACCGACTCCGCAGTTGAAGCGCAGAAGCTGGATGAACTCGGCTTCACCCAAGACCCCGACGTGCTCGACACCTGGTTCAGCTCGTGGCTGTGGCCGTTTGCGACGATGGGCTGGCCGGAGCAGACCGAGACGTTGAAGAAATTTTATCCGACCACCGACCTCGTCACCGGGCCGGACATCATCTTCTTCTGGGTCGCGCGCATGATCATGGCCGGCTACGAGTTCATGGGCGACCTGCCATTCAAGAATGTCTATTTCACCGGCATCATCCGCGACAAGCAGGGGCGCAAGATGTCCAAGAGCCTCGGCAATTCGCCCGACCCGCTCGACCTCATCACGAAGTTCGGCGCGGATGCGTTGCGCTTCGGCGTGATGCGCGCCGCGCCGCTCGGCCAGGATATTTTGTTCGACGAACAGAACGTCGAGCTGGGCCGCAACTTCTGCAACAAGCTCTGGAACGCATGCCGCTTCCGCCAAATGCAGGGTGGCAACGTGCAGGGCGAAATTGATCCCAAACTGCTCACGTCCGACGACAAATGGATTTTGCTCAAGCTCGACTCGGCCATTCGCGAGATGGACATTGCATTCGCCGAATACAAGTTCAGCGATGCGACGGCGACGCTCTACCGCTTTTTCTGGAGCGAGTATTGCGACTGGTATGTGGAGGCGAGCAAGGCCGTCCTTTCCGGTAGCAGCCGAGGTAACGAGGCTCCATCTGAAAAATCGGAAATCGGAAATCGGAAATCGGAAATTGATCAGAGCCTCCTCACGTCGGCTACTACGGAAGCGAGAAAGGCCAACACGCTGGCGGTGATTGATTTCGTCCTCTCGCACACACTGCGCCTGTTCCATCCGTTCCTGCCGTTCATCACGGAGGAATTGTGGCACGGCATGGGTTACGCCGAGGACATGCCGGAAAATCAGGGCGGCAAGACCATTGTGTTCGCGCCGTGGCCCAAGCCGCTGGATGACGATTTCAAATCGCACTATGGCTTAAGCGACAGCGATGAAAAACAAATCGAGGCGCGCAACGAATTCATCGGGCAGGGCCGCAACCTGCGCCGCATGGCGAACATCCCGGCAAACAAAAAGGTCAAGTTTATCTTCAAGCCCGCCGGTTGGAGTTCAAGCTTTAGCTTGCCCCCGGCTGAAAACACGCTGAAGCGTAAACTCCAACCCGCTGACATCGAGGTTTTGAAATTGCTCCTGAACGCCGAGGCGTTGGAGGTCAACGCGGATTACCAGCCGGCAAAGGGCGCACTAGCCGTGCGTGCCGCGTTGGGTGAGCTGTATCTGCCAACTGAAGGTTTGATTGACGTGGAAGCTGAAAAGGCCCGGCTGAAGAAAGAGATTGAAAAATACGAAACGGAAATAGGGAAAGTTCAATCGAAACTGAACAACCCGAACTTTACGCAAAAAGTTCCGGCGAACGTTCTGGAGGAGCACAAGCAACGCCTCGCCGACTGGCAGGCCAAGTTGGCGCACGTGAAATCGGCGCTGGCCGCTTTGGGCTGACGGAGCGCGGCGCACAAGTCGCGCTCGACGGCACCCCGTCGCTTGTTTAGTTTTCGCACCGCATGGAGCACGGACTCGTCACCGACATAGCCATCTGCATCATCGCCGCGTGGGTTGTGGCGGTGGCGTCACAGGTGGCGCGCCAGCCGCTCTTGCTCGCCTACCTCGTCGCCGGTTTCGCCATCGGGCCGCACGGATTCAAGTGGATCACCGATGCGCACTCCATCGGAACCATTTCCGACATCGGCTTGTCACTGCTGCTGTTCATGATCGGGCTGGAAATTGATCTCAAGAAAATGGCCAGCTCCGGCAGGGTCATCACATTCACCGCCATCGCTCAAGTTTTCGGGTGCGTGCTGGCTGGCTGGCTGGTGTTCGATTTCATCGGGCCCGCACAAAACCGGCTGGAGGCGGTCTATCTCGCGGTGGCCGCGGCGATGAGCAGCACGGTCATCATCGTCAAGATCCTCTACGACAAGCGCGAACTCGGGACCCTGGTCGGACGGGTCACGCTTGGCGTGCTGGTGTTGCAGGACGTGTTCGTCATCCTGTTTCTCGCCATTCAGCCGAATTTGAAAAATCCCGCCTTCGGCCCGCTGGCGCATGCTTTCGCCAATGTCGCCCTTCTCATTCTGGTGGCGCTTCTGGCCAGCCGGTATGTGTTGCCGCCGGTCTTCAAATTCGTCGCGCGCCTGCCGGAACTCGTGCTGGTCGGCGCGCTCGCCTGGTGTTTTGCGCTGGCGGGCTTCGCGGATTACCTGAAACTTTCCTCGGCGATGGGCGCGCTGATCGCAGGCGTGATGATCTCCACTTTTCCCTACACGCTCGATGTCGTCGCCAAGGTCACCAGTCTCCGCGATTTTTTCGTGACGCTGTTCTTCGTCGGCCTCGGCATGCTTATTCCAATGCCGACGGTGAACTGCATTTTGTGGACGATTTTCTTTTGCCTGTTCCTGATTGGCAGCCGGCTGGCCACGGTTTTCCCCGTGTTGTATTCCATGCGGCTGGGCTATCGTGCCAGCCTGCTGCCGGCGATCAATCTTTGCCAGATGAGCGAACTTTCCCTGGTGTTGCTCGCGTTGGGCAAGGCCAGCGGCGATGTGTCGAACGATGTCATCGGCATCGCGGCGTTCGCGTTCGCGTTCCTTGCCGTCGGCTCGACATACGCGATCCTGGGCAACGATTCGCTGCTCCGCAAAGCCACGCCGTGGCTCCGCAAACTGGATTTGCGCGATCTCGACGACACGTTCTTCATGGCGCGCGAGGATGCCAGGTCGGGCCGTATCTGCCTGCTCGGTTTTTCATGGACTGCAAGCTCCCTGCTTGCGGAAATCGAACGCAACCGTCCCGATTTGATTCCGGAAATCGCCGTGATTGATTTCAACCCCGTTGTCCACGAAAAATTAAAGCAGCGCAATGTCCGCGCTGTTTACGGCGACATCACCGCGCGCGACGTGCTGCACCATGCCGGCGTTTCGCACGCGGAAGTAATCATCTGCTCGCTGCCAAACATGGTATTGAAGGGCGCGGACAACCTGAAGATGTTGCGGCAGCTCCGGGAATTGAACCCGGACGCGAAAATTATCGTGCATGCCGAATTGCTTTCGGACATTCCGGTGCTATACGCTGCCGGCGCGAATTACGTCACTGCGCCACGTTTGCTGGAAGCTGCCGACCTGCTGCGTGTTTTGGAATCGGCGGAGAAAAACCTGCTCGACACAAAACGCCGCGACCAGGAGACGCTCCTGAAAAAGCGCAGCGAAGTCATCCCTTGATTTTTAATGAAAAAGATTCAATTGAAACCCGCCCTGGCCGTTGCCATCAAAGCAGCGCGCGCTGCCGGAAAGGTCATATATGACAACTGGCACAAACCCAAACGCGTCAAGCTCGACGACGCACATGACATCAAGCTCGAACTGGACGTGCGCTGCCAGAAGCTCATCGAGAAAATCCTGCGCGCCGCGTTTCCCGAAATCCCGTTGCTCGGCGAGGAAGGCGATTCCGGCGACGTGAACGCTGAATACCGCTGGGTGGTTGACCCGATTGACGGCACGGTGAATTATTTCTACGGAATGCCGCACGCGGCGGTTTCCATCGCATTGCAGCACCGGGGGAAATCTATTGTCGGCGTGATTTATGGCCCGTTCACGGATGAACTCTGGACGACGGTTCGCGGCGAGCCAACGCGGTTGAACGGGAAAATTGTCCGCGTCAGCAACCGCTCGAAGCTGGAGGACGCCGTCATCGCGATGGGCTTTTCCAAAAACCGTGAAAACATGGAGAAGAGCCTGCCGCATTTGAACCGCCTCGCGCGCCGCGTCAAAAAAATCCGCCTCATGGGTTCCGCCGCGCTGGAACTGGTCTATGTCGCCAGCGGACGGCTGGATGCCTACATTGAGCGCACCATCAATTTGTGGGACGTGGCGGCGGGACAACTGCTGGTGGAAAATGCCGGCGGTGAATTTTATGTGCTGCCCGCGCCGCACGGCAAACTGCGGATGTGCGCCTCCAACGGTAAAATCCGGAAGAAACTTCAGATCGGGAGCCTGTTAAAATAATTGGTAGGGACGAGCTGCTGCTTGTCCGGTCGCGCGGCAGCGCGACCCTACCTTTTGCAAAAGAATCCCTTCAATTTTTCGAGTGCCTTCGAGCGATGGCTGATTGTATTTTTCACATCTTCACCCAGTTCGGCGAATGTCTGCTCGAAACCAAGCGGCACGAACAGCGGGTCATAGCCGAAACCGTTTTTCCCGCGCGGCTCGAAAAGAATCCGGCCTTCGCAGGCGTCATCAAACAAGATTGGTGGGGCGAGGCTACTGACGAGCCGGCTCGCGGGGACGCTCGCCCCACCCGCAACCGCCACCAGCGCGATGACGCAGTGGAATCGTGCCGTGCGTTTCTCCAACGGCACATTATTGAGCAGGCGCAGCAGCTTGGCGTTGTTGTCGGCGTCGGGCGTGTTTCCGGATTTCGCCGAATCCACCGCCGCGAAGCGCGCGGAATGGACACCAGGCGCGCCATTCAGCGCGTCCACTTCCAGGCCGGAATCGTCGGCGAGGACAAAAAACGGTTGAGAGTTGAAAGTTGAGAGTTGAGAGCCGGCAAGCCATTGCGCGAGTTCCACTGCCTTCTTCGCCGCGTTGCCGGCAAATGTGTCCGCGTCCTCGACAACTTTGGGCGCGGCGGGAAAATCATTCAGCGTGAGAAATTGGAATTGCGCGCCGAGGATGGCGCGGATTTCGCCGACCTTGTGGGCGTTGCGCGTGGCGATGAGCAGCGTCGTCATGCGCAGAGACTAACAAATATATTCCGGCAGGCGAGCTTGACGCGTAAAATATCCGCTGCAAAATCACCGTATGAAATCACGCCTGCTTCTCGCCATTTGCCTTTGCTGTGCCGCAAGTCTTCGCGCCGCCGACACTAATGCACCCGTTGCGCCCGCTACCAACGCGGTCGTCGCACCCTACATCCTCACGCCTCCCGCGCCGGCCACGCCGCGCATTAACGGCCCGGACGTCTTTGGCGTGCGTCCTGGCTCGCCATTCCTTTACACGATTCCGGCGACCGGCGACCGGCCCATGACATTTTCAGCGACGAACCTGCCGCGCGGCTTAAAGCTGGATCCCAAAACCGGCCGCATCACGGGCAAGCTGAAGAAAAAAGGAGAATCCGTCGTTACGCTGGTTGCGCAAAATGCACTCGGCTCGGCGGAGAAAAAATTCCGCATCGTGGTCGGCGACCAGATCGCGCTCACGCCGCAAATGGGCTGGAACAGTTGGAATTGTTTTGCCGGCGCGGTTTCGGAGGAGCGGGTCAAGAGCGCGGCGGATGCGATGGTGAGGAGCGGCCTCATCAACCACGGCTGGACCTATATCAACGTGGACGATTTCTGGCAGAACCATCGCAACTCGAAAGACCAGACGCTGCGCGGGCCGTTCCGCGACCTGCACGGTTACATCGTGCCGAACGCCCGTTTCCCCGGCATGAAAGGCATGGCGGATTACATTCACGGCCTCGGCTTGAAGGCCGGCCTGTATTCCTCGCCCGGCCCGTGGACGTGCGGCGGTTGCGCGGCAAGCTGGCAGCACGAAAAGCAGGACGCACAAACTTACGCGAGGTGGGGATTTGATTATCTGAAATATGACTGGTGTAGCTATGGCGACATCGCCTCCGGCAGGGCCACAAACACGATGAATGTTCCGCGCTGGACCAGAAATTCGACCAACGATGCCGGGGCGATTTATCCCTACAAGGTTATGGGCCAATATCTGCGCGAACAAAATCGCGACATCGTTTTCAGCCTCTGCCAATACGGCAACGCGGACGTGTGGAAATGGGGCGGCTCGGTCAACGGCAATTCCTGGCGCACGACCGGCGACATCACGGACACCTGGCGCAGCATGAGCCGGATTGGTTTCAATCAGGACAAGGCCGCGCCTTATGCAAAGCCGGGAAATTGGAACGATCCTGACATGCTCGTCGTCGGGCAGGTTGGCTGGGGCAAGCCGCATCCGTCCCGCTTGACGCCGGACGAGCAATACACGCACATCAGCCTGTGGTGCCTGCTGTCCGCGCCGCTGCTCATCGGCTGCGACATGACCAAGCTGGACGATTTCACGCTGAATCTCCTCGAAAACGACGAGGTGCTCGCGCTGGATCAGGATGCGCTCGGCAAGGAGGCGACATGCGTCGTCACCAACGGCGACGTGCGCATTTATGAAAAGGAACTGGAAGACGGCGAACGCGCGCTCGGCTTTTTCAATCTCGGTTCAGCGCCGGCCAGCCTGGAATTCAACCAACTCGCGCAACTCGGCTTCACCGGCGCGCAGCACGTCCGCAATTTGTGGCGGCAGCAGGATTTGCCGGACGTGGACGCCGCCACCGGCGTCTTGAAAATGACCATCCCCGTCCACGGCGTGGTGCTTTACAAACTGACCACGGTGAAATGAACTGATGAACGAATTTCCGTCCTTTGGGCCGGATTTACCGGATCAAACCCCGCGCCAGCGAAAAATGATAAGTCCCGGCAGCCAGCGGAAGTTTTGTAACCGAATCGTCCGGCAATTGGAGCGGCTGGCCGGATTCTTTGATTTCCTTCGGCGGAACTGGAAGCTCCAGCGTCGCGGAACTGTTCGGTGGAATTGTGACGTCGTAAAGGACTTGGTCTTTTTCAACCCGCCAACCCGAAGCAATGACACCGTAAGGCGAATCGAGCGTCGCCTTGACGTGCGTGAGCCGCGTGGTGAATTGGGGGGCGAGGAAGAAATGTTTGTAGCCGGGGTTTGCGTCATCGGATTGAATGCCCGCCGCGCCGGAGTAGAGCCACGCGCCGACCGAACCTAGCGAGTAATGGTTGAAGGAATTCATCGAGGAATCCTGGAAGCCGCGCTCCGGCATCCAGCCGTCCCAGCGTTCCCAAATTGTGGTGGCGCCGTTCTTCACGGAAAACAGCCATGAGGGATACGTGTTGGTCAGAACCAAATCCCACGCGAGATCGGAGCGGCCGATTTCCGTCAGCACGGGACAAATCAGTCCGTTGCCGACAAAGCCCGTGGTCAGGTGTCCGTTCGTTTGGACATTCTCGGTGAGCCGCTTTGCAGCCATGGCGCGGAGATTTTCCGGCAGCAAATCAAATTGCAACGCGAGGAGATACGCGGTCTGGGTGTTGCCCACGCGCGGCGTGCCGGGGGGCGGCGGCGTGTAAGGAACGGGAGCGCGGCCACGACCGCCATCAACGCCGGTGATGGAACCGTCGGGGCCGACAAAGGCGGTATTGAACGCGGCGGTGATGTCCCGTTGCAGCGCGTCGTATTTGGCCGCGTCTTCGGTTTTGCCGAGGAGCGCGGCGGCTTTCGCGACAATGCGCGCGGAGTTGGCGAAGTAGGCGGTATCCACGATGTTCACGGGCGTCGGGCGGGGCGCGAGATGGTCGCCGACACCGCCGCTCAAAATCAAATTGCGCGAACGCTTGGTGCTAAAGTCAACCCAGAGCGCCATGAACGGATAATTGTCCGCCAGAAACGATTTGTCGCCGTAAGCATTGAACATCGCCCAAGGGATGATGATGCCGGCGTCGCCCCACACGGGCATGGCCGGTTGCGGTCGGGAGGCGCGCGGCGAGACGTCCGCGTAATCGCCGTTGGTGGTCTGCCCGTCGTCCACGTCCACCATCCACTTGGTGAAGAAGGCGGCCACGTCGGCGTTGCGGGCGGCGGTGGGCGCGAACACCTGCGCGTCGCCCATCCAGCCGAGGCGCTCGTCGCGCTGCGGGCAATCCGTGGGCACACTCAAGAAATTTCCGCGCTGGCTCCAGACGATGTTTTGATAAAGCCGGTTCAAATCGGGATTTGAACTCTCGAAAGTCCCGGTCGGCGGATTGGCGGAACCGACGACGACGGCGCGGAGGTCATCCGCGTTTAACTTGCCGGGATAACCGGTAATTTCAACGTAACGGAAGCCGTGGAAGGTGAAATGCGGTTCAAGTGTTTCGCGGCCAGCGCCGTCGAGCGTGAACTTGTCGGTCGCAAGCGCCGTCCGGAGATTTTCGGTGTAGAGCGAGCCGTCGGAATTAATTGTCTCCGCGTGGCGCACGGTGACGGTTGCGCCAGCCGGGCCACGCGCAATGAGCCGGACATGTCCGACGAGGTTCTGGCCGAAATCAACAATCCAAGCGTCATCGTGGCGGGTGACTTTTTGCGGAGCCAACTCCATCAATTCGCGCACCGGCGGGCCGAGTTGCGGAACTAGCGCGACGGCATGTTCCTCGACAATGGCGTTTGTCCAAATGGAATCATCGAAGGTTGGCTGATCCCAATCTTTGACGGCTTTCTGCTCGTCGATGACTTCTCCCCATTGTTGGTCAGAGCCGATGATTTCACCCGGACCAGCCTTCCAAGAATCATCCGTGGCGATGACATCCGTCGAGCCGTCGGTGTAGGTGACTTCGAGTTGGGCATTGAAAAGCGGAACCTTGCCGTATTGCGCGGCGCCCATCCAGCCGAGCCGGCCCGCATACCAGCCGTCACCGAGCAGCGCGCCCAAGGCGTTTTCTCCCGGATGAATCAGTTTGGTGACGTCATAGGTCTGGACCATCACGCGCTTCGTGTAATCAGTCCAGCCGGGCGCCAGTAAATCATTGCTGACGCGCCGGCCGTTGATGGAAGCTTCATAGACGCCCATTGCCGTGGCGTAAAGCCGGGCGCGGGCAATCGGTTTCGCGGCAGTAAAATTTTTCCGCAGGTAACGGCCCGGCCCGACGGTGATGTCGTAGTATTTTGAAAGTTGCTCGGAGAAAGGCGCGACGACCGTTGCCGCCACCCAGCCGGAATCATCAAAATCTGGCGCAAACCAATTGCCGTCGGGCGTCACGGCTGCCTTCCAGGAACCATCGGTGTTGAACTCAATGCGTTGCCCGTCCGCCAGCTCGATGATGCCGTGCGCGGCAATGGCATTTCGTCCAGCCTCGCCGCGATCACGCCGGATGCCGCCCCGCACGACGGCGGAACTGATGGCAATGATATTTTTGCCGGGAACCAATTGGCCGCCAATCTCCACGTGCAACGGCGCCGTCAGACTGGTGAAGCCCGGATGGGTGGCATGACCATTGACATAATTGGTGATGAGTCCGTCCGCCGCCACATCAATGAACGCACGGCGAATGACGGCGTTGGCCGGAAGTTCGACGGCGAACCGGATGGCCGCAGCCTGGCTCGCGGTGGAACCGGCATTTATCCAGGACGCTTTCGCCAAGGCGGATTGCTCGATGTCGTATCGCGGCAAATCGGCGGTGATCCAGTGGCCCTTCCACTCGTTGGTGGTGTCGAGCAATCCCAACTCGAACGAGACCACATCGCTCCAAGCGGTGGGCTGGCCGTCCTTGTCCCAGACGCGGACCTGCCAGAAAACCTGTGACCGCGAGTTGAGCGGTTTGCCGGCCCACGAAATCAGAACGGACTGGTCGGAAACAATTTTACCGGAATCCCAAAGGTCTAGTGAACCGGTGTCCAGACCGGACGCCGAAGAAGCGGCACGAATTTCCCAAGCGGTCTGGACTTCACCGACGCGGTCGGAACGGAGTTTCCACGACAGGCGCGGCTGTTGGTTGCCGATGCCAATGGGATTCGAGAGGTGCTCGCAGGTAAGCGCATCAACCCGGACCGGGGAAAGATTATCTGCGTGGGCCGAAACTGCCACGCATAACGCGGCCAGAAGGGAAACGATGTGGCGCGTCACGGGATTTATTTGGAGTTTGCGGCTTTGAAATACTTGTCGGCGAAATCCAGGAAGGCGTTCCAGTCGGATGCGGTGATGGTGTGTCCGCCGGTGTGATAATGAAAACCGAGGTCGCCGGTGATAAGCGGCGTATCCACGAGCGGGCCATTGGTCGTGCCGAGATCCTGCCTGCCGACCAGCCGGTAAACCGGGCCGGCGGCCACTTCGCCAAGGAATTCTCCGCGCGGGTCCGCCCATTGGTCCAGCGTGCCGCCGCCGATGAACACCGGATGCGGCGCGTTCAGGGTGATGATTTCGTGCGTGTCCACCGGCATGTCGTTCCAGTGGCCGGCGTATTTCTGGAAATTGCCGGCGAACTGCCACGGAAAACTCGCCGCCATGTCGTCAATCGTTTCGCCATAGTCGCGCCGGGCGAGCGAGGAACCCATTTCACCGGCGCAACTAGAATAAATAATCGCGAAACGCGGATCGCGTGCTCCCGCCACCAAAACGGTTTTGCCGAGACGCGAATGGCCGATGAGCGCGACGTGTTTGGCATCCACCGCCCGGTCCTTTTCCAGATAATCCAGC
>Ga0265338_10006890_pt1 | contig 14301 bp, 11 predicted proteins | sample 42126metaG_FD_193579 | JGI IMG/M metagenome (GOLD analysis project Ga0265338, IMG submission 193579) | Rhizosphere microbial communities from Carex aquatilis grown in University of Washington, Seatle, WA, United States - 4-21-26 metaG | ecosystem: Host-associated > Plants > Roots > Rhizosphere... | reverse complement strand
TGCTGGTGGCCGACCCGGCCATCGCCCAAAGCGGCGCGCCGGTCATCTTGATCCTCCACGGCCTCGGCGCCAACGCCGAGGACCTGGCCCCCCTCGTGAACGAACTGGACCTTCCCCATTGCCGGTTCGTCCTGCCCGACGCGCCCCTCCACCTGACCGGTTACCCGGCGGGCGCCTACGCCTGGTACGACTTCGAGAGCCATGACCCGGTCGGGTTCCAGGCGAGCCGTGAATACCTGTGGGACCTCATGGACCGGTACGCCTCGGACCCCAACATCCGCCCCGCCCCGGGGACGGATAAGAAACCCTCGCCCGTGGTGATGACCGGCTTTTCCCAGGGCGGTGTGATGTCCTTGGAAACCGGCTTGCTTTGGAAGGGCGGGGTGAAGGCCATCGTTGCCATGAGCGGCTATATGCCCAACGGACCCGAGGTCATCCAAAGGGCCGTGGCGCCCAAACAAACCCCGATCCTCTTGGTGCACGGGCAGTTCGACCCCGTGGTGCCCATCGAGGGGTCCTACCGCGCGGCGGAGGATTTGATGCGTGCCGGGTACGCCCCCATCCTCAAGATGTTCCCCATGGAACACACCATTACGGAAGCGTCGCTCAACGAGGTCCGCCATTTCCTCCAAGCGGCCCTTTCAGCTTAAACCCCGGCGCGAATATCGTTTTCAATCCCCCGATAAACGGATCGGCAAGGGTTTGACTCCGATTCGGCTTGGAAAACCGGGGAACCCTTCTTAACTTATACGGGTCCCAAAACCCGCGGGACTTCGCCTCAATCCAAGGAGTGATTCATGCAAATCGCCAAACGGATTTTCCTCTTCATCGTCGTCAACTTCCTGGTCATCACGACCCTTTCGCTGGCCTTCCATTTCCTGGGACTGGACCAATACCTGGCCAGGACCGGGATGAATTACCAGGGGTTCCTGGTCATCGCCGTCTTCTGGGGGTTCGGCGGCGCCTTCATCTCGCTCCTCATCTCCAAGCCCATGGCCAAGTGGAGCATGGGGGTCCAAACCGTGGATCCCCAAACCCACGATCCGAACGAGCGTTGGCTGTTGGAGACGGTCTATAGCCTGGCCCGCCGGGCCGGGATTGAGGAGATGCCGGAGGTCGGCGTGTTCCCCAGCCCTGAGGTGAACGCCTTCGCCACGGGCGCCACCAAGAACGGCGCGCTGGTCGCGGTCTCGGCGGGGCTTTTGAACTCGATGGACAAGGACCAGGTCGAGGCCGTGTTGGGCCACGAGATCACCCACGTCTCCAACGGCGACATGGTGACGATGACCCTGATCCAGGGCGTCATCAACGTCTTCGTGATCTTCTTCTCCTACGTCCTTTCCATTTTCCTGACGCAGGGCTCGAAAAACGAACGGGGTGGAGGCGGTCTCCAGTTCCTCATCCGGATCGTCCTCCAGATCGTCCTGTCGATCCTGGGATCCATCGTCGTGGCGGCTTTCAGCCGTTGGCGCGAGTTCCGGGCCGACGCGGGAGGCGCCGCTCTGGCGGGAAGGCAGAAGATGATCTCGGCCCTGGAAGCCCTGAAGCAAATCCAGGAACGACGCTTGGCTCCCGAGCCGTCAGGCACCGGCGCCTTGGCGACCCTGAAGATCAACGGGCACCGGGGCGGCCTGATGAGCCTCTTCGCCTCCCACCCGGCGCTCGAGGAGCGCATCGAGCGCCTCCGCGGCCTCTCGGAGGCCCGCCCCAGTTCCCTCGTCCGCTGAGCGAATCTCCAAAATAAAAAGGGCGGCGGGTATCCCCACCGCCCTTTTTATTTTGACCTGTTTTGTTTCGTCTTTTGCCGACCGCCGATAGCTGACCGCCGGAGTCACGGCCAGTTGAGCGGCATCCCCTTCGGATAAAACCTTGACCCGGCTTTCGCGTAATGCGACCGAGAGTCCTTGGCGATCTTCCCGCCTTTCATCACTTTCGCGTGGAGGGCCTCCCAGGCGTAGCCCCCACCCCGGGCGAAGGCCAGTGCCTTGTGGCGGCTCTTCTCCCCGTCCTGGAACTGGAGCCAATCCAGCTCGGCGTAGCCGAGGAAGACGTAGGCCCGGCCCCGGTCATCCCCAGTCTGTTGGAAAAGCTTATCCGCGGTCGCGAAGGAATGCCGGGCGGCCTTGAGGTTGCCCTTCATCTTCTCGGCGGTCCCGATGGACCACAGGGTGTAGGCGTAGCTCACCTTATCACCGATGCGTTTATAGAGCTTCTCGGCCTTCCGGAAGAATCGGAGGGCGCCATCCCAACGGCCGGCCATCCTCTGGACATTGCCGAGACCGCAATAGGAATAGGCCGTCCCGAAGGGATCGTGGCGACGGCGGTGGATCTTGTTGGCGGCGCGGTAGTGGACCGCGCAATCGGCCCAACGGCCCCTCATCCGGGCCAAGCCCCCCAACGCGCAATGGGTGTAGCCCTCTCCCTCGGAATCCCCTAGGCGCCGGTATAGGGCCAAGGCCCGCTGAAGTTGTGACCAACCTTCCCGCATATCCCCCGCGATGCGGAGCGCGCCCCCGAGGGCCCAACGGGCGAACGCTTCCCCTTCCAGGTCCCCGTCGACCTGGTAGAAAGCCAAACAGCGACGAAGGAGCCTCACCGCCAACCGCGGTTCCCCCGAGGCGCGGGCCGCCAAGGCCCAACCCGCCTCGGCGTCCACGGTCCGGGGTGAGCCGGCGGCTTGGAAGAACTTCCGGGCTTTCCGGTAATTCGCCTTGGAGGCCGGAAAATTCCCCTGGAGCCGATCGGAATCGGCGGCACCCAAATGGGCCTCGGCGGCCTGGAGGATCGACAGGCCTTTCCGTTTCAGGAGGGTCCGATAAAGCCGGGCGGCCTGGGCGAACCGGGATTGGTCCCGGAGGATCCGTGCTTTCTCAAACCAGGTGACAATCATGAAGGTCCCCTCGCTTTAATGGAAACGACAAAAACGTAAAAAACGACGAAAAAGGTTACAAAACCGTCGGTGATTCAAAGCCTCAGCTCTAAAGCCTTTTAAATGCGACCCTCCTCCTGGCACAAAACTCGCTGTAGCGATGCGCATGCCACCGTTCCCGGCTCCGGGAGCGGAATATCGGGAGGAAACGTTCCTATGTATTCTACGTCATGCTTCGTTCGGAGGACAGCCGCCTTCACGCTGTCCCTCCTAGGTCTTTTCACGGCCGCCGGCGCCTGGGCGCAGGATGCCGTGGCTTCGGCGGCCCCCGCGGCGGCCGCGCCGACGATCAGCGCGGGCGACACGGCTTGGGTCCTGGCCTCGGCGGCCCTGGTCATGCTCATGACCCCGGGCCTGGGTTTGTTCTACGGCGGGATGGTCCGCCAGAAGAACGTCCTTTCCACCATCCTCCAGAGCTTCATCCTGGTGGCCCTCATCGGCGTCCAATGGGTGGTCTGGGGTTACAGCCTGGCCTTCGGGGCGGGCAACGCCTTCTGGGGCGACCTGAACTTCATGTTCCTCCACGGGGTGACGCAGGCCAATTCCCCGGTGACCAACATTCCCCACCTCGCCTTCGTGATGTACCAGGCCATGTTCGCCATCATCACCCCGGCCCTCATCAGCGGCGCCTTCGCCGAGCGCATCCGCTTCAAGGCCTACATCTTCTTCATGCTGGCTTGGTCCACCCTGGTGTATGACCCCGTCTGCCACTGGGTCTGGCACGCCAACGGCGTCTTCAACAAGATGGGCGCCCTGGACTTCGCGGGCGGCACCGTGGTGCACATGACCGCCGGTTACTCGGCCCTGGTGCTGTGCCTGCTCATGGGCAAGCGCAAGGGCTATGGCCAGGAAAACATGGTGCCCCACAACATGACCATGGTCCTGACCGGCACGGGCCTCCTCTGGTTCGGCTGGTTCGGCTTCAACGCGGGTTCCGCCTTGGGCGCCAACGCCCTGGCGGCCAACGCCTTCATGACGACCAACACGGCCGCCGCCACGGCCACCCTTTCCTGGTGCTTCCTGGAGGCCCTCCACCGCGGCAAGTCCTCGGCCCTCGGCGCGGCGTCCGGCGCGGTGGCCGGCCTCGTGGCCATCACCCCAGCCGCGGGATTCGTGGACGTGACCGGAGCCCTGTGGATCGGCCTGTTGGTGAGCCCGATCTGCTACTTCTTCGTGGTGGTGATCAAGCAGAAGTTCGGCTACGACGATTCCCTGGACGCCTTCGGGGTGCACGGCGTGGGCGGCACCTTCGGCGCGATCATGACCGGCATCTTCGCGAACCCGGCGGTCAACCCCGTGGGCCGGGGCTGGCTCTACGGCAACCCGCACCAGGTGGTCGTGCAGTTGTACACCGTGGGCGCCACCTTGCTCTACTCGGCCGCCCTCACGGCTTTCCTCTGGATCGTCTTTGAACGGCTCTTCGGGATGCGGGCCGTCAATAAAGAGGAGGAGTTGGGCCTCGACATTTCGCAGCACGGTGAGGAAGGTTACCTGATCTAACCCCGGCTTGAACTTCCCCCGGGAGTTTCCCGGGGGCCGACCCGAAAGGAACGATCCATGAAGAAGATTGAAGCCATCCTCCGCCCCAGCGCCCTCCGGAGCGTCCTGGACGCCTTGAAGACCGCCGGTTACCCCGGCATCACCGTCACCGAGGTCTCGGGCCACGGCAAGCAGAAGGGCATCACCGAGAGCTACCGCGGCCAGACCGTGGAAGGCCTCTTGCCCAAACTACTGGTGACCGTCGTGGTGCCGGACACTAAGGTGAAAAAAACCACGGAAAAGATCATCGCGGCGGCCCGCACCGGGGAAATCGGCGACGGTAAGATCTTCATCAGCCCGGTGTCCAACGCCATCCGGATCCGAACCGGCGAATCCGGCGATAAGACCGTCCAATAAGCCGATCCTGTGGTTCTGGCCGGGCGGTGAGCCTCCGCCCGGCCTTTTTATTTCCCCTTGGTTCCCTTCCTTAATGCAGGGCCCAAGTCATATTCCCGGGATATTTCGGTTGATCCCAACCAACTGCCCCCCCGATTCAGAAACCAAACTCGCCGTAAAACCCAACAGATCGACGCAAGCATCAAATAAGTATTGCCAGCCGAATTTCGTAGAAGCTACACTTGGGTCACCTTGGGGCCCCCGTCCCCTTTCTCTTTCAAATATTCCTTTTGCCGAAGGAACCTCCCATGACCCCCCGTTGGCTCAGCCGACCCAACCTGTCGCGCCAGCTGTTGCTCGCCGGATCACTCTCACTGTTTGGGGCCGCCGAGGCCCGGGCACAAGCCGCCGTTCCCGTCTTCAACTCCGGAGACACGGCCTGGGTGCTGGCCTCCGCGGCCCTGGTCATGCTCATGACCCCGGGCCTGGGTCTTTTTTACGGCGGCATGGTCCGCCGCAAAAACGTCCTGGGCACTATCCTCCAAAGCCTCATCATGGTGGCCCTTATCGGGGTCCAATGGGTGGTGTTTGGGTACAGTTTGGCCTTTTCCCCGGGGAATGAGTGGTTCGGGGGGCTTTCTTGGGCGTGGCTCAATCACCTCACCCCTTTCTCCGATTCCGCCCCCACCATCCCCCACGCGGCCTTCGCGGTCTACCAATGCATGTTCGCCATCATCACCCCGGCCCTCATCACCGGGGCCTTCGCCGAACGGGTCCGCTTCCGGGGCTTCATCCTTTTCTCGTTGTTGTGGGCCACCGTGGTATATGACCCCGTGGCCCATTGGATCTGGGGTGGGGGCTATTGGTCCAAGCTGGGCGCCATCGACTTCGCCGGGGGCGCCGTGGTGCACATCACCGCGGGCTTTTCGGCCCTGGCCCTGGCACTTCTGCTCGGCAACCGGCGCGGTTACGGCGTGGAACGCATGGTCCCCCACAACATGACCATGGTGCTGATCGGCACGGGGCTGCTCTGGTTCGGGTGGTTCGGGTTCAACGCCGGCTCGGCCCTGGCGGCCAACGGCACGGCCGCGAACGCCTTCATCGCCACTAATACCGCCGGCTCGGTGGCCGCGTTGGTCTGGTGCCTTCTGGAAGCCTTCCACCGGGGCAAGGCCTCGGCCCTGGGTGCGGCCTCGGGCGCCATCGCGGGGCTGGCGGCCATCACCCCGGCTTCCGGCTATGTCGGCGTGGCGGAAGCCTTGGTGATCGGCGTGGTCGCCAGCGTCCTATGCTATGGGGCCATCCTCATGAAGGTAAAGTTGGGGTACGATGATTCCCTCGACGCCTTCGGGGTGCACGGCGTGGGCGGACTCTGGGGCGTGTTGGCAACCGGGCTCCTGGCCAACCCGGCCTACGGCGGCCACTCGGGTTGGTTCTATGGCAACCGGTCCCTCTTCATGGTGCAGGCCCAGATGGCCCTTGCCACCGCGGCCTATTCCCTGGTTTTCACCGTCCTACTTTTCCTGTTGGTGGACAAGACCGTCGGGTTCCGGGCCGAAGCCCGCGACGAGGATATGGGGTTGGACCTTTCCCAACACGGCGAAGAGGGTTACGGATCGTAGCCGGACACTCGATTTGAGCGGGGCGTTAAAGCCTACGTCGCATCCAAAGGGGGAAACATGAAGAAGATTGAAGCCATTATCCGGCCGGGGGCCCTTCGGGCCGCCCTGGACAACCTGGAAAAAGCCGGTTACCCAGGCGTGACGGTGACGGAAGTGTCCGGCCACGGCAAGCAGAAGGGCATCACCGAAAGCTACAGGGGCCAGACTGTCCAGGGCCTATTGCCCAAATTGGTCCTGTCCGTGGTGGTGCCGGATTCCAAAGTTAAAAAAACCTGTGACAGCATTATTCAGGCGGCCCGCACCGGGGAGATCGGCGACGGCAAGATCTTCATCTCACCGGTCAACGGCACCATCCGTATCCGGACCGGCGAAACGGGCGACAAGGCCCTCTGAGACTTCCACCGAAAGGGGTCGGGACTTTCCGGCCCCTTTTTTTATTTCATGTGTTCTCCGATATAATGCGGCCAAGGAAGGTGCCCATGCGTCCCAGGATCCCAGCACTCGTCCTCCTCGCCGTCTGCCTCGCCTCACTCCCTTGGGCGGCCACGCCCCCCATCCTCCGGGTCGTCCCTTGGAACGGGTACCCCGCGGCCCTCTCCCTGACCTTCGACAATGGGGACCCGACCCAGCTCGACCAGGCGGTCCCCGCCTTGGATCAGCATGGATGGAAAGGCACCTTCTTCCTGGCGGCCAACCGAATTAACCGGCGGGAGGATTGGCGGAAAGTCTTCGAGAACGGCCACGAGCTGGGCAACCACAGCCTGGATCTCTTCCATGCCGCTCGGTTGGACCCCCGCGCCGAGGAATCCCAGGTCCTGGGGGCCCGAAACGTCTTGAGGAAGTCTTTCGGGGTTCCGGTATTCACCTACGCCTATCCTTACGGCGAAATCTCACCGGGGCTGAAGGCCCAGGCTTCCAAGACCCATTTGGCCGCCCGCGGCGGCGAAGGACCTTCCTATGTCCTCAAACCGTCCGACAACCCCGATTGGTTCAACCTTCCAAGCCGAACAATCCGGGCGGGCGGAAATCCGAAACTCCAGCAGGTTTGGTTGGGGGAAACCAGAAGGAATGGCGGGTGGACCGTCCTGACGATCCACGCCGTCGGCGGGACCGGGGAAGACGCCATTCCAACTGATCTCTTTGGAAGGTTGTTGGACGGAGCCGAGAAGAGCCGATTTTGGGTCGCGCCCTTCGGCGCCGTCACCAGCTATTGGCGAGCCCAGAAAACCATCGAAAACGCCACGGCCACGGCGGAAGACGGTGGGATCCATTGGACCTGGATGAAACAGGACTTCCTCCCGCCCGAAACCACGGTCCTGGTCCATCTCGTTCCACCGGTAGGGTCGAAGGAAACCTGGGTCGCGACCCAAGAGGGCACCGCTCTCCCGGGCCCAGGGGGCCTTTACCGGGTCCGGGTGGGGGCTCAAGAGCTTAAATTTTGTCCTTCAAAAAGGTGACTTAGGGCTTGCCCCGCAAGGGCTTGAATGAATCGGTAGGGCCTGTTTAATGGGGTTTTTAACATTATCGTTTTTTGACAGACCTGATCAATCTTTCCCACGAAACCCTGTTATTTCCCTTATTTTTTGCATTGCCTCACTCATTTCCTTAAAATGCCTTAAATCGTTACCGTCTTGTTTTAGGTTCGGGAGAGACAAGTCGGAACGTCTTTGCGAGGTGCGGTCATGGCCACGATCAAGGATGTCGCCAAGAAAGCGGGAGTCACCATCGGGACCGTCTCCCGCGTCCTGAACAACAAGAAGTGGGTGAGCGAGGAATGCCGTAAGAAGGTCCAAGCCACCATCAAGGAAATGCACTACAAGCCCCAGGCCCACGCCCGGCGGCTCCGCCAAAAGCACTCCAAGGTCTGGGGCATCCTGGCCCCCCACCACACCAAGCTCATCCGCAGTCCCTTCTTCGCCGACATCCTGGGCGGCATCGAGGAAGCCGCCGCCGAGCACGGTTACCGCCTGTTGATCCATCCCCTGAACGAGACCGCGCGGGCCCAGTTGTCCTACCGAAGCCTCTTGGGCGACGGCTCCACCGATGGTATGTTCGTCATGAACGCCTGGTCCACCGACGTGTCCATCCGCGAATTGGCCGACGCCAACGTGCCTTTCGTGCTGGTCAACGGCAAGATCACCGGCGGGGACGACTTCCCTTACGTGGGCGTGGACAACCGGGGCGGCGTCCGCAAGGCCCTGGAGCACCTGATCGAGATGGGCCACGAGCGCATCGCCATGATCAACGGGCGCATGACCACCACCAACGCGCTCGAGCGCTTCCAGGCCTACCAGGAGATGCTTTCCGAGAAGAAGATCGAACTCGTGTCGGATTGGGTGGCCGAGGGCAACTACGAGGAGAACGGCGGCTACGAGGCCGCCAAGAAGGTTTTCCAAGGGGTCCGCAAGCCCAGCGCCCTGCTCTGCGCCTCCGACCTGATGGCCATGGGGGCCATGCGGGCCCTGAAGGACATGGGACTGCACGTGCCCGACAACGTCTCGGTGGTCGGCTTCGACAACATGGAGGAGGCCCGGTACCACGAGCCCTCCCTGACGACCGTCTCCTTCTCGGGCCACGAGATGGGCATGCTGGCCGCCGAGAAGATGATGCAGATGGTCGACGGCGAGGCCCTGGCCAAGAACGTCAGCATCCTCCAGGCCGAACTGATCGTGCGGGACTCCACCCTTACGGCGCGGTAGTCCCAGAAGTCCAGCCCCCTTCTCCCCTTCAGGGAGAGGGCTGGGTGAAGGGTGCTTTAAGGTTATATTTCCTGCGGCTTATCCCTCTTGCCAGTCACGAACCTGCAACCTATTTTGGTTCCAAGCCGTATGATTGGGAGACCATGAAACGAACCACTTGGCTGACCCTACTCCTCGCCCTTCTCGGGACCCTTCCCACCCGTCCGGCCCACGCGGCTCCACCCGTCAACAGCGCCTCGGTGGTCGAGGTCTCCGCTAAACCTTCCTATAACCCCGCGGCGCCCGGCCTCGATTTCTGGGTGGCCGTCGTGGTCAAGATCCAGGATGGGTGGCACATCAACGCCGTCCAGGGCCTTCCCGAGGGTTTCGTCCCCTTCAGCCTGAAGGATGCGAAGGGCCAAGAGGCGGTGGGCCTGCGCGCCCCCCCGGGGATTCCCAAAATCTTGGCCGGTTCCAACGAGGCGTTCCCGGTCTACGCGGGTTCCGTCACGGTCTTCGTCCCGGTCCAGGTCACGGCCGGCACCCATTCCCTCCGGTACCAACTGGAGATCCAGGCCTGCAACGACCATCTCTGCCTGGCCCCCGCCCAAGTGAAGATCGACGTTCCGATCCGGACCCTTACCCAGGGAACGGCCCAACCCGCGAACCTGGATTGGTTCGCCTCACTCCCCTCGCTCAATGTCGCCGCTGAACCCGAGAACCTCATCGCGGGGCTCATCCGCCAAAAGGGCTGGTGGCTGACCTTTTTGCTGATCCTCCTCGGCGGGCTTGCCCTCAACCTCACTCCCTGCGTCTATCCCATGATCCCCCTGACCGTGGCCTACTTCGGCACCCGCACAACGGACGGGCCCTGGAAGATGTTCATGCGGGCAGTTGCCTATGTCCTCGGAATCTCGGTGACCTACACCGTCCTGGGGGTGACGGCGGCCTTGACCGGACGGCTCTTCGGGAGCGCGCTCCAGTCGACCTGGGTTTTGGCGGGCATCTCCACGGTGCTGGTCGGATTGTCCCTCTCGATGTTCGGCCTGTATGAGATCCAGGCTCCCTCCTGGCTTCTCAACAAGATCGGCGGATCCCAGGCCTCCGGCGTGTTGGGGGCGCTGGTCATGGGGCTGGTGTTCGGCGTAGTCGCGGCCCCCTGCGTGGACCCCTTCTCCATCGGCCTTTTGACCTTCGTAGCCGCCAAAGCGGACCCCTGGTTGGGCTTCGCGATGTTCTTCACCCTTTCGCTCGGCCTGGGCTTCCCTTACCTGTTGTTGGGATTCTTTTCCGGTGGGATCCAACGGCTCCCGAAGTCGGGCCTCTGGATGGTGTGGGTCAAGAAGGTCTTCGGCTTCATCCTTTTGGGGATGCCCCTGTATTTCCTTCACCCGCTTTTGCCCGAGGGGGTCCTGCGGTGGGTCCTCCCGGCGTATCTCATGGTCGTGGGCGTCCTCTTGGGGCGTGTGTTCGCCGGGAGCGGCGTCCATAGGACTTTCATGTATTTCCAGAAGTCGTTGGGGTTCCTGCTGGCCGTCGCGGGGGTCCTGGTCTTCACTTTTTGGCCGAAGCCGGCCCACCTGCCCTTCGAGCCCTACCAGGCCTCCCGCCTGGAGGCCGCCGCAAAAGCCGGCCAGCCCATCCTGTTGGATTTTTCCGCGGACTGGTGCATCCCCTGCAAGGAACTGGAGTTGAAGACCTTCACCGACCCCCAGGTCCGGAAAGAGCTGGAAAAGTGGGTGCTCCTTAAGGCCGACCTGACGAAGTTCGGGGATGAGTCGATCCTCAAGCTGAGGGACCAGTGGAAGGTGTCCGGGGTGCCGACGCTGATCTTGATCGGTCGCGACGGCAAGGAACTGTCCGGTGGGCGGACCGTGGGATACCTCTCACCCGGGGACTTATTGATCAAGCTTCAATCAGTCCCATGAGTTAAGGCTGATGCTTTCACGAAGCGGCTCCCCCAAAACAAAAGGCCACCCCTTCCGGGATGGCCTTTATTTTTAACCTTTATTAACGGCTTGGGGTTTAGCTCGCCACCGACTCCAAGACCGGCAAGGGCGTCGCGGCGGCCATCGGCACCGTGGGCTTGAGCATCCGGGGGTCGCCGGTCTCCTCCAGCAGGGCCAATTCCTGGTCCAAGCGGTCCAAGACGTACTTGCGGAATTCAAAGAAGTGCAGGTAGAGCGCCATCACCGACATGGCGCTCCGGAAACCGCGCGGGTTCTTGGTCAGGGCGTGGAAGAAGGTCTTCCAGTATTCCGACCGGGTTTCCTTCCGGGCCCCCAACTTGAACGAGATCTTGATGAGGGATTTCACTTCCTTGATGTGGCGGCGGATCGGCAGGCGCACCTTGTATTGGGAGCAGTCCAGCATGTCCACCATGTGGCGCACCCGGCCGAAGTACTTGTCCGGCTGCATGGCCACGTCCACCACCCGCCGGAAATCCCTCAGGATATTCACACGGGGCCGCAGGGTCTTGAAGTTGAGTCCCGCCACGCACTGGCAGGCGGTCTCCGCGGGGGGAATCTCGAACTGTTCGTCCAACCGGCCCTCGCGCTGCAGGCGGCGGGTGAGTTGGGTGTTCGGCAGGGCGAACAAGAGCCCCACCATGTTGACCGGGATGTTGGTGGCTTCGATGTTGTCCAGGATGGCCTGGGCCACGCCTTCCCCCTCACCGTCGAACCCCACGATGTAGCCGGCGTTCACGATCATGCCGTGCTGGATCATCTTGTGGATGCTGTCCGCGATGGACCGCCGGGTGTTCTGGAGCTTCTGGGTGGCCTGGAGCGTCGCGGTGTCCGGGTTCTCGATGCCCACGAAAACCCAGGCGAAACCCGCCTCCTTCATCATGGCCAGGAGGTCGGTGTCGTCGGCCAGGTTCATGGAGGCTTCCGTCGAGAACTCGAACGGGTACTTATGGTCCTTCAGCCATTGGATCAAGGACGGGAGCAGGACCTTCACGGCTTTCTTGTTGCCGATGAAGTTGTCGTCCACGATGTCCACATGGCCCCGGTAGCCGAGGTCATAAAGGGCCTGGAGCTCGGAGTTAACCTGGGCCGGCGACTTGCCGCGCGGCACCCGGCCGAAAAGCTCGATGATGTCGCAGAACTCGCAGCGGAACGGGCAGCCCCGGTTCCATTGGATGCCGATGTGCAGGTAGTTGTCGAAATGGAGCAGGTCGAAACGGGGCACCGGGCTGGTGGCCATGTCGGCCTTGCGCTCCCCGGCCTCGTACTTGGGCTTGGCCTGGCCCGCCAGGTAATCGGCGAGGAACTCGGGGAAGGTGACTTCGGCTTCCCCCAGGATCAAATGGCTCGCGCCGGCGTAGAGGTGGGGACTGGAGGTGGCGTCCGGGCCGCCGACGATCACGGTCTTGCCGCGCTCGCGGAAACGGCGGATCAGGTCCAGGTGGTCCGGCTGTTGGGAAATCATGCCGCCCAGGAAGACCATGTCGGCCCAATCGGCGTCGTGGGGGTCGAGGTCCTCGGCGTTGAGGTCGGTCAGGCGCACTTCCCAGTCCTTGGGCAACATGGCGGCCACGGTGATGAGGCCCAACGGCGCGGCGGGGTACTTGGCCCCCACCAACTCGCAGGTGGCGCGGTAGTTCCAGAAGGACTTGGAGGTGAAGCGGGGATAGACGAACAAACAATGGGGCTTGCGGCTGGACATGGACCCTCCTGGGCCAAATGGGGGATGCAGTCCAAGAGAACCCCACCGGGGCAGGAATGCATGTTGTGTCTGTATTTGGGGACTAGTATGGGGAATGTCCCGTTATTTCACAAGGAACAGAGGCGTTAATAGCCCCTATTGCTCAGGGATAGTGGTTTTATCATTTTGATCTTCTATATCTGGTGGGGTGGCACCCTACGATGAAAAGGGGGCAGAAACCCCCCGTTCCATGCTTTGTCCAGTTCGTTGGGTCAAAGGTCGGCTGAAAAAAACCGACCGTCGGTGCCTGACAGGAACCAAAGGCGGCCCCCGAAACTGGCGGCCGTCGTGATCCCCTGGCCGGGGCCCTTCAAACCTTCCGGCGACTCATGCCAGGCGATCCCATCCGCGGTCCACCAGGGGTTTAGGAGGGCCGTGCCGGAGGTCCTGCCGCCCACGACCCAAAGCTTGTCCTTATGGACCACCGTGGCCATGCCGGACCTGGGGTGGAAAGGCGGGTTCTCGGCCTTCTGCCAAGCGACGCCGTCGGGAGAGGTCCAAATGTCGCCTAACTCCCGGTCCATCCCATTCAACCCGCCCAGCATCCAAAGACCCCCCGAGAACCAGACCAAGGAATGTTGGGACCGGGCCAGGAACGGCCCCTTCCCCCGCAGGCGTTTCCAATGGACACCGTCCGCGGTGTTCCAGACGTCCCCCTGGGGTCCCTCCGAGGTCTTGCCGCCCGAAATCCAGATTTGCTTGCCGTCGGTGGCCGCCGCCAAGTCGGTGCGGGGCTCGAAAGGGGCGTCACAGGCGTGGATCCAGGCCTTCCCGTCGGTGGAGCACCAGACGTCGTTGTGGAGTTTTCCATCCCATCCCCCGATGATCCAGAGCTTGCCATGGAACGTCACCATCGCTTGGCCCTGGCGGCCCGGGAACCCGGTCTTGGCAATCTGGTCCCACACCAGTCCGTCCGTGGACGACCAGACGTCGGTGGGATAGGTTCGCCCATCCGCACCGCCCACCAAAAATAGGTGGTTTCCCACCACGCCTACGGTGGCTTGGGTCCGGGTGACGAAGGGTGTGGCCGCTTCCGTGCGGCAACTGCCGCAATTGCGGGCATTCCAAAGCCCGCCCACAAACAGTCCCAAGGCCGTGACGCCCACCAGGGCCCCCAAAAGGTACGCGGGGTTCCGGGGCTTATCCCCGGGGCGGATGAGCTTCCACACCTGCCCGATGGTCAAGGGTGGCAGGAGGAAAAGCGCCAATCCCCCCATCAACGCCATAGCCATCGAGAGCGGCGCCTGGGTGCAGAACAGGTTGAACCGTTCCTCCGTGAGGGGCGGCAGGTACCAGACGATGGAAAGGGCGATCGCGAATAGTAAGGTCAGGACGGGCACGAGATATTTTCGGCCCGTCAAGAAAGCCACCAGCATGACGAACAGGACTCCCCAGGCCATGACGAACCTCCTTCAACGTTACAGCGAGTGTGGTTAAAGCCATCAAGCGTAAAATCCCGCAACGGCCGGACTGCGCCGAGCCCACCTGG
>Ga0265338_10006889_pt1 | contig 14304 bp, 7 predicted proteins | sample 42126metaG_FD_193579 | JGI IMG/M metagenome (GOLD analysis project Ga0265338, IMG submission 193579) | Rhizosphere microbial communities from Carex aquatilis grown in University of Washington, Seatle, WA, United States - 4-21-26 metaG | ecosystem: Host-associated > Plants > Roots > Rhizosphere >... | reverse complement strand
CAGGCCGATCTCACGCTTAACGCCACCGGCACGGCGACCGGCACCTTGGCAGTGACCGGCGGCGGGAGCACGCGGACGGTAACGATTTCGAGCATCAGCGGTGACGGCGACTTGGGCATTTCGATCGCGGCGGGCACCGCGAGCGACCTGGTGGGTCACCTGGCCCCGGCGGCCGGGCCCAGCGCGACCTTCAAGGTGCGAGACCCCGGCTTTCCTCTTTATGTGGCCAACTGGGAGCCGTCCCGAATCGATAATGTGACGACGAACGGCGTCCAATCGACCGGTACGCAGGGTACCGTGAATGCCACGTTAAGTGGTCCTTCGGGACTGGCGTTCAACAGCGCGGGAGACCTCTTTGAGTCCGACTACGATATAAACGCCATCTACCAAGTCTCAGGCTGCGGCGCGATCACGAAGTTTGTGACGCTCCCGGGCTCGGCACACCAAGCGAACGGGTTGGCGATTGACGCGTCGGACAACCTCTATGTCGCCATGCGGACAAGTAATACCATTCTAAAAGTCACCCCCGGCGGCGTGGTTTCGACTTTTGTCAGCGCTGGGTTGAATTCCCCGGTCGGACTGGCGTTCGATTCCGCGGGCAACCTCTACGTGTCCAATTTTGGAGCCAATACGATCTCGAAAGTGACCAGCGGGGGCGTGGTTTCGGTCTTTGTGAGCAGCGGCTTGAGCGGCCCGAGCGGATTGGTGTTCGATTCCGCGGGCAACCTCTACGTCGCCAATCGTAACGCCAATACGATTTCGAAAGTGACCCCGGGCGGTTCGGTTTCGGTTTACGCCAGTAGTGGACTTAACAAACCCAACGGATTGGCGATGGATCAATCGGGCGTCCTCTATGTTTCAAATACCGTTACCGCCAACAGCTCAAACGGTACGATCTCAAAAGTGGACACCAGCGGAACCGTAAGCCTTTTTGCTTCCGGCTACGGCTTCAACTCTGGCGGCGCGGATGGGCTGGCCTTTGGCTTTGGCCCGGCGGTGAATTCGATGAACTTTTTGACCCCAACCAATACCGTAACCGCCGCCACCACGCTCGTTTACCGGGTCACGTTCAACAAGGTTGTGACCGGGGTGGCGTTGGCGGATTTTGTCCTGACAAAAACCGGGACGGCCACCGGCACGGTGGCGTCGTTTTCGGTGGTGAATGGCTTCACCTACGACGTCACGATCAACCAGGTCAGCGGCAACGGCACTTTGCAACTAATTCTGAGCAGTGGCGGCTCCGCGATTGTGGACTCGGGCAGCCCGCCCAATCCCCTGGTTTCCTGCGCCAGCGGGCAGACCTATACCATCGACAACCTCAGTCCGACGATAGCCATCGGCGCCCCGTCCGCGGCTTATACCAAGAACGGTCCGATCACCTATACGGTCACCTACGCGGACGCCAACTTCAATGCCAGCACGCTGGGCGTCGGGGATCTCACGCTGAACTCGACCGGAACGGCGACCGGGACCCTCGCGGTCACCGGCAGCGGGTTGACGCGCACGGTGACGATCTCGAACATCAGTGGCGATGGGACGCTGGGCATCTCAATCGCCGCGGGAACCGCGAGCGATTTGGCGGGCAATCTGGCGCCCGCCGCGGGACCGAGTACGACGTTCACGGTGGACAACACGGCTCCGACGATCGTCCTCAGCCCACCGTCGTTGACGATCACCAACACCGGCCCGATCACCTACACGGTGACTTACGCTGACCTCAACTTCAACGCCAGCACGTTGACGACCAATAACATCACTTTGAATACCACCGGGACCGCGGCTGGCGCTCTCAGCGTCACGGGTACCGGGTTGACGCGGACGGTGACGATCTCGAACCTGACCGGCGATGGAACCTTGGGCATCTCGATCGCGGCGGGTACCGCTAGTGACTTGGCGGGCAACGTGACCCCGGCGGCCGGTCCGAGCGCGACCTTTACCGTGGACAATACGGCGCCGACGATCGCCATCGGCGCCCCCTCGGGAGGCTTTGGCGGCGGCAGCGGCAGGGTTAGCTTCCTCGTGACCTATGCCGACGCGCATTTTAACGCCAGCACATTAACGGCGGCCAATGTGACCGTAAACAAGACGGGCAGCGCGAACGCGACCGTTCTGGTCGCCCCGGGCAGCGGGACCACGCGCGTCGTAACCCTGACTAATATTCTGGGCGACGGAACCTTGGGCATTTCAATCGCGGCGGGCACGGCCAGCGACACCGCCGGCAATTACGCCGCGGCGGCCGGCCCGAGCGGGACGATCGCGGCGGATAATACGCCACCGATTGTGAATCTGGTGGGGCCGACCCCGGCGATCACTTCGCGCGGCCCGGTCTCGTTCGAGGTCCATTACTTCGACATCAATTTCAAGCAGGCCAGCCTGGGGGCAAGTGATGTGATCCTCAAGACGACCGGCACGGCGAATGGCACCCTCACGGTGGCCGGCAGTGGGGACACGCGTTACGTGACGATCGTGAATATCACCGGCGATGGGACGCTGGCGATTTCAATTCCGGCGGGCACGGCGATCGATCAGGCCAACAACCCGTCCCTGGCGGGCGGCCCCAGCGCGGCGGCGAGCGTGGACAACAGCGGTCCGGCGATCACGATCAGCGCGCCGTCGGCGCCGTTTACCTCGACCAACCCGATCACCTACGCGGTGACCTATTCCGACCCGAACTTCGCGTCCAGCGCGTTGACGGCGGCCAACGTGCTCCTGAATAAAACCGGCACGGCCAACGGCTCGGTCGTGGTGACCGGCGGCGGGACCAATTATTCGGTGATCGTGACCAATCTGAGCGGCTTGGGAACGTTGGGTATCTCGCTCCAAGGCGGCACGGCCAGTGACACGGCGGGCAACGCGGCGTTGGCGGCGGGACCGAGCGCGACCTTCGTGGTGGATACCGTGCCGCCCACGATCACGATCAGCGGGCCGTCCGCGACGTTGACGGCGACCAACGCGGTGACGTACACGGTCAATTACAGTGATTTGAATTTGAATACGACGACGTTGACGGCGGCCAATATCAGCCTGAACAAAACGGGCACGGCCAACGGGACGGTGAGCGTGGCGCCGCTGGGGACCAATTATCTGGTCACGGTCGCCGGGATTACCGGGGACGGGACGCTGGGCATTTCGATCGGCGCCGGCACGGCCAACGATGAGATGGGCAATGTCTCAGGACCCGCCGGGCCGAGCGCGACGTTCAGCGTGGACAACACGGCTCCGGCCATCACGATCAGCGCTCCTTCTGCGCCGCAAACCTCGACCAACGCGGTCAGCTACACCGTCAGCTACAACGACGCGAACTTCAAAACCAGCTCCCTGAGCGCCGGCAACGTGACCTTGAACGCGACCGGGACGGCGACGGGGATGATTAGCCTGAGCGGCAGCGGGACCAGCTATACTGTGACGATCACCAATATCAGCGGCACGGGCACGCTGGGCATCTCGGTGGCGGCTGGGACGGCCAGTGACGCCGTCGGAAACGTGGCGGCGGCGGCGGGACCGAGCGCGACCTTCAGCGTCTTCAACGTGGCGCCGAGCCTGACGATCAGCGGGCCGTCGCGCCTTTACACCTCGACCAACGCGGTGACTTACACCCTTACCTACGGCACGACCAATCTGGCGTCCACGAGCCTGGTCTTGACCAACTTGACGTTGAACTCCAGCACGAATGGCACGGCCATGGGAACGTTGCTGCTCAGCGGCGGCGGAACCAGCTACACGGTCACGGTCACGAATATCACCGGTGACGGCCTCCTGAGTCTCTCGGTGGCGGCCGGCACGGCGGTCGATCAATTCGGCCATACGGCCTCGGCGGCCGGTCCCAGCGCGCCGTTCATCGTCGATAACACCCGGCCGACGTTGAGCTTGAGCGGGCCTTCGACCAATCTGACCAGCAGTGGCGCGGTCACCTACACGCTCACCTACGCCGATACGAACTTCAACCTCTGGACGGTGGCGGGCACGAACCTGACGCAGAATGGGACGAACCTGTTCGCGGTGGCCACGAACGTGACGCTCAACGCGACCAACGTGCTCTTGAACGCGACCGGCACGGCCAGCGGAACGGTCAGTGTCAACGGCAGCAATCTGGTCTGGACGATTACCGTCAGCGCGATCAAGGGCGACGGCACGCTGGGAGTGTCGGTGCTGGCCGGTAGCGCGTTTGACCTGGCGGGCAACCTGGCGCCGGCGAGCGGCCCGAGCGCGACCTTCGCGGTGGATAACACCGGGCCGACGATCAAGATCGGCGCGCCTTCGGCGACGTTCACGCCGGTGGGCGGGAGCGTGAGCTACGCGGTGACCTACTCCGATCCGAACTTCGCCAGCAGCGCCTTGACCGCGGCCAACGTGAGCTTGAACACGACGAGCACGGCCAACGGGGCGATCAGCGTGACCGGCGGCGGGACGAACTACCTCGTGACCGTCAGTGGCGTGAGCGGCAGTGGGTCGCTCGGGATTTCGATTGCGGCGGGCACGGCCAGCGACACGGCTGGCAATCTGGCCACGGGGGCCGGGCCGAGCGCCACCGTCGCGGTGGACACGCCGCCGGTGATTTCGGGGGCCGTCACGGTGACGGCCAACGCGAAGAACTCGGTTTCGCCATTCGTGCGCTTGGGGATCACTGACGTGGATACGCCGGCGCAGACGCTGGCCGTGACGATCACGCTGGACGCCACCAACAAAGGAGCGTTTACGGCGGCCAGCTTGGCCAGTACCGGCTTCGGCAATCCGGCGCCCGGGGTCTATCAGTTCTCGGGAACAGCCGCGGCCTGCGTGACGGCTCTCCGAGGCTTGAGCTACGCGCCGAGCATCGATCCGAGCATCTTGATCTTCACGCCACCCAATATCTACACGGCAACCAACACGACCACGTTCACGATCGCGGTCAGCGACGGGATCGCGCCCACCGTGAGCAACGCCTCCAGCAAGGTCACGGCTCGCTTGTTGAACCACACGCCGACCAACAGCGGATCGGTTACGGCGACGCGGGTCATCAATCAGGATTTCAAGGTCTCGGTCGCCGATTTGCTGGTGAACGCCTCGGATCCCGATGGCGACGTACTGACGGTCAGCGCCGTGCCTCCGACGAGCGCGGCGGGCGCGGGCCTGCTTTTGGACGGCGCTTGGGTGATTTATTCTCCAACACCGGGCTTTACAAATACCGACACGTTTACCTATACTATCAGCGATGGATATGGCGGCACGGTCAGTGGAACGGCGATCGTCGTGGTCAAGCAAGACACGGCGCCATCGCAAAACCTTTCGAGCATCCAGAATGTCGGGGGCGGAACGTACCGGGTCACCTTCACCGGAATTCCATTCCGGACCTACACGATTCAATACACGACCGACCTTGTGAATCCGAGCTGGACAACGTTGGGAACGGCGACCGCGGACGCGACGGGAACAATCGTGTATGACGATAGCAGCCACGCTGACCTCCGATTCTATCGGACGGTGTATCCATAACGCACGGGAAGCATGAGCAAGGGACAGACAAAAATATGAAGTTTACAAAATTGGTTCTAGCGACGGCGTTGGGCGGGGTTTTGGGCGCGGTTGGAGCGCTCGCCCAAACGAATGAGACGTTTACGTTCAACAGTTTTAATGGGGCATCGAGTTTGCCGATTCCAGACGGTGATGCGTCGGGCGTGTCCGACATCCGAAGCGTCAGTTCGGCGATCACAAAGATTGGCTCGATGACGGTCACGCTAAACATCGCCGGCAATTTCAATGGTGACCTTTACGTGTATTTGAGCCATGGTACCGGGTTCTCGGTCCTACTGGATCGGGTTGGTCGATCGGCAAGTCATCCGTCCGGATATGGTGACAGCGGAATGAATGTTACACTGTCCGATGTGGCGTCCGCTGATATTCATACCTACCAGACGTCTGTGACCCTCGCGCCGGGTACGCCGCTCACCGGAACTTGGCAGCCGGACGCCCGGACTGCCGACCCAACTGCGGATCTTACCACCTTTGATGCAAGCCCTCGCTCGGATTTCCTGAGCTCGTTCAACGGTGCGAACGCGAACGGAAGTTGGACTCTTTATCTGGCGGACCTGCAAACGGGTGGCACGAGCGCGCTGAAGAGTTGGTCGTTGAATCTTTCCACGGCGCCGGCGGTGGTGCCGGAGCCACGGTCGGAATGGTTGTTGTTGATGGCGGGAGCCGGACTATTCGGTTTCGCCAAGTGGCGCCGCCAACGCGCCTGATCTGATTAAGTCGATCGGCGAGCCACTCTGTCGGTCGCGCGTCGATTTGGTCCGGCAGGTAAGCCGAATTCGGTAACGGGCCGGTTTGAAAGCAGCGCTTGAGAGCGCGGCAATCAAACCGGCCTTTTTCGCTTTATTTGGGGGCCGTCAAAGGCCCGATAAATGACGGAACGCCGAGGAGATCCGTGGCGCGGGTAGCGGTTTCTGCGTTTCAAGCGACTGCGGGCCACTGGCAAAACCCCGTCAGGGTTTATTCGACTTTTGGGCGGCTCGCCCCCGGGTAGCGCGTGCCGCGCAACCCGGGGCTTTAAGACGGAATCCCTCCAGGATTCATTCACTGTGCGCCCCGCCAACACAGTCGGCCGTGGTCGTTCGCCAGAGAGCGTTCCAGCGTGACTCAGATGCTCGGCAATGAATAACTCGCGAAACCGGAGCCGAGGCGTCGGCCCGGTAAAAAAACCTAGTGTGCCGCCGAAGGTTCCGCTACGGTAGCAACTCAGCAATTCGGCGCCCGACTGGATCACGGGCATTAACGACACTTATCAACCCGGCGGCCAGGCGAGCAGCTTACTGAAAATGGATTATCCGGCGGCATCAAACCCGGTCGAGATTCTCTTGGTCGAGGATAATCCGGGGGACGCGCGGCTGGCGGCTGAGGCGTTGAAAGAGACGCGGATGCTGCACCGCCTGACGTTGGCGAGGGACGGTCTGGAAGCGATGGCGCTGCTTCGCCGACAGGGGCCGTATGCGCAATCGATCCGACCTGACCTGATCTTGTTGGACCTCAATCTTCCGGGGAAAGATGGTTTCGAGGTTTTGGCCGAGATCAAGGAGGATGGCGGCTTAAAACGCATCCCGGTGGTCATTTTGACGACTTCCGACGCGGAGCGGGATATTTTGCGGGCCTACGAGCTTCATGGGAACTGTTATGTCCGAAAGCCATCTCACCTTGAGGATTTTATCGAGGTCGTCAAATCGATTGAAAGCTTTTGGTTCACGATTGTGAAACTGCCGTCAGAGCGAAGAGCCGACGACTAAGGGCGCCGGGCGACCTGGCACGGCCGAAATTATGGGAAACACGTCCATCCTGAAAATACTGATGGTTGAAGACAACCCGGGTGACGCGCGGCTCGTGCGGGAGATGCTGGGCCAAAGGGGGCGGGAGCGCTTCAACCTCAAGCATCGTGAGACGCTGCAAGGGGCGCTCGAGTTGCTCCAGGCGGAGTCATTTGACGTGGTGCTCTCGGACTTGGGGCTGTCGGATGGGAACGGGTTGGAGACGGTGGTGAGCATTTGCAAGGCGGCGCCCCGCACTCCGGTGATTATTTTGACGGGGTTGCTGGATGAGACGATTGCGATCAATTGCATGCGCGAGGGCGCGCAGGACTATCTGGTCAAGGGGCGGATGGACGGGGAGTTGTTGGTTCGCACCATGCGTTACGCGATGGAGCGGAAGCGAGCCGAGGCGGAAATCAAAGAGTTGAATCAAACGCTGGAACGCCGGGTGCTCGAACGGACGGCGGAATTGGCGGCGGTGAACCGGCAGTTGGAGCGTGACATCGCCGAACGCAAGAAGGCCCAGGACGCGTTGCGGGCGAGCGAATTGCGGAACCGCGCTTTGCTGGATTCAATCCCCGATTGGATGTTTCGCATCCGCAAAAACGGGGCGATCCTCGATTTCAAGGCGCCGAAAGGCCGGGGCATGTCCCTGGGCAAGCAGCCGTTCGTGGGCAAAATGATGACGGAAATGTTTCCCCCGACGATCGTCGAGCGCCTTATGTATTACGTGGGACGGGCGATCGAGACGGGGGAACCGCAAACCTTCGAGTTTCAGCATTCGCTGGGAGGTGACGTGCGGGAATTCGAGGCGCGCCTCGTCTTGAGCGGTGAGGAGGAGGTTCTGCCGATTCTGCGCGACATCACGGAGCGCAAGCAGCTTGAGAAAGAGATTTTAGAGACGAGCGCCCGCGAGCAGCGCCGGATTGGCCAGGACCTCCACGATGGATTGGGCCAGCATCTAACCGGGGTGGCGTTCATGGCGAAGGTGCTCCAGGAAAATCTGGCGGAGAAAGGGCTGCCGGAGGCGGCGCAAGCCGGCGAGGTGAGCCGACATATCAACCAGGCGATCAGCCAGACCCGGAAGATGGCGCGCGGGCTGTTGCAGGTTGAATTGGAAGCGCAGGGTTTGGGCCTGGCGCTCAAGGAATTGGCCGCCAACGTTTCCAAGATGTTCAGCGTCACGTGCGTCTTCGACACGGACGAACCGGCGTTGATTCACGATCACGCCGCGATCATCCACCTGTATCGCATCGCCCAAGAGGCGATCAGCAACGCGATCAAGCACGGCGCGGCGAGCCGCGTGGTCTTGAGCCTGACCGCTCAGGCCGCCGCCATCACGTTGCGGGTGACCGACAACGGGCGCGGATTTCCGGAGAAACCGACCGCCCATAAGGGAATGGGCATACGCATCATGAACTATCGCGCCAGAACCATTGGGGCGACCCTCGAACTTCAGCGCCTGGCCGGTCGCGGGACGGCGGTGATTTGTTCCCTGACCAATACCCGGTCCCGCGCCGGATCGACATGAAAAAGAAATCTCCATCGCGCGCCGCGGCTAAACCGGTGAAAGAGAAGCGGACGCGCATTCTCTTGGTGGACGATCACGCCGTGGTCCGATACGGCATTTCCCAGTTGATCGACAAACAAGACGACATGACGGTCTGCGGCGAGGCTGAGGACGCGGCCAAGGCGATGCGAGCCATCGAGGAATTGAAGCCGGATTTGATCGTGGCGGATATTTCCCTGAAGGAAAGCAGCGGGCTGGAACTCATGCGCAATGTCAAAGCGCTCTATCCCAAGCTGCCGGTCCTGGTGGTCAGCATGCACGACGAGACGATCTACGCGGAAATCGCGTTGCGCGCGGGAGCGTTGGGCTATTTGATGAAGGAAGAGGCCGTCGGCGAGGTCGTGACGGCGATCCGGCGGGTCCGCGAGGGGGCGATTTATGTCAGCGCGGCGCAGGGCAGCCGCATGCTCCAGCAACAGGCGCGTGGGCAAGCCGACGCCACCGTCTCGCCTCTCAAGCGCTTGAGCGACCGCGAACTGGAGGTCTTCCGGCTGATCGGTCAGTGGAAGGGAACGCGCCAGATCGCCGGCGAGTTGCACCTGAGTTTGAAAACCATCGAATACTATCGTGAGCAGATCAAGAAGAAGCTAAACCTCAAAGACGCTTCAGACTTGCTGCAACACGCCACCTATTGGGTCAAAAGGGAAATTCCAGACTGACTCGCGGGCGGCCGTTTCCCCAAGCGCCACCGAACCGGCGGCGCCGGGCGCCACGCGAGCGGACGGCGGAGCGAGTTGGCGCGAGACCATGCGGCCTGAATTCCCCGTCGTCGCTTTCGGCGCGGGCGCCTGGCCGCCCCCCGGGGAAAGTCCGCAAAGACCCCGGGGAAACTTTGGTAAAAGTTTGAAAAGCGACTCCCCACTGGGCAGAATCGCCGAAAACGTTGTGAAAACAATTGTCGTAGCCGACCGCGTCTGAGTATGATGGCCGCCAGCCAGTTGCATGGATGCCGCCATCCTTATAATGGAACGGAAATCTGCGCCTTTACGAAAGCATGGGTGAGGGCAGGGGTCCGCCGGCGCGGTTTTTCGAAGAAAGCGGCCAGCTCCAAGATCAGGTTTTAACCTGCCCAATGTTTTTGCGAGCCTTCAGCACTCGATCTTGGTGGCTAGGCGCGATTATCCTCGGGATTTTCTCGGGGATTTTGTCGTCGGCGTGCCTCGGCGGCGCCCTCGACGAGTGGGTTCCCCGGAACCCGGCGCTCACGAGCAGCGGGTTGCGAGGAGTCACGTTTGGCCGGGATATGTTCGTCGCGGTTGGCGAGGGTGGCACCATTCTAACTTCGCCGGACGGCGTCGCGTGGACCCCCCGGAATAGCGGCACGGGGCAGTGGATCGTTTCCGTCGCTTACGGAGGTGATGTATTCGTGGCGGTTTGTGAAGTGGGTACGGTTTTGACCTCGACGGACGGGCTTACCTGGACGCCGCGGTTGAGCGGGAATACCGCGACCTTGCTGGCCGTCGCCTACGGCAACGGCACGTTTGTGGCCGTCGGGGGCACGGTTTTGACCTCGACCGACGGGGCGAATTGGATTCAGCAGAATAGCGGGACCTTCCTCCGCTTGCACGGGGTGGTTTACGGGAACGGCCAGTTTGTCGCCGTGGGACGCGGCGGCACGATTCTCACCTCGCCGGACGGCGTGACTTGGACGCCGCGTGAAAGCGGCGCCTCGCAGGGTTTTCTCGCGGTCTCTTACGGGGAGGAAAACTTTGTCGTCGCGGGTGAAAGCGGACGAGTTTTGACTTCGACGGACGGAGTGGGTTGGACGCGCCGCTCGACCAGCAATATCTCGGTCCTAACCGGCCTCACCTACGGCAACGGCATCTTCGTCGCGGTCGGCGAGAGCGGCCGCGTCATGACATCCCTGGATGGCTCATTCTGGAGCACGCGCAGCAGTGGTACGACCCGGATGCTGGCCTCGGTCGCGTTTGGCAACGGGACTTTCGTCGCCGTCGGCGACTCCGGTTCGATCCTGACCTCGCCAAACGCGACGACTTGGGTCCAACGCAACAATCTCGAGGTAAGTTTGTTGAGCGCCATCACTTCCGGCAACGGCGTTTTTATCGCCGCCGGCGCGGGAGGCTCGATGTTGTCCTCGACGGACGGCGCCACGTGGGTGCCGTGCAATTCGAGCGTGACCAATTGGATTCATTCACTGGCGTATGGCAATGGGACGTTTGTCGCGGTGGCTGACGCCGGGGTGATCGTCAGCTCCACCGATACGCAAATCTGGGGCCGGCGGCGCACTGGTTTTACGAACAATTTATTCGGGGTCGCTTACGGTAACGGGACGTTCGTCACGGTGGGGGTCGGTGGCCGAATCCTCACGGCCGGAGAGCAGATGAATTGGACGGCGCGGACCAGCGGGTCAACGAATTGGTTGATGGGCGTCTCGTACGGCAACGGTATGTTTGTCGCGGTCGGAGCGGCGGGAACGGTCCTTACCTCGGTGGATGGGACCGCGTGGGAGACCCGTCACAACAATTCCCGGGGCTGGTTGACGGGCGTGGCGTTCGGCAACGGCGTCTTCGCCGCGGTGGGTCAGGGCGGGGCGGTTCTGACCTCGAATGACGGGGTCAAGTGGCAGGCGCAAACTTCGGGCAGCACGGAATGGTTGGGCGGGATTGCTTACGAAAACGGGACTTTTGTCGCGGTCGGACGAAATGGGGTCTTGCTGACTTCTCCGGACGGCGTGGACTGGCAAAGCCGGATGAGTGGAACGACGGAGGCGCTGCACGCGGTGGCTTACGGCAACGGCGTCTTCATCGCGGTGGGCGCGAACCGGACGTTGCTGCAGTCGGTCCGATAACGGCGGGGTCGAGCAAATTCTACGGCGTGGCGGCGCCTTCGGCGGAGGGTTCCGGCAGGTATTCAGCTTTCAGTTTTTCCACGCAATCAGGGCAAAAGCTGTGACTGAACCGGGCGTCGGAATAACGCATGATGTAACCCTCGACCTGATTCCAGTAACCTTTGTCATCACGGATTTTCTTGCAGCAGGCGCAGATCGGAAGCAGCCCGCTCAGGGTCTTGATCCGCGCGAGGGCTTCCTGAAGATCGACGATCAGTTTCTCGCGTTCCTGCTGATGTCGTTTGCGCTCAATGGCATAACGGATCGTCCGGACGAGCAGGTGGGTTTCGATTTGGCCTTTGACCAAGTAGTCTTGCGCGCCGGATTTGACCGCTTGCAGCCCGATCCGCTCATCATCCAACCCCGTTAGCACCACGATGGGGACGGTCGGCGCTTCGGTGGCGACCCGGTGGATGGTCTCCAAACCGGCGGCATCGGGGAGAGAGAGGTCCAGCAGGGCAATATCGAATGGCTTGGTCGCCAGCAATGCGAGCGCGTTTTCGAGCAGGCCCACCGGCGTCAGTTCAAAACGAACCGACGTGGCCTCGGACAGGGCGATCCGCAGGAGGCCGACGTCTCCCGGGTTGTCCTCGACGAGCAATACTTTGAGGCTGGGGTGACTCATGCGGCCTTGGCGTGGGGGGGCAGTTTGACGATGGTCAACCAGAAATTCTCCACCGAGCGCATGACGCCAATAAACTGCAGGAAATCGACTGGTTTCGTGAGGTAACAGTTGGCGTGGGACTCGTAGGACCGGATGATATCGCGCTCGGCGGCCGACGTCGTCAAAATCACGACCGGAATCCGTTTTAGCTCCGGATCATTTTTGATCTCGGCAACCACTTCGCTGCCGTCTTTCCGAGGGAGATTGAGGTCCAGCAGGATGAGATCCGGGCGCGGCGAATCGGCGAACCGGCCTTCGTGGCGGAGGAATTCCAGGGCCTCGATCCCATCGTTGACCACCCAGAGGCGATTGCGGATCTTGATCTCTTTGAGGGCCTCGACGGTGAGGCGGACATCGCCGGGATTGTCCTCGACCAAAAGAATTTCCACCGGCGCGGCGGCGCAGACGACATTCATGGTGGTGTCAGTGGTGTCAGGCGGCCGGCGGCGCCGGAATCGTGAACGAAAACGTGGTTCCTTTGCCCGGCTCGGATGCCACCGAGATTCGCCCCCCGTGCCGCTCCACGATCTTTTTGCATATTGCCAGTCCGATTCCAGTGCCCGGGTACTGCGCCCGGTTATTCAAGCGCTGAAATATTACAAAGATGCGCTCCCAATAACGCTTGTCAATGCCGATACCGTTGTCCCGGACGCTAAAAAGCCATTCCGAGCCTTGGCGTTCCGCCGCGATGTGAATTTTCGGCGGCGTTTGCCCGCGGAACTTGATCGCGTTGCTGATCAGGTTTTGGAAGAGTTGCCCGAGTTGGATGGAGTCGCCGAGCACGCTGGGCATCGGGTCGTGGGTGATCTCCGCGTGGCTTTCCGCGACGGCGGCTTGGAGATTCGTCAGCGTGGACGCGAGGATTTGGGCGGAGTCAACGACGCGGTATTGTTTTTTCTGGGAGCCGACCCGGGAGTAGGCCAGGAGATCCTGGATTAATTGCTGCATGCGGGTGGCGCCATCGACGGCGTAGCCGATGAACTCGTCGGCGTCGGCGTCCAATTTGCCCCGGTAACGCTTCGAGAGAAGTTGCATGTAACTGGAGACCATGCGCAGCGGCTCCTGCAAGTCGTGCGAAGCGACGTAGGCGAATTGTTCCAATTCCGCGTTCGAATGGGCCAGCTCCTGCGCCTTTTGCGCGAGCGACTCCTCGACGCGCTTGCGCTCGCGGATCTCGGCGTGCAGTTCCAGGTTGGCCGCGCCCAACTCGGCGGTCCGGGCGGCCACGCGTTGTTCGAGCTCCTCGTTGAGCTTGCGCACCGTCTCCTCGGCGAGTTTTCGTTCCGTGATTTCCGCCTCCAACGCGTCCAGCATGCGGTTGAACGCGGCGGCCAGCGCGCCGGTTTCGTCGCCGGCCTTGATATTGACCCGGTGATCCCAATGTCCCGCGCCGACGGCGACGGCGGCCTCGTGCAAGCGAACGATCGGCCGCGCCAGCAACCCGGAGAACCCAAACCCGGCGAGGAGCGTCCCGAAAAACGCGGTGGCCATAATGCTCAGACCCCAGTAGAGCATCCGATGCACCGGATGCATGATCGTCTCGTATTCCGCGGTCGAAATCAGCGCCCAATCACCAGCCCGGTTGTCGCCGTAACGCTGAAGGTCCGCCGCTCCCGAGATAACCTTATGCCGGCGCGAGTTTTCGTAGATGGCAAAGCCCTTTTTACGCTCGAGCACCATCTCGCGGAAGCCGGGATTCTCCAGGTCAGGATGGGGAGCCAGCAGATGAACTGACGTGTCTCGGCTGATGATGACCCGGCCTTGCGCGTCCACCAAATACGAGAATTCGTTACCCGGCGTGCTGCGTTCGATCTCGGAGACGACGTTTCGAATCAGGTCGATGTTGACGACCCCGACCAGCACCCGTTGTTCGGTTCCGGGCGCCTGCGGCACGGGGCAAAGAATCTTAAGCGAGAGGTCTTCCGCTTTTAGTTTTCCCGCGGCGGCG
>Ga0265338_10006888_pt1 | contig 14305 bp, 13 predicted proteins | sample 42126metaG_FD_193579 | JGI IMG/M metagenome (GOLD analysis project Ga0265338, IMG submission 193579) | Rhizosphere microbial communities from Carex aquatilis grown in University of Washington, Seatle, WA, United States - 4-21-26 metaG | ecosystem: Host-associated > Plants > Roots > Rhizosphere... | reverse complement strand
CACCTGGCTCTCCCCACTACGAAAGACCTCGCAGAAAGATCTCGCATCCGGCGCCGTTTTCCTCAGCCCCTCTGTGACCTCCAACCTTGACCTCGAATTTTGAAGAGCAGATCATCGTCAAGGCGGAGGCGGTACGGGCAGAAGCGGCGGCAACTGGCATGGGACAGGAATTTGCCTGCTAAGTCCCTGGGGCTCAAGATTTTGCCAGTAAGCTATTGTGCCCCATAGATTTTCTTGCAAAATCCCGCTAACCCGATGATTTCAATAGACCACGGGGGAGGGGGGTACCCCCGAAACCTCCCAACTTTCCCGCAATGAAACACTTTGTCCGCAACCACGCGAAGAGCCTCTGACCAATTTTCTTTCGAGGAGATATGCACAGGCGGAGTTGCCGACGACCGAAGGTCTATTTCTTGTTCCGGAGCTTGTTCGGGCGGAAGATCGGACGCTCCGGTTTCTCGCCCCGCCTGGAACCAAAGATGCACAACTGAGAACTGAGAACGGGGAACTGAGAACTGCTTTTCAGTCTATAATACGAAGATTGTGCCTAAGTTCTCGATCGTCGTCCCGCTGCATAACGAGCAGGAGAACGTCACCGACCTCTACGACCGCCTGAAGGCGGTAATGGAGACTCACGGTGAGAGCTTCGAGATCGTTCTGGTGGACGACGGATCGAGCGATCACACCTTCGCCATGCTGCGCGAGATCGCAGCTGTCGACAGCCGCGTAACCGTCGTCAAACTGCGCCGTAACTTTGGCCAGACCGCGGGGCTCGCTGCCGGCTTCGATCACGCTCGCGGAGAGTACATCATCGCCATGGATGGCGATCTGCAGCACGATCCCAACGACATCCCGCTATTCCTGGAGAGAATTGCCGCCGGTTTCGATATCGTCAGCGGATGGCGCAAGAATCGCGTCGACAATTTCTGGATGCGCCGCATCCCCTCGCGCATTGCCAACTGGATGATGGCCAAGATCAGCGGCGTCGATATTCACGACTTTGGCACCACCTTTAAAGCCTATCGCCGCGACATCCTCGAGCAGGTTCCGCTCTACGGCGAACTGCATCGCTTCATTCCGGCGCTCGCCTCATGGCACGGCGCGACCATCTGCGAAGTGCCCATCCGCAACATCAACCGCGAACGCGGTGTATCGCACTACGGCATCACGCGCACCTTCCGCGTGTTCTTCGACCTGCTGACCATTCGCTTTCTGTTGCGCTATCTTTCCCGTCCGCTGCACTTCTTCGGCGGATTCGGAATGATGAGCATCTTCGCCGGCAGCGGCGTTGTGGTCTGGTTGGGAGTCGAAAAGTTTCTTCGCCACGTCCCGGTGATGGCCTCGCACGGCCCGCTCATGATGGCTGCTCTCGGACTGTTGCTGGGTGGTTTGAATTTGCTTGCGATTGGCCTGCTCGGCGAAATGCAAGTACGCCATTACCACGAGCCTAGCCGCCGCGCTCCATACTCGGTCGATCGCGTTCTCCGTTCACAAAACGAAGAGCACAGCGTCTCGGAATAGCCGCTGATTATGTGGGGACAGCCGCCCTCGGCTGTCCTTCGAGCGAAGCTCGAATGGTTCCTTCAAAGCCTACCGTTACCGTAGTTCCTAGACAGGAACCGTGTCTAGCTGCACGGTGTCTTTAGAAGTATGAGACACGCGCTCGCCATCCGAATCCTGTTCATTTTCATCGCAATATCTTGCGCGATCGCCGCGCACGCCTGCCAATGCGGGATCGCTGCTCACGGCCGGAACGCCTGGGAAAATGCGCAGGAGCTTTCCAAGAGCGCCACTGTGATTTTCGAGGGAGAGCCCGTCAAGTTTGAGCTTCGCTGGAGCCTGTTGACGGCCAAGGCAGGAGACTTGATCCCAACGGAGGCCTTCTTCCACTCATTCGTGGACAACGATCCTCACATGGTGATTACGTTTCGGGTTGCGAGAACGTACAAGGGCGACTTGGGGGCCGAAGTACAACTCCACACTGGATTGGGCGGAGGAGACTGCGCTGCCAACTACGAAACGGGACTTAAGTATCTCGTCTATGCGGGTGGCTCCGATCTCGATCATCTCGGTGTCAGCATGTGCAGCCCCGGTGCATGGATCGAGAGCCCAGAGATCGCAACGGACCTGCGTTATCTGCGGAAGGAACGGCCAACACCAATGGACCTGACACGCATTCTGCATTGGTCGGAGGCAGGCTGGGACAAACAGGAAGAGCAGCGCAAACACAACTACGAAGAATCACGAAAGAGGTTTCAGTCTGCGACCGGACGAATCTGTGGGACGCTCCTTGGTCCTGATCCCAGAGACTCCGATTCTCGCGGAGCGATCGTCTTTCTTTCCGCGATCGGCTACTCCCCGCTGTCACCCTTCGATACATTCATCAACAAAGGTGGTTCGTTCTGCTCGCCGGACCTCGGACCAGGCAAGTATTACTTGTATTTCATCCACGCAGGCGAGCACGGGAATGTGGCCTCCTACTATCCAGGCGTGACCGACGTGGCTAAAGCAACGCGCATCGAGGTTTATGCAGGACAGACGCAATCGAACGTTACCTTCAAAGTGCCCGACCAGGATTCATATTCCGTGCGAGGCTTCCTCTTTGCTGACGAACGATCTGACTTTAGCAAGAACGTCGGCTCAAGCGACGTCACGGTAGCACTGATCCGAACAGATGGAGACCTCCGACTCTGGTTCAGCGAGACGGCAACGTTCTTCCTCCCCAAAACCGCTTATTTCAAGTTTAGACACGTCCCTCCCGGTCACTACGTCGCTTACGTTTCAGTGCCGGCACAAGGATGGATGACCAGAAAGGTTGAGGTGGACGTAACGACCCACATGAAGTTCATCTCTCTCGACATAGTTCACAGCAAGTCTCAGACCGCTGCTCACCACTGAGCTGCCGGTTTTCCATCCCGCAGCCAGACAATGTAATCCGTCGTCGGTGGCACGCTGCCCAATCCCCGCAGGCGAGTCGCATTCTGCCCACGGTGATAGTGGCTGTGCATCGCCGCCTGCGTCAGCGCCTGTCGCCGACTTATCTTTAACGTGGGCTTGAACCACGCAATCTCAATGGACTCTTCAAGCTGATCAGCAGACGTTGCCTTCAACAGTTGATCGAGTTCCGTAAGTCCCTGCCGCGCGTATTCTTTCAGTTGGCCCATGGTGGCAAAGTCTTCCGGCTTGTTGAGGGCGAATGGCAACGTGCGCGCGCCAGCCATCCACAGAAACGCGTGCTGCACCAGATGAATATGAAACAGCCGCTCGCGAATGGCCTTATCGGTCCGTGCAGCGGGATATGCCTCGATCGCATGCCAGTGTTCTGCATCGGCCCATTGCTGGTGCGCATAAAGTTCCTCGAGATAAGAACTCGCAAACTCCTCCCTCGTCGAGTTGAATTTACTCCGCCTGAGCCTTCGTGGTTTGGGCACAGACTGCGTCTTTCCCGCGGAGGTATAATGTGCCGTTTGCGCTTGTGAGGAGTTTTCGATGGAGAAAGCGACCCAATACGAATTGCAGCTTGCCCGCCGCATGTCGCGGCTCGGAACCGAGACCGCCTTTGAAGTTCTGAATAAAGCGCGCGCCCTCGAGCGCCAGGGCAAAAGCGTCATCCATCTGGAAATCGGCGAGCCCGACTTCGATACTCCCGCAAACGTAGTCGAAGCAGGCATTGACGCCCTCCGCAAAGGCTGGACGCACTACGGTCCCTCTGCTGGCCTGCCGGATTTGCGTCAGGCGATAGCCGAATATGTCAGCCGGACGCGTGGTGTGACGGTTACGAGCGACGAAGTCGTAGTCGTTCCAGGTGGCAAGCCGATTATCTTCTTCACGATTTTGTCGCTCATCGATGAGGGAGATGAAGTCATCTATCCCAATCCGGGTTTCCCTATCTATGAATCGATGATTCGCTATGTGGGCGGAAAGCCTGTGCCCATCCAACTGCGCGAGGATCGCGACTTCTCGCTCGACGTGAACGAACTGATTGCGCTGATTAATGGCCACACCAAGCTGATCATTCTGAACTCGCCCCAAAACCCGACTGGTGGTGTGCTTGAGCGCCCTGATATCGAACGGATTGCGAACGCGATCGGCGACTGTAACATCATGGTGCTGTCGGATGAAATCTACAGCCGGCTGCTCTTCGACGGCGGCCAGCATTTCTCGATCATGTCAGTGCCCGCAATGCAGGAGCGCACAATCCTGCTGGATGGCTTCTCGAAAACTTATGCCATGACCGGATGGCGCATGGGCTACGGCGTGATGCGTCCGGACCTGGCCGCGCACATGACGCGGCTGATGACCAATTCCAACTCATGCACCGCCAGCTTCACGCAGGTTGCGGGCATCGAGGCGATCAAGGGCGATCAAACTTCGGTGGACCGCATGCGCGATGAGTTCCAGCGCCGCCGCGATATGTTCGTCGCAGGGCTCAATAAGATCAAGGGCTTCTCCTGCCGCATGCCCAAAGGCGCGTTCTACGCCTTTCCCAACATCACGAAGACGGGATGGAGATCGAAACCTCTGGCCGACGCCTTGCTCGAACAAGCAGGAGTCGCGGCGCTCTCCGGCACATCCTTCGGTGAGTTCGGAGAAGGCTACTTGCGATTCAGCGTAGCCAACTCACTGGAGAACCTGCAGCAGGCGCTTGACCGCGTCGATCAGTGGACAAAGAAGAACCTGTAGCTGACTCTACAAGTGTTGTGGGGACACTTCGTGCCGATGAAGAAGATTGCAAGGAAGTCAGCAAAGCCGCAGTCCAGCCGTCCACACATGCCTGGTTATGGCTTGCCGGAAGGCAACAAAGGGTTGCTGCCCTGGTCATGGGCGGATCAGCGGTTGAAGAAATCGCATAACTACTGGATTACCACCGTGAAACCCGAAGGTTCTCCGCACACGATGGTGGTCTGGGGCTTGTGGCAGGACGGACGCCTTGTCTTCAGCACCGGCAGCAAGTCGCGCAAGGCTCGCAACCTGGAGAAGAACACAAGTTGCGTCGTCTGCACCGAACACGCGCATGAAGCTGTCATTGTCGAGGGTGTCGCTGAAATCGCAGATGTCAAGGCGCGGCGCAAGTTTCTGCCGGTCTACGAGCGGAAGTACAAGTTCGACATGGGATCGATGAAAGACGGCATCCTTTCGATGAAGGAGCCGGTCTTCGCGGTCCGCCCTCGCGTGGTGTTCGGTTTGTCGGAAAAACACTTCCAGAGCAAGTCTACCCGCTGGAAGTTCGAATAGATTGTCTGGCTTGATGTGTGTGGCAACAGTGCCCGCGCCACATTTTTCTTCTGTTCTTCCTGGTTACTTTCGTTTTGGTGTTGTCCCCTCGCAGTTACGCTCCGCCGTGATTTGCGCCCCTATAATTTGGTTCAAGCAAACTCATGGGAAAGCCCAGGCAGACATTGAAGGAGCAGGCAGCGCCCTGGATCTACAATCCATGGCTTGACCTGATCGTGGGTTGTGGAGCATGGTCCGCACCGCTGCTGCTGCTTTCTTATTTTTCACTGGCTTCGAGTGCACGGACCTGGTCGGTTGCGTTCTACGTACTGGCGCTCTTCTTTAACTACCCGCACTACATGGCGACGATCTACCGCGCCTACCATCGCGCCGAGGACTTCCAGAAATATCGCGTATTCACCGTGCACATCACGGCATTGATGGTCCTGACGCTGCTGCTGTCGCACTTCTGGCTGCGCCTTTTGCCGTGGATCTTCACCATCTATCTGACGTGGAGTCCTTGGCACTACAGCGGACAGAATTACGGGCTGTTCATGATGTTTGCACGGCGAGCGGGAGCGGATCCGGACAAGAGTGCGCGCCGGGCTTTATATGGCGCTTTCGTCGTGTCGTATTTGATCTTGTTCCTCAGTTTTCACACCGGACCTTCTAGCGATGCTTTGTTCGTGTCTCTCGGAATTCCGGCCGTGGTGAGCCGCTGGGAACAAATTGCGTTGTGCATCGCGTTCGTGGGATTGTCGGTCTTTGGACTATCGCGATTGGCCAGCACGACGGGATGGAGGAAGCTGATCCCGTCGCTGACGCTCTTTTCGTCCCAATTCCTATGGTTCCTGTTGCCTGCGGCAATTTCGCTGATCAAGGGCCTGGAGATTCCGCAGAACCGGTACAGTTCCGGAGTGCTGGCGGTGATGCATTCGGCGCAATATCTTTGGATCACGAGCTACTACGCTCGCCGCGAGGCCACCGGCCAAGCGGCAGGCGCGGTTCGAAGCAAGAACGGCCGCACCTGGCGTCCATTGGCGTATTTCGCCGTGCTGGTGGTTGGCGGGATTGCGTTGTTCGTCCCCGGACCGTGGCTGGCCAGCCGAGCGTTTCATCACGATTTCGCGGCCAGCTTCCTGATCTTCACGGCGCTGGTGAATATTCATCACTTCATTCTCGATGGCGCGATCTGGAAGCTGCGCGATGGGCGCATTGCATCGTTGCTGCTGAATTCGCGCGAACGCATTTCGGACGCTGCCGCCGACGCAGGCGGGCGATTCACGGCGGCGTGCCGATGGTTCGTGGGGAGCACCGCGGGCGCGCGCTGGCTGCGTGTTGGTGCCGCACTGATGCTTCTCGTTTGGGGAACGGTCGACCAGGCGCGCTACTATCTCGCGCTGCATACCGACGACCTGCATGATCTGCAACGCGCGGAGATGTTGAACTCGTTTGACAGTTCGCTGCAGATGCGGCTTGCGCGTCGAGCGGTCGAGGAGGGTCAACCGCAGCAAGCTGAGTCCGCCTGGCGACGCGCGATGCAGGCCAGTCCGGCGGATCCGGCGCCACGCCAAGCTCTGTTGCGGTTTCTGATTGATCAGAACCGGTTTGATGAGGCATTTACCCTGACTGAGGCCTCGCTGAAGATCGCGCCCAAGGATGCCAATCTGCTGGTGGACCGCGGATTCCTGGAAATGCGACTGGGCCATACCGACGAAGCTCTGGCCAACTGGAACGAGGCTGTGGCCGTCGATCGAAACCAGTCCCTGGCGCACCTGTACATTGCCGACGAACTCGACCGTGAAGGCAAGGCACAGGCCGCCGCTTCGCACTACGGTGCCTTTCTTGGAAGGATTGCGCGGCAACCCGCTCAGGAGCGTCCCGCGCCGGACAAGGTGATCGCCGTCGTGTTGCGCATGGCGGATTGCCAGGCGCGTTCCTCGCAGATCGATTCAGCCGTGAAGTCGTATCAACTGGCGGGAAAACTGGCGGTACAGACCCATCAGACGAAGCTCGAAAGCGTGGCGGACGTGAACGAGGCTGCGCTGCAGGCCAAGAGCGGCAAGTTGAGTGAGGCGCTGCAGCTCTACCAGCACGCGATCCAGCTCGACGGCTCACTGGGTGACAACAGCGCCGCCGCCGAAGACTGGTTGACCTACGGACGTTTTCTTGATGAAGCCGGATTCCCGCCGCGACTGTCGTACGCATGCCTGGTGAAAGCGCAATCCGTCATGCAAGCTTCGAACACCGCGGTTCCAGAGACTGTAACGGCGGCTCGCAAACAAATGGAGAGAAAGATGGGTGCGGAAGCGGCGAGCATCCGCCGCGATCCAGAACCGGCCTTACGTGAGGCCCTGGCGCTTCGGCGCTAGAGGCAGGGCCGAGGTCGGGCATCCTATGAGCCAATTGACACTGTGGTTTTCCTGCTAAACAATTAAGCATCTCCTGCAATCTATTCTTTTGCTTCCTAAGGAGGAAGAGTGTATGGCCGATGAAGGCGATCAGATACATATGGAACATCAGTCGAACGCGGGCAAGTGGATCCTGATTCTGGTGGCTGTGCTAGTCGTGGCAGGGTTCGGGTACGCCCACTACATGACCTATTCGTCCGTTGAGAAATTGACCAAGGACCTGAGCGCCAGCCAGGCCCAGGTCAAGGAACTGCAGAATCGCGTGCAGAACGCCGAAGAAACCGAGGAGGCGTTAGGCAAGCTGGCTGGTATGACCAAGTCGGACTTGGTGCAGAAGACGAATGAATTGCGGGCGCAGCAGAAAGCCGCGGAAGCTCGTCTGGAAAAAGCGCAAAAAGAACAGATCAGCGCCGTGACCGGAGATATTGCCGGAGTGAAGACCGATGTGGGCGGGGTGAAAACCGATCTCGGCACCACGAAGGCCGATCTGGAAGCGACGAAAGCCAAGCTGCAGAGCACGATTGGCGATCTGGGCGTACAGAGCGGGTTGATCGCACATACGGCGGGCGACCTGGAAGTTCTGAAGCACAAGGGCGACCGCAACTACTATGAGTTCACGCTGCTGAAGGGCGCGAAGCCGCAGCCGGTTTCGACCGTGAGCCTGCAGCTGAAGAAAGCCGACGCCAAGAAGGGCAAGTTCACGATGAACGTGACGGCCGACGACAAGACCATCGAGAAGAAGGATCGCAATATCTCAGAGCCGATTCAGTTTTACTCTGGCCGCGAGCACATGCTGTTTGAGCTGGTGGTGTGGAGCGTGGACAAAAACAAAGCGACGGGATACCTGAGCACGCCAAAGGGCGCTCCCGTGCCGATCACAGCCAACTAAACCATGAGTGGAGCATTTTTTCCCGGTGGCCACGTGTTGCTGCAGATTGTGCTGCGCACTGGGATTATCTACGCGTTGGTGCTGATTGGTGTCCGTTTAAGCGGCAAGCGTGAGGTTGGGCAGATGACGCCGTTCGACCTCACGCTTCTGCTCCTGCTGTCGAACTCCGTACAAAATGCGATGACTGGGCCCGATACGTCGGTGCTGGGTGGCGTGATTGCGGCTGCTACGCTGCTTATTCTGAATTATCTGGTGGCCGATGTCTCCGGCGGCAGCCGGCGCTTCCGGCGCCTGGTGCAGGGCGAACCCAGCCTTTTGGTTCACGACGGACAAATCAACCGTGAACACATGGCCCGGGAACACGTCAGTATGGACGAACTGCACCGCGCCTTGCGTGAGCACGGGATCAACAACTGTGACCAGGTCGCGCTGGCCGTGCTGGAAGTGGATGGCTCGATCAGCTGCTTGAAGTACGAAGAGATCAAGCAAGACGCACATACACATCTAGCGCGGAGAAGATTCCTCCAGAAAAAATCGTAGAGCGCTGGCGCTACGTCGGACTCACCATGTTTCTTCCTATCATGTTTCTTCCCACCATTGGAATCGTGTCGGCAGAGTTTATTCTGTCGCGACGAACTTCACGCAGACCGGCGACGCTACTTCCAGGATTTTCCCGGTGGGTGTCAGGCGGCCGGTTTTCTGGTCGATCCTGAATACAACAATGTTGTCCGACTTCTGATTCTCAGCGAAGAGAAATGTGCCGGTGGGATCGATCTCAAAGCTACGGGGCTCCTTGCCTCCGGTGGAGTGGCTTGCGACTTGCGTCAACGTGCCCTTCGCTTCGTCGATCGCGTAGACGACGATCGTATCTTCTCCGCGGTTCGAGGCATACACGAACTTGCCCGAGGGATGCACGCTGATCTCCGCATCATCGTTGCGGTCTCTGAAGTCGTCGGGCAGAGTCATAACTTTGTCCACGACTTGCAGTTTTCCGTTGGCCGCGTCATTGGAGAGCGCCGTTACCGTGTGCCCCATTTCCGCGACCACATAGGCGAACTTACCGTCAGGGCGAAGGGCGAAGTGCCGCGGTCCCGAGGCGGCGTCGAGCTTGGCAAAAGGCGGGTTGTTCGGGAGGAGCGATCCCCTAGCAGCGTCGAATTTGTAGACCAGCAGTTCGTCGAGGCCAAGATCATCCACGTAGGCGAACTTATTGTCGGGCGACAGATCGATCGAATGCGCGTGCGGGCCCTCCTGGCGCTGTGAATTCGGGCCGCGTCCGGTGTGCTGGATGAAGGCCGAGGCTTCAGCGAGCTTTCCATCGGGCGCGACGGGAAATACTGCGACGCTACCGCCGGTGTAGTTGGCTACCAGGACATACTTTCCCGTCTTGTCGACGGTGATATAGCAGGGGTCGGCGCCACGGGAGGCCACTTCGTTCAGGAATGTGAGCTTGCCAGTCGCATGGTCGATGGAGAACGCGCTCACGCCCCCGCTGTTCGGTCCTTTGTAGTTCGGAACTTCATTGACAGCGTAGAGGAATCGTCCGTTGGGATGGAGAGCGACGAAGGACGGGTTCGTGGATTCCGCGGCGAGGCCAAGCGGCGTGATCGCGGCGGTCTTGGGATCGAAGCGATAAGCATAGATGCCTTTGCTCTTGCTGCCGTCTTCGGTGTAGGTGCCAACGTAGAAAAGATATTTGCCCTGCTGTGCGGGCTGGGCGACCGCGACGAGTGCGGTGAAGAGGACAAGAGCTTGCAGCAGGGCGAGAGAATGGAGAGATATCTTCATCTCGATATAGAAACTCATTCGGGAGTGTTCGCGCAAGCGGTAACTGTTCACATTTACTTCGGATGGCTAGGAAAGCTGCGTCGGGCCAACTGGACAGCCGAGGGCGGCTGTCCCTACATTTTCACTTCGTCATGGTCACGGGCACTGTTTGGTCATAGGGCCACACGATGACGCTGGTCGACTGGCGGTGATTGAATGCGTCCAGAGTGACGGGGAAGGCTACGATGATGGTGCGGGAGACGGTTTCACCGGGCTGAATCTTGGTCTCGGGCGGTAGAGCGGGCTGCGCGCCGGCTTTCAGTGTGGGGAAGGCTAGATAGTAGCGGTCGAAGTCGACGGCGGAGACGGCATCTGCACTGGAGTCCCCGGTGGGCGTCTTGATTGAGCTCTGAAGGCTGCGGACGTAGAGAATCTTGTCGCTGGTGTTGCTGAGGGTGAAGGTTAACGCGACCATGGTCGATCCCTGGCCGGGAATTTCCACGGCGGTTACGTTGTCGAGAGAGCCCGAGGCCTGCGGCTTGGCGCGCTTGAGGAAGGAAGCGAATGCTACGACCACGAGCACCACGCCAATAGCGATCAGCAAAATCCTGGCTGGTGGCAGATTCTTTTTCGCGGTGCCGTATTCTTCGCCAATATTGATGGTGGGACCGAGCGGGACCGTCGGCTGAGGAGCGGCGGGAGTGGGCGCATTCGCGGGCTTACCGGGGGTTCCAGGGATTTCGTCGGGCATGTAGTTATCTCACCTCTGGCGATTCTACGCTTACCACGCGTGCTTCATGGCTTTGGCGAATTTCTGCGCGGGCAGAGTGTTCAATACGTCGTCTTTGGTTAGCCAAGCACGACGGGCCTGCAGGATGCCGTAGCGAATCTTCTCCATGTGCGACGTGTGGTGCGAGTCGGTGTTGATCACGATCTTCACGCCTTGCTGTTTGGCTTGGCGGAGGTGGACATCGTTGAGATCGAGGCGGTCGGGGTAGGAGTTCAATTCCATCGCGACTTTATGCCGGGCAGCGGCGGTCAGGATTGCGTGCATGTCGAAGTGGTACGAATCGCGACGGAGCTGGATGCGTCCGGTGGGATGGCCGATGAGCGACGTGTTCGGATTCTCGATGGCCTTGAGCAGTCGCTCGGTCATCTTCGCCGGTTCCTGATTGAATACGGAATGAACGCTGGCGATGACGAGATCCATTTGGGCGAGCACGTCGTCGGAGAGATCGAGGTCGCCGTCGGCAAGAATGTCGACTTCGATACCGGCGAAGACCGTGATGCCGTCGATCTTGTTGCCGGCTTCGCGAATGCGCTGGATGTGCGCTACGGCGCGCTTGTCGTCCAGGCCATTGGCGAAGGCGAGATTCTTTGAGTGATCGGTGATGGCCATGTACTTGTATCCGCGGGCGCGGGCGGCTTCAGCCATTTCTTCGATGGTGTTTTTTCCGTCGGTTTCGACGGTGTGCATGTGGACGTCGCCCAGCAGATCAGCCTGGGTGATCAATTGGGGCAGGGCATGATTTTGGGCGAGGTCGATTTCGCCGAGATTCTCGCGCATCTCGGGTGGAACGTAGTCGAGCTTGAGCTTGGCGTAGATTTCCTCTTCCGTTCTTCCGGCGACCGGTTTCCCGCCTTCGAGTGTGGCCAGGCTGTATTCGTTGAGCGTGTATCCCATCTTGAGGGCACGCTGGCGCAGGGCCACGTTGTGGGCTTTCGAGCCGGTAAAATACTGCATGGCAGCGCCGAAGGACTCCGGCGGCAGAAGGCGCACGTCGACCTGCATTCCGCTGCGCAGGTGGAAGCTGATTTTGTTGTCGCCGCTGGCGATGACGTCCATGAGCGGTGGGTATTGGGCAACGTAGGCGATGGCCTTCTGGCGGCCTTCTTCGGTGGTGCAAGCCTTTCCGGTGACGAGGATATCAAGGTCGCCGACGGTGTCGCGGCCGCGGCGCAGGGATCCGGCGGGCGTGATCTTGTCGATGCCGGGAAATTTCTTGAGATATTCGGTGAGCTTTTCGGCTTCGGTTTCCGCGGCATCGATGAGGAAGCGGCCGCCGATGCGGCGGTAGTCTTCGATGGCCTTGAGCAATTTGGCTTCGTGCTTCTCGCCCATGCGCGGCAGTTCGCGGATCTTGCCTTCGCGCGCCAGTTTCTCGACGCCGTCGACGTCGCTCACTTTGTAGGCGCTCCAGATCAGGGCGATGGTCTTCGGTCCGAGGCCTTGAATCTTCAGCAATTGCAGCATGGACGGGTTGTACTTCTCCAGCAGTTCCGTCTGGACGGCTAGCTTGCCGCGTTGGAAGAGTTCCTGCAGGTTCCGCAACATGCTCTTGCCGATGCCAGGGATGGCGAGGACCTGCTTGGGATCGGAAATAAGTTCCTTGATCTGTTGCGAGTGGTTTTCGATGGCCTGCGCGGCATTGCGGTAGGAGCGGATGCGGAAGGAATCCTGCCCGTCGATTTCGAGCAGGTCGGCGGTTTCGTAGAGGATGTTGGCGATGGCCTTGTTGTCCACGGACTAAAGATAAACAAGATTGGGGTCGCAGGGCCAGTGCGGGGGAGACGTGGCATGACGGGACTTGGGTTGAGGCGTTGATTGTGGATAGATTTTGCGGGCGCGAGCGGTTGCGACACATGACCTCCGACACTACGTTCCGGCGGGTGTCGGGAGCGCTCGCTGAGCGGAGAACTGAATGGAGTGGCGGGATACGCCACTAGGACGCTTTGGTTACATTCGCGGCCTGCGGTCCTTTCTGACCCTCGGTGATTTCGAACTCTACCGGGTCGCCCTCCTGCAGGCTCTTGTAACCCTCCGAGGTGATCGCGCTGTAGTGAACAAAAACATCCGGCCCATCGGCGCGCCCGATGAAGCCGTACCCCTTGGCGTTATTGAACCACTTGACGGTTCCTTTCAGACGTTCCACGTAACCCCCCACTTTCTGCACGTCCTTGAAATTGGGGGTCCCAAAGGACGTGCGCCCGCAGTCAATAGGATGCATTTTGGTACGGCAGGGTAGACCTGTCAAGAGAATGTGTGTGGGGGAAAGTTGCCGGGCGCAAGCCCTATCCACTAAGGGCACGAGGTGCACGAAGGAAACCATAGAGTTGGCAAAGCACACGAGCGCCGGCCGCCTGACATTTGTGCGATTGATGTTATCCCTGAACTCACTTCCCCCTAGTTCGGGCTGTTCTCGACATGTGATCGAGCCATAACACGGACGAGATTGTTTTGGCGTCACGAATGGTGCCGTTCACGACCATGCGGACTGCTGACGGTAGGGGAACCAGCCGCTTGTAAATAATTTCGTCTTCCTCCGGCTGGGCCTGGCCTGCACGCAGGCCGGTTGCTAGGAAGACCGACATGGTCTCGGCGACGAACCCGGGGCTCGCGTAGAACTTTAGGATGCGCCGCCATTTGGCTGCGGTGTATCCGGTTTCCTCGAGCAGTTCGCGGCGGGCGGCTTCGAGTTCATGCTCGCCGGGATCAATGCGGCCTGCGGGAAGCTCCCATAGAAAGTCGTTTGCCGCATGTCGATACTGGCGCTCCAGGAGTACACGAGGAGAGGGGCCGGAATCGTCCACGGCCAGAACGACGACCGATCCGGAATGGTGGATGAGGTCGCGTCGCGCGCGCACGCCGCCGGGTTCCTCGACGTGGTCCGTCGTGACCCAGAAGACAGGCCCGCGATATACGGTGCGGGACGAGACGAGGCGGGCTTTGACGCGCTGGGCGGGAGTTTTCTTGCGAGCGGGAGATTTGGCCATGAGAAGAATATAGAACATGGCGGCGGGCTTCGGGCGTCAGGCGGCGGACCTCGGGCCTCGGACCTCAGACCTCAGACCTCAGACCTGAGGTATCTTCCTTGTTCTTGTTGTCTGACTTCCGATCCGAGGTCTGATGCCGCTTTTCGTGCTTCTGCTATGCTGCCGGGCATGGCCGGAAAACCGCGGATCGCGATTGTGGGAGCTGGGAATCTGGGGAGTGCGCTGGCTGTCTCGCTTTCGCAAGCCGGAT
>Ga0265338_10006887_pt1 | contig 14307 bp, 9 predicted proteins | sample 42126metaG_FD_193579 | JGI IMG/M metagenome (GOLD analysis project Ga0265338, IMG submission 193579) | Rhizosphere microbial communities from Carex aquatilis grown in University of Washington, Seatle, WA, United States - 4-21-26 metaG | ecosystem: Host-associated > Plants > Roots > Rhizosphere >... | reverse complement strand
GGCGTGCCGACCTTCTGGCCAAGTTGCTCCAACTCCTGCGCCAGGACGCGGCCGAAACCGCAGGCGACGCCCGCACATTGCTGTTGTTTCTTGGTGACTACGTCGATCGAGGCCCGGACTCCAAAGGCGTGATCGATCTGATTCTGAACGAAGAAAAGGCTGGTCGTTTCCAGATCACGGCCATCCGCGGCAACCACGACCAATATGTTCTGGATTTCCTGGAGACCCCCGGCAACGGCGGTCCCTGGCTAGACTACGGCGGGGGCTCGACCCTCGCCTCCTACGGCGTGCGACCGCCCCGGACGCGCACGGACAGCCAAGCCTGGGCCGAGGCGGCGAAGGCGCTTGCAGAGGGCATGCCGGCCGAGCACCTTGCCTTCCTCAAGGGTACGCACCTTGCCGCCAACTTCGGCGACTACGTCTTTGTGCACGCCGGCGTTCGCCCGGGTGCGGAGCTGAACGAACAGGAACCGATGGACCTGATGGCCATCCGCGGCCCCTTTCTCAAGTCGAAGCAGCCTCTGAGCGGCCGCGTTGTGGTGTTCGGGCATACGCCTTGCGATCGGCCGTACCTCAAAGACGGCAAGATGGCTCTGGATACAGGCGCCTATGCGACAGGCATATTGACAGCGGCGCGCATCAGCGAAGACCAGGTTCGGTTCATCCAGACCGGCTGAAGGCCTTCTCATCGTCCTTCAGCGGGGCTATTGGTGCAGGCCTGACCTGCCGAAAGCCAACCATAGCCATACACGGCTGCTTTTTTGTGCTGCCTCGCTTTGCTCTGAATGGTTCAGCTTGCAATCGAACGGACGGTTATCTTTTCTTGGTCGTTTCGGTCTAAGGTGACCTCCTGTAGCCCCGTGGCCCGCGTCTTGCATCTGTGAGGCGCAGGTGAAGGGCGGTCCCGGAAGAGGGCTTCCGGCGGCGTCGTCTGAAAGCGCTTTGCGCCCAACATTTGAGTCAAGCATGGACCAGATCGTAATGGACTCGGCCGCCGAGGGCAGCTCTCACGAACAGAAGACCTCCGAACCCGAATTCGACCTGCGCAGATATTGGTCCGCTTTCCGCAAGTATACGTGGACCTTTATCATCACGTCCGCAGTCGTGTTCATCGCGGTCGCTGTGGTTACGTTCCTTTTGACTCCACTCTATACCGCTACGTCACGGGTCGTGATCGATCCGAGACTCCAGGCGGCGGTCGACACCTCGGCCAATGCGTCCCAGCCAAGCTCGGTCATCGCCAAGCCTTCCGAGGCGGGCATGGTCGACAGCGAAGTCGAAGATTTGAAGTCCCGCGCGCTCACCGAGCAGGTGATCGCCGCGCTGCATCTGGATCGCGATCCGGAGTTCAACAAGGACATCAACCCGACCTTCATCCATAACCTCCTCGCCTCGCTCCGGCCCAAGCCCTCGGCCATTGGCGAGCACCTGGCGGTCGTCGACGCCGTCATGAAAGCGGCGGACGCACAGCGGTCCGGCGAAACCTACGTCATGGACGTGAAGTTCACCTCTCAGGATCCGGACAAGGCCGCCCTGATCGCTCAAACCTATGCCGACATCTACGTCTCGCAGTCGGCCAAGGTGAAAGCGCAGGCCACGGGAACCGCCAGCGACGTGTTGAGTCTGCAGCTCGACAAGCTTCGGCGTGACGCAGAGACCGCGGACGCCGCGGTTCAGCAGTACCGTACGGCCCACGGCCTGCTCAGCGCCGAAGGCAGCAGCCTGACCGAGCAGGAGATCGCGCGACTCAACCTCGACCTCTCTTCGGAGAAGGAGGATCTCGCGGAAGCGACAGCTCGCTTGAACACCGCCGAGCAACAGATGAAGCGCGGCGCCGGCGACGACGTGGGCGAAGCGCTCAGCTCTCCGGTGGTCATGAATCTGAGGGTCCAGCGCGCCACAGTCAGCCGGTCCCTGGCGGATCTGCAGACTCGCTATGGCCCACGCCACCCGGAAGTGCTCCAGGCCCAGCAGCAGCTTCACGACATCGACAATCAGATCAAGATCGAGATCAACCGGATCGTCTCCAACCTCAAGGCGCAGGCCCAGATCGCCCAGGAGAAGGTCTCCGCGGCCGAGGGCAACCTCAGTTCGTCGCGGTCGGTTCTGGCGCAGAACGGCGCCGCGGCGGTCGAGCTCAACGCCTTGATGCTGAAGGCCGACTCTGCACGCCAAGTCTATCAGGCCTTCCTGAACCGCTATCAGTTGACTGCGCAGCAGACCCAGGTCCAGCAGTCCGACGCGCGGATTCTCGCCAAGGCCGAACCGCCGACCCAACCATCCTTCCCGAACAAGCCGATCTTCCTCGCCCTCGGCGTGGTGCTGGCCGCCGCCGCCGGGGCCGGCATGGTGGTGCTGCGCAACATGCTCGACGCCGGTCTCTCGACGTCGGAACAGGTCGAGCAAAAACTTGGCGTCCAGTTCCTGGGATCGGTGCCGCTCATGGATCGGGGCCCTGCGCAGCGACGCGCCGTCGCCAGACTCGTGGTCGACAGTCCCGTGTCCGCCTACGCCGACTCCATGCGCAACGTGAGGGCGTCCATCCTGTTTTCGCGCCCGGGGACGGACGTGAGAACGGTGGCCCTGACCTCTGCCTTGCCGGGAGAAGGCAAGACCACCACCGCAATTAGCATGGCCCGCTCGGCGGCGCTCAGTGGCGCGTCCTGCATTCTGATCGACTGCGACGTGCGCCGCGCCGCATCAGCTCGAGCTTTGGAACTCAGGCCCGAGAAGGGCTTGGTCGAACTGCTGAGGGGCGAAGCGACCCTTCAAGAAGTGCTGGTTCGCGACACCCTGAGCAACGCTGTCTTTCTGCCGATCGCGGCCCCGCGCAGCGATGCTGACGACCTTGTCAGCACGCCGGCGATGCTGCGCCTGATCAGCGAGTTGAAGAAACAATATCAGTTCGTGTTCCTGGACACCGGCCCCGTGCTGGCCGTGGCCGACACCCGCGTTCTCGCTTCCGCGGTGGATGTCACCGTTGTTCTCACCCATTGGCGCAAGACGCCTAGAAAAGCCACGGCTGCCGCAATCCGGCTCCTCAACGACGTGGACGCCTTCGTCGCCGGGGTCGTGTTGACCCAGGTTAACCTGAAGGAACAGGCCAAGTCGGGGTACGGCGACGCCACCTACTATTACGAGCACTATAGGCATTATTACGCCCAGTAGGTGGAGGGCGGTGTCGGGACGTTGGATCAATGATCCAACGCCCCCCGGCCGACCGTAAAGCGGGGAAGCAGTAGTGAGCGCTTGCACAGATCAGAAGCGACGGGTTCTGATCATCGTCGAGAACCTTCCCGTTCCTCTGGACCGGCGGGTTTGGTCCGAGGCGACCGCGCTTGTTGAAGCGGGTTACGAGGTGTCCGTCATATGCCCGATGGGTGACGGCGCCTCGGCCAAGCACGAACGCTTGGACGGGGTGAACATATTCCGGCATCCGCTGCCCATAGAGGCGCGAGGCGGCCTCGGGTATCTGCTTGAATACGCCGTTGCTCTCTTCCATGAGCTCAGGCTGTCGTTCCTGGTTTCCCGGCGCGTGGGTTTCGACGTCATTCATGCCTGCAATCCGCCCGATCTGATCTTTCTGGTCGCGCTGGTCCACAGGCTGTTCGGCAAGCGGTTCCTGTTCGACCATCACGACCTCAATCCCGAGCTGTATGAAGCAAAGTTCGGGCGCCGGGACTTTCTCTGGCGGGTGCTTCGACTGTGCGAACGGGCGACCTTTGGCTTGGCCGACGTATCGATAGCAACCAACGAGTCCTATCGCCGGATCGCCATCGAACGCGGGGGCATGCCCGAAGACAAAGTCTTCGTCGTCCGGTCCGGCCCGAACCTGGCGCGCGTGCGTCCCACCGACGCCGATCCCTCCTGGCGGAACGGGCGTCGGTTCCTCGTCGGCTACGTGGGCGTGGTTGGACAGCAGGAAGGCTTGGACCTTCTCCTCGAAAGCGTCCACCACATCGTGCGCGAACGGGCGCGCGAGGATGTGCAGTTCGTGGTGGTCGGCGGCGGGCCGGAACTCGCCGCGGTCAAGACGCTCGCGGCCCAGATGCACCTCGACGATTACGTGACCTTCACCGGACGTGTCGAAGACGCGACCCTGCTGAGCGCCCTCTCCACGGCCGACGTCTGCGTCAACCCCGATCGTCCCAACGCCATGAACGACCTGTCCACGATGAACAAGATTATGGAGTACATGGCTCTCGGCAAACCCGTCGTGCAGTACGACCTCGTCGAGGGGCGGGTCTCGGCGCAGGAAGCCTCGCTCTACGCGACCAATACCGACACCAGTGACTTCGGAGACAAGATCCTCACGCTTCTGGATCAGCCCGATCTCAGGCGCTCGATGGGCGATTTCGGTCAACGGCGTGTGACGGAGCACTTGTCGTGGAGTGCTGAGAAGCCGAAGTTGCTGAAGGCCTACGACTGCATCTTCTCCGGCGCTGGCATGCGGGAGAAGGCGTCGTCCACGCCGGGCAGAGGGGCTGTTCCGTACAGAGCGGTTCTTGAAGGCACTGCGACCACGTCGCACGAAGCCGATCGACTCGAAGCCTAGAGCATGGTTCGCCTCTCAGTCGCGATGGGGTTGGCGTTCGGCCTAATTGCATGCGGATTCGAATTCCGCAGGGATCTGGGCGCCGAGCAGATCGGTGCTGACGCGGCGCTCGCCGCCCATGGGCACGTCCTTCCCGCCGACCTCCCGTTCTGGGAAGGGGTGTGCGGCGACGCCTGTCCGTCCCGGGCGCTGCTGGCCGGCGCCGCGGCGCGCGCGGGCGCCGCCCAGGGCAAACTCATTGCTCAACGCAACCGCCTCCTCAACGACGCCGAGGCCCGGCTCGCGCGATCCGTCGACGGGCGGCCCCTGGATGGCGAGAGCTGGATCGAGATTTCGTACGTGCGCGCCCTTCGGGACGGAGCGCTCTCGCCTTCCACTTTGGCCGCACTGTCTCACAGCTACAGAATCGACCGTTTCAATCGGCGAGGCGCGCTCTGGCGGCTACGCCTGGCGGATGCCGGCTGGGAACGTCTGGATGAGGAGACAAAGGCTCGGGCGCTGGACGAGGCAACCTGGCTGTGGGCGATCGACGGTCATGAGCGTGATCGCATAATGGCGAGCCTCGCGCGGACGGATTCCCGTTTGGCCTTCGGTGAACGGCTTCAGAAGCTGCATGGTACTTACGATTCAATCGCCGGTTAGGGGTGCGCGCGTCGCCACCGATCGCCGAATTCAGCGATTGGTAAAACCTATTCGTGTTTCTGGACGGCTCACGGACGAATACCGCTGATGACCACCATCTTGCATATTTCGGCCGATTTCCCTGATGCGATAGGTCAGGAGAAAACCTACGCAATTCGTCGCCTTGTCGAGAGTTCGAAGGACCATCGGCATATCGTCTATTCGCTGAACCGCTTCGACGGCTTGGTCGCTATCGAAGGTCTGGCATGCGGAATCGACCGGACCGCTGTCGCCTACGCCGCGCCGCCGAAGGGCATTCTGATGCGAACCCGCCTCGAGGCGGTGGCGCGGTGGATCGCCGCCGACCTCAGGCGCGCCGGAATCCGCCCCGACCTGGTTCACGCCCATAAGCTGGCGATCGAAGGCATTGTCGCGCAGAAACTCTCGGAAGAGTTTGAGTGCCGCCTGGCCGTCAGCATTCAGGGCGATTCCGACACCAAGGTGCTGGGCGTGCGCCGGGATCTTTGGACATTCTATCGTCGGCTCGTCGAACGTGCGGACGGACTGATGTCGGTCTCCAGATGGCCGGTCGCCAGGCTGAAGCCGATACTCGGCCCCGCTATCGATCGATGTGCGGTTATCCCTGCCCAGACGAACGCCGATGAACTGATGATTTCTCAGCCGGCCATCGCGCCCAAGCTGGTTTCTGTGTTCCATCTGAACGTTTGGCGCCGCAAGGGAGCCGACACCCTGGCCCGCGCGGCCACGATCGCCGGCCGCCAGTTGCCAAATCTCACGATCGACATCTACGGCGGCGGAACCGCGGTCATCCCTCTGCGCAAGGTGCTTCGCCGGTTTGACAAGGACGGTCGCATCAGGCTGGCGGGCCCTGTGCCGCACGACCAGGTGCAGTCGGTGTTGAACGGTTACAGTGCGTTCGTGATGCCGAGCCGCAGGGAGACCTATGGTCTGGCCTATGCCGAAGCCCTGTTCTCCGGCCTCCCGCTCATCTACTCGAAGGGCCGCGGAATTGATGGGATGATCCCAGCAGGGTTGGGCTACGCCTGCGATCCCTTCTCGCCGACGGATGTCGCGGCAGGCATTGTTGAGGTCATTGCCCGGGAAGCGGAGTTGAAGCGGGCGATCGCCGCCGCCCAGGCGTCGTCAGTCCTGGAATCGCTGCGCATGGATGCTTCGCGCCAAGCCTACGAAGCGTTTCTCGCCGCCGCGCTGATGGGCCAAGGCGCGCGAGGCTTGGCCCCGTCAAACGCCAAGGCGACTGCTTCCCACATGGGCTTGGGCCTGAGTTCCTCGTCGTAGGGCAGCGGTCGACTGGCAGGATCCCTTCTCCTGAGGTCGGTATAGCGATCGCTAAGGCCCCAGGTGGTCACGCCGCAGACGGCCGGCTCGTCCAGCGCCACTTCGAGGAAGTTGCTGACCGCGGACGCTGTTCGCCCGTCACGATCTCCTATGAAGGCCGGGATGCGGTCGAATACATCCAGTTCAGTGATCCTGATCGCCAAGCCTAGCCCCGCCACTTCACGCAGGTAGTTCCGGAAGGCCTTTCGATCGATCGGAACGTGGGTGAACAGATGGCCCTGCAGGCCCAGGCCGTGAACCGGCGCCCCCGCCGACTTGAGACGCTCCAACAGACGCAAGGTCGCGGCTCGACGGGCTTCCGCCGCCTCCGTGCTGAACTCGACCCCGTAGTCATTGTAGAAGAGCTTGGCCTGCGGCGCCGCCTGGTGGGCCAGAATGAACGCCTTGGCGACGTATTCGGGCCCGAGCCTGTCCAGGAACAGCGACTCCCGCAATCCGTCCGCGCGACGATGCTTCGGCTCAACCGCCTCGTTCACCACGTCCCATTCCAGCACCGTCGCGCCATAGCGGCTGAGGACGCTTTCGATCCGTTCGCTGAAGACACGCCAGCCATCGTCGCCGAGCGCCTGGGGCGCCCAGACCGGGACGTTGCGATGCCAAATCAGAGGGTGGCCGCGGACCTCAAGGCCCGACCGGCGCGCCCAATCGATCAGCCAGTCGGCCGGACCGGTCACCAACATCTCCGGCCTCGGCTGGAAAAAGCCCCACTTGAACTCCATCCCCGGCGTGATCGCACTGCATTGTCGGCGAATAAGGGCGGCGAAGGCATCGTCGCGCTGCAGGTCCCCCGCAGTCACTTCCGATCCGTACGTCAGGTTCCGACGGCCAGCGCGCTCACGAAGCGAGATGGATGGGTTGGGCGCGCGTTCCGAGTAGCCACAGCCAGCGAGGGCTGCAGCCAGACTCCCAGTCCCCGCGCCCAGCACTGCTCGCCTCGAGTACCCGCCCAACGAGGCCCCCAATTGCGGGGGTCATTGAACGTCCGGAAGACCGGACCGTCAATCAGGGCTGTACGAATGCTCCGTTCATGGCTTGGGCCAGGGGTTCGAACCAGTAGGCCAGCGCCGAGCGCTTCCTCGTCGGGACGACGACCTGGACCGGCAGTCCCGGCCTCAACTCGGTCGCGCCGCGCGCCTGGGATATCTTGGCCATCTCCGCGTCGGGCACCTTCAGGGTTGCGGTGAAGAAGCTTTGCCCGGTCTTCTCATCCGTAAGCGCATCGGCGGACACCCGTTGCACGATGGCATGCAGCACCGGCAGGGACCGCAGATGCAGGCCGACCAACCTGATCTGGGCCTCCTGGGCCACACGAAGGCTTTCTGCGTCCTTCGACGGCACGTGAGCCTCGATCACCAGCGCGGCGCTGCGAGGTACGATCTCCATGAGCGTCTGCCCGCCGGCGACCACGCCGCCGACGGTGTTCACGGAAAGGCCGACCACCGCGCCGGACGCAGGCGCGCGCACCCAGGCATGGTTCAGCTGCTGGCGTGCGGACTCCAGCTGCGCCTGCAATGTCTGTAGCTCTGCCTCGGCCTTGCGCCGGCCGTCGGCGATCTCGGCCGAGCGTTCGCTGTCGGCCTGCACGATCTGGAGGCGCGCCTGACCGGCAGCCTCGTGCAGCCTGGCGATCTCGGCCCGTTGCGCCCCGTCGTCGCCCTGCAGCGAGGCTTGGGTGCGCTCGAGAGATCGGACGCGGGTCAGGGGCGCATAGCCCTTGGCGGCCAGGGTCTTCACGCCGTCCAGCTCGTCGGAAATGAGCTGCTGCTGCTTCCGGTTCGCCTCCATCTGCCGCTCGCCGCCGGTGATCTGATCGGAGGTCTGGGCGATGGTCTGCAGCAGCACGGCGCGGCGCGTGCGAGCCGCCTTGAGGTCGGCGGTCAGCTCGCCCGTTTCGGCAGCCAGGGCCCGATCGGCGTCGGCCCGGTCGGCTCCCGTCAAGGCAGCGAATTCCGCGGGCGGAACGATGGCGGACAGGTTCAGGCGCTCGGCGTCCAGCCGCGCGATCTCGGCCTGGGTGTTGATCACCCTCGACGACAGCGACCGCTCGTTGGCGCGGGCCTGATCGGCGTCGATCTCGACCAGAACCTGGCCGGCGGCGACCTGGTCCCCTTCCTTGACGTGCAAGGCCGAAACTACGCCCCCGTCGGCGGTCTGCACGCGCTGGCGATGGCCCGACACTGTGACGACTCCCGGTGCGGCGACCGCTGCATCCAGCCGCACGAACGCAGCCCAGCCTACGAATCCCACGAAGAATATCGCGGCCAGGGCGCCGCCAATGACGATCTCGCGCCGCGGATCGTCGGTTTGGGCGGGCTTGGATCGAAGGCCGCCAGCGGTTTCCAGACTGACAACTGACATCCTAAGCCCTCATCCGCGGCTCGGCCGCCGCGCCCTCCTGCAGATCGCCGGAAACCCGTCTCATGCGCTCGGCCGCCTCGGCCAGACTGTCGAAGGGCAGGACGCCGCCGGCCCGCATGACGATCACCCGGCTCGCGTCCGCGAGGATGCGGCTGCGGTGGGCGACCATCACGACCGCCGTTCCGTTCTGGCGTCGTTCAGCCAGGGCCTTGGCAAGGGCTGTCTCGCCTTCGGCGTCCAGATTGGCGTTGGGCTCGTCCAGGACCAGGATCTTCGGATCCCCGAACAGGGCTCGAGCGATGGCGATCCGTTGGGTCTGGCCCACCGACAGCCCTGCCCCGCCGATCGAGATCGGCGTGTCGTAGCCCTGGGGCAGGCGGAGGATCATGTCGTGCGCATCGATCGCCTGGGCGGCGCGGACAGCCATGGCGTCGATCGTCTCGCGATCCTCGCCGAGATAGGTGCGGAACCGGGCGATGTTGTCCTTCACCGTCCCGGGAAAGAGCGCGAAGTCCTGCGGAACATAGCCCACGTAGCGCGCCAACCGTTCCGGGTCCCAGTCGCTCCTGGAGGCGCCGTCGATGCGGACGCCGCCAGAGTCGGGCCGCGTCGCACCGGCGATGATCCGCGCGAGCGTCGACTTGCCGGCCCCGCTGGGGCCCACGATCCCGATCAGCTCGCCCGGCATGACCTCGAAGCTGACATCCTCGAGGATGGGCGGGCGATCCGGTGACGCCTTGAGGCTGACGTGCTCGATGGTCAGATGGCCGGTCGGCGCCGGCAGCAGCGTCTGCGCCTCGCCAGTCTCGCCCGCGTCCAGGAGGTCGGTGAGCTTCCGGTGGGCGCTTCGGGCCAGCACGATGCTCTTCCACGAGCCGACGATATGCTCCACCGGCGCCAGAGTCCGCGTCAGCAGGAACGAGGCGGCGAAGATGGCGCCGGCCGAGATCTGGCCCTTGATGGCGAGATAGGCGGCCAGGCCCAGGGCTGCCGATTGCAGGATCAGGCGCGCCGCCTTCAGGCCCGCCACATAGGCGCTGGCGGACATGCTGGCCTGGACCTGAAGGTCGGTCATCATCCGACGGTCGGCGATCTGCTTCTGGACCAAGGCCTCGCGCATGCCGAGCGCCCTTACCGCCCCTGCCGAGGCCGAGACATAGTTCTGGGCGGCATAGGTGGCGCCGGCCGCCTCGTTGGCCTGTTGCAGCGGGCGGCGCGTAGCGCTCTCGTTCAGCCACGCCAGCCCCAGGAGGAGCAGGGCGCTGGCGAGCGCGGCGACGCCGAGCAGTGGACTGAGCAGCGACGCCGCGATCACGTAGATCGGGGCCCAGGGCACGTCGAGGGCGGCCAGGAGGCCCGGGCCGGCGAGGACCTGCCGGAAGAGGTCGAACTCGCGCATGGCCTGGGCGCGCGCCTCGGGCTTGAGCGAAGTCGATGCAAGCAGCGCCGACAGGACAGGTCCCGCCAGCAGGCGATCGAGGCGGGCGCCGGCCCGCACCAGGACGCGTGACCGCATCCACTCCATCGCCGCGAGCACGGCCAGAGAGACGACCACGACGACAGTGAGTCCGGCCAGGGTCACCACGCCGCCCGTGGGCATGGCGCGATCGTAGACCTGGATCATGTAGAGGGTCGGGGCCAGGTAGAGGACGTTCGCCAGCGCACTGAACGCGGCCGCCGCGAGGAAGTGCTTGCGGCACTCCTTGAGAGCCCGGCCGAGCTGTCCCCTCAGCAAGGTCCGCTCAAGACCGAAAACCATTCGACACTCCGATCCAACCTGCCCGCCGTGCGGTCCAGTTCGAGCGGTATGGTGAATGAGAGGCATTGACCCCTCGTAAACTTAACTTCGCCGGCGCCTGCCTTCCACGGCGTCACAACGCGTGTTACCGCAGGCCGTCTTCGCCTGGGCGGCCACGCATGCGTTGAAGGTGGCTTGAATAGAAATGGACATCACCCGGGGATGAATGACGCCGCAGCCACGCCCCCTGCCGACGCGGCCCTGGCGCGGCTCGACCTCGTCCGATCCGAACTGAATGCCTGGCTCTTCGCCGCGGCGCTGCCGACCTGGTGGTCGATGGGCGCAGACCTCGTCCGTGGCGGTTTCCGGGATGCATTGGACGCCCAGGGACGTCCCGCGCGTGAGCGAAGCCGGCTGCGGGTGCAGGCGCGGCAGGTTTACGTCTATGCGACAGCCGCGAGACTGGGCTGGGACGGGTCGTGCCGGCAGGCCGTCCAGCATGGTCTGGATTGGATCCTGAACCGGCATCGGCGCGAGGACGGCCTCTATCGAACGCTCGTGAGCATCGACGGGGATCCGTTAGACGAGACGGCGACGCTCTACGATCAGGCGTTTGTCTTGCTCGCTCTCGCCAGCGCGGCCGACTTCTTGCCCGCCCGGAAGGCTGACCTCGAGGAGGAGGCGCTTCGTCTGGCGCGGAACATCCACCGGGAATTCCGCCATCCGGTCGAGGGATTCGTCGAGAATGAATCGGGCAGGGAGTTCCAGGCCAATGCCCAGATGCATCTCTTCGAGGCGGCGCTGACCTGGAGCCGGGTGGGCGCGGATCCCTCGTGGCGGAGCCTGGCTGACGAACTCGGACATCTTTGCTGTCGACGGTTCATCGATCCCAAGACCGGCGCGCTGAGAGAGTTCTTCGACGACCAGTGGCGACCGGCGCCCGGAGAGCTCGGCAAGAGGATCGAACCCGGGCACCAGTTCGAATGGGCATGGCTGCTCGTCCAATGGAGCTGGCTGGATGGCGGCGAACAGGCTGTCAGGACGGCAGAGCGGCTCTTCGAGGTCGGGGAGCTCGGCGTGGACCACGGCCGGATGGTCGCCCAGAACGAGATGTCGGACAGTCTGGAGGTACAGGACGCGTCAGCTCGTCTCTGGCCGCAGACAGAACGCGTCAAGGCGGCCCACCTGCTTGCGGAGATCGCGCCGACCGAGGAGCTCAGGCAGGCTCACATAGAAGCCGTCAACGAAGCGGCTCGAGGATTGCAGCAGTACCTGACGGCCGCCGTCCCTGGGCTGTGGTGGGACGTGCTGCGCGCCGACGGCGCCTTCGTCGAGGAGCCCGCGCCTGCAAGTTCGTTCTACCACCTGATCGGCGCAGTCGCAGAGCTCAACGGCTTGCGGATCGTCGATCGACACCACACGGCCGCCGGCAAGGGATCGTAGAGAGTTCGTGGTCTAACATTTCGACATTGCAAAGACCTGCAAAGCGCATCCCAAAAGCGCCCCGCGATCCTGAGGGTCCGCGAGCAGCGCCGAAGGTTTCGATAACCCCAATGGGTCCCAAATGCCGGTGAACGGCCAACGAACCATCCGCAGTCGCGCCCCGCTACGACTGGGACTCGCCGGGGGAGGCACCGACCTCTCCCCCTATTGCGACATCTATGGCGGGGCGGTGCTCAATGCGACGATCGATAGATATGCCTACGCCTGCGTCAGCCTGACAGGCGGACGCGATCTGTCGCTGCGCGCCGACGACCTGGACGTAACGGAGACCTGCGCCAGCCACGACGCCGAGCCGAGCGGCCCCCTCGCCCTGCATCGCGGCGTCTACTGCAGGATCGCAGACCAGTTCCTTGGCGGCGAGCGTCCTGGCGTGTCGATCCAGACCATGATCGACGCCCCGCCCGGATCCGGCCTGGGATCTTCCTCGGCCCTGGTCGTGGCGCTGGTGGAGGCCTTTCGCGTCGCCTTCGACCTGCCGCTGGGCCTCTATGATGTCGCCCGGCTGGCGTTCCAGATCGAGCGGCAGGATCTGGGCTTGGCCGGCGGCCGGCAGGATCAGTACGCCGCCACCTTCGGTGGGGTGAACTTCATAGAGTTCCTCCCCGAGGAACAGGTCATCGTGAATCCCCTGCGGCTTCAGGCGGCGGTCAGTTTCGAAGTCCAATCCTCGATCGTCATCTGCTTCACGGGCCAGTCGCGCGCGTCGCAGGCGATCATCGAAAACCAGATCCGACAAATGGCGTCGGAGGACAAGGGCGCCATGGAGGGGCTGCATCAGCTCAAGGCGGACGCCTATGAGATGAAGCAGAAGCTGCTCATGGGAGATATCCAAGGTGTCGCCACCATCCTGAACCGCTCCTGGGAGGCCAAGAAGGCGACCGCCAGCCAGATCTCCAATCCCATGATCGAGAACCTCTGGAATGTCGCCATGTCCAACGGCGCGATGGGTGGCAAGGTTTCCGGCGCCGGAGGCGGGGGCTTCTTGATGTTCCTTTGCGACCCCAATCGGCGTTCGGGCTTGATGAGGGCGCTGCGGGAGGCCGGATCCCATCCGGACACGATCAGCTTCAGCGAAACCGGGGCTCAGGGATGGGCGGTTCCTTGGTCGGTTTGAACGGCGGCGCTCCGGAGCAGTGCGTCATCCTGGTCGGCGGCCTCGGCACGCGGCTGGGCGAGCTGACGAAAGGGCTGCCCAAGCCGCTCATGAATGTCGGCGATCGCCCGTTCCTCGCCTACCTGCTGTGGCACGCGCGGCGGTTCGGCTTTCGTCGCGTCCTGCTCCTGGCGGGCCACAGGGCCGAAGCGGTCCAGGCCTTCGCCGGCGAAGCCGCCTGGACGGACGGCCTGGAGGTCGAGGTCGTCGTGGAGCCCGAGCCGCTCGGAACGGGCGGGGCGCTTCGGCACGCGCTGAACCAACTGGACGAGCGCTTCCTGCTGCTGAACGGAGATTCACTGTTTGATTTCAACTGGCTGGACCTCTGTGCTGTCGGCGCAGCGCATCCCGAGGCACGCATCGTCATGAGCTTGCGCCAGGAGTCGGACGCCAGTCGTTTCGGCGTTGTCGTGACGGACGGCGACAAGGTGCTCCGCTTCGCCGAGCGCGGCGACGCCAGAGGCGGGGCGATCAACGGCGGAGTCTATCTGATGGACCGTGCCGTGGTGGCCGGCATTTCGGCGCCGTCGTCCTTCGAGCGTGACGTCCTGCCCGGCATGGCCGCCGAAGGCAGGGTCTTTGCGCGCCTGCAGCGGGGCTTTTTTCTGGACATCGGCGTGCCGGACGCCCTGGCGTCTGCACAAACCCTGGTCCCCGGCAGCACCCGGCGCGGCGCCGTATTCTTCGACAGGGACGGCGTGCTCAACATCGACCATGGCTATACCCATCGGTGGATCGATTTCGAGTGGGTGCAAGGCGCCGTGAGCGCGGTCAAGGCCGTGAACGACAGCAACATGTTCGCTTTCCTGGTCACCAACCAGGCAGGCGTCGCGAGGGGCTATTACGACGAGCGGACCGTTCATGAGCTGCACGAGGCGATGCAGGCCGCGCTGCGGGGCCACGGCGCTCACCTCGACGATATCCGCTATTGCCCGCACCATCCTGAAGGGGTCGTGCCCGACTATGCCGGCGACTGCGGCTGCCGAAAGCCGCAGCCCG
>Ga0265338_10006886_pt1 | contig 14307 bp, 12 predicted proteins | sample 42126metaG_FD_193579 | JGI IMG/M metagenome (GOLD analysis project Ga0265338, IMG submission 193579) | Rhizosphere microbial communities from Carex aquatilis grown in University of Washington, Seatle, WA, United States - 4-21-26 metaG | ecosystem: Host-associated > Plants > Roots > Rhizosphere... | reverse complement strand
GCCGAAAAGCCAGGAAGAAGAAATTGATGCAGATAGCAAACGCATCATGGATATGGTGACAAGCATCGAGGTTACAAAAATTCTCGAGCAGATCTCCTCACTGGAACAGGAACGCGAGTCCATCAAAGAAGAAAATGCCGGAACATCAGACACGATGTTGGTGAGCAGGAGAATTGGCGAGCTCGACGGGCAGATCGCAGGCCTTCGAAAGAACATCAACGATCGGATGGGGATTGCTGCCACCAAGCAAAAAAGAAACGCAGAAAACGAGGACCTCGCACGGGATTTGAACAACAAGCTTATCGATGCCCGCATGAAATATCAATCCCTTGAAGTCCGGCGCAAGGCGCTGCTCGGCAGCATTGAACAGAACGAAGCGCGGTTCCAGGAAATCCCCAAGATCAATATTGAGTACGCACGCCTGCAGCGTACCAAGATGACGCTCGAAAAAGTGTACGTCGCCGTAGAAGAAAAGTATCAATCGGCGCTGATCGCGGAACAATCGGAGTTTGGATACGTCGACATCCTTCAGCGTGCCATACCGCCCGTATCACATTTGTATCCCAACATCCCCAAGAACCTCGGCTTTGGATTCTTCATCGGCCTTGTATTGGGTGTCAGTTCAGCATTTTTCATCAACTACTTCGATGATCGTATCCATAAACCGGAAGACATCAAACGGCGGGGACTGAGCGTGTTGACGGTTATTCCAATGATGGATGCGAAGACGTTGAACCTCGTAACCCGAATGGACCCGGTAAACGGGACGGTGAACGGAGAGCGAGGCACGATCCGGAGGGTGGTCGGGCAAGAAGAAGCGGAGGAGGAAGGGCCGGTGATCGATCCGCATTTGATCACCGCCATCAACCCGTACTCGAGAATTGCGGATTCCTACCGGCGTTTGCGCACAAGTGTTCAGTACTGGAAGAAAGATTCGACGATCAAAAGCATCCTGGTGGCAAGCGGTGCGCCCCAGGAAGGAAAATCGCTGACGGCGGCAAACCTTGCAGTGGTGTTTGCCCACACGCGAAAGAAAGTCTTGCTGGTGGATGTCGATTTACGCCGCCCCACGGTCCACGAGCTGTTTAACCTGCAGCTCGAGCCCGGTCTCACGGAAGTTCTCTTCGGCGAAGTTGACCTCAAGGCGGCGATACGACACACGTTCATTGAAAATCTGGACATTCTTCCCTGCGGAGCGATCCCGTTGAACCCGACCGAATTGATCGGCTCGGTAACGATGAAGAACCTGAAGGGCGAGCTGGACGCGATGTACGACATCATAGTGTACGATTCGCCGCCGATCCTCCTCTTCACCGATTCCGAGCTTCTGGTGGCGCTTGTGGACGCCGTGGTGTTTGTGGTGAAGACGAACTCAACAACGTTCGACAGCCTCGATCATTCGGTCGACATCATCGAGGGAATCCGCCTTAACCTTGCAGGCGTCGTTGTCAATCAGTACGAGTTGAACCGTTTGCACCGCGGCTACTATCATCTGCACGGCGAATATTATTACCAGCAGAAATATGCGCCGAAGGAAAAAACATAATCCGGATATCACTCTCCCTATGAAGAACATACCGTTCGTCTTCCTTTTCACCATTCTCGCCGTGAGCCAGGCTGCCGCTCAGGTTTCGACCGAGACGGAGCTCGGCGCATCCAAGCAATCCAGCTTTAGCCGACCGGGATACTACTTCTATGCCAAGCCGTTCGAAGTGACAATGACGGTGAACCTGTGGGGGGAAGTGCCGCAACAGGGGGTGTACGTCCTCCCGACAAACACCGACATCATCCAGCTTATTTCATTCGCCGGCGGGCCGAAGGAGAGGTCAAATCTTGAAGACGTGTTGCTCTATCGCACCTCGCCTAAGAAAGACCAAAAAGCTCGGATCATGATGAAGATCAACCTTCGTGATATTCTGGAAGGACGGTCGCCCACCATTCCGCTGTCACCCGGCGACATGATCGTCGTTAAAACGAATCCCGAAGGGATGTCTTTACAGGAGGTTCTCACCATCGTAAGTACCGTGTCAACCCTCGCAGTGCTTGGCGTTACGATCTACAACATAAAGAAATAGTCGCGGAGGGTCTTGAAAGACTGCATGTCGGTTGCTCAGGTGTTCGCTGCTACGGCTGACGCAAAACGGAAATCCCACCGCGCATTTTTATAAACCGACTCCTTGTGATACCGCCAGGTAAATACGTCGCCGGCGTAACGAAGGATGCTTGATTCCGGCGGCTTCAGACAATCACGCTCCGGCAGGACGTTGCCTGGAGATTATCCGGGAGCTCTCCCCACCAAACGATTCTGTCAGTATTGTATTCTCTTCACATTTGATTTCGCGTCTCCGGGTATGGTGAGAAGATCTCTATGATGTCCGCAAAAGAATTTTGCCGTCATGCTCGCCGTGTTGCGGAATCAGCGTACCCCGAACGGAGAGTGGAGAAAAGGTGATGGAGATTGCACCATCGGCGCGGGATATGCAGACAACGAGCCGGCAGTTTTACAGTACTTCCGAGATTTATCTTGCGATGCTCGGCGCGCGGCAGGAATCGGAGTATGATTTCATCCTCGGCGCCATTCGATCCTACAGTGCAGGAGGCGCGGTTCTGGATTACGGGTGCGGAATCGGCTTGATGAGCATGCTCTTGGCAAAGAATGGATTTACCGTTACCGGCGTTGATATCTCTGAACAGTTTATTGAATCTGCAAAGAGCAGATTTGGAAAACACCCCTCGATGACATTTGAAGTTATTGACGGACTTCCGTTGCGATTTCCCGAGGGAGCTTTTGATGTCGTTGCATCAAGCGACGTATTGGAGCATTGCACCGGTATCGATGATATTCTCCGCGAGTTCAAACGCCTCCTCAGGCCTGGCGGCTTGCTTGTGATCGAGACGCCGAATATGTTGAGCCCTTTAGCCCGACTCAAGCTTATTGGAGAAAAACTTGCCGGGCGAAGGAAAACGTTCCATCGATACGGCACACCGGGCTTTTTATTCCAGAGCCTTCTTTATCTGACAAGGAAACTGATCCTGCGAAGACAGGAATTTATTTACACGAATCCGAAGTATGTTGATTTTTCCGAGGCAGATGAAGATGTCTCGTATCTCAGCAACCCTTTGGATTATCTCTTTTTCTTGAGGGATGAAGGATTTGAGGTGTTGGAGCTATCACGAAACAAGGGCTTTGTCCGGGAACTGGTCAGCAAGTACGCGCCGTCGATCGCCGGCGGCGTCATGATTGTTGCGCGGAAGAACTCCCCACGCATCTGAATACGAGCGAATCCTATGATGCAAAGCGAAATTGTTCTCAAGCCGACGAAAGGACTTTCCGCGCTCCGCCTGGCTGAAATCTGGGAATTCCGTGAATTATTCTATTTTCTCGTCTGGCGTGACATCAAAATTCGATACAAGCAGACATTTCTCGGAGCGACATGGGCATTAATACGTCCGCTCATGGGGATGATCGTGTTTACGATCCTGTTCAACAAGCTCGTGGGATTCTCGGTCACGGGGGTTCCGTATCTCCTTTTCACATTCTGCGGCGTCGTCGCCTGGAATTTTTTTTCTGAAGGGGTTATGGGCGCCAGCCAGAGCCTCCTTATGAACGCCAACCTGATTTCAAAGGTCTACTTTCCCCGGGTGATAATTCCAGCGGCCGCTATTCTGGCCGGCCTCGTTGATTTTGCGATTGCCTTCTCTCTGGCGATAGTGTTGATGATCTATTTTCAGTTTGTACCAACTCTCACGATAGTGCTCTTGCCGGCGTTCATTTTCCTGACAATTCTTACATCACTTGGTATTGGATTCTGGTTTTCCTCGATCTCCGTCCAGTACCGCGATGTCGCTCACGCGCTTCCGTTTATCGTGCAGGTCCTTTTTTGGATTACGCCGGTCGGATATGCCGCCAGCAAGATACCGGAAGACTACAGAGTTGTGTACTGGCTCAACCCGATCGTCTGTGTGATCGAGGGATTTCGTTGGTCGATGCTTCACTGCGGAAGTTTGCCCTGGCACCTTGTGTTGCTGTCAAGTTTGGTTGCCTTTGCGCTGTTTATTACGGGTCTGATGAATTTCCTCCGGATGGAACGCAGATTCGCGGACCTCATCTAAGGCGCTTCGTATGCCTCCTATCATATCGGTCGATCACCTCTCAAAACAATACCGCATCGGAGCGCTGAAGCGGCATAACTCATTCCGCGATGTCTTCGACGAAAAACTCGATTATCTTCTCAGAAGATCCGGCGCACGGTCAAGAGCGGCCGAGAATTTTATCTGGGCGTTGGACGATGTATCGTTTGAGGTGCAGGAAGGAGATGTGCTCGGCATCGTCGGCCGCAACGGGGCCGGAAAGAGCACGCTCCTCAAGATCCTCTCTCGCATTACCGAGCCGACGAAAGGCTCTGTGCGAATGCGCGGGAGAGTTGCGTCGTTGTTGGAAGTCGGAACAGGGTTCAGCGGGGAGCTTTCGGGCAGAGAGAATATCTTCCTGAACGGCGCAATCCTGGGTATGAAGAAATCGGAAATTACGAGAAAATTCGACGAAATTGTTGCCTTTGCGGAGATCGAAAAATTTATCGATACGCCGGTGAAACGGTATTCCTCGGGAATGTATATGCGTTTGGCGTTCGCCGTTGCTGCACACCTGGAGCCCGAAATTCTTATCGTGGACGAAGTGCTGGCGGTGGGCGATGCGCAGTTTCAGAAGAAGTGTTTGGGAAAAATGGAGGATGTCGGCAAAGAGGGGAGAACCATTCTTTTCGTCAGCCACAACATGGCAGCAGTTTCTTCGATCTGCAACAAAGGCATCATTCTCTCGGAGGGAAAAATCGTTTTCAGCGGAACGTCGCAGGACGCGATCAACTCCTACCTGATCGCCGGAACGGATTCCCTGTACGAACGGAGACATCCGCTGAAGGATAACCTTCCCGCCATTCTGCGATCATGGTTCGAGAATGAAGCCGGAGAGAAGAGAACTCAGTTCTATAGCGGCGAACCCCTCTATCTCATGATCGAGGCCGAAAATCCTGACAGCGTGCCGATCGAAGTGTTCTTGTCCTTCTGGGATAATCTTCGCCGCCCCCTGTGGAATTTTACCCACGCGATGCATGACATCCAACCGCTTCCAAACGACAAAAGAATTAAGATCAGGATCGGATTTTATCCTCCCAAGCTGACCGTCTCCGAGCTGTTGGTCGATATAGCTATCGGCCCCAAAGCCGGTGCATATTATGACCATATTGTCAACGCGATAAAATGCAGCATCGTGGAAAACAAAACAGAGACGTATCTTCCCCGATATCCCGAATGGCCAATTTTCTGCGAGGCCCGATTGACCAGTACTCCAATGACCGAGTCGCACGAATAACCTATGCTTAAAGAAATTGCCAAAGAAATCTCTCCCCCCTTTCTTTATGCAATCCTGAAAAAAAAATTCAGGCGGGACGAGAGACCTTACAATCCTGCCTGGCATACAATCCAAGGCGGCATTCTAAAAGGAAGAGAATTATTCCTCGATCCCAAAGACGGGCTCTGGCAAAAAGAAATGCTTGAGGGGAAATACGACAGTTACATTTTTGATTATTTGCGCCCGCTAAACCTGGAGGGGAAAACGATCTTTGATATCGGCTCACACATCGGGTATCACGCGATGCATTTTGCATCGCTCGTGGGGGACAAAGGGTGTGTCTGCGCATTTGAACCGAACCGGTTCAACCGCGAACGCATGGACATCATCCTGAAAAGGAGCCCCGAACTGGCCAGGCGGATACGGATTTTCGATGTTGCCATATCGGACGGCGACGGCGAAGAGGAGTTTCATTTCGCGAGAGACGTTGACAAGGGAACGAGCAGCGGCAGCTTTATCGACAAGGCGCACACCTTTTATCCCAAGAGCAAAGAATACCTCGAATCATTCGAGACAATCACGACGAAAACCGTTTCGCTTGATCGCCTTTCGCCGCTGCTCGACCGGGATGTTATTCCCGATGTCATAAAAATCGATGTTGAAGGAGCCGAAAGCAGTGTTTTGCAGGGAGCCATCGGGATGCTGAAGAAGCAGAGGCCATTGATCGTCATGGAAGTCCATTCCATCTACAATATGTTTCGCACTTCTGAGATTCTGCGATCAACACACTATAAGATGGTATTGCTCAAGGAGGAAATTGACGGTCGGTGTTTTATCGCAGCCGAACCATTGGCAGAGGTTTTGCCTTGAAACCCCGCTGCCGCAATCATGCCTGGCGGCGGCTCTAATTTGTGACATCGAAAGAAAATGCTGAGAGCTCTCTTTGGCTGATGTCTGTTTGGTATCGATGCCCACGCTCGGACGAGCAAAGAGCACAATTGTTCCTCATTGGATATTGTGGCTGGCGGGTTACGTCGAGCACAAAGGATTCGCTGCGGATGTCGTCGACGTAAAAAGCGACGTCAACTCGGGCTATGACGGCAAAGAGAAGGAGAGGATCTTTCGCGAAACGATTGAAAGGGCCGTTGATTCCCATTCGCAGCTCATCGGCCTGAGCGCGTTCACGGAAGATTATCGCGACGTGCTGCACGTCGCCCGGGAAATCAAGCGACGGACCAGCTCAAAAATTATCGTGGGCGGAATCCATGCAACGATTCGCGCTGAAGATTTTTTTACGCATGATGATTCTCCTTTCGACGCTGCCGTTGTCGGCGACGGGGAGCTGCCGCTCTGCAATCTGATCAAGGCCCAGGAACGAGGGATCGATTCGTGGGAAGAGATACGCGGGCTGGTCTTTAAGAAAGGGAACACCATTTTTCGTGCTGTGCCGCAGAAGGAAGAGGCGGTTCTGGACGACCTGTCGATCCATCCGTATCACAAGCTGGACATGAATTTCTATCTCCAGCCGCAGCAATTCCTTCTCCGTTCCATTTATCTCTCGGGCGTGCACATTTTCACGGCGAGAGGATGTCCCTACGGCTGCACATTTTGCGCGAACAGGAGAAAGAAAGTAAGATTTCGTTCTTTGGATTCTGTCATCGACGAACTGAGGTTCTTGCGTGAGACGTACCGTATCGACGGCTTCTATATTCATGACGATACGTTCACCATCAAGAACGATCGTGTGATCGAGTTCTGCGAGCGGCTACTGTCGCTGAAACACCGATTCGTCTGGGGGATGGAAGGGCGCGTCAATCAGTTTCCCGATGAAGTGTTTCGACTTCTAAAGAAAAGCGGCTGTATTCAAATAGACTTCGGGGTTGAATCGGGTTCCCAGGCCGCCCTCGATCGGATGAAGAAAGGAATAAAGATACACGATACGGAAGAAGTCTTTGACCGCTGCCGTTCAGAAAAAATCCGAACGTATGCCAACATCCTTATCAACACTCCGGAAGAAAGTGAGGACGATGTCGCGAAAACCGTCGCACTGATGAAAAAGATCAACGCGACATCCTACGGAGTGTGTGTGACCACCCCGTACCCCGGCACCGAGATTTATGATCGCTACGTCACACCGCCCCTCACCGTCGATGAATATCAGCTCTACGCGGATGACAAGACGTACATTTCCATCGTTGATCCCAGATTCCGACTTGCAGCTCACGGCCTGAATATTGAGGAACTCTCGGCCATGCTCGGCAGGCAATTCATGCTCGAGAAAGGCTGGCAAATCTTCAGCCTCCATCCGGCATATTTGACGGCCCTGGCGATGAGCAAGAGGAAGGCGCAGTATCTTAATATTTTCATCTATCGGATCGTGCGGAAGCTGCGGAACACGACACATCGATTTCTGAAGTTGCACGGATAACTCGAAGGGACCGATGCCTCGGAAAATCATCATCGCGAGCACTGAAATTACGACCGGGGGCCTCGGTTCGTATCTCATGAACCTTATGGAGGGACTTCACGTTCGAGGTTGGGAGATTCATCTTCTCATCAGCAACGTCCGGGGCGATTCCTTTGATCGGGTGAAAAAGGCCGTGAAGTGCTACGATTTGTCGGAGGTAGCCCTTTCACCGAAGAAAGTGTTCATGGCGGCCGACCTTGCAAACTCAATCAAACCGGATGTTATCCTGATGAACAACTGCGCATTGATGCACTATTCTATACCATTGCTTGAATTAAAAACCAGGCCGATCTCCGTTCTGCATAGCGACGACCCGCGGTTTTATGCGATTGGCGCACTGTTCTCGAGGAGGGTATTCCGCTGGATTGCTCCTACCGCAGGGCTGGCAACTCGCTTTCAAGAATACATCGGCCAAAATCTTCACGACCGGGTTCGGGTCATCCCTCACGGCATTGATCGGAGGAGATTCTTCCCGGAGAGAACCAGGCGTCGGGGATCGTCTTTTCAGATTCTCTTCGCGGGATTCCTCGGTGAGTCGAAAGGTGCAGATTTGCTTCCCGATATTTTTCAGCGGGTCGCAGCGGAAATTCCGGATGCGTTTCTGACGATTGTCGGCGATGGCCCCCTGCGAGCACAACTCGGTGCCGAATTCGAAAAGCGTGGATTGCTGCAACGAACATTGTTCAGCGGAGCTGTGTCGCCGGACGAAACGGCCGCAACCATGAGAGCTTCTGACGTTCTGCTTCTGCCGACAAATCTTGAAGGGTTCGGGATGGTGATTGTGGAATCCATGATGTGCGGTGCAGTGCCGGTAATTTCCCGCCTGCCGGGAGTTACCGATCAGCTCGTCAAGGAGGGAGAAACAGGTCTTCTTGTGAATCCCCGCGACAATAATGGATTTGCGGAGGCGGTGAAGAGGCTATATCGTGACGAAGAACTAAGGCAGACAATCTCGGCCAATGCCCAAAAGACAGCGGCCGGCACTTTTTCTCTGGAAACGATGATCGACCGTTATGAATCCCTCTTCGCCGAGCCTCTTGACGAAAGCGCTCGAAATAAGAAAAGCATTCCAGGTTGGTATGGCGAGGCTGCAGTGGAATACCTGCGAAAGAGGTTGAGATGAACATCGACATTTATTTTGTGCAGTTTCTGAAAGAGGATGAATCGGGCATAGGCGGCGGCGGCATCGGCACGCAGCTGGCATTTCTTTGTCCGCTCCTCGATGAACTCGGCTTCACAACAACGATCTACCAATGTTTCAACAAACATCTTGAGACCAGGTTCGGAAAAGCGACGGTGATCGGAATCCCCGATTATCCGGGCGCGCGTCGGCCTACGCGTGAGGTTGTTTCCCACTTCCGCGCCATAGCTCAACAGCGAGCTGCATCATCCGAGAGGATAGAACTTTTTGGCGCAGACTTTTTTTCGGTGAGGAACAATAATCCGCTGGCGATCTCGATCATGCAGGGTCTTTCGTGGGACGCCCCCATAGATATTCTTACGGGAAAGAAGATGTTCAGGACGAAGCTTGGCGAAAAAGTGCTGAGATTGAGGCGTCAGATTCAGGGAGTCGAGAACTTTGAGAACTGCTACAATCGCGTCGTTGCCGATCTGTCTTTTCTGAATTGGTACCGGTCGTTCCGCGGCCCGAACTATCCGGGGAAAGTCTGGTATAACCCGAACCCCGCTGCGAAGTCGCGCTGGGATGCTTCGCGGGAAGAAAAGGGTAAGGGCAAAAAACCCGTCAGGATAATATTCGCGCGCAGACTCGTAGAAGAAAAGGGGACGCGACTCGCGATTGAGGTATTTCGGGATCTGTTAGAGAGCTATCAGAATATCGAGATCACGGTTGCGGGAGAGGGACCGGACAAGGAGCTATTCCGCACGAACTTCCCGAACGATCCGCGCGTCACGGTAACATCATACGATGTCGAGAATGCCACCGCATTTCACAAACGGTTTGACATCGCTTTCGTGCCGTCGGTATGCGGCGAGGCGACGTCTTTCTCAATTCTCGAGGCGATGGCTGCGGGGTGCGCCGTTGTCGCAACAAACATGTTCGGCATCATCACGGAGATTATTCCTATGCACAATGGGATGCTCACCTTTCCCGATAAAGCATCGCTCCTCGATGCGATGAAATACCTGATTGAAAATCCTGCGCGACGGCTCGAAATTCAGAAACACGGCTGGGAAACCTCCCAGCAAAGCTTTTCTCTGGCGGCCTGGAGAGAGAAATGGAAGACGATCTTCCGTGAGGTGGAATCTGGAAAAGAACTCGCGCGGGAAACGATGATGGGCAGGTCGAAACGCTTCCATTACTTTTTCTGAAGAACCCAACGCGTGACAATCACCATCGCAATTCCGGTCCATAACGGGGAAAAGTTTCTTGAATCGGCGCTCGATTCGGCCATCAATCAAAAACGTCCGGCGGAAGAGATCCTTGTGGTGGATGACGGCTCAACGGATCGTTCGGCAGGGATTCTGAAGATGAAAAAATGGGAAGGCAGAATTCGCTGCGAGTACAACGCCAACCCGACCGGCTTCGTCGACGCATGGAACAGGGCCGCCCGGTACGCCACGTCGGAATTCGTCGCGATCCTTCACCAGGACGACTTGCTCGACTCCGAATACCTCCTTCGCATTGAGGAGTCGATGAAACTGTTCCCGGATTGCAGGCATTTTTACACGGGATATTATTATATCGACGCCGGCGGACATCGAACGGCCGAGTCGCCGCTGCCGCACTCCCCGAACCCGGAACGGCTCGACGGGAAAGAATACGCGCATCGGTATCTTGAGGGTGTTCTCGTCAACCGGCATCTCCATCGATGCCCCGGTGTGACGACGGAGAGAGCGTTGATCCTGAACAAGTGCGCGTACAGAAAAGAAGCGGGCTTGATTGCCGATGACGATTTCTTTCTTCGTGTTGGAGAGTACACAGATGTGGTCGGAATCTCGCAGCCGCTTGCGTCATTCCGGGTACACACGGAATCGGCAACGGGCAGACTCGCTTCAATTGCCCGCCAGCTTGCCCGCGACTATGTGAGCGAAACGCGGTACTATGAATCGCATCGATCGTTCCTCAGGGAATCCGACATAGGTTCGATACACGCTCAGGCAGTGAAGTTCATCAATACATATTTCATCGAGGCGCTGCTGGCAAATGCGCCGGACTCTCTCGCAGAGGTCAGGGAACTCCGCGGCGAATTGGTATCGCTAGTACCGTATTGTTTTGACCGGCACACTTCCTTCCTGACAAGGCGGCTCTGGAACGCGGCCGAACACAGCCGGTCCGGATCAATTGCGACGAGAGCAATCTCGATTTGTCTGAGGATGCTGGTAGGCCTCAAAAAAAACTTCTCTTCCATCCATCAGGAATAATTACCATGGCCAGACTGTTGCGACGGATTCTTCGACGCGTGCTTAGCGGCGCAAGGCGAAAAGAACTTGCCGTGCGTCTGCTTGGAGACCAATTCTATCTTCTGAAAAAAGACCCCGCATTTCAACGGCAGGTCGACGTCGAAACGCTTCTCAAAAGTCCGCCGGGAAAGCGTCCCATCCAGAACGTGCTGGCCACACTGCCGCATGTTATGCCCGGCTATATAGCGGCAGACTGGTTCTGGTCGGACTCGTATTATCCATTCTATGTGAAGTTGGCGCAAGCGTTAAGCCCGCGTTCCATCGTTGAGATAGGATCGCTCCAGGGATTCAGCCTCATTTCGATGGCGGAAGGCGCACCGGATGTCAGGCAGCTTGTGTGGATCGACAATGAGATGTACTTGCCCGGATCGAACCAAATGTGCTATGAGAATGTCCGATATTTCTTCGGCAAATTCCGTGCAGGTTCGAGGCTTCCGGAGATGAAGTTTTACAGCAGTTCGTGGGATGCGTTGAGACTGCGCGAAAACGGACCAATCGATTTGATTCACATCGATGGGGAACATACGTTTGAAGGTAAGCTCAGAGATCTTACTATCTGCAGTTCGCTTCAGCCAACATACATGATTCTTGACGATTACTTCAACGTTTTCAACCATAAGGCCATCGACTACTGGGCGAAATGCTTTCGACTGGATTTCTTTGTCATTGACACTTTCAGTCGAGGTCTTGCGGTTTTCGACTTTGGCAAAAAGAAGAAGGCTCTTGAGCTGGTGAAGAAATGCGGGCTCCCTGTGGCGAAAACTTTTTCCTGGAAGAATGCAGACATTGTTTGAGTGAATGTTCTTATGGGTCGCGTATACTCTTCGTTTTTCTACGGTCTCCTCGTCAAGCTTACCTTTCTTCGCCGGCGACGGTACACGGCATGGATATGGCGCGCCTTGAATGCCCTTGGCGCACGTTCTTCGACGGACATCGTCTCCACGACGATTCACGGCAAAAAAGTTCTTGTCAATTTCGGTTATCCCTATCCCTTCATCGCAAGGATGATCGCAACATTCAATGACCCGCTCGTTGAATTGATTTACCAGAGGTACCGCGCCCAGAAGAGACCGCTGAATCTTGTCGATGTCGGGGCGTCCATCGGGGATACCGTTCTCCTTGCGTTTGCCAATTGCCCGGGTATGATTCAACAGGTCTATTCCATCGAGGGAGAAGAGGGATTCTTTCGCCTTCTGCAGCAGAACATGCAGAATTTCAACAACGTGCGAATTTTTCGGCAGATGCTTTCGTCGGAAGAAGGGACCGGAAAGTCGCTTGTTCGTCACCATGCCGGAACAGCGAGTTCTACAGGAGAGGGAATCGCGGGAACATCCACCCTTGATACGTTGAGCAAGAAAGAAGAATTCGGAGAAATTGACATCCTTAAAATTGATGTGGATGGCTACGACGGAAGAGTGCTGCAAGGCGCGATGAAACTCCTCCGGAAAAATTCAGCCGATGTCATGTTTGAATGGCATCCCGGGCTCTGCCGGAAAGCAGGGAACAACCCTCAGACGCACTTCGAGGTTTTGTCAAGGCTCGGGTATTCTACGTTTGTGTTCTTCAACAAGCTTGGTGAATTCAGTAACTTCATGACGGGCTTCGATAAAGCCTCGATTGACCATCTTGAAGAATATTGCTCCGCCGACGGTGCACCCGACGACTGGCACTACGACGTCATTGCACTCCATAAGAAAAGTGCGATACGTCCATCAGCACTGGCGATAACGCAGTATGCGCGCAAGAAGCCGTCTCCCTTCTGATTCGATCGGCATTCATTTGAAAAAACTCCTGAAAAGAATACGACATCGGTCTCGTGTCTATCTCGGCTTCGCGTTCCATTATGTCAGCCTTCTGAGATATCAGCAGAGAGAACGCCGCATTGACCCGACCGTTCAATTCATTGCAGTGATCCTCATTGAACATATGGGGGATATTGTGGCCTGCGAACCGGTGTTCCGGCATTTGAGGAAAATGCACCCGTCGGCAAAGATTATCTGGATCGGACGATCCGAGTATCGCGAACTTGTCGATCGCAATCCGTCGGTCGATTTTGTGCTCCCCGTTCATTGCCTGACGGAAAAAGAGTACCTGAAATCGCGGTGCCGCTTTGAACAAATCTACGATCTTCATTTCAGAGACCGAACATGCGCAATGTGCGGCCCCGGAATCAATCGGCCTCCATCCACAGACACGCCGGGCAATGAAATCACCCTTAAGAATTTTTATTCGTTCGGGAATATCCTCCAAAGCATGAGCCGCCATTCGGGACTTCCTTCGCTCAACGACAAGCCCGCGGTTTACATCCCCGACTCGGCAAGATCGCGGGTGGATCAACTTCATCTTCCCGCAGACTTCGTTGTGTTTCATTGTTCATCGAATACGCCGGAGAAAGAATGGCCCAAAGAGCGATGGATCGAACTCGCCAAAACTTTACATTCTGTCCATGGCTGCCGCGTTGTCGAGGTGGGGCTTCACGCTACGCTCGATGCAGCGAGCAACCCCTCTATGGTGCCGGCAGCTGGTCATCTTTCAATTCTCGAGACAGCGGAAGTTATCCGGCGCTCGAGACTGTTTGTCGGAATCGACAGCGGCCCTGCTCATCTGGCAAATGCTGTGGGGACGTATGGAATCGTATTGCTTGGGTCGTATCTCGGATTCAAACGCTACAATCCATTTTCCGGAGATTTCGGGGAAGGAAAAACGGCAACGTTGATTCACGCAGAGGGTTTTGTCGCGGCCATCTCGGCCGCCGAAGTCGCTGAGTCTGTGAATGCAGCGCTCAACAGGAAAACGGGGAGTGTGGAATGAGGGAGAAGTCTTCGAAACTCTGGATCGTCTCTTTTGCCGCGGCTGCCGCGATCAATAAATGGACATTGTCGCTCATCTATCCGGACGACGGATTTCACTTTTGGGATATTCTTGAAAAATCGATCGGCAGGTGGGGGCTCGCCAGCGCGATCCTTATCTGGTCCTTCGATGCCGTGCTGCTGGTGTGCGGCGTGATCTTCTTTATTCATCGATCATCCCTGAAAAAGGGGTTCTTCGTTCTTTCGGTCTTCGCCGTTTC
>Ga0265338_10006885_pt1 | contig 14308 bp, 11 predicted proteins | sample 42126metaG_FD_193579 | JGI IMG/M metagenome (GOLD analysis project Ga0265338, IMG submission 193579) | Rhizosphere microbial communities from Carex aquatilis grown in University of Washington, Seatle, WA, United States - 4-21-26 metaG | ecosystem: Host-associated > Plants > Roots > Rhizosphere... | reverse complement strand
CCGTCCGGTGTTTGATGATGCGCGCGGGATTGTCCGCGAAGGCTACAGCATCCTCCAACCGCGCGTCGGCGTCAGTCTGCCGAGCGCCCGGCGTTCCTGGTTCGTCCGGCTGTTTGCCGGCGATGCTGGCATTGATCCTTACACGCGGGAAGTGTCCGACGTGTATCAGGATGTTTTCCGGGAAGGCTCATTCATCGGCAAGGGAATTTACGATGTGGATGCCTTCCAGCGCGCCATGGCCGGGCGATTCCCGGAGAATACTGTTCTAAGCCACGATTTGTTGGAAGCGTGTCATGCCCGCTCCGCCCTCGTCTGCGACGTGGAATTCTACGAGGAATTTCCTTCCCGCTACAACGTGGACATGGACCGGCGTCACCGCTGGATTCGCGGCGACTGGCAGATCACGCAATGGCTCCTGCCGCGGGTTCCCGGCTCGGACGCCCGGCGCATCGCCAATCCGCTTTCGGTGCTGTCCCAGTGGAAAATTTTCGACAATTTGCGGCGCAGTCTCGTCCCCATCGCCCTGATGCTTTTTTTGCTCGGCAGTTGGCTGCTCGTGCCTGAACTTGGCGGTCTCGGATTGCTGCTGGTCGTTGGGATCATTGCTCTCCCAGGGTTGCTGGCGTCATTGGTCAATGCCTTGCGCAAGCCGGCTGATTTGCCGTGGGCGATGCATCTGCACGGAGTGGCCGCGTCGTGCAGCCGGCAACTCGGTCAGATTTTTCTTACCCTGGCCTTTCTATCTTATGACGCGTTCATCAGCCTGGATGCCATCAGCAGGACGCTGCTGCGTTTGCTCGTGACACGAAAACGGCTCCTCGAATGGCAAACGTCGAGTGATTCCGAACGAACCGCGCGCGCCGACCTCGCCGACTTTTATGCCACCATGTGGGTTACGCCGGGCATCGCGCTGGCGACCGGGATCTTCCTCGTCATTAGGCAGCCGGCCCAACTCACTTTTGTGCTGCCGCTGTTGTTTGTCTGGCTGGCGGCTCCATGGATCGCCTGGTGGATCAGCCAGCCCATTGAATCCGCCACGCCGGATTTGACAGCCGGGCAATTGACCTTTCTGCGCGGCACCGCCCGCAGGACCTGGCATTTTTTCGACACGTTTGTCAGCGCGCAGGAAAACTGGCTGCCGCCGGATAATTTTCAGGAAATTCCCGCCCCGACGATTGCCACGCGCACCTCGCCCACGAACATGGGCCTCGCGCTGCTCGCCAATCTGGCTGCGCGGGACTTTGGGTATCTTTCGCTGGGCGGCCTGATTCAACGCACGCAAGACACGCTCGCCACCATGCAACGGCTCGAACGGCATCGCGGGCATTTTTACAATTGGTATGAGACGCGAACGCTCAAACCGATGGTCCCGCTTTACGTTTCCAGTGTGGACAGCGGCAACCTGGCAGGCCATTTGCTGACTCTCGGCTCCGGATTGAGGGAACAGGCCGATGAAAAAATATTCACGCCCCAGATTTTTGCCGGTTTGCGTGACGCGGTAAGGGTGCTCAGAGATTTGGCCCGCGAAAATAACGCGCTCGCAGAGCTGGATGCAGAATTGGAGCAAGCGCCAGATAAACTGCGCGCCGCGTTTGCATTGTTGGAAAAAGCAACAGCCCAAGCGACCAAGATCGCGGCGGCGCTGGCGAATGAAGAGAAAGAAATCAGCGGGTGGGCCCGGATTTTGAAGCGTGGTTGCGAATCGCATTTGCAAGAATTGCGATTCCTTGCGCCGTGGCTGGCTTTGCCGGCGTCGGCGTCTGCAAAGCTGGATGAGAAGTTCGCCCAACCCGACCAGGCGCCCACCTTGCGCGAGATTTCGATGCTGGATCAATCGTCAGGCCAGTCGGTTGAAGATTTGGCTGGTCACGCTGAACTCGCGCGCTGCTTGCGTGAAGCCGGCGACCATGCCCGTCAGCGGCTGCTTGCACTCGAAGCTTTGGCGAAGCAAAGCGACGAACTGGCCGCGATGGATTTTGCTTTTCTTTTCAACACCGCGCGGGATTTGTTTTTCACCGGATTCAATGTCACCGAACGCCGGTTCGACACCGGCTTTTATGATCTGCTGGCTTCGGAGGCGCGTTTGTGCGGCTACGTTGCCATCGCTTTGGGGCAGGTTCCGCAGGACCACTGGTTCTCAATGGGCCGTCTGCTCGTCGCTTCGCGCGGCGAGCCGATCCTCGTTTCGTGGAGCGGCTCGATGTTCGAATATCTGATGCCAATGCTGGTCATGCCGAACTATGAAAACACTTTGCTCGACCACACCTGCCGGGCGGCAGTGCAACAGCAAATCGAGTATGGAAAACTGCGCGGCGTGCCATGGGGTATTTCCGAATCGGGCTACAACCGGACCGACGTTCAGCTGAACTACCAATATCGCGCCTTCGGCGTGCCCGGCCTCGGCTTGAAACGCGGACTGGCGGAAGATTTGGTGATTGCTCCTTACGCGACTGTGATGGCGCTGATGGTATCGCCGGTGGAAGCGTGCGAAAATCTGCAACGGCTGGAGGCAGAGGGACGCGCCGGCGCTTATGGTTTCCATGAGGCGGTGGATTACACCCCGGCGCGACTGCCGCCGGACGAAACGAGCGCCACGATCCGGTCATTCATGGCGCATCATCAAGGCATGAGCCTGCTGGCGCTGGTTAATTTATTGCGGGACTACCCGATGCAAAGGCGTTTCATGGCCTGCCCGCTGCTCAAGGCGGCGGACTTGCTGCTACAGGAGCGCGTGCCCAAGACCGCCGCGAGCGTGTTCGTCGAGGATTTGAAATTGGAAGAATCGCGGACGCCTTCGGGCGAAGGCGAAAGTGTGATGCGCGTTTTCACGAATCCCACCTCGCCGGCACCGGAGGTTCATCTCTTGTCCAACGGTCGTTATCATGTCGTCATCAGCAGCGCGGGTGGCGGCTATAGTCGCTGGCGCGAACTGGCGGTCACCCGCTGGCGCGAAGATGCCACCCGCGATTGCTGGGGGACGTTTATTTATCTGCGCGATATGGCGACCGGAGAATTCTGGTCCACCGCCTATCAACCCACCTTGCGGACGACGAAAGGCTACGAAGCCATCTTCACGCAGGCGCGCGCGGAGTTTCGCCATCGTCATGCGGGTCTCGAAGTCCACACCGAGATCAGCGTGTCGCCGGAAGACGACGTGGAGTTGCGGCGCGTCACAATCACCAATCGTTCATCCATGGCGCGTGAGATTGAACTGACGAGTTACTCGGAAGTGGTGCTCGCGCTGCCGGCGGCGGATGCGGCGCATCCTGCTTTCAGCAATCTCTTCGTTCAAACCGAATTCGCGGGAAAATCTTCCGCCATTCTCTGCACCCGCCGCGCCCGTTCCGAGGAGGAAAAGCCGCCGTGGCTGCTTCATCTGATGCAAGTTCAGGGCGATGGCCAGGGAGAAATATCCTGCGAAACGGATCGCTCTCGATTTGTCGGGCGCGGCGGCAGCCTGGCCAACCCGGCTGCGATGCAAAACATTTCGCCATTGTCCAACACTGTTGGTTCCGTGCTTGATCCCATCATTGCCCTGCGACGCATAGTCACTTTGCCACCGCATGGAACCGCCATCATTGATCTGATTGTGGGCGTGACCGAAAGCCGCGAAACCGCGCTCGCACAGGTGGAAAAATATCAAAGCTCCCGCATGACCGACCGCGTCTTTGATCTGGCGTGGACGCATAGTCAGGTGACCTTGCACCAGCTTGACGTCACCGAGGCGGAAGCCCAACTCTATGGCCGGCTCGCGGGCGCATTGATTTATGCCGACCCCGCCCGCCGGGCCAACCCCGGCGTGCTGCTTATCAACCGGCGCGGACAAAACGGTCTCTGGAGCTACGGCATTTCGGGCGACTCACCCATCGTCCTGCTGCGCATCAGCGACGCCGAGAAAATTGAAATTGTCCGGCAGCTCATCCAGGCGCACTCCTACTGGCGCATGAAGGGGCTGACCGTTGATCTGGTCATCTTAAATGAGGACGTTTCAGTTTATCGCCAGTCTTTGCAGGACCAGATCACCACGCTGATCTCTTCCGGGATCGAAGCGCAAATGCTGGACAAGTCGGGCGGCATTTTCGTCCGGCGACTTGAACAAATTCCCAACGACGATCGCGTGCTGTTGCAGGCGGCGGCGCGAATTGTCCTCGACGATGAAAGAGGAACTCTGGCGGAACAACTGGAACATCGGAGTATTTTGGAACCCTCGGTTCCCGCCCTGCGGATCAGCCGCTTCCGGTCGCCCGACTTTTCCACACCGCTGCCGCCACGCGAGTTGATTTTTGACAACGGTCTGGGCGGCTTTACCCGCGACGGCCACGAATATGTCATCACGCTTCAGTCCGGCCAGATGACGCCCGCGCCATGGGTCAATGTGCTGGCCAATCCGTATTTCGGGACGGTGATTTCCGAGAGCGGCAGCGCTTACACCTGGGTGGAGAACTCTCATGAGTTTCGCCTGACGCCCTGGAGCAACGATCCCGTTCAGGACACCACGGGTGAAGCCATTTATATTCGCGATGACCAGACCGGGCAGTTTTGGTCGCCCACGCCGTTGCCCGCGCGCGGTGCGACGCCCTACGTCATTCGCCACGGCTTCGGCTACATCGTTTTCGAGCATACCGAATACGGCATCACCTCCGAGTTGTGGGTCTATGTGGCGATGGACGCCCCGGTGAAGTTTTCGGTTTTGAAACTGCGCAACGTCTCCGGGCGTCCGCGTCGCTTGTCCGTCACCGGCTACATGGAATGGGTGCTGGGCGACCTGCGCCACAATGGCCTGCTGCACGTGCAAACCGAAGTGGATATACGAACCGGCGCGTTGCTGGCCCGCAATTATTACAACACCGAATTTCCCGACCGCATCGTGTTTCTGGACGTGAATGATGCGACGCGCACATTCACCGGTGATCGCAAAGAATTCATCGGCCGAAACGGCAACCTGTCGCAGCCGGCGGCGATGAAGCGCCAGCGTCTTTCCGGCAAGGTCGGCGCGGGGCTGGATCCGTGCGGCGCGGTGCAAGTGAGTTTTAATTTGTCGGATGGCGAGGAACGAGAAACCAGTTTTCGCCTCGGCGTTGGCCGCAACGCGGCGGACGTGCAGATTCTCATCCGGCGCTTTCGCCGGGCCGACGCCAGCCGCGCCGCGCTCGAAGGCGTCTGGGCTTATTGGAACAGGACCCTCGGCGCGGTGAATGTGGACACACCCGATCCCGCAGTGAACGTGATGGCAAACGGTTGGCTGTTGTATCAAACCTTGAGCTGCCGGCTCTGGGGCCGGACCGGGTTTTATCAATCCGGCGGTGCTTACGGATTTCGCGACCAGTTGCAGGACGTGATGGCGCTGGTGCATGCCGAACCGGCGATGGCCCGCGAACATCTGCTCCGCGCCGCCGCGCGCCAATTCCGCGAAGGCGACGTGCAACACTGGTGGCACCCACCGTCGGGCCGCGGTGTGCGGACGCATTTTTCCGATGACCATCTGTGGCTGCCTTACGTGACCTGCCGCTATGTTTCTTGTGTCGCGGACACAGGCGTGCTTGATGAAAAGATTTCCTTCCTTGAAGCCCGGCTCGTCAAGCCGGACGAGGAGTCTTACTATGATTTGCCAAACCGCTCTGAAGAGTCGGCCACGCTTTACCAACATTGCGTGCGCTCCATCGAGCGCGGGCTAAAATTCGGCGAACATGGCTTGCCGCTGATGGGCTGCGGCGACTGGAATGACGGCATGAATCTGGTTGGCAAAGACGGTCGCGGCGAAAGTGTCTGGCTCGCTTTCTTCCTCTTCGACGTGCTCACCCAGTTTGCCGGACTGGCGCGCGCGCGCAAAGATGTCACCTTTGCCGACCGTTGCGATACTCAAGCGCAGCAACTGCAAAAGAACATTGAGCAGCACGCCTGGGATGGTCAATGGTATCGCCGCGCCTACTTCGACAATGGCGAACCGCTCGGCTCCGCAACCAATCCCGAATGTCAGATTGATTCCCTGCCGCAAAGCTGGTCGGTGATCAGCGGTGCCGGCGAGTCAGGGCGCTCCCGTCAGGCGATGAACGCCGTTGACCAGCACCTCATTCGCCGGAAGGCCAGACTGATTCAATTGTTCAATCCGCCGTTCGACAAATCTCCGCTCAATCCCGGTTATATCAAAGGTTACATTCCGGGAGTGCGCGAGAACGGCGGCCAATACACCCACGGCGCGATCTGGACCACCATGGCCTTTGCTCTCATGGGTGAAAACGACCGCGCGTGGGATCTCTTTGCGCTGCTAAATCCGATTCATCACGCCGCAACTCCAAAGCAGATCGCCACCTACAAAGTTGAGCCTTACGTCGTCGCGTCAGACGTCTATGCGGTTGCGCCGCACACGGGCCGGGGCGGCTGGACCTGGTATACCGGTTCAGCCGGCTGGATGTATCGGCTGCTGATCGAAACCCTGTTGGGCGTGAACATTGAAGGCGATCAATTGTGCGTGATCCCCCGTCTTCCAAAAAGTTGGGCGTCCTACAAAATCCATTACCGCTACCGGCAAACCGTTTATCACATCACCATCACCCGGTTGGCTGCAGGTGCAGCCGAAGCGAATCAACTCTTTCTCGACGGAGAAGAACTTGCTGTGAAAACGATTCCCCTGGTGGACGACCGCCGTGAGCATTTCGTCGAATTGAAAGTCTGGACTCGATCAGATAAGACATCAGATAAGACGTGAGATATCAGCGGTGTGCAGATAAGCGGCCGAAATGGGAACCTTTGCGGATGGCAGACAGCGATTGCAAAAAGATTTTGACCGGCGCGTGTGAATTCCTGTGTCAGCGTCGCAAATTTTTATTTTTCTGTTTGCTCGCGATCCTGCGAGCGGAATCCCGACCAGAGTGAGCCGGCTAGTTGCGCGCCCTTCAAGATGGTCTGCCACCACGAGGGTTTTTCGGCGGCGTGCGCGGACTTTTTGCGCCGGCCGGACGCCAGGCCGGCCACCAACGAGGCGGCGGCGGACGCAATGGAACCGATGGTTCTGGCTTGGCTGGTGAGCGAGTGGGCTTCGGACGCCATTGTCTGCCATTCCTGAACCAGTTGCGCGCGGTTGAGTTCGCTTTCCGCAATCAACAATTTCTTCCTTGATGCGAGCGGGCTCATGCGAGGTTTTTTTCCAGACATGCGCGGTCCTTTCGGAGTTGATCCAACGAGGCGGAAAGCGTCTGCCAGTTTAGGAGCAGCCCGGTGAGTCGCCGGTAAAGGCAAATCCCGGCGGCTCCGTAGAGTCCGGTCAAGATCAGCAGGACGGTCACCGGCCAATCCCACAACCAAACCACGAGAGCAGCCGTGAGCGTCAAGCCGCCAAGCAGACTGAATGCCACCACGCCGAGGGCCAGAAGGAAGGCGTGCAGGAGACGCTCGCGCTCCTCCTGCACTTCCACCGCCAACAGTTCGAGGCGGTTTTCCCCGATGGTCAACAGCCGGCGCGCAAATGTTTTCGAGGTTGCGGCCAGTTGCCCGAAGCTGACGGTGGATTCTTCCATAACGGAATCAGTCGCGGGAGCAGCGGCGTGCGAAGATATAACCAAGAATCGCCCCGACACCGACGCCGATGGCGATGGCTTTGTAGGGGTGTTCGTGCACGGCCTCGTCGGTGGCTTTCGCGCCTGCGACAGCCTTGTCGCGGACATTGCCCGCCATTTCCTTGGCGCTTTCCAGCGCGGCGGCGAGGCGCTTGCGGGCCTCCCCGATTTTTTCTCCGGCCACGTCAACGGTGGCGGCCATCAACGCGCGCGCGTCTTCGGCGAGCGTGCTCATGTCATTACTGGTTGCTTGTGTATGTTTGCTCATATTTTCTTTGTTTTTGGTTTGTTTATGTTTTTTAACGGTAAATTTTCCGCGTCGGCGAGATGGGCTGCCTCCGGCGAGCTGGCCACATGCAAAATTGAGTTTCTGCCTCCGAACGGGTTCGGCACGGATTCCCTGGCGAGCGGGTCGGGCATCCATTGGCCGTCCACCACGAGACAGTATTCGTAGGTGCCGGGGGCCAAGGCCGTTTCCTTCCACCAATGACCGACACCGGTGGAATGCAGGGTTTTGGTTTCGGGCTGCCAATGATTAAAAGTTCCCGCAATGCAAACGGTGGCGGCGGTCGGGTGGGTGAATTCAAAGCGAACCGGCACGAGTTGAAGGCCGGCGCTGGGGGCGTTGTCATGGTTATGGTTGTGTTTCATGGTTGGTAATTCATCGGGAGGGCGGACTCTTGATTTGGAAGAGTGCTCCATTTCCCACCGACACGATGCACTGGAAGGCCTTGCATGGGCTATGGGGTGTTACCCTACCGATTATGAATCCAGCCGGGGCGATGCCGCGGCGTAGATTTTGCGCAAGGCCAGATGCGTGGGAAGAAAGGCAACGAGCCACAACACGCCAACCAACAGGACGACGTAAAGGTTTTGGTTGACCCATTGTTGCGGCTGCTGGTCGTTGAAGCCGTAAACATAATTGAGGTTGATGGGGGTGTTGTGGTTGGCCAGATGGGCGCCGGCGGGCGGAGTGAAAAAGTAGCAGATAAGCACCAACGCTGTAACCAGGATGGTCCAGGCCGACAAGGCCCGTTTGTCGTAGCCCACACGGATCAGGAGCCAGACGAGCAGCAAAGGAAGCCAGCCATGAAAAAGCGAAAGGCCGCGGGTAAAAGGAGGAAGATGCGGATCAAACATGTAACTGGTCAGGTTCAGAAAGTGAAAACCCAGAAGATGGCTGCCGAAGTCCGCGAGCCAGAGGCATTGCGGAAGTAGAATACCCACGGCGCACATGCTGATGAGCAGGGAACTTTCCAGCCACATGCCCGCCACCGTGAGTATGAGGGCGGCATCGCAGAACCATAAAAAATTGGTCGGCCCGTAGGTGTGCAGATAAACCGGAACCATGACGGCAAGAAACGCGGTGCCGGCCACTTTGGCGGCCAGCGGAATTTTATGTTTTCGAACTATGGGCTGTTTCCCGGCAATAATTGGAATTGTTTCGATGACGAGCGCTGGAGCTTCAGATTTCATGGCGGAACACCCAGATCACTTGGCTATGGGTTCGGGTGGCCGCATCGGCGTGAGCGCCGCCAAAATGGACTTTTGCACCGCCGGATTGAAAAGATTTCCCAGATGACCGCCTTGCGGGAAGATGGTCAATTGATTCGTGGCAAATGTGGCGTGGAGCCAGGACAGGTCCGCGTCCGTCAGCAGAAAATCATTTTGATTGACGATGATGCGGATGTCGGGATTGGCGCGCAGGCCGGCGTCATACGTCCGCAAGTCACCGGCTTTTTCCAGTGTTTCCGCAGGTGAGGCAGCGCCATGGGCCGAATAATACGGGATCGCAAATTTATCAAAATAATCCTGGTAGGAATATTGGAGGATTTCCTGATATACCGGGTCGCGCCTAAAATTGCGGATCGGGTGGCGCAGGACGCCCTGATTATTCCGCTGCTGGCTGCTGAAAATAATATCCCGCAGCGAGAGCCGGAAGGCCAGTCCGATGAGAAACTTGGACTCGATGGCATTGAAGGGCAGGGAGGTTTGCGGCGTGAGTGTGCCATGGCTCAATGCGGCCACCTTGAGAAAGGTGTTTTCGATGTTGTCGGTCCGGTTGGTGGCCGGCCAGCTCAAGGGCGCGCAGTAAAATTCGTCCAACTTGGAAATTCCCTGCGCCATGCGAACGGGGGTATTGATGGCAACGAAGCGGTCAAATTGAATCAACGGCAACTGATTTGTGATGGGGGCGATTCTCACTTCTTTCACGCCTTGTTTCCCCTCACGAAAGCGCAGCATGGACCCTTTCGTCATGACGGAATACTGGTTCGTCGGGCCGGTGGCCGCGACGAACAGCGATTGGAGCGCGCCCATGGAATAGCCCATCAGCGCCTTGTGACCCAGCCGGTCCGGATACAACTTGTTCAAGCGGTGGTCAATCTCGGTGAGCGCCACGTCCAGGTCGTGGCCATCCACCGGCAGATAAGCCGGCAGCGCCGCCGTGGACGCATTTTCCATGAATTCAAAGTTGAACGGGCTGCTGACCAGCACGGCGGAGAAGCCATTTTTATAGACCAGCTCGGCCAGCGCCAGGGAGGGTTCGGCCAGCCGGTGACCGCCCAGGCCGGGAACGATATAAACCACGTTCGCCTGTCCCGGCTGCAACCAGAACGTGAACTTCAATTTCCGGCCCGTCGCCGAAATCAGGACCGACCGGGTCTTGCCGTGGCATGGAAATTCCGGGTCTTTGAACGTGAAGAAGACGGATTCGAGGGTTTCCAGCGAAGCCGGGTCCTGTTTGCCCTTCACCTGAAAATTCGCAACCCGGTTTGCCCGCGCGAATGTCCAGGCATACTGAACCTCGGAATATGGATCCATCTCGGCCTGGCTGAAACGCACATATTCGCCCACGCTGTCGGAGAGGTTGTTATACATGACCACGTAGTTGAGATAACTGTAGGGACCGAGCCAGGTCAGGGGATTGTCCGCAACAAATTTGTAGGGGGCGATATAAAGCAGCGGATTTGCCGCCGTGTCAGCGGCCAGGCCGACGGTGTCGCGCTCATTGCTCGGCCCATAAAGCGGCAGCATGATAAAAAACTGCGGCTTCCAGCCCCATTGGCCGAACGTCTGGCCAAAATCCGCGTCCGATTTCTGAATGTTCCATTTGGTTGCCACGTCCCAGAACCCGGCCACCCCGACGGTGGTATTGCAAGCGAACCGCCAGGATTCATCGCGGGCGCCGTTCCACTTTCCCTGGAGCAGGTTGTTGATCAATCGTCCCGGGTAAGTGAGGTTCCTGCCAAAATTCCCGATCCCGGTCCGGACCGGTTTCACGACGACAAACCGGTAAACCCGGCTCGTCGGTTTGATGACGTCGGTCATCAGCCACACATTGAAGCCCCACATCGCACGGTTGAACGGTTCGATGGGGTCGGGAACGGATTTGGGGAGGACAACAGTCTCCGCCTTCGTCTGACTTCGGCGCGACAAGTACGCCACGGGTGAATTCGTGGGGCCAATGGCCGGTGCCTGTCCGTGGACGAACGGCGAGAGGCCCGATGACAAGATTGCCAGGACCACCAGCGCCGATCTTCGAATCCCCTGGCCCGGTTGGATTTTCAAGTCGATTGTTCCTTCAAAAAGGGAGGTAATTGAGATTCCGCTTGGAAAAGATAAAGCGTTTTTGCCCCCGGAACTCGACAAGGTTCGAGTTGACGGCAAGCCACACAAAGCCATTGGCCCGGCGCTCACCCCACGCATCGTGCGCAGCAGTGATGAACTCGCCAAAGGTCAGGGGCTTCTTCTGGTGATTGGTCTTCATGACTTGAAATATAGGCCGTGAGAACGCGCGCCTGCTATGGGGTGTTCACCCCATCTGTGATTTTGTGAAGCCAGATGTTTACCGCTCGGGATTGGCTGTCGGAACATCCGGTTGACCCAGCACCTCGCGCACTTTGCAGGCGAGCATCGCCGACGTAACCCCACGGGGAATTTCATGAGTCCAACGCCGCACAAGTATCCGGACGGAGGAACTTTAACCGGACGCTCGAGCGGGGACCGGAATCATCATAACTGCAAACCATCAACCGACGGCCAGTTTGGCGGCGGCGCAATCTGCTTGCGGGAGCCTGTGACCGTGCGCAGAACGGTTTCCACCGTTCTCAGTAACTGTTCGATGGAATAGGGCTTGACCAGCGCAGCCGCGGGCTGGATCCATGGGTATCGGGTGAATAAGTCTCTTACTGGCAATGCTCCGGTGGCCATGATGACCGGCAGCGCCATGCGCGCGGCCCGCACCTTCTTGACCAAAGCCAGACCCGTCAGCCCCGGCATTTCGTGATCGGTAATCAAGAGATCGTAACTATCGGGGGCGCGACTGACGGCGTGAAGCGCCTTCCAGCCCGCGATGCCGTCTTCGGCGGTGTCCACCTTATAGCCGGAACACTCCAGCACTTCAGCATTGAGACGACGGATGTCCGGCTCATCCTCCACCACGAGAATGCGGCGGGGCGGCGGCTGCGTCTGGCATTGAAGCACTGTGACGGCTGGCTCCCGGGCTTGAGTCGTGTTTTCACTTGTCATGCCAGAAACTTTAAGCTGGAAAATATGGCGCTGCTATCCGGTGTTTTACCCATGCCGGACTTGATGAATCCAGCACCCGGATTACCGCACGATGACTTCCGGCGGGCGCACGACCATTACCGGGGCGCGCACTACAACTGCCGGAGGCCTGACGATGATTACGTCATGATGTTCGTATCTTGCGCGCCCGCCCGTCTGCCGTCAGAGACAAGGCATCCGCTGGTGGAGAGGAGGTGGCAATGACGATTAAATGAAGGATTTTTCATATCCTGTGACGTTACGTCATGGGCGGGAATTTCCATATAAGGTGTAACCCGATGCCTTCCGCTTTTCCTTGAAATCCGCGGATTGCGCCGATGCCGCAGGTTTTATTATTTGGCAATCTCACTTCCCCAAATTGAAACCAAGGGTTTTCCCAGTGGCGGCAAGGAACGCCCTAGTCGCGGCTGCACCTGCCGGGAGGTAAGGATAGTTATGACAATTATCCATACACAAAAGACGGACCGCACGTGTGCGGCTGGAGGGTGGTCTTCGCGAATCACGGGACTGACAAGAGCCCTGGCTGGAATCTTGTTCCTCGTCCTGCTCCACAATCCCGCGCCGGTCCTCGGCGTGACTCTTCCCGGCTCATACAGTGTGGCCCTGGCGTGGCAACCCAGTTCCAGCACCAATGTCACCAGCTACCGCGTTTATTCCGGCTCGGCGAGCGGAAATTATACGAACAGCGTTTTGGTGGGAAACGTGACGACAAACACGGTTTCAGGCCTGGCGAGCGGTGCCACCTATTACTTCTCCATCACTGCCATCGGGGCGGACGGACAGGAGAGCCCCTTCTCGAATGAGATCAATTATATGCCCGGCGTTCCCACCGTCCGGATGCGCACCGCTTTCGCAGGGCAGTTTGTTCTGACGGTGTCGGGCTTGATCGGCCACACGTATCAAGTTCAGGCGACACAGGATTTCAAGACCTGGACAACCATCGGCACGGCGACTTTGGGCGCTGGCGGCTCATTGGATTTTACCGACACCAACGCGGCGAGTTTCACGCACCGCTTCTATCGCACACAGGATGCTCTATGAAACGATCCACCAAGGAGAAGAAAATTATGAAACTTAAAATACAGTTTTCCGAAGAAACCCGATTTGATGTGCCGCTCCGGCAAAAAATCCGAACCTGGAAGCAGTTGCTGCGTGGCACCCGGCTTTCGTTCCACTCGCTTGCCATGGCCGAACGGTCAAAGCAATGCGCCAGTCATGCTGACTAGCGGAATCCCCACGCGCCTCTAGGTTGCATCCAGTTTCTCCTCTGGAATCAATCCGACCCGCAAGGCGAAGCGCACCAGACCCGGGATGTCATGCACATTCAGGCAGTTCATCAACTTCATGCGGTGGTATTCCACGGTCTTGGGGCTGACTTTCAAGGTTTCACCGATTCTCTTGGTGTTCTGGCCCTCGGCGATGAGCTGAAGAATTTCGCGCTGGCGCCCCGTCAACTGTTCAAGCGGACCTTTCCGGCCGGCGATTCCCTGCAGCGGAAACTTCCTGTGAAGTTCCATGGAGATTTCCTTGCTCAAATAAATTTCCCCGTCAGCCACCCGGTGCAGGGCGGTTTCAAGTTCGGCGGTTGCCGCCTTCTTGAGCAAGTAGCCGGAAGCCCCCGATTTGATGGCGCGCAAGACATATTCCTCGTTGTTGTGCATGGAAAGCATGATGACCCGCACTTTCGGAAAATCCCGCGCCATCCGCTCCGCCGCTTCCAGGCCGTTGAGACCGGGCATGGCGATGTCCATCAGGACCACATCCGGGCGTTGCGCCTTGACCAGATTCAGAACTTCGCGGCCATCACCGGCCTCGCCGATCACTTTCACACCCGGCAACTTTTCCAGCAGGGCGCGGATGCCCGCGCGCACAAGCGTGTGGTCGTCCGCGAGGATGACATGGATGGGTTTGGCGGACTTGTTCATGACTTTTTGGATTCCTGTGAAGGTGTCTTCCATTTCAACGGAAACCACGCGTGAACTTCGGCCCCCTTTTTGGGGGCGGACTTGAATTCCAGCCCGCCGCCGGCCAGCGCAGCCCGCTCTTCCATGCTTAACAGGCCCAGACTGGCGCCGCGCACGGCCTGTTCCCGGACGGCACCCACATCAAATCCGATTCCGTTGTCGCGCACGCGCAGGTGAAGCTGACCGGCTTCCTTGCGCAATTCCACGCTCACGGTTTTCGCC
>Ga0265338_10006882_pt1 | contig 14315 bp, 19 predicted proteins | sample 42126metaG_FD_193579 | JGI IMG/M metagenome (GOLD analysis project Ga0265338, IMG submission 193579) | Rhizosphere microbial communities from Carex aquatilis grown in University of Washington, Seatle, WA, United States - 4-21-26 metaG | ecosystem: Host-associated > Plants > Roots > Rhizosphere... | reverse complement strand
CAACGATTGAAACGCTATCGCAGAATTGGGACTCGTTATGAGAAACGCGATTTGTATTTCCTGGGCTTTGTTCACCTCGCAGCTGTGTTGGACTGGCTCAAAAACTGATTTTGAAAACACGCCCTAGAACTAATCGCGCATGGCCGGGCACGAAATCAGTGACGGTGTTAACCGTCCAGTGTTTACTGCTCACTATGCTCCAGTACGGTTTTTCTTTGGCGGTTGCACGGGGAAATAACGGAGTTTTTCGTTTTCGTCTAACGACTCAACGTAATAAGCGCCTATTTTGAGGAACGCAGATGAAGGCGCGAGGGGATTTTTGGGAACGTAATTATAAAAGCGGTAAAGATGGTGGTTGAACACACCAAGACCATCCCTGACCATACTGCCAACCAAAGACTTTCGCCCGTGAGGATTAACACACGGAAACAAGAAAGCATTTTTCAAAGTCCAGTCATGGTGTTCCCGCGCTTCCGTATGCAAGAATTTGAGGTTTGATAAAATAACTATGTCAACCAATTCAAATTCTTCCTTCGGGTAGTATGAATCGACGGCGAAAAGTTCATGGCTGCCGTGTAAGGTTAGCCACCAATTGTTTATATTTCCGATGTTTCCGCAGGCCACGAAAAGGATATTAAGGCTGTTAACGCTTGACGATGGCGAAAATTTTGCATTTGCGCTCAACAGAAAATCCTTCATGGCGTTGTCCATATTTTTGTCGGTTTCCAATACATGCCCTAACTGCGAGTCGCGGAAGAGTTCATGCAAGACACCAGCTTTCTTGGAGAAATCTGGAACGCGACCCGCGGACTTTAGAACCAAAGAGTTGGGATCGGGAAATTTTTCCTCTGCACATTTGACTTCAAGTGACACGACTGCGCCGCCAGCCTCATAAAATGCTTCCACGTTTTTTGGAGGGTGGATTTTTTTATCAATTTCAAAGTTCCTCGCCGATGGGTTTTGTTTCAGGTCGTTTTGCACGGACAATTCGGCAGCACTTTGAAGGTATCTGTCCAACTTAAACCGACTGTCATTCGGAATGAACAATTTTTCCTGAAGAATTTTTTCTACGTGCTCCGCAGGATAAACAGATTCTGCTGCTGAAATGAAGTCACGCTTGTAGTTTCCGCCTGTGGATTGAAGCGGGTGCGCGGCTGACAACTGCTCAACCAAAGCTTGAACGCCAGGCTTTTTCACGGCCTCGCGCCAATGGCATGATTGTAAATATGCATCGCTAGACTTCGATGTTTCTGATTTGATCGGTAAAAATGAATTTGGGGTTGTCGCAGAGGCTATTGGTCAAATGGTTCGCCCGCGCAAAAGACATCTTCAGCCTCAATCGTCTCCAGTTTGCGTTTAATGCTAACGCCTGACGATTGAAACAAACTGTGGCAGTCAAAGCAAGAATTGCTGGCGTATCTTTCAGGATTCAAAATTTATCTGAGAAAGAATCGCGCAATGACTGCTCCGCTAACTTTCGGTCTTGGCCCGTCAGACCAGCAAGCCATTTCTTGACCCCCGGGTCGTTCGCCGTCCTTTGGCAAGGACGGTTCGCCCACGCTTGCTCAATGTGCTGGCGGGGTTGCTGATCTTTCGGGTGGCGGGGTTATCGGTCGGCTTCATCCCCTCTTGGAGCATCGCTCGGAATTGTGATTTTCAAAGCAGTTTCCAAAGCCTTCGCGAAACTTTTAATATCGAAAGGCACTGGCAGAAGTGATACATTAAATCCCCGAATGGCAAACTCCATCACCCAACGTTCTGTAATGTCACCCCAACTAGAAAGCACAACAATTGGATAAGTTGCCTCCCTATCTGCCAAACGGCGGACTATCTCCTCACCCCCCAACACTGGCATAGTATCATCCGTGATTAGAAGGTCAGGGTCTGTCCGTGACAACTCTTGCCAAGCTTCGCTGCTGTCTGAAAAGGACAACAATGTGACATCTTTGAACCAACGCCGGATGACGAGTTCACAAGACCGCAAGGGACCTTCCTCGTCATTCACCATAACGATTCTGAGCGGTCGGGACTTGCGGGGTGTCTCCTCAAAATTTCTTAAAGGAAAAGGTATCAGCAGCAAATGATGACAGTTTCCGCAACGATATTCAGCCGTAGGAGAATCACATCGGATGCGATTTCTGGATGAGCATTTCGGACACCGAACGATTCTTAGTCCAACGGCGTCAGCGTCAATAATGTCCGTTTCATTTTTCTTGTTTTTTTCCTGTTGATTCATCGCAATGTCCCGGCCTCTTAACCAGCGACACCCCTCCAGCAGCACAATACGGAAGCAGTAAAGCGTGTAGGGGACGACTATCAACAAGAGCGGGATCGCCCACTTTTCCATATAGTCCGGGATGGCGATTTCCAAGATGAGTACTGAAACCAACAGGGCGAAAACAAGTTTGTGATACCAACGTGGATTGATCCGTCGAAATAGTTTTAGCATCAGCAAAAAGCAGCCAACGGGCAGGAACATCAGCCACAGCAGAAGCACGATGCAGCCGCCGAGATGAAAAAAACAGCGGTAGAGCCAGCGGTAAGGCCGATGCTTTGGGGTGAGGCTCATAATTTCGTGTTTCAAGAAGCGAACCATAAAAGTGCGCCGACGAGACAGGTGATCGCTGTAAATATGACCATTCGTGACTCCTTTTGACAGAATTCAGCAATCTCGCAGCATCGCTTGGTAATCGCCGAAAGTATTTCAGAATCCTCCAATTCCTTGTTTTTTAACGGGATCATTTTTCATCTTCAAATATCGGAAGATATGCCGCCTTGTCGCCAGATTGATAGCGACGCAACAATTCCTGTTCGATTTCCTCCTTCTCTTTGATGCGGTCGGGTCGTTCATCTTTTGAAAAAAGCGGATTGCCAAAATGAAACTCAAACCCCTTTTTCTCCGAGACCAAATACTCAGCAAGCTGCGTATGCTTCAATTTAAGTTGCGGGGTGGTGGTGCTGGAGTATTTCTCCTGCAATGTTGTGGCGCAACCACAAAGCAAGCTGATTATCAGGACGCATAAGAAGTGTGTTTTCATAGGATTTTGTTTGATAACGAAGCCGAAAGGAAAAGGCGCGAACCCGGCGCACTCTGAACGAGGCACCGCGAAGCGCCTTTGCCAAGAATGAACCGAGCCGCGCCCGATGGGGCGCGTACCCAGTTCGTCTTGGCTTGGAAAATTCGCGGTTTTCGTTCAGCCGAACTGCTTACGCTAAATTGTTATGTCGGCCTCAATACAACGCTTGCGGATCGCTCGCGTCAACTGTTTTAGTTTGCTGACTCAATTTCGGTTCGTGTGTGATTATTTTGTTGCTAACGCTTTTCATCCCAGAAACCAGCCGCATTATTAATTAGACTTTTTGAAGAATTGTGGGTTTTTAATTCATCACTCCATGCTTCGCCGGTTTGAGTGTCAACCATTACAACATAACCTTGGTTGCCAGAAAACCCAGTGACGATTTTATATTTCCCCGCCGGATTTGATGATGTTCCCGCCCCGACGACAAACATAGTCGCCACTCCAACGATTAGTCCGCACAGAGCACTTTTCAGATCAATGGTTATTTTCATAGTGATTTGATTACTTTGTTGTTCCCTCAATGAGCCGTTCGATTGTCCACTGCTCGCTGGTTAAGCCTATGCCGTGCGCTGGTGTCGTTCCAAGTGTATTGTGAACCTTGCAGAAGTTGTACGCCGCAATGAACAGGCTGATTGCACACTTGTGGTTTTCCAGTTTTCGGAACCATCCCAAGCCCAAACGGGCGAACCGCTTATTGAAATGCCTCACAGACAGATTTGCGCGCTCCACAAACGATGTATTGATTCTGTCCTGACGCGGTGGCAACCAACCGGGCATGGAGACCGGAGGGTGCCATGGAAAAGAAAGAGGAGGTTTGTTTTGTGGACGTGGACGCATGGGCGGGCACGGCTGAAACCATCTCCAAACATTTCCGCAAGGGTGACCCGATACTGTTGGAAGGGCAGCTCAAACAGGAAGTGTGGGAGGACAAAACCACGAAGGAAAAACGCTACAAGCTGGGCGTGACCCTCGAATCGTTTTCGTTCATCGTTGAGAAAAGAAATGCGCCAAACTAGCTTCAAGTCCCGGCCGAGCAACACTCGGCTGGCTCTTCTTTTCAGCCAACACACCTCTGTTAACAGTAACATTTACCATGATTGCCATTGCGTTACTACCCGCGTTAAATCGGAAAGCATTGCTTTCTCTGGCGTTCGCGCTAAAACTTCTTGCCAACCATGGCGCGGAAAACAAAGAACGACGACTTCACAAGTGACATAAGGAATACATTAAAAGATTCCGAATCACTTCACCAGCCTGTAAAAACTTTTTTTGCTCAATGCCTGGAAAGAGTCCTTTTAGGCATTGTTGCCACAATTACGGCACTCCTTCTTTCACCATTCACATGGCGATCAATAGTCTGCGAAACACTCGCTTTGATTTTAGCAATTCTCTTTGCGTGGCATTTTCTAAAAATAAAATCAACTGCTTTTAGAGTGTGGTTTGTAGCTCTCACTATGTTACCATTGGCTACTTTTTGTCCATTTATCGTAATTCCTAAACCAATCTACTTTGCAAGAATAAAAAGCGAGAACCCACTCGACTCAAAAATGTTTCTTCTAAAAAGCGGCGGAAGGACTATTGGCAGCGTCATACTTATTTCTGATTTGGATTATGCGCGAATAGCAATTAGCTACTTTCTAAACAACCATTTTCCAGCAAGTTTTCCAACATTAGAAAGGACAGACTATCAAACCGGAAGCTATTACAGCATTCCAATACTCAAAGGATTTGTGTTCGATTTAGGAGAGCCGGGCGAGATCATTTCTAAAAGGAGCATTTATTTTCCATGTGTGCTTTTAGAAAAAGGACTTTCATATAATCTTGATAAACCAAAATTGGTAACAACGACAACAGAACCTCAAAACCATTTTAACTTTCAATGTGGATTGAACTTTGGATCACTAATAAATTTTGCATATGTCCAGTACCCAGACACAATTCCATGGGACGCCGTCCAAATCCAAAATGGGCAAGACACTTCTATTGCAATTTACACTGCATTGTTGGATCGAGCATTGGGATTTTTAGCTTCAGGAAACACTGAAGAAGCGATTAACGGTTTAGACTCTGCGATTACTATTCTTCCAAGACAAAACTTGGAAGGCGCACGTTTAGCTGCATTAAAATATTCAGTTATAAAACAATCTTTTCGCGGCAATGTTGGTGATATGCAGTGCTTGCCCGCTTTGCACAAAGCTTATGAGTTGTTCATGCAATCCAGAAATGACCCAAGATTTTCGGAAAAGGACCCGTTAGCGAACTGGTTGCAAGACTTAATAATGGGTGGATATCAATATTGGAGTTGGACTGCAATGTTCTATGACCGTGTTTTGATGCTGGAGGCAATCCCGCATCTCGAAGACAGTGTCGCTGGCGAGAATCGTTATACTGACAAACTTGAAAATGAGTTTAAGGGTAAATCATATAACGAGACGCTCACAATGTTGCAATCCAAGAATTATTCGACGGCAGAATTACATTTTATCAAGTACCTAGTGTTTTCAAAGTTCATTCAATTTTCACTCAGCGGCATTGGTTCGAGCACTACGAACTCCGACACTGCTCTTGTTAAGAGCGCTTTTGAGTTAAAAAACCTTATTCCTATACTGCATTTTATTGACACATCGCTGGCAAGGAAACATGGGCTACAATCAGACCCGTTTTCAGCCCACATGTTGGATTTTGTGCAATACATTCAAATAGAATTTCCAAAAATTTCCGCCGATGCCAGTGAAGCTAAAATCGCACAATTTTTTAACAGCAGAGCCAAGGACAACCAAGTAATGGCTGATTTTTCAAATTTATATAAGGTTGCAATGTCCGAACACAAATTTTTGACAAACGGGACTTTGAGTGGCTTAAAAAGTCAATGGTGGAAGTCAGAATACGTGATTTGGTTCACGTGGTGGAGTTTGAATGCTGTTCACGAGATTGAAAGACACGATTATCCTTGGAGTAATTGTGAACCGCCTGAATTCAACCTCCATGAGTTGGTTTTAAAATTTGGGAATGATTATTTTACGAAAGATACAGGAGGCAAAGGGCGAACATTTTTACCCGGTCTCTTTTTCTTGGCATGGTACGAGCAAACCTTTGACATTGAGGGATCCGTACAACTTAAGGAACAATTTGAAGCGGAAACTAAGATACCTTTTGATCTATTCAGGTCAAATTTATACCCGCCTGAGGAACAATAATTAGGAACACCCGACAATGCTGGTTTCCGCGTTATGTTTTCTTTTTTCCGTATTGCCGGACAAAAGGCATCCGTTGTCCGCCTTGTTGAGGGGGAAATGCACTGGGCCTCGGTGCGGGCCGGGGTGATGCCCAGCCGGGTGGCGGCGCGGCCAAGGTCATCAAAAATGAACCGGCACGCCACTTGAGACTTGCTCAGGTAGCGATATAATTTGGGAACGGGTATTGCCGAGGTCGTCGGGACGAAATTCTTAACTCCCATTGAACCGATGGAACGCTTAAAAAAATTGCGAGAGACGTTGGCCGCCTCAAATCCACGATAATTCAGGGTTTCAAATTAGGACACTACATCAATTTTCCTTTATTACCTTCAATATTTGTAATAGTATATGCGGTAGTGATACTCCCTGCAAAAACGAGCGTGGCCAGGCGGTGGGGGGCGGACATAGTGTGAATTCGACGGCCGGACAAGGTGAGGATTTGAATATGGAAGAAGATGAGAAAAACGAACACTTGAATGGTGCGGGAGACGACATTGAAAACGTCGTCAACAATCACCCACGAACCACCTGTGTTGTTTCCCCACCAGACGAATTTCACCCCTTTTTTGGACAAAACCTCAACTTGGGTCTCGCTGAAATCGCTGCTCCCAAAAGTCCAGAAATTCGCCAAATGCTGTTGGAACTGAGAAAGCTGCTGGGGTGGTCACGCGGATTTGCTGCCTCAGTGATAGGAGTCACCGAAAGCAGCATCGAAAAATGGGAAAAAGGCCGGCGCAGGCCAACGGGAGCGGCACGAAAGTTTATCTGGTTTCTTCATTCTCATTTTATCCGAAAAGATGACAAGATCAGGAATGCGTGGGACCTGGCCACTTGGGGACAAATCCCGTGCAGAGGTTCATTTGCCAAGTTGCGGAAGTTTGTCCCAACACTTTATGTGAAGGAGGAGATCTTCCAAGAGTTAGCTAAGGCTCATAATTTAGCTTCCAAGACTGGCCCTCGTGTGCTTCTGGCTGAACTTCCTCCCGAGTGCTGGTGATTCATGGCCGACGCGTAAAGGGGAATCGGGCTTTGAAATATTTGCGACACAGACAATAGTCTGGGTCGTGGTGCGCCGGAGTGTTGCCCGGTGAAAAATCTTAAATTTGAGGGGTTTCGCTATCCCTTCGGAATCCAATTCCGAAGGGATAGCAAAAAAGTCATTGCTTTGTCAAGAAAGTTCGTTTATGTTGCCACGGAGTGAGGCATGCGGAACAAACTATGCCTCACCATGCAAACCAAACCGAAACCGAATTGAACCTCAGCGGACGCAATTCTCTGATTAGTCATCCGCTCAATGAAGCGGAGATGACTCAAATCGCGTTCCGAATTGTACGGGCTTACGGCGGCCACATCAATTTTTTCAGGCTGATGAAGTTGTTTTACATCGTTGAGCACGAATCTTGGAAGCATCTCAGTCAGCCAGCAATGGGCGGCGAATATTTTTCTCTTGAAGATGGCCCGATGATTAGCGAGGCGGCCAATGCTACAAAACCAGAGCATGCGGACGATTTCAAAATTTGGTCGGAATTTTTTGAAACAATTCCATACAAAATTGGCAATAAGATAAAAGGCAGCGAAATTAAAATTCGAGATGGGAAAATGGCCGGAATTGATGAAATTCCAAGCGCTTTGCTAAAGATCATAGATGCTGTGATTTCGCAGACCCGATGTTTGAAAAATGAGCAATTAAAGGCCATTGTTCACGACGTTAAAAGATTCAAAGAATACAAACAGCCACCGACTGGAAGGCGTTTCCCGATCAAAGCTGAAGAAATCTTGGAAGGTGTTGGTAAAAGTCCCGAAAAAATCAAAAAAATTCAGGCTGAATCTGAAGAATGGAAAAAGTTTGAGGCTGCGTTGGCCTAGTTTGGTTTCAAAAGCGTTTTGAATTTTGGCTTTATTATTCCGTTTTCAGGCAATTGACTTCCAGCAATTATTTTGTTGAACGCGCCGGTTTTAAGTTGTCCGCATTCCCTTATATTTCCCTTTTTAATTGCTGCCTCTAGGGCCAAGACTCTTATTTCAGCTATATCTTGGTATCGGAAAGTTGATTTTTTTGTGATGATCCTTGGGTCATCGTCGGGCTCAAGAATACAATGGATGAAATCTTCCTTTTCGATATCAGTGATATTGCTAAAAACCACTCTATCACCTAAAACCAATAGAATAACAACCGGATGCGCCCCCAGCGGACAAACTCCGTTTTCTAAACGCTTAATCACGTCTCCACGCTTTAGGCTCATTTTTTAAGTTCGATTCAGTTGTTAAGGTTATTATGTTCCGTTTCCACAGCTCTGGCGGCAAAAAAGTCTCTCCACCTTCCCTTTGCCCGCCCCATGCGGTAAGCATACAGATTTTGAGGCCAAAAGTCAAGGCGTCTCACTCGAATTGCAATTTAAGTTGCTGTTCCTCCTTCTCTTGTCGCCGAATAAATTGCCCCAGAAGCGGCACAGCGAAGGCATACCTGCCATGTCGGTTCTTATAAATAAGGCCAGAGTTGCTGAGGTTTCCTAGCATTTGATTAACGTGGCTTGGACTAAATGGTTGCCGTGTAGATTTTGCGCCGGTGACTATATCCAGAACTGAAAATTCTTCGTCGCAGTTTGGGAGATGTGAGATTATAGAAAGAAGCTGCCTTTGCCGGTCTGTTGCTTTCGCCCATCGTCCAGCAAAGAAATCTTTATCTAGTTTTTTCACGATGCCATCGAGCGGAAATTGTTGAAGTTTTCCGTCTGTTGCCAACTGCTGCAAATAAACATCGAAAATCTCTTTACAAAGAAATTGAATGAAATAGGGATAACCACCCGATGTTTCGACCACCAAATCAATAGTGTTCCGGCTGAACTTTATTTTTGTTTTGGATTGCTGAATTGGCTTTGTGATCGCCGCTTCGCTATCCTTCGAGTTCAGCTTGTCGAGCATTTGAATGTTAAACATTCGTTCTGCAAAAGTTCTGGCGACCACCAGTTTAGGAAATAATGTCGGCAAACCCACCATTACCAACATAAAAGGGATGCCTTTTCTTTGAATGGACTGGAACATATCCAGCAAGAGCGACAGTGGATATTGGTCCTTTTCAGCATGGTCAGACATGGTCTGGGCTTCATCGTATGCAAACACAATGCCCTTAATTCCTAACCGCGAAACATATTGCCACACAAATTCCAGAACATATTTTAGCCTGTCTGCCGCGAGCCCGTCTGCCGAGCCGTAAAGGTCAAGCAGTGTCCCATACGTTAGCATCCTCTGATTTTTCCCCGGAGACATGACGAATCCAATTGGGTTAATTTTTTCTTCTACGGCAATACTGCTTGTGGCAACCGAAAGGTCTGCTAATAAGCGTCGGGCGAGGGTTTCTTCATTAACACTGAACGATTCAGACATATCAGTTCCCACCCACCACCACCTCTCCCTGTTCGCCATTGGCTTTAATTCTTCCAACAGAACCGTTTTGCCAACGCCGCGTAGTCCTGTCAAAACGAGATTTGAAAGAATGGTTTCTTGAGAAAGAAGCTTGAGAAACTCTTTCTTTTCCAAGTCTCGACCTGCCAGATATGGAGGCACATGGCCAGCCCCAGGCTTGAATGGATTGACAATTTTCAAAGCGTTCATATTTAGTGTCGTTTATTGACCTGACTAAATTTAGTCTTATATATAAATTGTGTCAAGTACATAAAAACAAAGCCCTGCTAATGCAATCAACACCAGCAGGGCGCATCCCAAAAGGCGTGAACCTTTACGGGACGGAATCTAGGCGATTCAACGTCACTGGAATCCATATCGCACTGACCCTATTTACGTTGTTCCATCTCCGTGAACATTTGCGTCAACCTACGTAGCGATAGCGCGACGCCCGCACGCCTTTTCCTTTTTCGACTTCGTGGAGAATTTGCAGGACACAGAGCGAACGCAACCACCTTGCCGCCGTCGCGTGACTTTCCTGTTTGGTCAATCGCTGCACCGTCCGCGCTGACAGATAAAACGGTTCCTTTCCAGCCATGATTTGAAGTTCCCGACACAAGGCAACCACAAGACGCAGGTTTTGATCCTCGAAATGTTCAATGGCTTCCGGCGGCAATGGTTTTTCTTGTGCCTGTTTCCATGCCAGCGTGATGACACCCTCGCCAAGTGGAATTTTGGCGGAAGCGTAAGCGTTTAAGAATTGGGTCATATATTCGTCTCGGGTTTGTTTGGGTCTCAAAAATTCTGTGGCGCGTTTTAACCACCGGCTAAAAACATCGTGGAGTTGTGCCGGGGTGAATTTTCCAGACTGGTTTTCCAAAGTCTTGACGGCACGAGCCAGGATGAAAAGCCGGTCATTGTTCTGGTGTTCTTTGTCTGGCAAGGCTAGTTGAACAGCGTCATCAATGGTGCGGCAGACAGATTCCGACAAAGGCGACAAGGTTTTAAAAACACCACCAGCAACAATAGCGTCAGTATCATCAGTAACATTTGTTTCTCCGTTGCTCTGTGGCTCTGTCACTCTGTTCCTCTGTCTCTCTGTATCACTCTGCAATAATTGAGTCTCAAGTTTGGGCGGGTTGCTGATCTCCAATGGCCAGACGAAACTGGCGAAGTCCACCGTGATGGGTTTGGCGTAATTCACCACCTTGTAAGGCTGGCCGGTATCGGGGTGTATGCCGTGAATGATGCTCTGACTTCCGTTGCTCCTAAACTCACCGCAATCCTCGCCAGATTGAGTTTTCAGCCTCTTTGTCGTGCGGGGGTATTCGCCACGCATCCGAAACCAGAACACCCGCCCACGCGCTCCATGCGTTTGCAGCGTGGCTTTTAGAAACGGATTGGCCACAATGAACGGTTGAATCATTTCGTCGGTGTCCACATCCAGCGCAACCAGGTTGCCGGATTTCTCACCCAATGCGACACCGATGTTACCGCCTTCCAATTTTTCAAGATAGGCGGGCGTCATATCGGCAACGGTCAGGTGCCCCCATTTGCGCAGTGTCCCTTTGCTCCCTCTCGGCCATGCCAGCAAAAGCACGTCATGGCCGAGCAGATCGCGCAATTCGCTGGCATTCACGCATCCCTCCGCGCCTGATGCCGCTGGCGTTTGCGGTAGTAGCCGCGCCTCAAAATAATTTCAATGCGGCGCAGCGTCGATCGATTGCATTTGGAGCGGCGAAGAAATGATTTCATTCCGCCCCCCGTTGTAGGCGTAATAGCGCGGCCTCTACTGACGGCCAGTGAAAAAGGATGCGCCGGCCTCCGCAATTTACATAAGGAATTTTGCCGGACGTTCGCCAACTGAACAGAGTTCGGCGGCTTATTGGCAGCCGCAAAAGCATTTCCTTTTCATCAATAAACCCCGGCGTGTTCGCCGTTGCCGTTGCCTGCTCTATTTTTACCATGAGCACACAATACGGCACGAAAATAGCCTTGCGAGGGTTTCCCAAACTGGCCTGCGAACCTAGGAAGACTTTTTATGTTTCCGATTATGCACACGCCAAAGAGAGTCAAACTCCCCTCTAACTTTGTCGAATAAAACAGCCTTCCATCGTTCTTGGTGGGATGGCGCGGTGATTAGGCTGCGATATTCCGCGCATCGCTTAGGATTTTGGAGTTCGTCCTCCAAGACCTGATTTACCACCGTTAGCCATTGTCTTTTTTCTTCCGGTGAAGCTTTTCTGGTGAACTTTGGGAGTTTTCGAGCGTCCTTTGCCCAACTCGGCGCGGGAAACAAATTTGTTACCAAATTCGGTGTGGGATACGAAGGATACCGACTAAACTTACGCTTACCCTCGATTCGCTCGATTATATTCCAAGCCACCCACCCAAATTTTTTTGTGGGGTCAAACCGTGCAGCGGAATCATTCGCAATGGTGTCCTCTCCAACTTTTAACTTTTGAATCAAGTCATCGGTATCATCGCCAAACACTTTTCTTTTTGAAACTCGCATCGGCCAACTGAGGCAGTTGCGGGAAAACGGGAGGAGTAATTCACTATGCGATTCAATCAGGGAATTCAGGTTGCCAACGTGTTCACAAACAAGCTGCGCGTATTCAAGGATTGCATTCTGCTCTTTCGCTCGCGCTTGGTAAAATAACTCATTGAGTGCTTGGCGTGCGTTGCAAGCTGCGTTGTCGCGCCTCCTTTTAAGGACATATTCAACTTGTTTGTTCATCACGCCTTAGTCAGCACCTCGCTGCGATGTCGTCCAATGGGTTTTGTCAAATTATCCACCGTGATCTTGGGCAGAATCAATGGCCGCAATTCAATTGTGGTTTTCAGCACTGGCACTTTTGGTTTTTTGGATTTTGAAAGTGTTCGCTTTGGCGCGAGCGGTTTGGCGTCTTTCATTCCCAATAGCGCCCGCGCTTTCACCGGGTCGGGAATTACATCGCCATTTCGGAAAAAAGCGATGAAGGCGGGGGCTTCGCCGATGGCTTGAACCAGCATTCTCCAAGCGGGGTCGTTTTTTTGAGGGCAGACAATTGGAGTTTTCATCGTTCGTTTTCGTTGTGCTTCAACCATTGTTTGCTGCGCGCAGTCGGATCACATTTTTGGCAGATTTCGGCGGTCGCACGCCAAACCATTTTTTCGCCTCCTTTTTTGTGGCCAGTCCTTTGTAATGTGCGTGAATCATCGCAGGCGAATTGCCCGCCTGTTGTGCGGTCTGGTTTTCGTTGGCGTTGGCGGCGAAATGGTAGGTGCAAAAGCTATGGCGCAATCCGTTGGTTTTGCGCGTCACTTCCGCGTCTTTGCACAGTTCCACGAAATGCTGTTGGAACGTGATTTCGTGGCCGGCCCAGAGTTTGCCGGTCTTCAGCGTGCGGAATGGTTTAAGCCAAGCAGCCAACGCGGGGCAATTCTTCGCAAGACGGCGTTGCCGCGTCTTGGCCTTGCCAGCAGTGACTTCAATATGCCCTGGCACGCGCCACACGTCTGCCCAGTCCAACAGCAGCAATTCGGCGGTGCGGAGTCCGGCCAGTCCGCCGATGGCGATGATCGGTCGCAAGGTAGCGTCGGCAGTTTCCAGTAACGCGGCGAATTCATGCGGCGTATAGAAGCTGATTTCGGCGGTGTTCGCCCGTTCGGGGCGCATGGCGTCGGCTTCAAGCAGGCGATGCGTCATGGACAGGTAGTCTTTGCGAATTGCCCATTGCAGGAATTGCCGGATAGCGGCGCGGTAATGGTTGCGACTCTTGGCAGAAGTTGCAGCGCGACCATTGCGGGACTTGGATTCTATTTTGTCCAGCGAGCCGATAAATTTGTCCAAATGCTCCTTGCTCAATTCATTGACGCCTGTGTTTTGGAACGTGGCGGCAAAACGGTCGAGTTGAAGTTTGCGGTTGTACGCATATTTGCCGGACAGTTGCGCCCGCTGGCCGTCGGCGGCTTTCGTGCGAGGTGCGTCGGCTTGAAGGAATTCCGTGACGGCTTCCTTGATGTCTTTGCGCTTCACGTCAGCTACGGTGCGCAAGTAACCCTCAACGGCTTCGCCCATTGTGCGCCCGTTGAGTTTGCCGGATGCCTCGACAAATTCAGACACGGCGGCCAGCAGCGAGACGCGGCGCCCTGTGGTGCGGTAAAGGTCCGCGAGACGTTCCAGCGCAGCCAGTGCATCGCGGGCCTGCGCAGGGTGAAGGGCGGTGACTTGGGAGCCTTTGGCCAAATCCTTCACCAGCCCGTCACCATGGCTTTTGGCGAGCGAATAGGACGGGAAAGACGCCATGCGCCGTCGGCCGGCCACATGCCATGCCACGCGGTAAGAATCGCGTCCTTTGGACTTGCCATAAATCGTGGCGAGGACACGGCCACGGTGTTTGATGCGCTTTGGAAACTTCACTTTCGCGCTTTCGGATTCAGCCGTTTCTTGTGTCGCGGCTGTGTCAGGAACACCAGGAACCTCAGTTTCCTGAGGAAAAATGGTGCGCATAGCAGGACTTGAACCTGCACACCTTTCGGCACTACCACCTCAAAGTAGCGTGTCTGCCAATTCCACCATATGCGCGCCCGTCCTTATAATAAACCAAGCACC